>WNGA01008278.1_pt1 | contig 14280 bp, 12 predicted proteins | sample 5400061 | NCBI WGS metagenome assembly WNGA01 (sample SAMN13153366, study PRJNA577476) | soil metagenome | isolation source: 100 cm soil or saprolite under grassland replicate 2 | place: USA:California | collected 2016-06-15 | reverse complement strand
CGCCTCAAGGATCTCAGCGCGCCGGAGCGCATCTACCAGCTCGAGATCGAAGGGCTCCTGTGCGACTTCCCGCTCCTGAAGACGATCGAGGCGGACATGAAGAACCTGCCGGCCCCACGCACGTCGTTCGTCGGCCGCGTGTCGGAGCTCGACGAGATCGACCGGCTGCTCGAGGATGCCGACTGCCGCCTGCTCACGCTCGTCGGGCCGGGCGGGGCGGGCAAGACGCGACTCGCGCTCGAGGCCGCCGCGCGCCGGATCGACCGCTACCCGCACGGCGTGCACTTCGTCCCGCTCGTCGCGGTGGCATCGCCGGAGTTCCTGGCGCCGGCGGTTGCCGAGTCGATCCAGTTCGCCGTCGACGGCGCCCACAGCGGCTTCTCGGCGCAGGAACAGCTCCTCGACTACCTGGGCGAGCGGTCGACGCTGCTCGTGCTCGATAACTTCGAGCACCTTGTCGACGGCGCGGACCTGCTCGGGGAGATCATCGAGCGCGCACCGAAGGTCGAGCTGCTGACGACGTCGCGTGAACGTCTCAACGTGCAGAGCGAATGGGTGCTCGACGTGCACGGCCTCGGCCTGGCGGAGAACGGGAACGGGCGCCCCGGCGCGCTCCGCCTCTTCGTCGAGCGCGCGACGCAGGCCGAGCCGGGCTTCTCGCTCGACGACGACGAGCGCGCCGAGGCGCGTCGCATCTGCACGCTGGTCGAGGGCTTGCCCCTCGGCATCGAGCTCGCCGCCTCGTGGGTGTCGGTGCTCTCCTGCACGGAGATCGCGGATGAGATCGAGCGGAACATCGATTTCCTCGCCACGACGATGCGCGACGTCCCGGAGCGGCATCGCAGCATCCGCGCCGCGTTCGACCAGTCGTGGAGGCTGCTCTCCGGCGAGCAGCAAGCTGTCCTCGCGCGGCTCTCGGTGCTCCGCGGCGACTTCGGACGTGAGGCGGCCGCTGCGGTTGCAGGCGCCGATCTGCGCCTGCTCTCCGAGCTCGTGTCGAAATCGCTCGTCCGACGCACCGAGTTGGGCCGCTACGAGCTGCACGAGCTGCTGCGCCAGTACTCGGCCGAGAAGCTCGCTGCCGAATCGCCCGACGCGCTCGCAGCGACCCGCGAGCGCCATGCGCGCCACTACCTCCGAGCGCTGGACGAGCGCAGGGGGGCGCTCGTCGGCAAGGGCGTCGTCCAGGCGCGCGACGAGCTACGACGCGAGCTCGACAACCTGCGCATCGCTGCCGAGTGGGCCGTCCTCAACTGGGTGGAAGATGAGGCACGCGAGGTACTGGCCGGCCTGAACGAGTTCTTCTTCGCACACAGCTGGTTCGACGGCGCCGAGACGTTCGAGCGCCTCGCCGCCGTGACCAGCGAGCTCGACCGCGCCTCGCCTGTCGCGCTCGCGGCCGTCGCGTATCGCACCTATCTCGGGAGCGCGCTCGGCTACGACGAGGAACTCGACCGGCTCGCCCTCGAGTGCCTGCCCCGTCTCCGCGAGCTCGGCATGACATGGGAGCTCGGGTGGTGCCTGCTGGCCCTCGGGACGAATGCGTGTTACCAGGACGTCTATCCGGAGGCGGCAGGCTACCTCGAGGAGAACGCCGCCATGGCGCTCTCTGCCGGCGACGGACTGGATGAGGTCGCGGCGTTCATGTGGCTTGGCTTCGTGCAGCTGCTGCTCGACGATCTCGTGGGTGCGAGGGCGTCCTTCCAGGCGGCTTACGCGACGGCGGAGCGTCTCGGCAATCCGCAGCTGCTCGCCTATGCGAGCAGCAAGCTCGGCATCCTCGCGGACGCCGAGGAGCGCTACGCGGACGCGATGCGCCTGCACATGGAGGCGAACGAGCTATTCGCCGGTGTCGGCGACGTCGGCGGCGCCGGCTATGCGTTGACCCGCTCGAGCTTCAGCGCCTGGGGGATGGAGGACTACGAGGAGGCGCTGCGGCTCGGCAGGGAAGGCCATGAGGCGTTCAGCGAGGTCAACCACAGATGGGGCACGATCCTCGCTCTCTGCCGGATCGGCTTTGCCGCCCTGGCGCTCGGCGACGTCGACGAGGCGCAGCGGACGCTCCACGAGGCGCTCGAGCAGGCACACGCCTCGGCGGCGATCTCGCTCGAGCTGCTCGCGCTCAGCGGCGTCGGCGCAGTGCTCCGTGAGACGGGCGAGCGCGAGCAAGCAGCGACGCTGCTCACATGCGTACTCGGTCACGAGCAGCTGCCGCCGACCTACAGCATCGCGGCGCGACCGGCGCTCGAGGCTCTCGAGGCCGAGCTACCTCCCGAGCAACTCGCCGCCGCACGGCTCGCGGCCGCCGCGACGGGCCTTGAAGACCTCATCACGAAGGCGTTACATCGGTCGACGCGGCGCCAGTAGTCCACGAAGGACGGCGGTGCATCGTGAGCCTGACTCAGTACTACACGGCAACCACGCTCGACGGCTTCATCGCCGACCCCGACAACTCGCTCGACTGGCTGTTCACGCGCAAGCGCGAGGACGACGGGCCGTTGAATTACGGCGAGTTCATCGCCCGAGTCGGTGCGATGGCGATGGGGTCGACGTCGTATGAATGGATCCTCGACCACGAGTTTGCGGGCAAGGATCCGGCGGAGTGGAAGTGGCCGTACGACGTCCCGTGCTGGGTCTTTACGCACCGGCAGTTGCCGATCGTCCCCGACTCGGGAGTCGAGTTCACCAGCGCGGACATCGCAAGCGTGCACGAGAAGATGGTCGCCGCCGCCGGTGACCGGAATGTCTGGATCGTCGGCGGGGGAGACCTGGTCGGTCAGTTCGCCGACGTGGGGCTGCTGAACGAGGTCATCGTCCAGATAGCGCCGGTCACGCTGGGTGGGGGCGCGCCTCTGCTGCCCCGCCGGATCGAGCTGCGTCTGGACGAGCTCGGACGGAACGGCGACTTCGCCTGCGCAAAGTTCTCCGTCGTGCGCCCACCCGCCTGACGTCAGTCGGGCGATTCTTCGCTCTTGCGCGCCCTTACACTCGCCGAGATTACGGCGAGCGACGCAACGACCTGAAGGAGGTCCCTATGAGTGGTTACGCGTTCGCGCACCTCGACGAGATTGACGAGCTGGACGACGGCCGCTGTCCCTGGCGGCCCGTGCGGCACCACTTCGGCATCACGGCCTTCGGCATCAACGTGTGGACGGCCCGTGACGCGGGCGACCGGATCATCAACGAGCACGACGAGGCGGGGCCGGACCCGAACGAGGAGCTCTACCTCGTCCTGCGAGGGCGCGCCGTCTTCGAGCTCGACGACGAGCGTCTGGACGCGCCCGCCGGCACGCTCGTCTTCGTCCGGTCCGATGTGAAGCGAACGGCGTTCGCCGACGAGGCCGGGACGACGATCATCGCGGTCGGCGGCGTCCCGGGCAAGGCGTACGAGCCCGTCGGCTGGGAGGTCTGGGCCCCACTCAGGGGTCTCTACGAGGCCGGTGAGTACGCCGATGCGGCCGACCGCGGGCGCGAGTTGGTCGAGGCCCATCCCCAGTACGCCACGCCGATGTACAACCTCGCCTGCTGCGAGAGTCTCGCCGGCCGGACGACCGACGCGCTTGAGCACCTCCGGCAGGCGATCAACCTGTCAGAGCAATCCCGCTCCTACGCGAAGGACGATTCCGACTTCGATCCAATTCGCGACGAGCCCGCCTTCAAGGAACTGATCGGCGGTTGATAAGTCGGCGGGATGCTCGCCGAGGTGCTTTCAGTCGTGGTGTTCCATCGTCGCAGTCACAGCTAGCCACGGATGCCGTCGGGACTCGAACACCGACACTGTCGGCGGTGGGAAGGCCGGCTCGGCAAATGCGCCGATCGGAACGGCAACAACATCCGGCGCCGTCGCAAGCGTGTAGAAGACGGTCGCGCCGCAGTCGGGGCAGAAATGAAAGGTTCTCTTCTCGCCCTCGTCGGAGGTTCGCACGTAGTCGCTATAGCGACCGACGACGCGCACTCGATTCGATGTGAACCGTGCCTGGATCCCGAAGGCGCTGCCAGTCCGACGCTGGCAGGACAGGCAGTGGCACATGGAGATCCGGATCGGATCGCCCTCCGCTGTCAGATGAAGTTGCCCACAGCTACAGGCGGCATCGCGGGTAGCCATCGCCGCGGATCCTATGGGCATATCTGCTTGCTGAGGCAGATGACAGTCCTCTCCTGCCATATTCGATTCGGGCGTGACTAGAGTGGCAACCATGGCCGAGATATTGCTGTTTCATCACGCGCAGGGGCAGACCGACGGGTTTCTCGCTTTCGCCGACGAGCTGCGGGCTGCGGGCCACGTGGTTCACGCCCCTGATCTGTACGACGGAAAGACGTTTGCGGAGCTCGACGACGGGGTCGCGTATGCCAAGGAGGTCGGTTTCGACACGATCATCGAGCGGGGCGTGGCTGCTGCGCAGGGCCTGCCCGCCGAGATCGTCTACGCCGGCTTCTCTCTGGGCGTCCTACCGGCCCAGATGCTCGCCCAGACGCGTCCCGGCGCCCGGGGCGCATTGCTGTTTCACGCGTGTATGCCACCTTCCGAGTTCGGGACTCCCTGGCCGGACGGCGTTCCCGTCCAGATCCACGCGATGGAAGCCGACGAATGGTTCCACGAGGACGCCGCCGCGGCGCAGGAGCTCGTCGACGAGACCGAGAACGCCGAGTTATTTCTCTATCCAGGCAACGGTCACCTATTCGCCGATAGCAGCCTCAGCGACTTCGACCAAGAAGCAGCGGCGCTGCTCAAGGAGCGCACTCTCGCCTTTCTCGATGCGTCGGCCTAGCGGTCGGGCTCGGCCGCGCGGATGGTTTGACTCGTCCTTCCGCCGGCGCTGTTCACGTCCGAGGTGATCGCGGCGATGGTCTCGTCGATCCAGGCAACCGTTGCGCGTGCGCGCGTTAGGCCATGGCGGAGCACATGGCTGTGGTAGTCGAGCGGAGCTCGCGTCGCTCGGGCTTCCAAACGTTCGTACGCCTCAAGCCGTCGCTCGAGAAATCGCCTGTAAGCGGTTAGGTTCGCGAGCGCTGTCGCCGGCGACGCGTAGTCGCAGAGAAAAACCTTGAGCGCGAACACGACGCGCCCGCCTGCCGGCTCCTCTTCGACCTCCTCCAGCCAAGCGCGCAGCGCCTCGACGCCCTCCGGAGTCACCTGGTAGAGGGCTTTGTCGGGCCGGCCGTGCTGCTCGACCTCGCGCACGCCCGCAAATCCGGCCTTGACCAGGCGCGGCAGCACCTTGTAGATCTGGCTGCGCGAGGGCGTCCAGAGGTAGCCGACGCTGACCTCGGCGAGCTTCGCCAGCTCGTAGCCCGAGCGCTCGCCCGCCGCGGCCAGCAGGCCGAGCACTGCACCCTCCGTCGTCGATATAGTCGCGCTCACACTATTCTCAAAGAGAGTATAGGAGCGCCAAGATGCCCAGGATCATTTTCGTCGCAGTTGTCCTCTGTGCTGTGTGGGCTACGGCGGCAGGCGCCGCCGGTGTCGCGCCGCCCACGCTCATCGAGGCCTGCGGCGACAATAGCGACGTCCGTGCTCTGTCCGCCCGCTCGTTCTGGCAAGAAACCCGGGATGGCGTCCGGCTCTACATGATCGAGGCCGGTAGCGGCAAGACAACCGCCGTCCTCGCGCACGGCGGCCGGTCCAATCTCTGCGAGACGCTCAACTTCGCGACGAAACTCGTGGCGGCCGGCTACAAGGTTGTGGCGTTCGACTTCCGGGGCGCCTCGGGTTACTCGGAGTCATCGTCGACTCACCCGCTCTCCCTCGGCAGGGACCTCGCGGCAGCGGTGGCTCACGCTCGCCAGGGCGGCGCCGAACGCGTCTTCCTGATCGGCGCCTCGATGGGTGGAGCGGCAATCGTTCAGAACACGGCGGCGCTCAAGGTCGAGGGTCGGATCAGCCTCTCCGGCACGAAACTCTGGGCCGGCTTCGGCATCAACAATCCGGCAGGCGTGGCCCGAATTCGCGCGCCGTTCCTCTACGTCGGCAGCCGCAACGACTGGCGCGCGCCGCTCAAGGAAGCGCGCGGCATCTTTCAGAGGGTCGGTGCCGCCGACAAGCGCACCGTCTTCTACGCCGGCTCGCTCCACGGCTGGCAACTCGTCGAGACCTCACGCTTCGCTTCCCAGACTCGAGCCCTCATCCTCCGCTGGATCGCGAGCCACTCAAAGTGACGCGCGGCACGCTCGCTTAGCGGCGTCGCCCGGCCCGTTCGGACCCGTGTGCGGCGGGCGGTGGCGGCTGCGCCTCTCCCGACTGCGTCTGTGCCAGTTGCGTCTCTGCCGGCTGTTGCTCGACTTCTGGCGCGGCCGGAGGCTGCGGTGTCACTGGGTCGGGTTGGGTTTGCGCCGTCGTCGGGTCGGCCGGCTGGGGGGTTGGCTGAGATGTCTTCGACTTCCGTGATTTAGACGGCTTTGACTTCTCGACTCGCTGGTTGGCGGCCGGGACCGGCTCGGCAGGCGCGTTTGCTTGAACGCTCGCGTTCGTTTGAACGCTGGCTGTCGACACAGTTTGAGTCGCCGGCTCTTGGGTTGGTGTCGCCGGCTGTTCGATTGGAGTCGCTGCGGTCGGAGGCGTGGAGATTGGCGCCGCCGGCTGCGATCCTGTCGCGGGCGGTTGCGCAGGCTGTGTCTTTCCGGTCGGCGGCGAGCGTCGAGGCGCTGACCGGTGGGGCGGCGGCGTTGGCTTTTTTGCCGATGGGTGCCTCACCGGAGTAACGGTCCGGCCCGTTCCAGCGGCAGCTGGGTGATCTCCGCGATCGGCCAGAATCGATTTCTCGACGGTGTACAGACTCACCGAACCGAGGGCAGAGCGCTCAGGCGGCGGAAACGTCACGTTGTCGGTGGCGAAACCCGGCAGCTGAGGCGCCAGCGCAAGCGGTGGCACGCTCGGGTTGAGGGCCGACTGCCAGACGAGTATCGATGCGACGGTCGCCGCGGCGAGCGCAACGACTTTCGCGATCTGGCCTGTATGTGGCGTTGCTGTCAGCATGAATCAGCCCCCTTGCTGCCGCGATGATCGCGGTACAGCTTGTCTGAGAATCGCACGCGGCGCCTCCCGTCGCATCCCTAGAACGAGGTATGCGACCCTGCTCGAGGTCTAGGTTGCGGTAGGCAGCTCGACATAGAACGTGGAACCGATGCCCTCTTGCGACTCGACCCAGATGTCGCCCTGCATCCGGTGGACGAGCTCGCGGGAGATGTAGAGGCCGAGCCCGGTCCCGCCGATGCCGCGCCTCAGCAGCGGATCGAGCCGATAGAACTTTTCGAACACGCGCTCGCGCTCCGCCGCCGGGATGCCCAGACCCTGGTCGCGAACCGCGAGGCGCATCCTGTCGCCGTCCAAATCGAGGTCGAGCTCGACCTTGCCACCTGCGGGCGAGTATTTGATCGCGTTGTCGATCAAGTTCGCGAGTACCTGGCGTGCCTGGTCGGGATCGCCGATCGCCGCAGGAAGCGACGGAGCCTCGACGAGCTCGAGCGCGACCTCAGCCGGCGCGTGGCTACGCGAAGCTTCGAGGACGTCGCGCGCGACCTCGCCGAGGTCGAAGCGCTCGCTCGTCGTCGGCAGAACCCCGGCATCGAGCTGGCTTGCCAGCAGGATTTGCTCGACGAGTTGAGTGAGCCGGTCGGACTGATCGACGAGCACGCCGAGCAGTTGCTCGCGCAGCGGCTCGCTCAGCGCCTTCTGCTGGCGCAGCGTCAGTGCGGCTCCGTGCACCGAGGCAAGCGGTGTCCGCAGCTCGTGCGAAACGGTTGCGACGACGTCGCGCCGCATTGCTTCGAGCCGCCGCTCCTCGGTTAGATCGCGGAAGGCGTAGACGGTGCCTTCCGAGAACTCGACCGCGGAGACCGCGAGCCAGAGCTCGCCCGAGTCCAGTTCGAACGGCACCGTCACCACGCGTGGCTGTTCGCTCGAGCCGTGCAGGCCGACGGAGACGGGTACGAGCTCCTTCGCCGTCGCCCAACCGGGAATCGCTTCGTCCGCAAGGCGCCCCTCAACCGAACGCGACGGCAGACCGGCGATCAACTCCGCGGCGGCATTCCAGAACCTGATCACACCGCTGCGGTCGACGAGGAAGACGCCGTCACCGACGTGCGAGAGAACTTGCGCCGCCTGCGCGCGTTGGTGCCTCGAGGTGCGGGCGCGTGCGATTGACGGCGCCAGCGCGTAGCCGAGGACGGCGAAGAAGAGCAGCGTGCCGAGACCCGCCAGGAGGATCCGGCGCTTCGCTGCGGCTGCCGCCGCGTCGATCGGTCCGGCCGGAGTGACGACGGCCAAGGATGTTCCGCCTGCGCTAGTCGGAAGAGGCGCGGCGACGGCGCGGTAACGCGAGCCGGCGAGGCGAAGTGTCTGCGCTTCGCGGTGCGCACGACGCGAGAGAGCGTTGGGGCCGCGCAAGACGAGCAGCCGCTCGCTCGACCGGAGCCCGGCGTCCCGTGCGAGCTTGGCCAGGTGGGCGGCGTCGAGTGGGACAGTCACCACGACTTTGCCCACGCTTCGGTTCCCGACGATGACGGAGACGGATCTGCGCCCGCCGTTGCCGACGTTTCCGGCGAGGCGCGTGCCGCCTCGGTAGAAGCTGACCTCCGGATGGGCGCGTGAGAAACGACGCAGCTCGACGCGGCTCGAGTCGCTAAGGGCTTGCCGGATCCGTGCAGAGTTCGCGAGCTTGAGCGCTCGAACTTCCGCGTGGGTCAGCAGCGCGGCGTGCCGCTGCAGAGTGCTCTCCAGAGCCGAGCCAAGACGGGTATCTGCCTTCGCACGCTCGCTCGCGGCTGCCGAGAGGCCGATCGTGATCGCGGCCGCCCCGAGCGGGAGGGCGAGCAGGTTCAAATAGAACAGCAGACGGAGGCGGAGGGCCACGCAGTTGCTATCGGCGTCCGCACTCGCCTTCTTTACGGCGCTATCCCCGGCGCACCCGCGAATCGAGCGAGACTTCGACCGTGAAGCAGCCCGAGATCCGCTACGCCCGCAGCGGCGACGTCAGCATCGCCTACCAGGTCACGGGCGAAGGTCCTCTCGATCTCGTGCTCGTGTCGGGCTTCGTCTCGCATCTGGAGCTCGACTGGGAGGAGCCGCGCCACGCGCGCTTCCTCGAGCGGCTCGGGTCTTTCACGCGCCTGATCCGCTTCGACAAGCGCGGCACCGGATTGTCCGACCGACCGTCGGCACTCGGCGGGATCGAGACGCGCATGGACGACGTGCGCGCGGTGATGGACGCGGTCGGCAGCGAGCGCGCCGCGCTGTTCGCGTTCTGGGAAGGCGGCCCGATGGCGGCCGTCTTCGCCGCGACGCATCCAGATCGAACCTCCGCGCTGGTGCTCTTCGGGACGTTCGCGCGCCGCATCCGCTCCGACGACTACCCCTGGCACATGACGCGAGACGAGCTCGTCGCGGCAACGGAACGCATCGTCGAAGTGTGGGGGACGGACGAGACCACGGGCCTCGCCGGCTTCTCGCCGAGCGCCGATGCAGCGCTTAGGCGCTGGTGGATCGCGCGCGACCGCGCCGGCGCCACTCCGGGTGCGATCCGGCAGCTGATCATGAGCAACATCGACATCGACGTCCGGCCGGCGCTGCAGTCGATCCAGGCCCCGACGCTCGTCCTTCAACCTGAGGCGTTCGGCGACGAGGGCGCGTACATCGCCGCGCGCATTCCGGGCGCACGCCTCGTCACGACCGCCGACGCTCAATACCTTCCCTGGCTCGTCCCGGACGCAATCGACGAGGTGGAACTGTTCCTGACGGGGGTGCGGCCGACGCCCCTCGCGGATCGCGTGCTCGCGACGGTCCTCTTCACCGACCTTGTCGCTTCGACGGACCGTGCTCGCGAGCTCGGCGACCATGCCTGGAGCGAGCTGCTCGAGCAGCATCACGTCACGGTGCGGCATGAGCTCGAGCGCTTTCGCGGCGAGGAGATCGATACGGCCGGCGACGGATTCCTCGCCCTGTTCGACGGCCCTGGGCGCGCGATCCATTGCGCGCTCGAGATCCGTGATTCGCTGCGCGAGCTCGGCCTTGACGTACGTGCGGGTGTGCACACCGGTGAAGTCGAACGTCCGCGCGGCGACAAGCCGCGCGGCATCGCAGTGCACATCGGCGCGCGCGTGGCGGCGTGCGCGGCTCCCGGCGAGGTGCTCGTGACCGCGACGACGCGTGATCTCGTCGCCGGTTCCGGGCTCGAGTTCGAGGATCGCGGCCGGCACGAGCTCAAGGGAATTCCGGAGGCGCGACAGTTGTTCACGGCCGTCCGCTGACGGCCGCGTGCGTCAGCGCGGGACGACGAACTCCGGGCAGAACAGCGCGCCGGGAGCCGGCCGCGCCGCGAGCGGATCGCTCTGCGCCGGCGGGTCCTGCACCGTGGGCAGGCTCGACGCCGCGGCCGGCCCGCCCGCGAGACGCAGGATCTCGATCCCGCGGCTCATGTCGAACAGATAGATGAGGTCGCCGTGCCACGCGGTGTCCCACGACAGCGAGCTCGGATTCGTCGCGGGATCGGTACCCGTCACGTAGTAGTAGCCCACCTGGCGCAGGTTGCGCGCGTCGGAAGCGTCGATCAGGCGGAGTCCCTGGCCATACCACCCGGCAGCGAGCGTCGATCCCGAAACCTCGAAGTAATGCGCGGAGCACGACGTGATCGGCGCCGCGCTGTCCGGGAAGCGCGTCGGGTGGAACGCACTGAGCGGCGTCAGGCGGTACGGGTGCTCGGGCGTCGAGTTGGCCGCCGGCTCGCCGCCGAGCGAGTCCGTGATGTCGGCGGCGACGATGCGTCCGCCCTGATCGCACGGCTCGGTGAAGTCCTCTTCCGTCATCAGCACGATGTTCCCGTCCTCCACGCCGGACGCGTGCACCTGTCCGTTCAGCGGCCGCGCCGAGTTGTGGATGAAGTCCGTCTGCGGCTGCGCGACGCCGTTGGTCCCGCCCGCAACGCCGCCGCCGGCAACGAGGATCGGGTCCCAAGGCTTGGCGACGCGCAGCTTCCCGGTGAAGGGGTCGCGCCAACGGTGGCGTGTCGCCCAGCCGCGCAGGCCGCCTCGCCCGCTGACCCACGCGATCCCGTTCGCGTCCTCGTCGACGTCGTGCGAGTAGTCCGTCAGGCCGTCGTTGCGCCAGAGGTCGATCGGGTCCGGGAACGTCACCGGATGAGCCGGATCCGTGAGGTCGGTCACCCAGATCGGACGACCGTCGCCGCGCGCGCCCGGCGTGAACGGCCCGAGGTACGCCTGGTCGTTGCGCCGCGCTGGCCCGCCCGTCCAGACGTAGTGACACTTTTCGATACAGCTCGTGGTGTGGCCGGCCGGCAGCTCGACGAAGTCGCCGACCTGCGTGAGGTTCGCCGGGTCGGCGTACGAGATGACGTAGAAGCCGGAGCGGCAGCCCGGGTTGCGCGTCGTGCCGGTACCCGGACAGCTCGCCTGGTTGACATCGACGTGTCGCGGGTCGAGCGCGCCGATGATCAGATTGCGCCGCACGTCGAGGTCCATGTCCTCGTCCTGCCAGTAACCGTTCGCGCCGAGGATCTCCGGCGGCTGGAACGTGTCGAGCAGCTGCGGCGAGGTCGGATCGCTGACGTCGTAAGTGCGAAAGCCGTACCGGCCCGTGGTGACGAGGATCTCGCGCTCGTCGACGGTGTCGAACTTGCCCTCGACGATCTGGCCCGAGTTCGGCACGCGTGCGACGTACTCGAGCGAAGCGGAGATCTGTGCACCCGGCGGTGCAGCTATGGGCGCGGCGGCAGCGCCCGCGCTGACAGATCCGACCAGCGCGGCGGCGACCAGCAAGCCCGCACGTCTCAGGACCACCAACGTTGGAGTAGCCGGGAGCGCGCGTATCTAAACGATCAGCGAATGATCACGGCGACGATCGCGTCCGTGCGGACGATGCCGACCGCCGGCCCGTCAGATCAGTGAACTCACAGGCAGAAGACGGAGCCTCCGCCGCATCGAGGCTCCGTCTTGTTTCCTGGCCTTTTTGCGAGAGAGCCGCGCCGCATCGGGCTCGATCTCGCTACGCAGAGTCTTGCTGACGGAGGCCGCTTCTCACGTCCCCCAGAAGGTGGTTCATTCCGTTACTTCACTTTCACCCTGACGGGGGAGGCAGGGCGAGAGCGTCGCGCTAGAGTTTGGATCGTCGCTGAGGGGTCCCTACCTACAGCGATGAGAGATGGGCAGCGTCGGAAGCCGCAGCCGACGTGGCCCTCCTTCCCCAGGAGGCGGCTCCTTTGGAGCCGCCTCCTCCCTATTTATGCGCCGGGCACGCCGCTCCGCGAGATCAGTCCTGCGCAATGAGCCGCTGCCCGACCGCCACGCCGCGCTGCTCGGACTCGCCGGCCGCGAGCTCGAGGACGCTTCGCGCGCGACGGTGGAACGCCAGCCGCCACGGCCGGAGAGCGGGCGTCACCTTCTGCACGACGAGGTCTCGGTCGAGGAACACGACGTCGATCGGAAAGCGCATGAACAGCGTGTGGATCGATGAGGCGGGACGAAGCAGAATGCCCTCGTCGGGTGGGAGCTCGCTTCGGCCGAGCAGTCCCTTCATGCGCAGGAGCGGCGTCGCGGCGACGATGCAGCGCGAGCAGACGACGGCGCCGTCCTCGCGCACGAGCGCAACAACGGGCGCCTTTTCGCGTCTGAGCCGCCCCTTCACAGGCGGCTGAGTCTACGGGCGGAGGCGTCCTCATCCTAGGGTCGAACGTTGCCGATAGAGAGACGATGTTCGGACTACTGGACTCAACGGCCGCGCGTCGCCGCACGATGCCGGTGACGATCGGGCCCGGCGGGCTCGCGCCGGTCGTCGTCCTCGCAGGCATTTTCGGTGTCTTCGGCGCTTGGGTCGGCATTCCGGTGGCGATGGCTGCGCTGGTCGGCGGGATCGGTGGCACCGCCTCGCTCCTCGTCCACGAGCTCGGTCACGTCCGCGCCGCCCGGCGTTCCGAGGGCATTCGATCAGCCGACGTTTCGCTCATCTGGCTCGGAGCGGCAACCCGGCTCGAGGGCAGGTACGAAAGCGGGCGCGAGCAGGCCAGGGTCGCCATAGCCGGACCGCGGGCATCTTTCGCCTTCGCTGCCGCGCTGCTCGCTGCCGTTTTCCTGCCGGTGCCGTTCGCCGTCAAGGAGCTCGTTCTGCTTCTGGTCCTCTTCAACGTGGCGATCGGGGTTCTGAACCTTTTGCCGGCATACCCGCTCGACGGCCACAAGCTCGCCGTCGGTCTGCTCTGGTGCGCGACCGGATCGGAACGGAAGGCGCGGCGCATCATCCGCCGGATCGGGGTCGGCTGGGCCGTGGTGGAGCTGCCTTCGGCGGCGTTCCTGCTCGTTCAGAGACCGCCTCTCGGTCTGGCGGTTGTCGCGATGGCCGCGAGCTTCTTCGCGCAGAAACTCCTCTGCGCAAAACCGACAGTTCAGCGGGAGCGGATTCCAACAGCTTGAGCAATCGGCCGGGGCGCCGATACAGAACCAATGAATCGCTACGGAGCGCTGCTCAGCCCAGGTGCGGCGGGGCGGCGCAGCCAAAGGATCAGGGGCGAAGACGGGCAAACGCTCATCCTCGTCGCGCTCGCGTTGCCGCTGCTGATCGCGGTGATGATGCTCGTCGTCGACGGTGCGAACATCTTCGTGCAGCGGCGGGTGGTGCAAAACGCGGCCGATGCAGGTGCGCTCGCGGCGGCCGGCTACCTGCCGGGCGATCCGAGCCGCGCGCAGGCTGCCGGGCGCGACTACGTGAACAGGAATGCGGACGGCGCCACAGCGACCGTCACGACCTCTTACAACGGTGACTCGCGCCGCGTGGAGGTCAACGTCACCGAGAACGTGCCCATGTCATTCGGGAAGGTCTTCGGTTTCTCAACGGTGGTGGTGTCGGCGCGCGCAGTCGCCGGCCGCAACGCGGGCGTCACGCCCCTCGTGGCGTACGCGGCGAGCACCGATTGCAGCGCGATCAAGATCACCCAGGACGACAATTCGTTCGGCGCTCTGTGGAGCAACGGCGGCATCAGCGCACCGGGGAAGAACAATTCGGCAAGCGAGCTCCTGCTCGGGAGTACGACCTGCTCCACCACGAATCTCGCCGACGACGACTTTCCTACGCGCACCTCTGCGCCGCAGAGAGTTGCCGGCGACTGGCCCGTGCTGCCGCCCGACGTCGTCGCGCTGCGAACCCAGTGTTTGGTCACAGCCAACAGGATCAGCATCGGGAACAACTGGACGACCGATGCACAGAACAAAGGGCCCGGCATCTACTGCTCGGACGGCGACGTCCAGATCCCCGGCTCCAAGCTGGATCTGTCGGGTTACACG
>WNGA01010739.1_pt1 | contig 14287 bp, 12 predicted proteins | sample 5400061 | NCBI WGS metagenome assembly WNGA01 (sample SAMN13153366, study PRJNA577476) | soil metagenome | isolation source: 100 cm soil or saprolite under grassland replicate 2 | place: USA:California | collected 2016-06-15 | reverse complement strand
GCGCCATTGAACGGGCGAGCCGACATCCGCAGCGCCTGGGCGATGTCGGTCGCCGCGGCGCGGCGGCCCTCCTGTGCCAGCGCCGACACGAGGCACGCCGCCAGGCCGGCCGCGTGCGGAGACGACATGCTGGTGCCGCCCTTGATCTCGTTGCCGATGTCCCAGCGCGGAACGCTGGAGAACGCGACGCCCGGGGTCACGATGTCCGGCTTGGCGAGCTCGCCGCCGCGGGAGCTGAACCACCCCAGCACATCACGCGCGGCGGGGACACCCGGGTGTGGCGCCGCCGCGAAGACACCGGGATAGCTCGCGCCAACGGACAGCGCCAGATCTGCTGACCCGGGGAAGCCCAGCGTCGAAAGGCCCGGCCCATCGTTGCCGGCACTAATCGCGAAGACCGCCTCGGGATGGGTGAGCAGGAAGGCATCGACGATCGAATCGATGACGGCGCGGCCCTCGTGCTCGTTGCCAACCCCGAAGCTCATGTTCAACACGAGCGGCAGATTGCGTTGCGCCGCGTAGCGCGCGGCATAGTCGATCGCGCGCATCATGCTCCCGTGGACGGTGACGCCGCCGCGCGCGTTGTTCGCAATCTTGAGGCCGATGATCTGCGCGCCGGGCGCCACGCCGTTGAATCCCGCCACGTCGAACAGGTTGTAGCCGGCGGCGATTCCCGCAACGTGTGTGCCGTGACCAGACGTGTCGAAAAAGAGATCGAGCACGGGCGCGCTATCCGACTCGCTGAAGTTCGCGACGATCGTGAGCGGTTTCTTGCCGAGCGCGATCATCTCGCGTCCCTGGCGATAGTCGTGCAGCGGCATCTCGTCCTCGAACGAGCCGTCGAGGTTCGTATCGAGGAACGCGACCCAACCGTCCGTGGCTTTCACGACGACGACGGGAAACACGTCGGTGTTGCGGCCATTGCCGTTGACGTCGCCCGCCGGCGGACGGCCGAGGGGCAGCTCGCGGAACGCACCGCGATACCAGGTCGTGGCGGTCGTCAGGCGGCCGATCCGGCCGGCGCCCTTCAGTTCAGCCTCTGGTGGAGCTGGAACAGCAGCGAGTGACACGCGCCCCTCGCCGGAAAAGTCGCGCAGCTCGATCACCTTGGCGGCGCCGGTGCTGGTGGCGATCAGCCCTGGAACCCCGGGGTCGACGCCGCTGTCCAGGATCGCGATCAGCACGCCCCGGCCGTCGTAGGTTGGGTGGAGCGCGCGAAACACGTCGACGCCCGTGCTCTTCAGCGGCATGAGACCGAGCATATAGGCCACGGCGGGATCGACGGCCGGCTGCGGCCCTGACGCGCGGCTGCCGTCGGCTGCAAAGGGTGCGGGAACCGCCGGCGCGGGCTTCGTCGCCGGTTTCGTCACCCCTTTCGTTGAGGCGCACGCGGTTCCAAGAACGAGCAAGGCAGCGGCAAGAGGCTTCAGCGTCACGAGAGACTCGGCAGTGCAAAGGCCCCGAGATGGGGGCCGGTGAATTCGGCAGACACCTCGAGGAGAAACGCGAGCCTATCGCGCGTCTCTTCGGGCGTGAGAATCGCATCGACAAATCCGCGTGCCCCGGCGAACGTCGCATCGAGTTGATGCTCGTAATCGGCGCGCATCGCCTCGACGGCGCCCGCATTATCGGGCTTCGCGGCGTCGGCACCGTACACGGCCTGGATGGCGGACTCTCCTTCCATCACCCCCATGCGACCAGTAGGCCACGACACGATGAAGTCGGGATCGAAACCCTGCCCCGCCATCGCATAGTAACCGGCCCCGGAAGCGTGATTGACAGTGACGACCAGCTTGGGCACCGTCGCCGTTGCCATGGCTTCGACGAACCGCGCGCCGGCCCGGATGATGCCCGTGTGCTCTGCCTCGGTCCCCACCATGAATCCGGACACATCTTGAATGAAGAGCAGCGGTACGCGCTCGCGGTCGGCATTCTCGATGAAATAGGCCACCTTCTCGGCGCTCTCCGTGTAGATGATGCCGCCGATCCGCGGCGCTTCATTCTTCTTCTTGTTCTTGCCTTTGATCACGCCGCGCGAATTCGCGATCACCGCGACCTGGCGTCCCTCGATCGCCCCGTGCCCGCAGATCATCTCGGGTGCGACATCCGGCTGGAACTCATCGAGCCGCCCCGCGTCGAGCAGGCACTCGAAGAGCGCGCGGACGTCGTAACTCATGCGATGATCGACCGGGATCAGCTCATAGAGCGCCTTGGTATCCCGTTTCGGAGCGGAATGGGTGCGGCGCGAGTTCGGTGCGTGCGGCAGCCGGCCCACGTACTCGCGGATCCGTGCCAGACAATCCCGATCGTCTTTTGCGCGGTAGTGCGCGACGGCACTGACCGCGGTATGCGTCGCGGCCCCTCCCAGCGTTTCCGCATCCACCACCTGTCCCGTCGCGCCTTTGACCAGATTCGGGCCGCCCAGGCCCATGAATGAGGTGCCGTCCACCATGAAGATGACGTCCGACAGAGCCGGCAGATACGCGCCGCCCGCAATGCAGGGACCCATCACGGCGGCGATCTGGGGGACCTTGAGATAGCGCCGCATGATCGAGTTGTAATAGAAGATGCGCGCGGCACCATACTGACCCGGAAAGACACCACCCTGGTAGGGGAGGTTCACCCCCGCCGAATCCACCAGATAGATGATCGGGATGCGCTGCCGCATCGCGATTTCCTGCGCGCGGAGGATCTTCGTGATCGTCTCGGGCCACCATGATCCCGCTTTGACCGTCGCATCATTCGCGACGACGACCACCGGGCGCCCACCGACGCGGCCTAGCCCGGTCACGACGCCCGCCGCCGGCGCCTGGCCGTCGTACTGATCCCAGGCGACCAGCAACCCGATCTCGACCCAGGGTCCATCCTTATCGAGGAGCTCCGCCACACGCTCGCGCGCGGTCAGTTTTCCTTGATCGTGCTGTTTTCTGATGCGTTCCGCGCCGCCTCCCTGTTCGAGGCGTGCGCGAAGCTTGAGGTACTCGTCGGTGAGCGTCTTGAGGCGACTCACGCGGCGACGTGCTCCGCCGCCCACTCCTGGATGTACTTGATGAGGTCCGACGTCGGCGTGCCCGGGCCGAACAGCTTGCCTGTCCCCTGCGATTCCAGCAAGCTCATGTCCTCGGGGGGAATAATGCCACCGCCGGTCAGCAGCACGTCCTGCCGGCCGGCGGCGTCGAGCAGCTTGCGGACGCGCGGGAACAAGGTCATGTGCGCGCCCGAAAGAATGGATAAGCCGACAACATCGACGTCCTCCTGGATGGCGGCCTGGGCGATCATCTCGGGTGTCTGATGCAGGCCGGTGTAGATGACTTCCATCCCAGAGTCGCGCAGCGCCGCGGCCACGACTTTCGCGCCGCGATCGTGCCCATCGAGGCCGGGCTTCGCGACCAGGATTCGGATTGGGCGGCGGCGAGCGGTCATCGCGCGCGGAATCGCAACAACGCCGCGAGGCCCTTCACGACGCGGCGTGCCTTGTCGTCATACAGCACGTCTACCTGCGCCCGCTGGCGCAGCGCGTCTTCGACAGCCTCGTCGATTCGTTGATCGTCGTCCTGTCCATCAGCCAGCAGGGTACGCACTTGGCCTTGCGAGAGCGCCTTAAGGGTAGGATCCACGCCGTTCACCGCCCACCCGACGGGTGCCCCCTCTTTCACGGCATCGGCGTGTGCCCGTTCCCAGGCCCGTTCCCGCTCCTCGCGGAGCGCCAGCGCCGCTTCACGCACCTCTGCGGTGGTCGTTTCTTTCGGATTGAGTTTGACGACGCCCATCACGAGATCGTGCACGTAGGTATGGAGGTGCGGGATAACGGCACCGGCGTCCGGACCCACGCCACCAAAAACGAGGCCCGCCAAGGGCCGGAGCCGGTGAACATGGAAGACGCGATCCGCGATTTGCGCGTAGAAGCGATGCTTCTCGGTGCGGATCCGCATGTGGTAGTTGTGCTCGCCCGCGCTGCCGGACGGCGTCCCCGCGCGCGCCATCACCTGCCGCTGATGAGACCCGTGGAACTTGCTGGCCCGCGAGGCCTCGATCCCGGCGAGTGAGGTGAGCTCGACGCAGCCGTACGCGGTGACCTCGAAGAAGCGAGCCGCTGTCCGGTCATAGACGATCACCAGAATCGTGCCGAACTCTTCGTCGAGCGCGACCAGCTCGCGGACCAGCGGCTCGCGGTCGATCGCCAGGCGTGAGCGATGCACGTGCGGCAGTGGCAAGGCCTCGAAGAGATCCAACCCCTGCGACGCGAAGATCGCGATGGCGCGCGTGCTCGGCAGGTGATTCGGCTCCTCGAGGTAGGCCAGCACCCGCTCGAGGTCGGCGGCGATCGCTTCGCGGTCCGCGTGCCTCAGAGATTGGCGGGTAAGTGCCGCGGAGGCGTCCTTGACGCGGTTCTTCATCTTGATGAGGTACTTGCCGCGAGTCCGGTCGCGGGGCTCGAGCTTGAGGTAGCAGGTCACCACCCAGTACATGCCTGGGTCGACCGCCGCCAGCCGCTGGACCGCGGCGCGGACGTCCTGCTCGGTGACAGCCGCCAGGACGGTGCTCATGGCCTAGAAGAAAACCGGTTCGCGGTATGCTCCCCACACGCGCTCCAGCGCGTGACGAATCTCATACAGCGTGGCATAGGCACGGGCGCAGTCGAGCATCGGCTCGATGACGTTCTGGTCGGACTCAGCTGCGTGACGCAGGGCCTCGAGGCGGCGCTCCACCAGGGCATTATCCCGCTCCGCGCGCACGCGCGCGAGACGCTGGCGCTGCTCTGCTTCCGCATCATTGGAGACTTTCAGGATTTCGACAGGATGATCGTCGTCGGACAAGAACTCGTTCACGCCCACGATGACCTTCTCGCCCATTTCTACCTGGCGCTGGAACGCCGCGGCCGACTGGGCAATCTGCCGCTGGAACCAGCCGCTCTCGATGCCCCGGACGACTCCGCCGATCGAATTGATCTCGGCGAACAGCGCTTCGGCTTCGCGCTCGAGCTGGTCGGTGAGCGCCTCGACGTAGTAGGAGCCGCCCAGTGGATCGATGACCTGTGCGACGCCCGTCTCGTGCGCGAGGATCTGCTGCGTCCGCAACGCCACCTGCACCGACTGTTCCGTCGGAAGCGCCAACGTCTCATCCAGGGAGTTGGTGTGGAGCGACTGCGTGCCGCCGAGCACGGCGGCGAGGGCCTGATAGGCGACGCGCACGATGTTGTTCAGGGGCTGTTGCGCCGTCAGCGTGACGCCGGCGGTCTGGCTGTGAAACCGCATCATCCACGAGCGTGCCTGCCGGGCTTTATAGCGCTCGCGCATGTGCCGCGCCCAAATACGTCGGGCGGCCCGCAGCTTGGCGATCTCTTCGAAGAAGTCGTTGTGAATGTCCCAGAAGAAGGAAAGGCGCGCGGCGAAGCTGTCGATATCGAGGCCGCGAGCGACGCCGCGCTCGACGTAGGTGAAGCCGTTGGCGAGCGTGAACGCGAGCTCCTGGGCGGCGGTCGCGCCGGCTTCACGGATGTGATACCCCGAGATCGAAATCGTATTCCAGAGCGGGGTGTGCTTGGCGCCCCACTCGAACATGTCCACGATCACTTTGAGCGCGGGCTCGACCGGATAGACCCAGGCATGCTGGGCCATGTACTCCTTGAGAATGTCGTTCTGGACCGTGCCGCGCAGTTTGGCGATCGGGACGCGCTGCTTTTCGGCGGCGGCGACATAAAAGCAGAACAGAATGGCCGCCGGGCCGTTGATCGTCATGGAGGTCGAGACCTGGTCGAGCGGGATGCCGTCGAACAGGGTTTCCATGTCTGCCAAGGATGAAATGGCGACACCGCATTTCCCGACTTCACCCTCGGATCGGGGGTGGTCGGAGTCGTAGCCCATCAAGGTCGGGAAGTCGAACGCGACCGACAGGCCGGTCTGGCCGTGCTCGAGCAGGAACTTGTAGCGGCGGTTGGTATCGGCCGCGCTGCCGAAGCCGGCGAACTGCCGCATGGTCCACAGCTTGCCGCGGTACATCGTCGGATGAATGCCGCGCGTGAACGGATACTCACCGGGGCGCCCGAGCTGTCTCTCGACGTCGAAACCGTTCAGGTCAGCGGCTGTGTAGACGGCTCTTTTGCCAATGGTCATTGATCATTCTTCATTGGTAATTCGCGGTTCTACCGCGCCTCCGTTCCTCACTTGCTCGAGCACCTCGGCGGCAACCTCGTACGGGCTCCGCGTTCCCGCGGCGACGTCGTCCAGCCGCCGCGCCAGCAGATCTTCAGCCTGCGTCTCGTCCCATACCCATTGGCGGATCGCCCGGTTCACCACCGCCCGGGTGCGGGCCGCGAGACGCCGCTTCCGTCGCTCCTCGAGCTTCCCCGTGGACGCCAGGTACTCGTGATGGCGATCAAGGGCTGCGACAAGCTCGGCGATCCCCTCCCCCTTCGACGCCACGGTGGTCAGTACAGGAGCCTCCCAGGAGTCCTTCGCCGCCGCTTCTCCTCGCCGCCCTTCGCCGCCGCTTCTCTTCGCCGCCCTTGGGTTATGGTGCGGCGTGATGTGTGCGAACGCATTGCCCCTTCGGATGCCGAGCATGACTTCGACTTCCTGCTTCAGCTTCTCAGCCCCCGGCCGGTCGCTCTTGTTGATCACGTACAGCTCGGCGATCTCCATGACCCCGGCCTTGAGCGTCTGAATGCTGTCGCCCGATTCGGGAACGAGCACCAACACCGTCGTTTCGGCCGTCGCGGCGACGTCGAGCTCGGTCTGGCCGACGCCGACGGTCTCGATGAGAATGCGGTCGAATCCGAATGCCTCGAGCACGTCCGCGACCTCTTCGGTCGTCGTGGCGAGGCCTCCCTGTGCGCCCCGCGTCGCCATCGAGCGAATGAAGACACCGGGATCGAGGCTCACCGATTCCATGCGAATCCGATCGCCGAGCAGCGCGCCGCCGGTGAAGGGGCTGGTGGGATCGACGGCGATGACCGCCACTTTGAGACCGCGCTCGCGATAGGCGCGCACCAGCTGTTCCGTGAGGGTGCTCTTACCAGCGCCGGGTGGTCCGGTGATCCCGATGCGATGCGTACCGCCCTTCCCGATTTTCCTATGCAGCGCTGCCAAGACGCGCTCAAAGCCCTCACGCTGGTTCTCGACCAGGCTGATCGCCCGCGCCAGCGCCGCGGTGTCGCCGCGCGTTAACCCTTCCAGCACCGCATCGAGTCGCATACGCTCTAAGGATAACGGCGGCGTGGCCGTCATAGGAGGGTTCCGCGCAGGATGACGCTCGCCACCGTGAAGTAGATGACCAGTCCCGTCACGTCGACGAGGGTCGCGACGAACGGCGCGGACGCGCTGGCCGGGTCAAACCCGAGCCCGCGCAGGACGAAGGGAAGGAGGGAGCCCGCCATCGTTCCGAATGTCACCACGCCGATGAGACTTCCGAAGACGGTGAGCGCCACCAGCAGGTAATGCTGACCGTAGATCCCGGTAATCGCGTGCCAGAGCGTGATGCGCAAGAATCCGATGGCGCCTAGTACCAGGCCGAGGACGAGACCGGTCGCAACCTCGCGACGGATGACGCGCCACCAGTCCCGCAAATTGACTTCGCCCAGCGCCATCGCGCGGATCACCAGCGTCGAGGCCTGTGAGCCGGAGTTGCCGCCGCTCGAGATGATGAGCGGCACGAAGAGGGCGAGGATGACCGCTTTCGCGATCTCTTCCTCGAAAAACGCCATCGCCGTGGCCGTGAGCATTTCGCCGAGGAACAGTGCGGCCAGCCACCCGGCGCGCTTTCGGACCATGCGGCCGAACGCGACCTTCAGATAGGGCGCGTCCAGGGCCTCCATACCGCCGAACTTCAGGAGGTCTTCGGTGGTCTCCGCCTCGACCACGTCGACAACGTCGTCGAATGTGATGCGCCCCAGCAGCCGGCCATTCGCGTCCACGACGGGGACGGCCGCGACGTTGTAGCGCGCCATGAGCCGGGCAACCTCCTCCTGGTCCTGATGCGGCTGCACCTGCACGGCGGGTTGCTCCATCACGTCCCGCACCAGCCGGGCCGGGGACGTGACGATCAGCCGGGCGACCGGGACGATGCCGCGCAGATGCCCCTGCGCATCCACGGCGTACACCTGGTACAGCTGGCTTTCGTCCTCATCACTCTGTTGGCGAATCGCCTCGATGGCCTCCGCGATCGGCACATCCTCTCTCACCGAGACCACATTCGTGGTCATCAGCCCGCCGGCAGAGTCCTCCGGATATTTGAGCAGCTGCTCCACGTCGGCGCGATCGCTGACCTCGGCGAGCACCGCTTCGCGCGCGCCGGCCGGGAGCTCCGCGACGAGGTCAGCGGCATCGTCCGTCGGCATCTCCTCGACGAGCTCCGCTGCGTATTCCGGCCCCACCGCGAGCAGCATCGCTTCCGGGTGTTCCGCCGCTTCCATTTCCGCGAGGGCGCTCGAGGCAACGTCAATCGGCAGCTCGGAGATCACGCGGACGCGAGCGGATTCCTCCAGCGCCGACAGGATGTCGGCCAGATCCGACGGATGGACGTGTCGCACCCGCTGCAGGAACGGGTGGAGATCGTCGTGTTCGGCGAGCTCTTTCAGCTCATCGAGCCTCAGGTCGGGTGCTTCGCGCGCGCTCACGCAGACCCTCGGCCGAGGGCGATCGTGCGCACCGGGCCCGGGCGCACCGCCACGCGCTCGACACGCGTCGCGCTGGCGGCGAGGATGTCGAATTCAAGACCCTGGTAGGTGAACCGTTCCCCTGGACGGGGAATGCGGCCCAGCGCCTGAATCAGCAAGCCGCCGACGGTCTGGGCGCCACTGCCCAGCGGCAGGCCGAGCTTCTCGGCGAGCTCGGTGGTCGGCGCGCCGCCTTCGACTTCGACGACCCGGGTCGCATCGGGGGCCGACGACACGGGCTCGAACAGCTCACTGACGAGATCGTTGAGCAGGTCCTCGAACGTGACGAGTCCCGCGGTCCCACCAAATTCATCGAGGACGACAGCGAGGTGGCGACCGCCGCGCTGCATCTCCGGCATCAAGTCGGCGGCGCGCATCGTGCCCGGAACTGTCAGCGGCGGTCGCACCAGGATGGGATCCTCCGGTTGGCGCCCCAGCAGGTCGAGTGTGTGCGCTACGCCCACCACCTCATCCAGCGATCCGCGGTAAACGGGATAGCGGCTGTATCCCGACTGCTGGAGCACGTGCGCCGCCTCGGCAGTCAGAATGCCTTCCGGAAACGCGACGATCGCGGTCCGCGGCGTCATCAGCTCCCGCACCGGACGATCGGCGAACGCGAGGACCCCGGAGACGACAGCCATCTCGTCGGTCGTGGCCAGTGCGTCGGTATCGGCGCCCGTGAGCAGCGCGGCGAGAGTGGTGCGGGTGGACCCTTCACGCCGGGGAATGAACGGCGACAGCACCGTGCCGACGCGCTCCAGCAGCGGCACGGCGCGTCCGACCAGCGGTTCTGCCCAGCGTCGCCCCAGCACCCGCGGGACGAGGTACGCCGCACTGATGAAGAGCGGGACGCCGACCGCGATCGTGAAGATTCCGAGGAATGTCGGCGTCGTGGCGACCAGCAGCGCCGGAATCGCACCGGCGGCGAGCAGCACGCCCAGCGTCGTGAGCATGTTGGCCGTGGCGAGTGTCCGTCCCGGGTTTTGCAGCACGTCCCTCGTGGCTGCGGAGCCCCGCAGCTTGTACGCCACCCACCGCGTCAGCTCGTGCTGGCTCACGGCCGCTGCGGCAACACCGACCGCTGCAGCCGCGCCGGCCATCACGAGCCCAAGCAGCAGGACAGCGAGTGCGACGCTCATTGCTTTTCGAACGACACTTGGGTGACGCGGCGCTGCTCCACGCGCTCGACGACGACGCGATACCCGTCCAGCGTCAGCTCATCCCCAGGCTGGGGAACGCGCCCCAGCACGGAGTACACGAGCCCGCCCACGGTGGAGACTTCGGCGTGCGCGATGGTGGTGCCCAGCGCCGCCGAGAGCTCGTCGAGACTGGTGCGTCCATCCACCCAGAGCCGCGCGCCGTCCTGGCGAATCGCCGGCGTCGTTTCGGTGTCATGCTCGTCGCGGATCTCGCCCACGATTTCTTCGAGAATGTCCTCGCGGGTGATCAGTCCGGAGGTCCCACCGAACTCGTCGACGACGATCGCGATGTGCGCGGGCGTTCCCTGAAAGTCGCGCAGCTGATTGTCGAGCGTCTTCGTCACGGGAACGAACGCCGCCGGCCGCACCAAGGTCTGCCAGCGCGTGCCCGGCTCCGCGAGCCCCACCGCAATGGGCACGAGGTCCTTTCCGAACACCACGCCGCCGATGTTGTCGGGTGAGCCATCCAGAACGGGCAACCGCGAGTGCTGGCTCTGCCGGAATGCCTCGAGGACCTCTTCGGTGGACGCTGAGATGTCCACGCCGGCCATGTCGAGGCGCGGTGTCATGACCTCGTCCACCGTCGTATCCGCCAGCGTGAAGACACCGAGGAGCATATCGCGCTGGGCGACGCCAAGGTCGGGTTGCAGGGGGCGGGGGGTGTGGACGAGCGCATGTAATCCGCGATCCGCCCACGCGAGCAGCCAAAGGAGCGGGCCGAACGGCGCGAGCGTACGGCGGGCCAATGGGAGGGCAGCCTCCGAAAGCTCCGGTGCAATCCGTGCCACGCTGCGCGGGAGTGCGTCGCCCACGATGAACAGGAGCAGTGTTCCGACCACTAACGTCAGGAGCGCTTCGGCCCACGGTCTCGTCCACCACGCCACCGCATTCGCCGTGGCGACGGCTCCCAGTACGAGCAGCGCCAAGCGGGCCACGTGGAGCGCGCGATGCAGCGGCACGCGTCGCTCGGCGGCCATCGGAGGCGCATCACCCAGGGTGTGAAGCGCCTCGCCGACGGCGGCTTCTTCGGCCAGCGCGAGCAGCGCGGCCCACACGCCCGCGCTGATGGCGACGACCAGCCCGATCAGGCGCAATGCCGCTTCGGTAAGCATTAGCGGAGGAGGCGCTTGACGTAGCGCTCCTGCCGCTGCCACATCCGCGACTGGGTGCGCCGAGAGCCTTCGGGATGGTCGTAGCCCAACACGTGGAGTGTCCCGTGGACGGCCAAGCGGACGAGCTCTTCGCGCAGGCCAGCGCCGTTGCGCGCCGCGTGGGCGGCTGCCGCCGGGCAGATGTACACGTCGCCAAGGAGCCGTCCATCCGGCTGCGGCAGCGTGTAGGCGATCACGTCGGTCAAGCCGCGGCGCCCGGTGGCGCGGCGGTTGACGCGCCGCATCGCCGCGGCGGGCAGCAGCGTGATCTCGACGCGCGACCCGGCGGGCGCGCGTTCCCACGCCATCACCTGCTGGGCGACGCGCATCAGCTGGTCAGCGCGCGGTCGCCGGGTGCCAGTCCGCACTGATGCCGCCACTGGACTCCGGGTAATCGATGCGATTGTGATACATCCCGCTCAAGACCCTGAGGAACGCGGCCTTCACCTGCTCCATCTGTTGCAGGGTGAGCGGGGCTTCATCGAGCTGGCCGGCGTTGACCTTGGTGCGCACGATGTGATCGATCGCTTCCTCGATCTTCTGCGGCGTGAGGTCATCGAGGACGCGCAGCGCCGCTTCGACCGAGTCGGCGATCATCGAAATCGCCGTCTCCATCGACCGCGGCTTCGGACCCGGATACGTAAAGTCCTCCGGATCGCGCGTCTGGCCCCCGTCGGACTTCTTCGCCTTGTCGAGGAAATAGGTGATCTCGGTCGTGCCGTGATGCTCGGGGATGAACGCGGCAACCGAATCGGGAAGCTGGGCTTCCCGAGCGAGCGCGAGGCCATCGGTGACGTGCGCCTTGATAATCTGGGCCGATTGCAGCGGCTTCAGCCGGTCGTGCGGATTGTTGCCCGGGATCTGGTTCTCTCCCCACAATCCGCGGAGACCGATCTCCTCGATCGGCCAGCCACTCGAGAGGCCCAACGCGACCGCCCCGATGAGGTATCCCGCCGCGATCATCAGCACGGGTGCGTAGAAGTTGCTGCGGCTGCGCAGGGTCTTCACCGAGAGCGCGGCGGTCACGCCGCCCACGACGCACAGGAACGTGGCGGGGTAGTCGTGGAAGACCGGCTGCAGTCCGACGACGACGGCCAGAATCATCGCGGCAATCATCGAGACTCTGCCGTTGAACAACACCGTCATCATCATGGCGAGGAATGGCATGAAGATGACTTCGGGATGCGCCGGATAAAACCGCGCGACGAGCCCCGCTTGCGCGAGCAGCACCGCGAATAGCCCGCCGATCAAGGCGACCTGGCGGAGCTCGCGGTAGGTCTCGCGCCGGTAGAACACGAGCAGCACCCAGAAGATCACGATAATCAACGAGTCGCGGAGCAGCGGGCCGATGACGCCGCGGGTCGAGTACGTCGTCGCCGCGCCGCGGCGCAGCAGCTCCTGATGCAGCGCGAGCAGCCGCTCGTGCGCTTCGTTGGTGACCACCTCGTTCGGCGCCACGATCCGGTCACCGGCACGAACGATGTACTTGCTGGGATCGACGCTGCCGCGCAGCTCGTTGCGCCGGCGTTCCGTCTCGAGCTGCTTCGGGATGAGCGTGGGCCGGAAGAACTGGCGTACGAGCTTCAGGTACAGGACGTCGCCCACGCTCGAGCCGGCGTCGGGATGCAGCTGCTTGGCGCGACTCAGGTATTGGGCAAAGGTGAGCACGCGGTCGCGCTGCACGGAGGACTCCGTCGATCCGCGACGCACGATCAACTCGCGCGACTGCTCGACCTGGAGCACGCCTGGGCCCGTCACGCCTTGCGCCAGCGTACGATCGAACAGCTTCTCGAGCGCCTGCTGCAGCGCGCGCCGCTTGCCGCCCTTGGCGAGGTAGGCCGCCTCCTGCAGCGTGAGCGGCACGCCAAATTCGCCGGCCGCGCGAATGATCGCCTGCGGACCCTGATCGGCCGCGGCATCCACCGCGCTGATGAACGCCGCCATCGTGGTCGCCGCGCTGTCATACGCGTGCTGGCGGAACTCGTAGATCGGCTTGGCCGATGCCGCGAGCTCTTCGGCCTCGCGCTGCAGCTCGTCTTCCGACTTGTTCACGACAAAGTTGAAGGGCGCGACGATTTCCTTGTCGGCGCGGGCGCCGGGCTCGAGCAGCGGCGCGACGTCGGCCGAGCTCGACGGGAAGGCGACGTGCGCCACCAGGGCGAGCGCGGGGACCCAGACCCAGCGCACCACGTGATAGCGCACCTTCTCCTGAGTCGGAAGGTTCATCTCAACCCTGCGCGTCCTCGGCGTAGGCGCGGATGATGTCGCGCACCAGCCGGTGGCGGACGACATCCGCGTCGCCGAGGTAGCAGAAGCCGATCCCCTCGATCCCGGGCAAGATGCGCTCGACCTGCAGCAAGCCGGAGTCCTCGCGGTTGGGCAGGTCGATCTGCGTCTTGTCGCCCGTGATCACCGCGCGCGAATTCACGCCCAGACGTGTGAGGAACATCTTCATCTGCATCCCGGTCGCGTTCTGCGCCTCATCGAGGATCACGAACGCATCGCTCAAGGTGCGCCCGCGCATGTACGCGAGCGGTGCAATCTCGATGGTGCGAGTCTCGAGCGCTTTCTGCACCCGCTCGCGCGGCATCATGTCCTCGAGCGCGTCGTACAACGGCCGCAGATAGGGATCGACTTTCTCCTGGAGATCACCGGGGAGAAAGCCGAGGTTTTCACCCGCCTCCACGGCGGGCCGGGCCAGGATGATGCGGCGCACCCGCTTGCGGGCGAGGGCGTCCACCGCGGCCGCGACGGCGAGATAGGTGACGCTCCACGTCGTGCACGTCGAGATTCTCGCCCATGCGCGCCAGGTCGATCAGCGCCTGCGCCACGGGACCGGCGCGCTCGATCGCGGGCGCGGGTCCGGCGAGCGAGAGGCTGTCGCCACGCAGCGAGACCCGCACACCCAACCGGCGCGCGAGCTCGAGCAGATTGGCATCGTTCACGCCGGCCAACGCCAGCGGATCGACGCCCTCCACGGATAGACGGTGGACGACGTCGTCGCTCATGGCACCACCTTGATGTGAAGTGTGGCCAAATCTTCGGGCCGCGCCGGAGCCGGCGCACCTTCGAACAACGCCCGTGCCGCGGTTGTCTTCGGGAATGCGATCACGTCGCGCATCGAGCCGGCCCCGACGAGCAACATCGCGGTCCGGTCAAACCCGACCGCAAAACCGCCGTGGGGCGGCGCCCCCGCCGCGAGCGCCGTCAGCAAGAAACCGAACCGGGCGTCGATCTCCGCCGGCGAAAGTCCGAGATGGCGGAAAACCGTGCGCTGGATGGCC
>WNGA01015897.1_pt1 | contig 14289 bp, 11 predicted proteins | sample 5400061 | NCBI WGS metagenome assembly WNGA01 (sample SAMN13153366, study PRJNA577476) | soil metagenome | isolation source: 100 cm soil or saprolite under grassland replicate 2 | place: USA:California | collected 2016-06-15 | reverse complement strand
AGTTATTTTGAAATCAGGAATGCTGGTGCGTGAGCCGGGGCCGCGTTACATGATTCATGGTACCAAAGGGTCATTTATCAAATATGGCGAAGATCCACAGGAAGTTTTTTTACGTGCAGGCAAGCTTCCCACAGAAGTTGAAAATTGGGGTTATGAGAAAGAAGAAATATTTGGACTGTTGCATACAGAAGCTAATGGAAAAATTATCAAAGAAAAATATCCTTCGCTTAAAGGCGACTATGGTTTTTACTATCAAAACCTTTATAAAACTATTCGGAAAAATGCACCGCTCAGAGAACGTCCTGAACATGGTTACAACACTACCCATTTAATTGAATATGCTATTGAAAGCAATGACAAAAAAACTCCGGTTGCCTGTGATGATTTAATAAATATTGTTTATCCAAATGATTAAGCTGTTTAATGTTTCAATGTTTAAAGTTTAAAGTAAGATACAGTAAAAATAATATTGAACTTGAAACCTTAAACTTTAAACAGTCGGAACTCAAAAAATGGATTGATTATTGTTACGTCAAAAGTCTTTTCATGAAAACAGTAAACAACAAAATACTTTAAGAATACGTTTTCGATTTTGTACAATCCTATTTTTGCGGCAATTCAAGTTAAAGGATACAGCGCCTATGAAACGAATAACAATAATTGCTTTGGTATTTTTTGCAACAGGAAAAACGGATGCTCAACGATTCTATTTTAATATAGCAGGCGGCATGATTAATTATGGTGGAGATTTACAGGATAAATTCTTCACCTTCAACCAGGCTAATTCAGCTTTCAGTATAGGAGCCTCCTATAAATTTTCGAAATACCTATCCGTTTCCGCTGCTGCAATTAAAGGAAAATTAGCAGCAAGTGATATCAAAAACAATTCAGAAAATTACAGGCGCAACCTGAGTTTTTACAGCAATCTTACCGAAGGCAGCTTAACATTTGAAGCTGATTTAAATGATGTGCCTGGCATCAACCGGTTTACTCCTTATGTATTTGGTGGTGCAGCAATTTTTCATTTTAATCCGTATGCTTATGACCCGTCAGGTAATAAAGTTTATCTGCAACCGTTAAGCACTGAAGGGGAGGGATTGCCTGAATATCCTGAGCGAAAAAAATATAAACTAACTCAGTTCGCAATTCCTTTTGGCGGTGGAATTAAATACGCCATTTCAAATTCTGTAATTATCAGTGCTGAAATGGGCTTTCGTAAATTATTTGCTGATTATTTGGATGATGTAAGTAAAACATATGCAGATACCAGTATACTTCGCATGGAAAGAGGACCGCTTGCTGCAAAAATGTCTTTCAGAAGTGACGAAACAAATAACCCGTTTCCATTCGGTGATAAAATGAAAAGAGGCAACCCCAACCGCAAAGATGTTTATTATGTCTGTTTAATTAAATTATCACTTTCACTCGGCAATTCAGGCACTTCAAACAATAGCTATTCAAAGAAGATGAGAAAACAAACCGGTTGCCCGCAAAAAGTTTTGTAGATTTCAGACTTATTACATTTTTCGCTTTTTATTAATTGTTTGAAGCGTATGATCTATGCATCACTTGAAGCATGTTTGATTGACCTTGAAAAGAACGGATATCTTGTAAGGATAAAAGAAGAAGTTGATCCTTATCTTGAAATGGCCGCGGTTCATTTGCGTGTGCATGAAGCAAAGGGGCCTGCATTACTTTTTGAAAATGTAAAAGGATCTTCATTCAGAGCCGCTTCAAATATTTTTGGTACACTTGAGTGCAGCAAATTTATTTTCAGAGATACATTGCCCTCAGTTCAAAAACTTATACAATTAAGAAATGATCCTTCTCGTCTTTTGAAGCAACCTCTTAAAAATATTAATACAAGTCTTGCCGCATTAAAAGCAGTTCCTTTAAAAAATCCTTTGCGTAAACCGATATTGAGTAATGAAATAAATATCACCGATCTTCCTTTAATTCAACACTGGCCAAAAGATGGAGGCGCATTTGTTACACTTCCACAAGTGTATACTGAAGATGCAGAGCATCCTGGTATTATGAATGCAAACCTTGGCATGTACCGCATTCAGCTTACAGGAAATGATTATAAAATAAATCAGGAAGCAGGATTGCATTACCAGATACACCGGGGCATTGGTATACATCAAAGCATTGCAAATAAAAAAGGAGTTTCCCTAAAAGTAAGTGTATTTGTGGGTGGGCCTCCATCACATACACTGGCTGCTGTAATGCCTTTACCTGAAAGCATGAGTGAGTTAACTTTTGCCGGCATATTAGGCGGCAGACGCTTCAGGTATTTTTACAGAGACGGTTTTTGCATAAGTGCCGATGCTGATTTTGTTATAACCGGAGAGGTTTATTCCGAAGAAAATAAATCTGAAGGTCCTTTTGGTGATCATCTTGGTTATTATAGTTTGAAGCATCCTTTTCCATTTATGCATGTGCGTAAAGTTTACACAAAAAAAAATGCAATATGGCCTTTCACGGTAGTTGGCAGGCCGCCCCAGGAAGACACAAGTTTCGGCGAGTTAATACATGAATTGACAGGAGATGCTATTCAAAAAGAAATTCCGGGATTAAAAGAAGCGCATGCAGTTGATGCAGCAGGTGTTCATCCATTACTGCTTGCAATAGGAAGTGAAAGATATACCCCTTATCTGCAAACGAAACAGCCCTCGGAAATATTAACTATTGCCAATCATATTTTGGGAACCGGGCAGTTAAGTCTGGCTAAATTTCTTTTTATAACTGCGGATGAAACAAATCAACTTTCAACAAAAAATATTCAGAACTATTTTAAATATATTTTTGAAAGAATCAATTGTGCAACAGATATTCATTTTCAAACCAACACCACAATAGATACTTTAGATTATTCAGGCACTTCATTAAACAGGGGAAGCAAGGTTATATTCGCCGTGTATGGTGACATAAAGAGAAAACTGTATACAGAAATTCCACAGACGATAAAAAAAATCCACAGTTTTATAAATGCTCAGTTGATTTTGCCTGGCATTGTATCTCTCTCGGCTCCAAAGTTTAGATCATATGATGAAGCACTTAAAGAACTTGATACATTGAATAAACAATTGCTGCCGGAATTTGACAATCTTACCGGTCTCGCCTTAATAATTTTATGCGACGATAGTGAATTCACTGCTAAAAATCTTGAAAACTTTTTATGGGTAACTTTTACACGCTGTAATCCATCACATGATATTTATGGTATTGATAGTTTTTACAGTTACAAACATTGGGGTTGCAATGGACCGTTGATTTTTGATGCGCGGATAAAACCGCATCATGCGCCACCTCTTGAAAAAGATATGTTTGTGGAAAAACGAATTGATAAATTGTTTAATAAAGGAGGCAGTTTGTACAGGGTAATAAAATAAAATAGGGGCGGCGGAGAACCGTTGCCCCTTTTTTCAACCCTAAACCCTTAAAAAACTGGTGTAAAGGTAGTAAAAATCATGCCACTTTATGGAAATTTCTCAGAAATGGGAAAATTTATTTTCAAATTTTTATTCTCCGTTACTTCACAATGTGTATATAGTACATAATATAACTATCACCTGTAATAAGTTTGGTCATTATCTGGTGCTAAAATAAATTCAGGTATTTGGCAAAGCTGTTGCTGGAACAACTCTTGTATTCTTTTTAGGGAATTCATAAAAAACAAACCAGGCAGATGTAAAGGAAGCAGTTATAAAGTAAGCAACAAGTGCATAATTTATCCAGGGCGAATATTTATCCATACCAAACCAATCACCATAATAATAAATAATACAAATTCCCAAAATATTCTTGATGATTTCCCAAACTAAGGCATAAGCATTTCTATCCATCAATTCCGTGCCGGCATAAACCGATAAAAATACAAAGCCACCATATATGAACATATCGGGACTACCAATAGCTGCAATATTGCCAAACAAATAACTTATCAACAGCAACAACACTGATGTTTGTATCCAGTTCCAAGCATATAAAAAAGATGATGATGCAGGATTGTATTTTTCAAAATCATAGACGTTTTCAATTTTATATACAGGATATTTTTCTGCAACATCTGCCGGGCGCCAACCTGTTGGCATAAACCAAATGCGTAATTTATCTTTCCAGCTTTCCGTTCGCCATGCATCTTTTATCAGTAACCATAGATGCTGAAAATTTATTTTGACAGGATTCCATGTTCGCACTGGTCTTGTGATGCCATACACTGGAGGTACTTCAGGCAATTCTTCCTGAAAGGTTCCAAATAATTTATCCCAGAAAATAAAGATTTGCGAAAGATTTTTATCAATATATTCTGGATTGATAGAATGATGCACACGATGATGCGAAGGCGTTACAATAATTTTCTCCAATATGCCCATTTTATTTATGTGCCTTGTATGATACCAAAACTGTGCAAACAAGTGAAGAGGCGCAACAATTGCAACTACTTGTGCAGGCACGCCCAGTAAAGCTGCTGGTATTAACAGGAATGTAAATATTTGTACATACGTAGAGATACTTTGACGCAAGGCACAGGCAAGATTAAATTCTTCGCTGCTGTGGTGAATGATATGATTATTCCAAAACAAATTCACTTTATGGTCAATGCGGTGCACCCAATAACCTGAAAAATCTAGTGCAACAAAAGCAATAATATATGTCCACACAGTTGATTGCACATGATAAATCGCCATCTTATTCACCATCCATTCATAAGAAATAATAGAGAAGCTTAAGCCAAGCACATCTTTGGTAACATTGGTAATACCGCTGCCAATGCTGCTTAGCATATCCATGCCACGAACCGTGTCATTACCTTTATACCAACCGTACCATTTTTCAAATAAAACAAGTAATAAAAAGGCGGGCACTGCAATCAAAAGAATCTTACCATACGTTTCCATAAACGGATATATAATATAAAGGTAAAAATCTCTTTATAAATAAAACAACATACTTGCAATAAGGAATTGTTTTTATTTATGGGCCCGGCTTTATCAATATATTTAATCTTTTGTTTCGCATCAGGCGGGCTCTTGTACTGTGAATTTACAGGGGAGTAAACAAATGATGCCTGTTTATAACTCTTAAATAATGGAATATAACACTAACGAAAAATGAAACAGAATGAAAGGGTTAATTTTGATTTTTAATTAACCACGAAACAAAAGATGACAATGATCAGTAATTAAAAAAATTACCACCATTAAATTTGATTACCTTTTTTGAAAACTTTTTATAGAGATGCAGGAAAACCCACATTTGAATCAAATAAGTAATGAACGGCTGTTTGAAGCGCTTTTTGACTATGCCACTATAGGAATTATTGTAACCGATAACCAAGGTAAAATTGTCAATTTTAATAAATACGCAGAAACTCAGTTTGGCTATTCAAAAGAAGAAGTGACAGGAAAAACTGTGGAAGTTCTTGTTCCTTCACAATTTCATCTATTACATATAAATTATCGCAAAGGGTTTTACAAAAATCCTGAACCAAGGAAAATGGGTGAAGGCAGAGATTTGTTTGCATTGAAAAAAGATGGTACACAATTTCCTGTTGAAATAAGCCTTAGCTATTATGAAATTGACGGAAAAACTTTTGTCATTGCATTTGTAATTGATATTACAGTAAGGAAAAAAAATGAAATTGTTGTGATAGAACAGAAACAGGAATTAGAGAAAATTACAAAGCAAATAACTCAGTTAAATGTGCAACTGGAACAAAAGGTACAGGATAGAACAAAAATGTTGCGGGAAACATTGGCTGAGTTGGAAAAATCAAAAGAAGAATTAAGTGAAGCATTGGAAACTGAAAAAGAATTAGGAGAATTAAAATCAAGATTTGTTACAATGGCGTCGCATGAATTTCGCACACCATTAAGTACAATTTTGTCGTCGGCATTTTTGCTTGAAAAATATAATGACCTGGCTGCACAGGAAAAAAGAGAGAAGCATATTCAGCGAATCAAGAATGCCGTATCAGGAATGAAAAGCATACTTGAAGATTTTTTGTCATTGGGCAAGCTTGAAGAAGGTTCCATAAAACCTAAAATTGAAACGTTAACCGCTGCTGAATGCTTTATTGAGATAGAAGATACAATTCATGAAATGGAACAAGCGCTTAAATCAGAACAAAAAATCAACTTTCATTATAGTGGCGAATATACGGTTCGGGTTGACAAGCATCTGCTGAAAAATATTTTGCTGAATTTAATTTCAAATGCGATAAAATTTTCACAGGAAAAATCACTCATAGATGTTGGCTGTAACATAAGTGAAAATGAATTGATAATCTCTGTAAGAGACCAGGGAATTGGTATATCAGAAGAAGACCAGCATCATTTATCTGAGCGATTTTTCCGCGCCAAAAATGCGGGCAATATACAGGGAACCGGTTTAGGATTGCATATTGTAACAAAGTATCTTGAATTAATGGATGGCACTATTGAAATGAAAAGCAAGCTGAATGAGGGATCCTGTTTTACTATTCATATACCGGCAAAGCATGATAATGAAGGAGAGTAGAAAAAGTCACAATCTGAGTTATTGATGTTTGAGTATAAAGAACAAAAAGCTGGTTCCAAAAAAAAATGCATTTAGAATAAAATTTTCAACTTAAAACATAAGTATAGTTCATGAAAAAAATATTAATCATTGAAGACAACGACGAGGTAAGAGAAAATACTGCCGAAATTCTTGAGCTCTCAGATTATGAAGTTATGACTGCATCCAATGGCAAAGAAGGTGTATCAATCGCACTGAAAGAAAAGCCTGATTTGATTGTCTGCGATATTATGATGCCGCAGCTGGATGGCTATGGTGTTTTGCATTTGTTAAGCAAGCACAAAGAAACTTCAACTATTCCTTTCATTTTTCTTACTGCAAAATCTGAAAAGCAGGATTTTAGAAAAGGAATGGAATTGGGGGCGGATGATTATATCACCAAACCTTTTGAGGGTACAGAACTATTGAATGCAATTGAAACAAGATTAAAAAAAACAGAACAATTTAAAGCAAGTGTTATTGCCGACGCGAAGGCGGTAAACGATTTCATAAACAAAGCAAAAGAGTCAGCCAATTTAAAGCTAACATCAAACGAAAGAGATGTTTACGATTATAAAAAGAAGCATGTTCTTTATTCTGAGGGACAAAGACCAAAAGTTGTATACTTTGTAATAAGCGGTAAAATAAAAATATACAAAACTTCTTTTGACGGAAAAGAATTGATAACCGGCATAAACGGACCCGGCGATTTTTTTGGATATACTGCAATTCTTGAAGAAACAAATTACAGGGACAATGCACAAACACTGGAGGATTCAAGATTAATGCTTATTCCCCGTGAAGATTTTTTAGAATTGATTACAAATGACACGAGAATTGCCAGGCAATTTATCAGCATCATTACAAAAAATATTATTGAAAAAGAAGAGAATCTTTTAAATCTTGCTTATAATTCGTTGCGTAAAAAAGTAGCCTATGGTTTATCTCTGCTGGTTGAAAAATATAAAGAACCGGGAAAAGAAAAAATAGTAGTGGATATTTCAAGGGAGAATCTTGCACAAACAATCGGCGTGGCTACGGAATCGCTTATAAGAACATTGGCTGACTTTAAAGGTGAAGGGTTAATTGACATTCAAACCGGCAAGGTGATTTTATTGAATGAGAAGAAGTTAAAAAATTTGCTTTATTAGCTTTTAATATTTTTGATTTGTATGCGAGCTGATAAATTCTCCTTCGCTGTTTTGCTGCTCAAGTGTCCAGTCATCAGTTAAAGATGTTTCAATCCAGATATTTCCGGACTTGCGAAATACCTCTGCTTTTAAGCCAAACATTTCCCCAAAATCTTTTTCAAGTTGGGCAACTGTTTGGTGTTTACCTATGTTGATGATATTATAATCATCGACTTTGGTCACGAATTTTATCCTTTCGTATGGATTTATTTTTTCCATCTTTTGCGAAAGCCTGTTGCTTGCAGGGGATTTAAAAAATTCAATCTTCAAAAAAGGGTAAGTTTTATTGAATTCATTTTGAATATTTCTTATCACATCATCGTCTTCTATATGTAATTTCATATAATAAAAATTTACTAATTAATCTATTAGTTTCTCTTTTTCTATTGCTGGCTAAAAGCGGCAATTAGGTTTAATATTCAAATGTAAACTGCTTATAAATCTTTTAACCTAACGATTGTCAGTTAAAATAATGATTCTCATCACCCGACTTATTTTGTCTTGATCTTCAGTTTGCAATCAATATATAAAGGCACTAAACACGAAATTATATTTTCCCTTTTGCGTGTATTATGATATTAATCAGGTTTTTCAATTTCTTTTTACATGAAACTGATTTAAATCACTCCATCGTTTCTGTATTTTGGGCTTTAGTTTTATGAAATGGAAATTAAAAAGAAGAATGATTGAGTTTATTGATTAAATAATAAATAAGGAACAGATTCATGCCATTTGGCGAACCTGTTCCTTCTTCGAATTTTCATAGCTAAAACAAACCCATTGTGGCTTATTCACTCTTTGCGCTGCCACTGTCTGAATTTGTTCTTACATCATCGGGTCTTTTATTGGAGCCCACATTTTTCCGTAAAGCCTTATCTGCTTCAGGCCTGTATTCAGGATCAATATCTCCCATATCTTCATTTCTGTCAATATGAGCATTTTGTTTTGAAGCCTTGTCTGCTTCAGGCCTGTCAGTTCTTGATTGATTTTCATTGTCTTTTCCAGGCATAATAAAAAATTTAAAAGGTGAATGAAGGATATACGCACAAATATTATGCAAGTCTTCAATCATTAGCTTGTGTTAAATTTTTTATGCTCAGTGGACGATGCAACATGCAAAATATAAAATGTAAATAACCTAATATAGAACTCAGAACTCAGAACATAGAACATAATTTATAATTTAAACTTTCAATTTTTCTCCATCAATTTAATCTCTTCTGTTTCCCACTTGCATATTATTATGCAAAACTAGTTGAACGGATATGCTTACAGGATCAACATAACGCCACAGCCTTTCATCATTTCAATTTTGCTTTTAGGTTTTGTGACTGCTTTGCTTATTGGTTTCAAACGGTGAAGGCAGCATTATCAAATCCGGTGAAGAGTTTGAGAATGGAATAATTTGTAAGAAATATGAGAATGTGAAAATGCGGAAATGAAAGAACAGAAATTAAAATAAATGGTAAACATTTTTAACTCCCTTTAGTGTAGTTCATGAGTTACTTGAATTGGAAACTTATGAACACTGGAACTTATAAACTCATGAACCTGATGAATTCCTTCAAACATTTTCCTACACAAAGCGTTCGTTTTAGTACATCTTCTTTTTCATTAATTTCTTTAAAGCCTTATCTACAATATGTTTTAACATTGGCATAACCGTTGAAACATTTTTTTGATAATACCATAGATGTGCCTGCCAGGAAGTAAAAAATATAGAACAGAATTGAGTAAATAATTTAAAGTTTTTCTCTGCTTACCAATGCAACAATAGAATTGCTTCATGGCGATCTTAGTGCCATACCTGCTAAGCATGCTGCAGATATTTTGGTTGTTTCCGCATATCCGGATAATTATGTACCGTTACAGGGTACATTAACTGATTATTGTGTGGCTTGTCTCATTATATTAAGATAGCTTTTTGAAATGCTGAATAGAGAACAAAACGCAAAAGAGAGCGACGCAAGTAAAGCTTCATAGTTATTCTATTGCCGGGTCAATAAAAAACATCTTGTCATTATTTATTCAACTTTACTTTTATCATCGTGAAAGAATGAGGCGCAAAACTATAAGTTACGGTATTATCTTTTACATCAATTTGCCCTTCCGTTGTTTTTACTTTTTGCTCATTTACTGTATTCTCATCAGTAATGCTGGCTGCATTTACTTCATATACGGTTGCTTTGCTTGCAAGCTATATGTATCGCAATCAACAAAGGAAGCAATACTTTCTCCTGTGCAATTTTGTGCAAATAATTGCAGCGGATAATAGGTGGTTTGAAACCATAACTTATCATTGGTGATCATCATTGGAGCAATAACATTCACCAACTGCGCCATATTGGCCATCTTTACAATTTGCGTATTGCGTATAAAACAATTTAAATATTCTGCGACAACCAATGCATCCTGCATATTGTAATGCTCTTCCAGTTTTTGCTGATTAAATGCGCGGTACCAAACGTTGTATTCATCAAATGCAATGTAGATGGGCTTTTGAATATGATTCTTTGTTCTTGTTTCATTTATCTGGCCTTCTGTTATTTTAATAACATTCTCTACAAAATTTGTTACAGCCATAAACTTATAATGGTTTGTATCACGATTACCTGAATAATGATGAAGTGAAATATAATCTATGTAATTGCCTAAAGTATTCAATACTGTTCTGTTCCAGCCTGTCCAGTCAGCACCATAGTTGCTCGAACCTGATGCGATCAATTTTATTTTATCATCGCTCCATTTCATCAGCTTGGCTGCTTCTAATGCAAACTTGCTGTAATCTTCCGCATTCTTATGACCCATTTGCCATGGTCCATCTATTTCATTTCCCAATCCCCAATACACAACATTATATGATTCAGGATGACCATTTTTTGCACGAAGATCAGCGTAGTATAAACCTGTTGGTGCATTGCAATACTCCACCCAGTTTCTTGCTTCATCCAATGTGCCTGTACCCAGGTTCACACAGATATAAGGTTGCACACCAGCAGTTGTGCTCCATTTCAAAAATTCGTCTGTGCCAACATTGTTTGGTTCAATATCGCCCCACGCAAGATCTTTTCTTTTAGGTCGTTGATCTTTTGGACCGATACCATCTATCCAATGATAACCCGATGCAAAATTGCCGCCGGGCCAGCGCACAACCGTAACACCAAGATTTTTTGTTGCATCAAGAACATCTTTGCGAAATCCATCTGTACTCGCTTGAGATGATTTGGGATCATAAATGCCTCCATAAATACATCTTCCCAAATGTTCCGTAAAATTGCCATAGATATTTTTGTCTATGTCACCGATCTTTCTTTCTACGTCAATCTTGATATGTGCTTTTAAATTTTGCGCATGAGCATGAATGCAAAATGTTAGTACAAGAAATAAAACAAACCTGTAATTTTTCATAATGGTGTTTTATGTTAATGTCGTGATTCGTGAATCGTCAATTGTGAATCGTCAATTGTTCTAAGTTTTGGGTTTTGAGTTCGCTTTCAGCATTTCACAGAATCCACAACCGGCTGATATTTTGCATGACTTAATCCTTGCCAATTGCTCATTGCTTGTTATTGTCCGTAATAAGAATTCGGTCCATGCTTGCGTTCATAATGCTTTTTTATTAATGATTCTTTAAGTCTTGGTGCATTTGGTTTTATCTGTTCTGTTAAGTAAGCCATCTTTGCTATTGTTTCTAAAACAGCACTGTTATACACTGCTTTCTCTGCTGTTTTACCCCATGTGAATGGTGCATGATTACCTATAAGAATCATCTCCGTTTCTTCATAATTCAATTTTTTTTCTGTAAAACAATTAATGATTTGAAAACCTGTTTGATATTCATAATTGCCCACAATCATTTCATCGTGCATTGGTGATGCACAGGGAATATCTACTGTGTTGTGATCGGCATGTGTGGTGCCATAAACAGGAATATCTCTCTGCGCCTGTGCCCATGCAGTAGCATAGGTAGAATGTGTGTGTGCAATGCCGCTGATATTTTCCCAGTTCTTATATAAAACAGCATGCGTGAGTGTATCTGAGGAAGGGCGAAGATCACCCTCCACAAGTTTTCCCTCAAAATCAACAATCACCATTTTATTCGGAGAAAGCTGATCATAGGGAACACCGCTTGGCTTTATGGCAAACACAGCAAGTGCCCTGTCTGCCGCACTTACATTGCCAAACGTAAACAATACAAGGCCGAGTTTTGGTAATTGCATATTCGCATCATATGCTGCCTCTCGTATGTGCTGGTATTTATTCATTAATGGTTAATGTTGGATAATCACTGTTGTAAATAAAGTTAGTAAGCTTTTACATTTCCTATATAAATCAATCCTGTTTAATAATAATTGGTGTCGAAGTAACATTTTATTTTTTACTAAAAATTATTGCTGCACTTATTCCTCAAAGATTGCATTTGTAAAATTAATTGTGCGGACACAATCAATTGTATAAAACTAAAAAATTGTTGGTGCACATATTGTTTCAAATTATGCTTGAAAATAAAGTTTAAAAGAAGCATAATCAAAGGCAGATGAATTTATATAATTTTAAAAAAGTAAAATTCATTTACTTTAATTTTTACTGGTATTCCCCCGATTTTGTTGGTGACTAAAAATTTTTCAATGATTAAAAAACCAAAAGCTTTTATTCTTGATTTAAATGGGACAATGATTGACGATATGCGGTATCATGCAGAAGCGTGGTATGATATTTTGAATAATGAATTGCAGGCTGGTTTAAGTATAGATGAAGTAGAAAAACAGATGTATGGGAAAAACGAGGAAGTGCTGCAACGCATATTTGGTAAACACTATTTTACACATGAAGAAATGAAGGCGCTTTCTTTTGAAAAGGAGAGAAGGTATCAAAAAATATACTCTCCTCATCTTGGGTTAATAAAAGGATTGGCCGGGTTTCTTGAGCAATCAAAACAACATAATATTTTATTGGCAATTGGCACTGCTGCAATTCCTTTTAATATAGATTTCACTTTAGATACGCTTCATATCCGTCATTATTTTTCTGCAATTGTAAGTGCAAATGATGTGTCAGCGAGTAAACCCAATCCTGAAACATTTACAAAACCTGCACAATTATTACATGTTGATGCGGGTGATTGTATTGTTTTTGAAGATGCGCCAAAAGGTGTGGAAGCGGCGGTGAATGCGGGCATGCAATCAGTCGTAATTACGACAATGCATCATGAAAAAGAATTTAAGCAGTACAATAATATTCTCTTTTTTATTAAAGATTATACTGATGAGCGGTTGAAAGAATTGTTTGTCTCATAGTGAGTGGTGAGTAGTGAGTTTTGATTTTTAATTTCAGATTTCGGATTTTTTGGTTCTTGTTTTTTGGTTCTTGTTTCTTCGCAATGGATTACATTAAAGAATATAAAAGTTTTATCAACAGTTATTACCTGAGTGATGGTGTGCGTATGACCATAGGTATTGCTTTACCGGCAATTGTATTTAGTTATTTTAATTTACTTGCGGCAGGCATTGTGGTATCACTTGGTGCCATGTGTGTGAGCATGCCGGATAATCCCGGCCCTATTCATCACAGGCGTAATGCAATGATGATTTGTACAGGCATAATTTTTATTGTGGCTTTGTTAACCGGCTTTGCTGCTCCACATCCTGTTTTGCTTGGTATGCTCATCTTTATTGTCTGCTTCTTTTTTTCTATGCTTGGTGTATATGGAGCAAGAGCAAATTCAATTGGCATATCTGCATTAATAGTAATGGTATTAAATATTGACGGACCACAACAGGGTTGGAACGTTGTACTGAATGCTGCCTTTGTTTGTGCCGGTGGAGTATGGTATATGTTATTGAGCTTATTGCTGTACAGTATTCGTCCCTATAAATTGGCGCAACAGGCATTGGGCGATTGCATACTTGCCACTTCAGATTACCTGCGGGTAAGAGCTTCTTTTTATGATAAACAGGTAAACTATGAGAATACATACAGGCAACAAAATCTTGTAAGAGAACTTTTATTTAAGAGCAGGGATATTGTAAAAGAATCTACGAATACAGGAAGAACGCTTGTAATGATATTTCTCGACATAGTGGATCTTTTCGAAAGAGTCATGACTTCGTACCAGGATTATAAGGCATTGCATAATTATTTTGATGATACAGATATTCTTCAGCAATACAAGCAACTTATTCTCGAGCTTGCAAAAGAACTTGATGATATTGGCCTTGCTGTTAAAAGCAGCAGAGCATCTGCAGAAACAAGTTCACTGCGATTGCATATTAAAGAATTGCAGGAATATTTTGATGACTTCAGAGACAAAAAAAGAACTGCGGAAAACATTGAAGGTTTTATAAATCTGCGGCATATACTCAACAGTATACAGGATATTGCCGAACGTATATACACTTTGCACCAGTACACAACTTATAACAGAAAGATTAGTAAAAAACTTTTGTCCAATCTTGATTATGCTAAATTCATTACGCACCAGGACACTCATCCCCGGCTCTTACAGGAGAATTTTACTTTAAAATCAAATACTTTCAGACATGCATTGCGATTAAGC
>WNGA01017891.1_pt1 | contig 14297 bp, 13 predicted proteins | sample 5400061 | NCBI WGS metagenome assembly WNGA01 (sample SAMN13153366, study PRJNA577476) | soil metagenome | isolation source: 100 cm soil or saprolite under grassland replicate 2 | place: USA:California | collected 2016-06-15 | reverse complement strand
TCAACTGGACACGTTCCGAATCTATAATTTGAAAAGGAGTAATCATGGAACAGAGATTGAACTATTTGGAAGTGGGACCGGGGGTAGTGAAGGCGATGTTCGGACTGGGCGGGTACCTGGCCCAGTGCGGGTTGGAGACGTCATTGCTAAACCTCCTGTATTTCCGTGTATCACAGATCAACGGCTGTGCCTTCTGCCTCGATATGCACTCGAAGGACTTGCGGGCGGCGGGTGAGACCGAGCAACGGCTCTATCTGCTCGATGCGTGGCGTGAGAGTCCGTTTTACTCGGACCGCGAACGGGCGGCGCTCGCGTGGGCAGAGGCAGTGACGCTTCTCAACGAAGGAGAGGTCACTGATAAGGTGTACGAGCAGGCGCGCGCGGAGTTCAGCGAGCAGGAGTTGGTAAACCTGACGCTGGCGGTCGTGACGATCAACGGTTGGAACCGCTTTAACATTGCTTTCCGTACGACGCCGGGAAGCTACCAGCCGGCGGCCGCGCATGCAGCAGTGTGACCGCTTTCTGAAAATGTCGGGCGGAGGAGTCGAACTCGAACGCTTCTCCGCTGACGATAAGGAATTCAGTCTACACACCTCCAAATTCGCTTTCATATTGGTAAGGAGGGCATCATGCCTACTGTCGCAATTGATACTGATGTTTTGATCGTTGGCGCCGGGCCCGTTGGCCTGTTTCTCGCGAATGAGTGCGCTCGGCGTGGACTAAGATGGAGGCTCGTTGAGACGCGCGTTTCGCAGTCGGAACATTCTAAGGCACTCGCAATCTTCCCGCGGACGCTTGAGATCTTGGACATGGCCGGCGTTGTCGATCCGTTCCTTGAAAAGGCAAACCGCGTCACGTCGGTCGCTGTCACGACCCATGAACGAACGCTTGCGCGAATGCGGTTCGCACCCGAGGAAAGTCCTTATAGATTCGTCGCCATGGTTCCCCAGAACGTGACTGAGAGACTGCTGGTGGAAGAGCTAGGTCGTAAAGGCGGAAAGGTTGAGTACGAAACGACCTTCGTTTCGGCTACTGAGCAAGACGACTGCGTAAGTGTCGTGCTGGATCACAAGGGCGAACTAACCAGGCTCAGGGCGTCCTTCGTCGTCGGCTGCGATGGCCCACACAGCGCCGTTCGGCATCTGCTGAACCTGCCGTTTGCGGGAGCAGAATATGATGAGCAGTACATGCTGGCCGACGTAGAGACGAACGAAACTCTTCCGGCTGACGAGCTGCAACTATGCCCTAGCGAACGCGGCCCGGTAGCAATCTTCCCCATGAGCGCCACTCGCCGGCGCATCGTCGCCTCAGTCGAGAACACAGAAGGAGAAGCTCCGTCGCTTTACCTGGTGCGGAAGGTCCTGGCTGAACGCGCACCCAGTGGGATAGAGGCGCGCGCTTTGTATTGGAGCAGCTATTTTCGCAGCCATCACCGCCAGGTAGCAGAACTGCGCGTCGGGCGAATCTTCATCGCTGGTGACGCCGCTCACATTCACAGTCCGTTTGGGGGACAGGGGATGAATACCGGACTGCATGACGTTTGGAATCTCGTCTGGAAGCTCGACCTTATCCTTCACGGTCATGGCAATGAGCAATTGCTCGAGAGTTATAGCGCCGAACGGCGTCCGGTGATCAAGCATGTCATCGAGACCACGGATTTCCTTACAAAAGCGCTGGGAACTCCGAGCAAGCTCGCGCAGATTCTACGTGATGCCATCATACCTATGGTGTCGCGTCTAGCCCCTTTCCAGCATGCCTTCGTGCAGAGGCTTTCAGAACTCGGCGTTGCCTATCGCGGCAGCCCGATTGTTGAGGGGCCTGGAAAGCGTTACTTCGATAATTCGCTGCGCGGCGGAGATGGCATTCGCAGCCGTTTTCTCCTCGTCTTGGGAAACGATGCGGAGTCGTCGACCGTAGAGGCTGCGAAGCAGCTTGCTGGATCATTTGCCGATATCGTCGAGTTACGATTGGCGGAGCGCCAAGGGGTAACACTTGTTAGGCCCGATGGTTACATTGCGTACGCTGAACCCAACGGCGATGGCATTGCGGCCTTGGGATCGGATATGCCCGTTTGAATTATCGCAGCGGCGAGGCTTGCCTGAATTTTCCGTCACTATCGATGACGGGTCGTTCGAGGAGAAGAAGCTGGCCGCAGTTGTGCTGCTGAGTATGCAGGACGCGATTTGCGACGAACCTACTTACGTTTTTGCCGAGCGTTTAATTCGCAATGCGGCGTTCTTGCGACGCGACGAGGCTCGTTATGGGGCCGGAACTTGTCGAAATTTGTGTGGCCAATTTGTGGCCAGAATTCTCAGCACGCGGCGTATAATGAACCGTAGAGGATGGGACGGAATGTAAAAGACCCTGGTAAATCCGTGGGTGGCTGCAACTTTCGAAAAGGCAAATCTAACGTTTTTGCCGGATTCGAATCAATTGCGATCCGGTTTAAAGTTTTCGGTTCAAAACCACACCGTCGGAGAGTCGAGAGGTTGGAAACTTAGTTCTAAGATAAGTAGTGATAGGCACCAATGCGTCCCTTCTCGACGTTTGAGATGCCGCACATATAATAAGAACACGAGTTTGGTAATTTCGCAGTCCGATAAAATCTGAAGGTAAAGCGGGTGTTGCTTGCGACTCATAGTGTTTGCCCTATTGTTGGCGCAAGCGGGCTGATCATATAAAATGCCAACGTTTGCGGTGGGATTTCAGTAAACCTCTGATCCAATATTAACTGTAACTCATTGATATATAAGGACTTAGCCGCCTGCTTAGCTCAGTGGTAGAGCACTCGCTTCACACGCGAGGGGTCAGTAGTTCGAATCTACTAGCGGGCACCAATATTTTCAATAACTTACGGGCGACGCCGAGTCGCCCGTTTTGGTCTGCACACACTTTCGCACACACATTGAAGTCAAGATCGGTCATCAAATCTCACAAAATTGATCTTTTTTTGAGCGTGTCTTTCTCGATGAAGTTTCAGGCTGATATCGCGAGTGCATAACAGAAGTTTTTGGTGATTCGACGAGGTGGGCAGGACTGTTTAGATCTGCTCAGAGATGTGCAGCGAATATGCTCGAAAGGTTGATCAAAGTTCTCGTCTGCAACAACCGGATCGTGGCCGGCCTGTTACGGCCAACTTTGGCAAACTCCCATCACAGCAAGTAGCATTGCGAAAATAGTCGTAAGAGTTTAGATGCACGGTCAAGACCGTGGTCATAAAGTCTGAAGTGCAACAGGCATGGAGGTTGAGACGCTGATGAATGAGGAAACCCCGATACCCGAAGCTATCAAAGCACCTGCCGATACTAATGCTCAGGCCGAAGCAACGAAACCATCCGCTGCTCAACCGCCGGCAATCGACGCTTACTATCGGCTGATGCATTCGCAATGCGGAGAGATTCTCAACGAGTCTTTCGCCTTTGACTCGTCAGGAATGCATCGGGTAAGTCATAACTTCATTTCGGATCTTGAAAAGTGGATCGCGCTTTTATCATCACGCCCTGAGGTTGATTTGTTACGAGCCGCACTTAGAGAGTACCAGTTTGCTCTGCTCGCCTTGGTGCTCGGACAGTACCGACAAGCTTTTATGGCCTTGCGGCTTTTCTTAGAATTGGCGCTTGGGTCAGTCTTTCTATCCGCTAATGAACTTCAACTTCGGGTATGGCTACGCGGCAGGAGAGACATTAATTGGCGACCGCTCGTAAGCCCCGATGATGGTGTCCTTTCAAAGTTCTTCATTGATGCATTTTTTGATACGTTAGGAGATGAAGCCGCAAATTATCGAGCTATCGCCGAACGTGTATATCGCGAGTGCTCCGAGTACGTACACGGAAACGCCGCAACACACGATGCACTACCGGAACAATTGAGGTTTGTGTCGACAGTATTTTCTGATTGGCATGAGAAGGCCGCAAGTACAAGGCTTGTCATTTCCTTTGCCCTCGCAGCAAGGTACTTAGAAGGCCTCAACAAGGACGAACGGAATTCAATGGAGGCCATAGTTCTTGAGCAATTAAGGCATGTAACAATCATTCGTGAGTTATTTGAACAAGAATAAGCGGAGATTACGATATGACGGACTTCATCTACAGGACGGAAGATATCAAAAGGGACGAGGTATTGAAATACTTTGTTCAGACCAAGGAGGACCGAGCGATTGTCGATGCTTTGAAATCCAGAAACCCCGTAATCGTTATTGGAAGTCGAGGCGTCGGCAAATCATTCCTGCTTTATGTTGCCGAGGCTGAGCTGTTAGGTAGGCTCAACACAGACGGAGTATTTCCGGTCTATGTGACTTTCAATAAGAGTTCGCTGATTCATACTGCCGACCCCAACCAATTTCAGAATTGGATGTTGGCTAGGCTCTGCACAGGTGTAATACGCTCGTTATCCCGTGCAGGTCTTCTCTCTATAGTTCCATCCGGTCTTTCGATCTTGACGGGCGGCGGAATCGATCAAGACGATGGTAAGAAAACCAAGATAGAGAGGATTGCTGAACAGTATGAGGAATCGTGGAAAAAGCCGGGAGAGGTAATTGATACAAGTGATTTACCGACAATTGAGTTATTTAAAGATGCAATGGAAGAATTATGCTCCTCGTTGAAGCTAAGCAGGTTCGTGCTCTTCATCGACGAGGCGGCTCATATCTTGCTCCCCGCGCAACAGCGTCAATTCTTTACACTGTTCAGGGATCTGCGAAGCCCGTACATAACATGCAACGCGGCAGTCTACCCCGGAGTGACAGCGTACGGCGAGACCTTTCAACCAGTTCATGACGCTACAATGATCTCACTAGACCGGGATGTACTGGCGGATACCTATGTTGGCAATATGAGAGAAATTGTCGAGAAGCAGGCAGACAGTAACGTTCTGACAAACATTGCTAGGAATGGCGAGAATTTCGCGGTGTTAGCTTACGCCGCATCTGGTAATCCCCGAATACTCTTGAAGACTGTTGCGCGTGCGCCCAAAGTTAATCGCGAGCAGATAAATGAAGTAATGAGAGAGTACTATAAGACGGATATATGGTCCGAACACTCCGCTTTGGGTGAGAAATACGTTGGTCACCGCTCGATGGTTGATTGGGGTCGTCAGTTTATCGAAAACGAAGTGTTGCCGGACTTGAAAAGAAAGAACGATCAGTATCTTGAAGCTGATAAGAATTCGACCTGCTTCTTTTGGGTGCATCGAGACGCGCCGCAGCCAGTGAAGGAAGCGCTCCGACTACTCGCATACACAGGAATAGTGACGGAACATTCGACTGGCATAAAAGCGACGCGGGCGGAGATTGGTACTCGATATATGGTTAACCTCGGTTGTCTTTTTTCGCTTGAGTCTGCTCCTACTGCAACCGCCTTCAGGCTTGCCAAGAGTCTCACGCCTAAAAGAATGAGTGAATTTGGCGCCAATCACCCTTCGTATCAGGACTTGCTGGCACTTGTACCGAACCTAGAAGAGATCGATCAGTTTGAAGTCTTGAAGGGTGAATTAGGAAAACCCATTGATGTGCTGGATATCACAGACTGGCAAAAACAGAAACTCAGAGAAATGGATCTTAAGACCGTTGTAGACGTCCTCCAGGCTACAGAGTCAAAACTTCAAGAAGCGTGGTATGTAGGAGAAAAGCGCTCCCGGCGAATGAGAAATGCGGCTATATCTGCGGTCTATGAATACCTCTCGCGCTTTCCTCAAGATCGCTAACAATGTCGAAAACGTTGACGTCGAGGTCGTCGGCTATTGAGCCGATTTCTTCGGCGTACGTTCTTAAATCATCAGGATCGGCTGTAGTTAACTCCCAAACGAATCGTTCCGCAAAAGGGGGAAATGATTTGGCAAGCACTTGGACTTCCCCCTCCGAGAAAACCCCAGGAAACGTCTTAAGGAATCTTGTTAGGGCCCTATAGTCTTCAAGGCCTGCTAGGCTATCCGCAAGAAACGTTTTTGTCTTCGTTAACAAGTCCTTCCATCGTTTAGTGTCGAGGTTCCCCCTAAGTTCTTCCATGAGCGTAACAAGGTCCTCCGATTGAATTAAGCTTGAGTCAATAGCCTGATCCAAATTTACTAAGGCTCTCTTCAAGATGTCTCGACTCGGTCTTGTCTTGATCCCACGCGAAACTGAACTAATGAGCGATATTCTGTCGGCAAGCGAGATATTCATTCTTCTCTTCATAAATTCGCCCCGACTGTATCGCGTTTCTAGGCTGTATACAGGTAAGTGCAAACTAAGCTCGACCTTTGCTAGAAATTCCGCTGAAAGCTTTTCCCGAATAGTTGTTCGGAACCTGTATCGGTTTGTTCTGCTATGTTGATGTTTCCATAGCCAGTGGAGTTGGTCGAAGGACGCTATTGACCGGAGTACCGCTTGTAAGTCATCTCGGCTAGACGCAATGTAATTCTGTAAAAAATCTCGAACCGATGGGTTGTGAAAGTGGACTACAAAATCATCGCCCGACTTATCCGTTGCGATGAAACTTCCATCGAGTTCTTTCAGTGCCCGCGCAAATGCTTCTGAGCTAAGATGAGCATTTCCATTTCTCACGTTTCTCTTGCGGTATAATCGAAAAGCATCCTGGAGGTCCTCTAAAAACACTTCCCTCGGAAGCGTAACGAGGATAATTAACAGATCTCTCGACTCTGGGAGTATCTGAGAAACAAAAGCATGCCGCCAAAGATCTTCGGGATTGTCTAGACTCGACAGAAAGCGCTTGACATAGTCCTTCGCTGTGACGCCGCTCAACCGCGAGGTGTCCGTTAGGTACTCTATGATTCGAGGACTATAGTTTGAATGATCGATTATTTCTAAATATGATTTGTTCTCAAGCAACGCCTTTTTGTAAAGTACGGGTAGGTTAGAAAAATATATGTGATTGAAGAGAATCTTCGCTCGGTTGAGGCGGGTGTATTTTGAGAGATCAATAATGCAAGTCTCCAAATCGAGTCGCGTTCGATCGATTTTTTCATATACGAGCTTAGTATTATTCAGAATGTATTCGCGAGTCGTCAGAATAAGCTTGGAAATTCGTGAACGCTTTATCGCAAGCATGAAATCCAGCAAGCTCTGATCCTCGTTCTTTTTTAGTTTTTCCGCGATTGATGCTTGGCCCAAAAAATCATCGTAATAGAAAACTCGCTTCTTATTGGCGTAATCGACCCCACTAGCCTCTCCGATATCACTCTCGATCTTGATGATCTCGAATCGTCTGGAGTAGTAACGCAGAAGCAGCATCTCAGCCAGCATAGTCTTGCCAATCCCAGGTACACCGACAATAAGACAAACATTGTGGCGTTCTAAAATTCTTAATGCCTCCGAGAAGCTTTCATTTTGCACATAGAGCCGAGCGTCCTGCCGGATCTTGTTGAGAGTTTCCCTAGTGAGATTAAGTCTCCGAGTGTGGAAGAGCCTTTCAATCAACACAGAACTAGAAAACCAAAGCTTAACGTGATCTCGCTCCACGCTCTTAAACTTACCAAGTAAATTGTTTAAATCATCCCGCCCGTAAATGTCGGATGTTCCCAGAATAAATGGGGCAAAGAGTTTCAAAATCTGATTTTTCTTACCTGGCGTCAGAGCCTGTGAGGTTGCAAAGATATATCGGTCAGGGGAGAGCTTTGTCACTTTAGAGAGCTCGTTCTTTCTCAGTTGCGACAATAGGGTCGCAAACTTCGAATCCGGATAATGTTTGCATTGCACAATAAGCTGCTTGCGTAAGGCTGAGGTATATCTGAAGTCGATTCCGGTATCGCGACCGGATGAAAAGCTCTCGAGTGTAATCTTGAGTTGTTTTTGCAAAAGATCCCTAACCAAGTTTTCGAAATCGATTGGGGAGAGGACTCTAAAGTCGTAGTTAGGCATGAGATCGTCGGCCGACAGTGGTGTAGAGTGCTATGACCCGCATTATACCTCGCTAATTATGTTTGGTATCAAACAACACGAGCAGGCGATTTCTTTCGGATAGCGAGTTAATTCCTCTAGCGATTTGCAGCAAATGGTAGAGTCGCTTGGTCCTTATCCCGCGAGTCAGACTTCGATTGCGAACGCGCTCGCTCGTGGCCGTCAACTGACTCTCGCCCGGAACTGACGCACTTCTCTTTTTTCCCTGCCTGACCCTTGCTTTCCCTCCCTTTCGGTTGGTTACGTTTATGTCCGTTGCGCTCACAGGCGTTCAAGAACTCGCTGAGCTGCTCGGCGCAGTAAAGGACGCGGGTCCCGATGCGAAAGAAACGGATGCGCCCGGCTTCGCGGGCACGGAGTAGGGTGATTCGGGCGACGCCTAAACGCTTCGCGGCCTGTTTCTCAGAAAGTAAATTGGGGTGTCCTTGTGTTGCTTCCATGATCCCCGAGTATCTCAAGCCGTGTGCCACAGCGAAGCGCGCACGGAGGGAATGAGAAAGGCCAGGACGGGATGAGACTCAATGGGAAAAACTCGGAACCGTAAAGCTCGGGGGTTGCGACACTCAGAAAATAGATTGATCACCCCTGTTGTAAAACACCACACCAAAAGTGTATGTAAAATCCAACACCCTGACATCCGAACTGACGCTCTCGCGAGAGCCGGCTCCCCCACCTGTAAGTAAAAACGTGACGCCTTAGGTTTTCGTATTATGCGAACACCTGTGTGTAAAACATAACAGGGGATCTGTGTGTACCATCCACACACCCCCACGCCGACTAGGATAACGCTCCACGATTGAGTCTCGATCATCAGGTCTTGTTAGCTTCTTCCTTCTTAATCTTGTCGATGACTTCGTCAACGTAATCCGTGGTGTTACGGGTTTTCATGTCGAAATAGTTCTTCATGGTTTCGCGGGTCTTTCCCTTCTCCAGCCACGGGCGTTCGACGATATCTTCAAAGTAAACCTCCCTGCCGGCGCGGGCTTCAATCAGCGTTTCCCGCAAAACCCCGAAGGTAACCGTTTGCCGCCGAAACACCGTTTCTTCGCGCTTGATCAATTTCAATAACAGAACCTGAAGCGTGTTAAGCGTCTCAGCCGTACCTTGTCCGGGTGGCTCATCAGAGTCGCTAATCCCTAATGCCTTTCGTCGGCGAGCACCGAGAGCCTCGTCCAGCAACACGCGGATGACAGGGGCGTCCTTCGTAGCGCCCGTTGATTCCATAATCGCCCGAACCTGATAGACCTGATCCATCCACATGTTGAAGGATGAAACCTTTTTCGACAGTGTTCTCTTTCTTCCCTGGGGTCGTATTGCCATTGAATCCTCCGCTTATCGAGAATGCGGATTTCTTAGCAAAAATAAAGCCATAATTAAGACAGATGGTGAGCTTAAACTACTCTCCCAGTTGCCCAAGTTTCTTACTAGATTTGATAGATTCTAAAGCTACTGAAAACACAAGGTTTAGAGGATTGATAAAGTTGAAATGCGGGTTCTATCTTGTCTGCCCTCCCTAGTTTGATTCTTTATCACGTTCGCGCACACACTAGCTCATCGCAAAGGACGCCCGCCTGCCTGCACTCATCGCTTCAGATTGAGACTACGAATTGATGATGGTTAGCTGATCACAGCAGCTGCTGTCGAACCTGCATTAGCCGGGACGAAGAGTGCACTCAAGGACGAAGCGAATGGGCTTAAATTCGCGGAGTTCATCGAAGCGCAACGCAGATCCTTGACTGCTCTCGTCTCGCCAGCCACCGCCTTTGCTTCGGCCGCGTGAAGAGCTTGCGCCGCTTGGGGAACCCGGTTCCTCGGCAGCCAGCTTCGCTTCCAGGCTCTCCGCATTCAGCTTCCCGCCATATTCAATCCATTGCATCAAGCGCGTTTCCTCGAAACGGATTTGCTTCGGTCCGATCCTTACACTCGGCAGGATTCCCTGGCGTGTAAGTTCGTAAACGCGCTGAACGTTAACTTGCAATATCTCCGCTACTTCCTTCGCATCCAGTAATCGCATCCGAATCACCTCCGCCGGAAACACTAAGGCTCGCACAAGGTCGATTCAAGGTGCGCCATGCCACGGCTGCATTTTGGACGCGCGCGCTTTGAGGCACGCCGAGAACGTGAGCGCAACGTAGATAGAAGGAGAGAATCAAAGAGACGCCGGGCGTACGATAATCGCAATTAGGTTCCGGTGCATACGGCGTGACATCGCTTTTTCAGATGGCGCGCGGGATGACTGACTAGGACATGAATTCTCGATTATCGGATGACCGTCCGATTTTAATCACTTGCCCATCGACTAGATTGGATCAACTCATTTCCGCCGCCATCTTTTGTGTTTTTTCCCAAATCGGTCGGAAGCCACACAAGACAGCCTGCATCACTTTTCCGAGCGAGACGGGATTCCGTAATACGTCCGCGTCCTCATCGCGTCTCAACAGCCGCCCGACAAAAATCCAACTGGGCTCCTGCGGTGGATCTATGAGCCAGCGCACAACGTCGGGAGTAGAAACAAATTGTATTGATTGACCATTCTTATCCACCCATTCGATCTCGAGCTGCCCGTCCGCGACGAACTGCTCAAATTCAGCTCGCTTTCCGCTAACCGCGTTCGTAAAGCAAGCGTAAGCGAGCTGAACGATCGTAGGATCACCACCCTTCTTAAGCGTAAACTCAAAGCCCAACCCAATTCTCAAATAATTCGGGCAGAGTCCGACGTTAAACTGAGCTTCGTTGCGCCCACCGTGGTGAAACGTGTACCAATGCTTAGGATCGGTAGCGAAGTTGCCGAACGCCTCTGTATTGGTCGTTCGGACCTTCCATGCTCGTCTCGCCATTTGTAGATCGCGAAGACACGGCAATTGGTTCAAGTATGAATGGAGCGAGCGAACAAACACATCAAATCGCCGCCACAATTCTGGCTCGTCCGTGGTGTCTACTGCCACGAACTCGGCTTCACGGACCGGCGGCGGTGCTTGGGACGTCACATTGCCTCCCTCGTTCCGAATCACAACGCTGCCCGTTGCAGAATCGTCATTCGTGGCCAAACCTAAATTCGCTTACAAAAAGTTCCTCTTACAGAGTGAATATTAGGCGCATGATAAAGCCCGCCTTGCGATTTGCCCAGGGGTCGTAGATGGAATGTCGATGGAGGGACACCGACAACTTTCATAGTCCTGATACCTGCGAAAGGCGTCCAGGGCTAACGCGGCGCTTGACACACTAGGCTACGCTATGCTAGAGTAGGTTACACTAGTACAGGCCGAGACGCTAGGATGTGGAGGATTTAATATGGCTGACGCTGCCAAGTTGAATCAACAGCTATCTAAGATCGCCAGGATGCTGAATGACGTTCGGGAAACGTTGTTTGAATGCAGCCGAGAATCCATTAAAGGGGAAGATAACGAGTGGCACAAGGCCGAGGCGTTGTTTAGTTTAGCCAAATCAGTAGACGGCCTTCGTCGGCAGACTCTGACGCTGATGAACGGTACGCCTCAAAGCCAGGTCGAAGTTCGGACGATTTCGCAGCCGAGAGTAAAAGTATCGGCCAAGGCGGGCAAGAAGAATAAAGAGGATTACCCGCACTATAAAGTTCGAGGGCGCTCGTTGATCAAGACCGGGCTGGGTCGGGATGAGAAAACCGAATATGAACATATCGTACCCCGTTCCGAGTTCGAAAAGGTCATTGCGAAAGTCGCCGAGCTCGCATCCTCGCGAAAAGAATTCACTGCCGAAGTGGTTCAAGAAGACTTGGATTGTCCGATGTACCAGACATACATGGTCTTGGCACTACTCCGGCAGATGAACTTGCTGGAAATGCCACGTCGAGGGAGCTATCAAGCACCCGCCAATGGTTTCCCATCGAGCCCGGACGCGATTTGGGACCAAGTCAAACACGCATGAGGAGATTCTTGTGATCCGTGGCGAAACACCAAAATTCGATAGCAATCAATACGCGCGAATAGCATTGAATGATTTGGTCACTTTTGCGGTTTATTTTCTTTCGCAATCCGAAGGTGAGATTACCGCGGAAGACATCGTTGCTGCGTGCTTCTTACTCTTTCCAAAGAGATTTGAGTTGCGCGGATATCCGCAATGGCCAGACTCTACGGTCGTAAACAAAAGATGGATTGACTGTAGAAACAAAGATCTAATAACCGGAAGTACAGCTGAGGGATTCAAGCTGACACCAAAGGGGCTAAAGATTGCGGACAGGGTTGGTGAAACGCTGCGAGTGCAAGGTCTTCCAACACAACGCAATAACAATAACAAAGTGAGAGCGGAGACGCGTACTCGTGCTGGCAAATTCGTTCGCGAATTGGAGGAGTCAACCGCATACAAGCAATACTTGGCCGCCGGCGAAGGAGCGAACATTGGCGAATTCGATTTTCGTAGCATGTTGCTAGGCACGCTGGACACGTTGCCAAGTACTTTGAGAAGCAATCTCGAGCAGTTCAAACAGCATGTCATGCTCTACGAGCGGCTTGATCTGCTGAACTTCTTGGAGTTTTGCGAAGTCAAGTTCGCAAAAATTCTGATGGACAAGGCCCAACAAACAAAAGCGTATCAAGGTGGAATGCTTAAGAAAAAACTGAATTAGATGGAGGTTAAGAGAATGTCAAGTCGGGTTTCGAGAAAAATGGAATATGCAGATCGTTTCGCGCTACAGCAGGCCGACCAAGCGATCCGAAAGGACGTTGTTCGAGCGCTCGTCGAGCTTATTACCAACAGTAACGACAGCTATCACCGTTTGGAGGATGCGGAACTGGGGCATGACGGTTCGATCGTTGTTGAAATCCAGCGGCGGCACGGGAATTCTGTAGTAACAGTTCGCGACTCTGCTGAAGGCATGAACAGCGACGAAATGGATCTAAAGGTCGGCACCTACGCTGAGGCGACAAGCGGGTTCAAGGAAGGACGATCCGTTCGCGGTCTGTGGGGCCGCGGGTTGAAGGACTCCGTATATGGTTTGGGCCGGGGCTCGGTCGATTCCATCTCTGATGGTATTTTCAATCGCTGCTCCCTTTTCATCAAAGATGGAATCCCGATGTACGAGCGAGAATCCCCAATCCTTGCGAACGATGCCATCCGTGAACAATTCGTCATTCCTTCAGGGAACGGAACGATCGTGGAGATCGTGATCTCGCGCGATGATGTTCGGACGAAGCAGTTCGATAACCTCAGACGGATGTTGGAGAGGCATTTTGAACTCCGAACAATAATGAGCAACCCCCAGCGAAGCATTGTTCTTCGCGACTTGGGTCAGAAAGGAAAGTTAAAGCGGGAGGCCGTTTTGTCGTATAAGCCGCCTGTCGGGATCGAGGTGCTGAATGAGGAGTTCGGCGTCCCCGGAACTTCTGCAACGGCTCATCTTGAAGTGTATCGATCCGAAGATCCCCTGTCGACACCAGGAGAGGAGGCCGAATACGCGGATGGCGGTTTACTAGTGATTAGTAAGCGCGTCGTTTTTGGCCTCACTTTGTTTAAGTTCGAGAGCAACGAATACGCGGCACGATTCTATGGGCGCCTCACGTGTGACCATCTCCATCAATTGCTGAATAACGACGAGCCGGTCCTTACAGCCACGCGCGATGGCATCAACTGGAAGCACTCCTTCACAAAAGCACTGAAGGAGATTGTTGAGGGCAAACTAGAACCTCTAGTGGAGGAGGAACGCCGACGGTCCCGCCAAGAGGAGCGAACCGCAGTTAACAAGAGAATGAAGGCAAAGTTAGATCTAGCGCTGAAACAACTGAATTCTATTGCTAAGCTTGAACTCGGAGACGGAAAACGCGATGACGAGGATGATGACGAGAAGACGCCAGCCGTACCTTTGAATGGTTTCGGATTTGTGCCTAAGTATGCCCACGTGTTGACCGGCAAACCGGCTCAACTAACTCTGCGGGCATTTGTTCCCGACGTGGTTGCTGCTGGCAGCTTAGTGACTATCCAATCCGACAACTGCGAAGTCACGATCCTCACACCTCAGGTTGTTATTGAAGCGCGTGAAGATTATCCGGGCGTTGGGCAAGCTCGAGTTGAGATTGAGGGAAGACAGGTTGGAGCCTTGGCGGCTGTAACAGCGACCGTGGAGGGTCCAGAAAAGAATCTTGAAGCAGAAGCCTTGGTAAAAGTCTTTTCCAAGCGAGAACCGGTAAAGGATCATCCGGACGATCCGAAGGGAGAGAAGGGATTCTTCAAAGGATATCGCTTCGATTCATCGGCTGAGCCCCGGCAGAGGGTTAGGTTCGATCGAGCCACCTCGTACATCGTAATCGCAGCAAAGGCACCGTCCGTTTCTCCTTATCTCGACGAGAGCGGTAACGGAATTGAAGACCCCAAGGGTCAAGTAATGCTGGCTGAGCTTATCTGCGAAGCGGTCTGCAATGAACTCGCAAGTCAAGGC
>WNGA01027389.1_pt1 | contig 14299 bp, 14 predicted proteins | sample 5400061 | NCBI WGS metagenome assembly WNGA01 (sample SAMN13153366, study PRJNA577476) | soil metagenome | isolation source: 100 cm soil or saprolite under grassland replicate 2 | place: USA:California | collected 2016-06-15 | reverse complement strand
TCGCAGCGCGACGCGCTTCCTCGTGGGAGGCCTCGATCGCCGACGCAGTGCGCCGGCTGCTCGACGCGGTCGCGGATCGCGAGTCCTTCTGTGTCGTCGAGGCGCTGGCGGCTCCCCTCCCCATGCACGTGCTGGCGAACGTCCTCGGGGTACCGGCGGGCCAGGAAGCCGACTTTCGGGCCTGGGCGAGCAGCATCGTGGCGCACGACTCCGAGACGCCCGAGTCCCGGCTGGACGCGGCGGCGGCGCTCGGGGTGCACCTGCTGGACCTGATGGCGGCAAAGCGTGCGGCTCCGGGGGAGGATCTGATCTCGTCGCTCGTCGCGCTGCCCGACGACCGGCTGAGCGATTTCGAGGCGCTGACGACCCTCTTCCTCCTGCTCATCGCGGGGTACGAGACGACGGTGAACCTGATCGGCAACACCGTCCTCGCTCTCCTGCGCCACCCGGCCGAGCGGCAGCGGCTCGAGTCCAACTGGGGGTTGCTCGACCCGGCGATCGAGGAGGCCACGCGGTACTGGAGCCCGGTGGCGATCGCGTCGTGGCGGTTCGCCGAGCGGGACGTCGAGATCGCCGGCCAGGTGGTCCCGGCGGGAGATCCCGTGCGAGTCGTCCTTGCCTCCGCCAACCGGGACGAGCGAACGTTCCCCGACCCAGATCGCTTCGACATCACCCGGCGGAACGACCACCACGTCGGCTTCGGCCAGGGCTCGCACTTCTGTCTCGGCGCCTCGCTGGGTCGGCTGGAGGTGAAGCTCGCGGTCGGCGGGCTGTTCCGGCGGTATCCCGGGCTCCGTCTGGCCGCGGACCCCGCGGACCTGCGCTGGAAGCAGAGTCACATCATGCGAGGCCTGCAGACCCTCCCGGTGGCCCCGTGAGCTGGACGGCCATGCACGTGCGCCGGCTTGTCGGGCGGCGGGCCATGGACGGGCCCACCGACCCGATCGCCCCACGCCCCAGGCCGCCGCTCCGACGCCGGATCGAAGGGCTGGCGTGGCTGACCCGGCCGGCCATCGTCCTCGACTCGGCCTTCTATGCGCTGTGCGGCTGGTTCCTGTCATCCCCCAGGGCCACGTGGCATCTGGCCGCGACGCTCGGCTCGGTGTGGATGGCGCGGGCGGGCGGGATCGTCATGAACGACGTGCTCGACTACGAGGACGACAAGCGGACCGCGCCGCAGATGCCCCTGCCGGCGGGCCTGGTGAGCGTACGGGCCGCCGCGGCCCTCGCCCTGGCCCTCATGCTGTCCGCGGGCGGGCTGGGGCTGGCGGCCGCCACCACAGCCGGTGGCATGGTCGGCATCACGGCCACGTATGTCGCCTGTTTCGTCCTGGCGGTCCTCTATTCCCGCTTCAAGGGCAGCGGATTCCCCGGGTCGCTCCTGATGTCCATCCAGGTCTCGTTCCCGGGCGTGGTGGGATGGGTGGCGGGGGGTGCCCGCGACGCCGGGCAGTTCGCCATCGTCTTCGGCGCCCTCACCCTGTTCGGCGTGCGCCAGAATCTGCTCGCCGGCCTCCGGGACATCGACACGGATCCCTTGATCGGGCTCCGAACGACGGCGGCCCGGCTGGGCATGGAGCGCGCGGTGGCATGGGTGCTCCGACTGACCGCACTGACCTCGGCCGCGCTCCTGCTCGTCGCCGCGCTTCGGGGCAACCTGGCGGGCGTCGGGTTGTCCGTCGCGGGCGCGGCGCTGGCCCTCGCTTCCATTCCCGGGATGACCAGGACGTTCCGCGACGACGAGCTGCGCACGCGGGAGTCTCGGTCTCGTTCGCTCCGCGTGCTCGCGCGACGCTCCTACGTGACCGCGGCGGCCTTCCCGGTGACCGCGCTCCCCGTGGCCGGGCTGCTGGCGTGGGTGCTGCACTGGACGGTCGACGCCTTCCTGAGCCGTGCCTACCATGCCCGCGTCACCGCCGGGGGGCTGACGGGGACGGGACCGGGCCAGCTCGACGCGACGCCGAAGGTCCACGGTGTGGCATGAGGACCGGCCCGCCGAGACGGACGGATGGCTCCCGCCGCGCCCCGACCCTAGCGACGGAAGATCAGGACCTCGACGTCCGAGGAGACGTAGGGGAACTCGCCGGACGGGCTCCGCTCGGCGAGCAAGGTGCGGACATCGCGCTCGAAGTCCTCGACGCGGTCACCGAACAGACGGCGGGCCGCCCACGACGTGGAGAACAGGAAGCCGAGGATGTCGTCGGGCGTGCGCGACCGCCGATGTCGGGTGATGGCGAGGTGACGTTCGACCGGCTGGAACCGGCTCCCCACGAACGGCACGTCCGGGGGCCCCGGGTCACGGTACACCCCGCCCCCGGCCCGGCGATCCTCGCCCAGGTACCGGCGGACGAGTGCCTTGAGGTCGTCCCAGGGCGTGGTGTCGGCGTCCTCCCGTTCGGGCCTGACGTTGCTGATGATCGCGACGGCCCCGCCATCGCGCAGCATGTCGTACAGGATCTCCACCACGCGGGGGCGGTCCATCCAGTGGAACGCCTGCGCCATCGTGATGAGATCGAACGTCCCGAGCCCGAGGGGGAGATCCTCGGCTCTGGCGGCCACCCACCGGATGTTGGAGACGCCCGCCTCTGCCGCCTCCGCCCGTGCCTCCTCGAGCATCTCCGGATCGGGGTCGAGCGCCACGGCCTCCTCGAACTTGGGCGCCAGCGGCACCACCACGTTTCCGGTGCCGGCCCCGACGTCGAGCAGCCGGCCGGTCCCGTCCAGGCCCAGCTCGCGCGTGAGGATGTCGACGAACACCGGGTCGTATCGTTCCCGGTACTTGCGGTAATACGGCGCGGTCCCCTCGAAGAGCGTTGGGTCGTAGCCGGACATCGAGTTGGCTCTCCCCTCGACGGTGGGCCGTGACGCTTCGGTCGATCGCTCACCGAACCAAGCCGTGCCACGACAGACTGTGGCGCGCTTCCCGGGGGGTGTCAACGGTGCGGCATTCGCCGCCCCGGGCCAGGATCCCCGGAGTGAAAGGAGCGCCGTGATGGCTCGTGTCGTGCGCTGGCTTCTCGGAAAGGTCGAGGGATGGCGGGCGTGGCGCCGGAAGTTGCGCGGCCTGCGGAACCGAGACCCCTTCCTCTACAAGTAGCTCGTTGCGCATCCTCGGCATCGCCGCGCTGTCCCACGATGCCGCGGTCGCGGTCATCGATGACCGGGTCGTCCGCTTCGCGGCGCAGGCGGAACGCTACTCACGCCGGAAGAACGATCCGAACCTGCACGAGGGCCTCCTGGAGGAGGCGCTCGCGTTCGGCACTCCCGAGGTCATCGCCTGGTACGAGCGGCCGCTGGTCAAGAAGGTGCGCCACCTGGTGGCCGGCCAGTACCGCCAGGGCCTGAGCCCGGTGGACCTGCCACGGCGCAACCTGCGGCGGTGGGGACTTGGAGGCCTGCCGGTGCGGTTCGTGCCGCACCACGTGGCCCACGCGGCGGGAGGAGCCCTGACCAGCGGCTTCGGCGACGCCTCCATCCTCGTCGCCGACGGGATCGGGGAGTTCGCCACGTTCTCCGCGTACACCTTCGACATCGTCGCCGGCCTGCGCCGGGTTGCCTCCGTGCGATACCCCCACAGCCTCGGGCTTCTGTACAGCGCTTTCACCAGGCGCTGCGGGCTGCGACCGAACGAGGACGAGCACATCCTGATGGGGATGGCCGCGTATGGCCGGCCGGCCCATGTCGAGGCGATCCTGAACGATCTGGTGGAGCCGGCCGACTTCGGCTTCCGCCTGAAGCGCAACGTGCACCGCGGCATCCGCGACTGGATGCCGGGCGCCGCGCCGGCGGATCTCGCCGCGAGCATTCAGTACGTCACCGAGGAGATCATGGTGCGCACCACCGCCTGGATGCGCCGGCAGCTTCCCTCCAGCAACCTGGTGCTCGGTGGTGGCCTCGCGCTGAATTGCGTGGCCAACTCGCGCATCGCGGCGGAGGCAGGCTTCGACGAGGTGTGGATCCTGCCGAACCCGGGCGACGCCGGCTCCTGCATCGGGGCGGCGGCCGCCGTTGCCGGCTCGCCGGTGGTGTGGCCGGGACCCTACCTGGGGACCGATATCCGGGGGCCGTACCGTCTCCGGGAGATCGTGCAGGGGCTGGTCGGGGGGCACGTGGTGGGCGTGGCGCACGGGCGCGCCGAATTCGGCCCTCGGGCGCTCGGAAACCGATCGCTGCTGGCCGACCCCCGGGGGCCGCACGTCAAGGAGCGGGTCAACCGGGTGAAGGGACGCGAGCTGTTCCGTCCATTCGCCCCGTCCATCCTGGCCGAGCTGTCGGACCGGTACTTCGAGATGGCCAGGCCCGAGTCACCGTACATGCAGTTCGTGGCGCGATGCCGAAGTCCCGCGGAGTTCCCCGCCGTCGTCCACAGGGACGGAACGAGCCGGGTGCAGACGGTTCGGCGGGATCAGAACCCCCACTTCTACGAGCTCTTGCGAGAGTTCTATCGAAGGACGGGCTGTCCCATGCTGCTCGACACCAGCCTGAACGTGCGAGGCGAGCCGCTCGTCAACTCACGCCACGACGCCCGCCGCTTCGAGGCGGCCACCGGCGTCCCCGTCTTCTGACGGGCCGGCGACCTCCCGGGGCACGGTGCTCAGCGCCGGACATGGGCCATGGGGTGCGGGCCGGTGGGCCGGCTGGCCACGGGGCTCTTCCCGTACGGCTCGACGGGCTCGCGGACCACGCCCGGGTAGTTACCGAAGAGGCGACGCACCGCGACGTCGAGCTCCTCCACGGTCCACCGCCCCTCGTGCTCGGCGCGGGCCACGATGCTCCATGGCTGGTAGAGGCCGAGGAGCCCACCGACCATCCTGAACACCTGGCCGGTCACCCAGTCGGCACGATCCGAGCACAGGTAGGTCACCAGTGGGGCCAGGTTCCCGGGGCTGGCCGGGTCGAACCCCTCCTCCGGCTCCGGATGCTCGATGTTCAGGTGGGTGGCCATACGAGTGCGGACCGCGGCCGGGCAAACCGCGTTGACGGTCACGCCCAGCGGAAACATCTCGTGGGCGACCGCGAGCGTGAACGCTGCGATCGCTCCCTTTGCCGCGGCGTGATTCGATCCCATGTCCGGCCGGCCGACCAGGCCGGTCGCCGCGACCGAGTTGATGACACGACCACGCGGGGGGCGGCCCGCCGCGGCCTCGTCGCGCCAGTACCGGCAGACGTGCTGGGTCATGGCGAACGTGTGCTTGAGGTGGGTGCGGATGACCTCGTCCCAGTCCTCTTCCAGCAGGTCACACAGCGGTTTGACCCGCAGCGTCCCCGCATTGTTCACGAGGATGTCGATGCGCCCATACGCCTCGAGGGTCGCTTCGACCAGGCGGTCGGCTCCCCCGTAGTTGGACACGTCCTCGGTGCTGGCGATCGCCGCCCCCTCGGGCCCGATCTCCGCCGCCACGGCCTCGGCGAGGGACTCGTCCTCAGGGTAGCCCTCCACCGAAACGCCGATGTCGTTGACGACCACCCGCGCGCCGTGGTGCGCCAGATCCCGGGCGATCTCGGCCCCGATGCCCCGCCCGGCTCCCGTCACGATCGCGACCTTGCCACGCAGAAGTTCCATGCCTCGCACCTCGTCTCAGCTCGGCCGGTGGTCCGCTCTCTCATCTGGCGGGCGGAGGGCCGGCCCGGCTCGCCCTCGCCCCGGGCGCGGTCCCGAGGAATCGACACGGTCACCCGGCGCCGAGCCCACGGTCCGCGAATCCCCCTCGGTCGCGGCGAGCAGCTGCCGGACGAAGGGCAGCACGTGCTCGAGTGCGTACACGCGATGCGCGGCCTCCAGGGGATGGCCCCGACCGCGCGTGACCCCTCGCTGCCGGCCGGACATCGGCAGGCCCCGCGCCTTGATCACACCGACGAAGCTGTCCGCCGCGGATCCGTCCCACCCTCCCAGCAGATGGCGCTCGTCGATGAGGCGAGTGTGTTCGTACCCGTCCGGCCGAAACCCCGGCGGTAACAGGTCCTCCACGAATACGAAGGCGTACCGGAATCCGTGGAGGCGGAGGAACGACTCCAGGAGCGCGTATTCCAGCAGGATGCTCAGGAAGTCCCCCTCGTCGTGCTGGAGATGGCGGTAGAACTGCCGGGGTGGACGGGTCGTAGACTTCCGAACGCGCCAGCTCGGTCCACATGGCGACGAAGAGCGTCTCCTGGGGCGTGCACCCCGCCCGGTCCACCACCTGTGGGAGCTGCTCCACCGTGGTTCGGACCAGTCGATGGTTGCTGCCTCCGCCGGCGGCCAGGTTGACGAGCGGTGCGTCGAGCGCGTCGGCGAGGACACGCGGCCAGCAGGTCCTCTCCGGCTCTGCGAGACTGGTTCCGTGCGTGAAGCTGCAACCGTTCGTCACCACGAGCCGAACGTTGGCCACTTCAGGGACGCCCCCTCACAGCCATCGGCGTCAGCCCTGAGCCGCGCCCTTTCCGCTCCCGTGCGAGCAGTATGCCATCCTCCAGATGCGGTCGCCGCTACGCTTCGACCGGCCGAGGAGGAGGACGATGCCCAGCCGAGCGGTTCCGGGGTTCCTGCCCACCACGTTCGGGTTTCGGTTCGCGAACGACTTCCCGCACGTCCCGGTGCGCCACATCGGCGTGCCGGGCGTCGTGAGCATCCCGATCGGCGACGCGTCGAACGGCCTGTGTGGTGGGATGGCCTTCGCCGCCCGCGACTACTTCGAGGCCGGCCGGCAGCCACCCCAGGACACGGTGGCCCCCGGCGGCGGGCCGCTGTTCGACTACCTGGTGGACCGGCTGTTCGACAGCTTCAGCCTTCCCTTCGGGCCGGTGCGGTACCTCGAGCTCATGAACCCGGCGCTTCCCGACGGCGAGACCGTGTGGAGCCGCCTGGGCCTGCTGCCGCACGGCCGGGGGTGGCGGATGGCGAAGCGCGAGTGGCCCCAGGTGCAGGCTGACATCGACGGCGGCCATCCCTCGCCGCTCGGGCTGGTGAAGGTGAAGTCGACGAACCCCTTCGACCTGAAGGAGGACCACCAGGTCCTCTCGTACGGCTACGACGTCGCCGCCGGCATGCTGACGCTGCACCTGTACGACCCGAACTGGCCGGGCCGGAACGACGTGCGGCTCACGCTCGACCTCCGGGACGCGGACCGGGGCGCACCGGTCGTGACGTTCCCGCCCGGCGACACGGTGTACGCGTTCTTCCGGGTCCCGTATTCGGCCAAGGCGCCGCCGTAGCGGCCCCGGATCCCGGCCCCGCCGGCGAGGCGCTAGTGGACCTGGCCCCGGATCTCCCCGTTCGGGAAGTTGGCCGAGTGGACGTTCACGTAGATTCGCTTGGCCCGCATCGCCCGCAGCACGCTCGCCAGGTCTCCGGCAGCGATGCCCTGTGCCGGCACGGCCTGGATGTCGGCAGCGGTGATGGTTCCCGACACCGACCCCGTGGTGGGACAGTCGGGCTTGCCGCCGCCTCCGCACAGGAACGCGACCACACCGCCGGCGACTCCCTTCTGGGCGAAGTGCAGATGCGCGGCGGTCGGGGCGCTGCTGAAACCGGAGTACGTCAGCGTGTAGGTGACGCTCGACTGGTCGGAGCTGACGACGGCGGTGAAGCTGCCGGTGGCAGTGGAGTTGACGGCCGGGACTTCTCGGTACCCCGTGACCGTGGCCGAGAAGCCGTGTCCCTCGTCGTCGGCCAGCGCCGCGGCACTGAAGACGGCGAGCACGACGAGCGGCGAGACGATCGCGATGATCTTCCAATGCCGCATGACTCCCTCCTTCGCTGTGAGGCCCCTCGGGCGAGGTTGACACATTTCGGTGCGAAACGGGATCAGACCTCGCCGAGGGACGATCAGGGCGCGAGGCGCTCGATTCGCCACCCGCCCTCGGGAAGGCGGACGTAGCGCAGGCGGTCGTGCAGGCGGCTCTCGCGATGCTGCCAGAACTCGATGCGGTGCGGCTCCACGCGCATCCCGCCCCACGAGGGCGGCAGCGGGACCTCGCGGCCCTCGTACAGCTCCGCCACCCGCGAGTACTCCTGCTCGAGGGCGGCCCGGCTCTCGATGACCTCGCTCTGCCGGGACGCCCACGCCGCGATCTGGCTCTCTCGGGGCCGGGTCCGGAAGTACGCCTCGGACTCCTCCCGGGAGAGCCGCACGACGTGGCCGGTGATGCGGACCTGGCGGCTCGGCTCGGGCTGGGGCCAGTGGAACGTCAGGGCCGCCTTGGGGTTCTCCGCCAGCTCGGCCCCCTTGCGGCTCTCGTAGTTCGAGAAGAACACGAACCCGCGCTGGTCGAACCCCTTCAGCAGGACCATGCGCACCGAGGGCCTGCCGTCCAGGGTCGACGTCCCGACGGCCATGGCATCCGCGCGCGGATCCACGGCCAGCGCTTCCCGATACCACCGGGCGAACTGCTCGATGGGATCGGGGTCGACGTCCTCTTCGCGGAGCACGACTATCGTGCCGGGACCCGGGTCACGGCCGCACAATAGGGACGACATGCGCGATCTGCCACCGGTCCGGACGCTCGTGGTGAAGGTGGGCTCGTCGAGCCTGACCACCTCCCGGGGGCGCCTGTCGGCGTCGCGGCTGGCCAGGGTGGTCGGGGGCGTCGTGCGGGTCCGCCCGGGCCGCCACGTCGCGCTGGTGTCCTCGGGAGCCATCGCCTCCGGGTGGCCGGCCCTCGGCGGGGCGGGCAGGCCGAAGGACATGCCCGGCCTCCAGGCCGCCGCCGCGGTGGGCCAGGGTCGCCTCCTGGGCGCCTACGCGCAGTCGTTCGCGGCGCATCGCGTGACCGTGGGGCAGGTCCTGCTCACCCAGGACGACTTCCTGCGGCGGCAGCACTTCGTGAACGCGCGCAACACCATCGAGCGGCTGCTGCGGGCGGGCGTCGTTCCCGTGGTGAACGAGAACGACACCGTGGCCACCGAGGAGATCCGGTTCGGCGACAACGACCGCCTGGCCGCGCTCGTGGCGGTGATGACGGGGGCCGACCTGCTGGTGTTGCTCTCCGACGTGGGCGGCATCTACACGCACGACCCCCGGCGGGGCGGCGCCCGCCTCCTTCGCGAGCTCACGCTCGACGGGTCGGAGGCGGTGTCCGCGACGGGGCCCCACCGGGGCCAGGGCGGCATGGCCAGCAAGCTGGACGCGGCCCGGATCGCCAGCGCGGCGGGGATCCCCGTGGTCGTCGCGGACGCCATGGGAACCGACGTGCTGGCGCGGATCCTGAGCGGCGCGGAGGTCGGCACCCTCATCGCGCCGCGGGGGCGGAAAGTCCGGGGGAAGAAGACGTGGATCGGCTTCGCCATCGGCGCGATGGGGCGCGTGGTGGTGGACGGCGGCGCCGAGCGGGCGCTCCGGCAGCGCGGGGCCAGCCTGCTGCCGCGCGGGGTGATCGGCGTGGAGGGCTCGTTCGGCATCGACGACCCCGTCGACGTGACCGGGCACGAGGGCCGGCCCTTCGCCCGGGGGATCTCCGCGTACTCGGCCGAGGACCTGCGGACCCTGGTCGCCGGCGGGCCGGGCCCGTACGATGGGGCCTTCACGCGCCCGGTGATCCACCGGGACGAGCTGGTGGTGATGGAACCGTGGCAGACGTAGACGTGGGCACGGGTCGGGGACTGGGGGCGCTCGAGCCGCTGGCCCCGGCGGCGCGCCGGGCCGCGGCCGAGCTGGCCGCGCTGCCGACGGGCGTCAAGGACAGGGCCCTGGCCGCGATGGCAGGCGCGCTGGTGCACCGCGCCGGGGATATCGTCGCCGCGAACGCGCTGGACGTCGGGCGTGCCCGCGACGAGGGGCGGCCGGCGGCGTTCGTGGACCGGCTGTCGCTGGACCAGGCTCGCATCGAGGCCACCGCGGACGGGGTGCGGCAGGTCATCTCGCTCAAGGACCCGGTGGGCCAGATCATCGAGGGGTGGACCCTGCCCAACGGCCTTCGCGTGGAGAAGGTCCGGGTGCCGCTCGGCGTGGTCGGCGTCATCTACGAGGGCCGCCCGAACGTCACCGTGGACGCCGGCGTGCTGGCCGTGAAGGCGGGGAACGCCGTGCTCCTGCGGGGGTCCCGGACGGCCGAGCACACGAACGCGGTGCTGGCCCGGATCATGCAGGAGGCCGGCGAAGCGGAAGGGCTCCCCGCGGGGGCGCTCCAGGCCGTGCCCCCCACCCGCGAGAGCGCCACCGACCTGATGCGGGCCCGGGGCCTGGTGGACCTGCTCATCCCTCGGGGCGGCGCCGACCTCATCGACACCGTGGTCCGCGAGTCGCTGGTCCCGGTGATCGAGACCGGTGTCGGGAACTGCCACGTGTACGTGGACCGGGGCGCCGACCTGGAGAAGGCCCTGGCCATCCTGGTGAACGCGAAGGTGCAGCGGCCGTCCGTGTGCAACGCCGCGGAGACGTTCCTGGTGCACCGCGACGTGGCGCCGGCGTTCGTGCCGAAAGCCCTGGCGTCGCTGGCCGAGCACGGCGTGACCGTGAAGGGGGACGAGCGCATCCGCGCGTTCTCCGACGAAGTCCAGCCCGCCACCGAGGACGACTTCCGTGCGGAGTTCCTGGACCTGGTGATCGCCGCGGGCGTGGTGGACTCGCTCGACGACGCGATCGACCACATCAACACGTACGGGACGAAGCACACCGACGCCATCGTCACCGAGGACTACGAGGCGGCTCGCCGGTTCGTGCAGGGCGTCGACGCCGCGGCCGTCATGGTGAACGCGTCCACCCGCTTCACCGACGGTGGCGAGTTCGGCATGGGGGCCGAGATCGGGATCTCGACGCAGAAGCTGCACGCGCGAGGCCCCATGGCCCTGCCGGAGCTGACCACCTACAAGTTCGTCGTGTACGGCTCGGGCCAGGTTCGAACGTAGGCCGAGATGGCCGGCCGGCGCGTCGCGTCGCTGGTCCTGGCGGGCGTCCTGCTCGCGCCGGCATGCACGTCCGCGGGAAGCTCGACGTCGCCGATCCCTCGGCCCACGGCTCCCAGCCCGTCCCCCACCCCGTCGTTCGACACCGTCGTCGTGGGCACGGTGACGCTGTACATCTGCGCCACGTGCGAGCGCGCGGCGGAGGCGGCAGGCATCAACCTCCACGCGGACGTCGTCGACATGATGCGCCACATCGACGGGGCGCTGGCGCCGCCCACCGCCTACGTCGACATCGCCGACAACCCGGAGGGGACCATCCCGATGATCGGCGTGGGGGGTTTCTCTCGGGGGACTCGGGTGTCCATCTCGTTCGATCCGCACTTCCCGGACCTGCACGCTGCCGTGTTCCAGTGGCTGCCTCGCGTGCTGGCCCACGAGCTGGAGGAGACGAAGCGCCGGGACGCGCTCCAGGCCGGGGCGACCCTGAAGGAGTGGCTGATCACGGACGGCCTGGCCGACAGCGTGTCGATGGAGATCTTCCCCCAGGGCCCGCTGAACCCGTGAGACCACACGCTGTCGCCGAGCCAGGAACGTCGGGCGTGGCGGGCGATGCAGCCACACCTGGGCGACATCCTCGCCCCGCCGCGGGGCTTCGGGCACTGGTTCTTCGGCGCCGGCGGGGAGGTCCCGCGGTTGGCCGGCTACACGATCGGCTACCACATCGTCCAGGGCTACCTGGACCGGCATCCGGGGACGACGGCCGTCGAGCTCACGGTGGTCGATACGGATCGGATCGTCGCGGGGAGCGGGTACCGCCCGTAGGCGCGGGTCAGCCCAGCGGCTCGACGGGGTCGCCGACCCGGATCAGGCCCGGCTCGACGACGTCGGCGTACACGCCGAACGGGAGCTCTTTGCGCTCGCGGTCCCACCGGTACGACTTGATCGTGCCCAGGGTGTCGAAGTCCTCTTCGCCGGTGTCCGGGTTCATCGTGGTGATGACGCAGCGGGGGTTCCGCCGGATCACCCGGACGATCGCGTCGCCCACCTGGACCTCCCGGCCCACCCACGAGTCCTCCTCGTGCGGCTCGCAGCCGTCCACGTCGATCAGCATGCGGAACCGGCGCGCGTCCACGTGCCCGTCGCCGTCGTCGCCGTCCGTGCCGGCGCCGGCCTGGCGGGCCAGCTCCTCGACGGAGGCCGTGGACACGAGCGAGGCCGCGTACGAGTCGTTCGCGTCCCCCGGGCGCTCCGACATCATCAGGCGGACCGGCGAGCCGACGTAGGACGAGAGGGCGTCGGAGAACGGCCCTCCCAACTCCCGCCCGTCCACGGCACGACCCCAGAACACCGTGCTCTGCTCGTCGCCCTCCGGCTCCGCGGGTCCGGCGACCTCGGTCCCGTCGGGAAACCGGAGCGACAGCCACCCCCGCTCCGGCTGCCACGAGGACCGGACGGCGACGAGCGGGCCGTGCCGGGAGGCGTTCAGGAGTCGCCCGCTCCGGTTGATCGCGTAGAACCGCCGGTTCTCGGGCACGCCGAACCGCTCCAGCATCACCTGGTCCGGATGGAGCAAGCGGGGGCCGGCGCAGTGCCGGCCCCCGTCCCTCACGCCGCTAGGCCTACGGCCCTACGGCCCGACCGCCGAGGACTGGAAGTTGTAGCAACAGACCCCGTCGATCTGGAGCGGCACGTTGTCCGCCTCGGCCTGCGCGTTCGTGGTCGCTCCCTCGGGATGCGAGGCGGCGAGCGCGTAGGCGCCGATCGACTCCAGCAGGCTCGTGGCCGTGGGGCCGCCGACGTCGGCCACGTTCACCTGGATGGTGATCACGCAGGGGTTCGACGCCGACGGCGTGGCCGGACAGGTCACCTTGCCGGTCTCGGCGTGGCCTCCGAGCCCCGCCTCGGGGTACGTGATCACGTGCGGGAAGCACGCGCTCACCGAGCACAGGTCCACGCTCTGCGCGGCGCCCGCGTAGAACGACGGCTGGTTCAGGGCCGTGTTCTGCATCGCCGCGTAGTAGATCGTGTTCCCCATCTGCCACCGGGTGACGTAGTCGAGGTCGACCGTGCCCGGGACGGCGCCGGCCGTCACGTCCGGGTGGGCGAGGTCGGCAACCTTCAGCGTCACGCGCAGCGACTGTCCGTTCGTGGACAGCTGGAAGCCGCTCGAGATGACGTCCATCCCCGGGACGTTCGTCCCGCCGATCACCGGGTACAGCGCATCGGCGCTCCGGTCGCCGAGCACGGCCACCGGGGCGTTGGACGGGCCCGTCGCGGCGGTCCCGAACAGCCCCGGGCCGCTGTTCTGGCGGGCGATGGTGATGACCCCCGCGCCGGCGTGGTCGACGATCTGGGTGCCGCCGGGGTCGAAGCCTGGCTGGATCAGCCCGTTCGACGTGTCGTCGTAGACGACCTCCGCCGCGCCCGTGCTGTCGATGGTCACCGCGAAGAAGTCGGCCAGGTTCCGGTTCCCCTGCTGCTCGATGCAGCCCGTGCCGGCCAGGCAGATGTCGTCGTAGTGCATGGGGTGCGGGGTCACCTTCACCTGCGAGACCGTCGGCACGCCCCCGCTGATCGCACCCGAGGTGTCGACGGGGAAGACGACCTGCGACATGAACACGTCCCAGGCCTGGCCCGACTGGCTGCTGGGGTCGACCAGCTTGTTGGAGCCGTACCACACCACGTCGGCCCGGCCCGCTCCGCCCGCCTTGATCCACGGGAACACCGAGACCTGCGACGGCGGGCTGCTCACCCGGATCGGCGGGCTCCACACCTTCCATCCCGTCTTCGCGCTGGCGACGGCGACGTAGGCCTGCCGGAGCCTGGGGTCGTCGCTCTTGCCGACCCAGGTCACCCACAGGTTGCGGCCGGAGTCCAGCGAGGAGACCACGAAGTTGGCGGCCTCACCGGTGGTGTTGGCCTGGCCCGTGGCCACCGTGATCAGGTTGCTCGGGTCACCGTTTGGAAAGTCCAGGAAGGTCAGGTTGCCGTCGGCGTCGGGCGTGCCGATGTTCAGCACGATCTTCGAGCCGTGGAACTCGGCCTGGAACACCTTCCCGGTGACCTGGTCGATCGACGGGTAGCCGTCCGCCCCGAACGGGGCGTACCCGGTGACCGTGCCCGGCCCGCCGTTCGTCGCGTTCACGTAATCGAGGCCGGGACCGCCCGGTGAGGTGTCGTTCGCGGCGCTGCTCTTCACCCACTCCGCGCCGAACAGGAGGTCGTTGTACTCCTGGTAGATGAGGGGCTTGGGCCCGGTGTAGGCGGACTGGTTCGGCGTCCCCGGCGCGGGGTCGTACACGGCGAGCCACTGCCGGTCGGCGCCCGGGATGCCGGCGCACCCGGCCGGGTAGATGCTCTGGAACACCGTCGCTCCGCCGTCCGTGGTCGTCGCCGAGCGCAGGCAGATCAGCGCGTACAGGTCGGTGAAGTACTGCTTGCCCGTGTGATCGAAGGCGATGTCCGTGTCGCCGCCTCCCG
>WNGA01008261.1_pt1 | contig 14299 bp, 10 predicted proteins | sample 5400061 | NCBI WGS metagenome assembly WNGA01 (sample SAMN13153366, study PRJNA577476) | soil metagenome | isolation source: 100 cm soil or saprolite under grassland replicate 2 | place: USA:California | collected 2016-06-15 | reverse complement strand
CGAGACAGGTCCTCGCCCAAGGCCAGCAGGCGTTCACGATCCGCGGCGCGGAGAGAGGGTGTCGGCTCAGCATCGAGCTGTACGAGCTCCTCTTCGAGCATGCGCACGGTGGTGAGCCTCTCGTTCCAGCGCTGTTCCAGGCCGGCTGCGACAAGCCTGTTCTCAGGATCGACCGCATCGTACTGGCGATGGGCACGTGCGGCTTCGAAGTGCGCCTGCTCGAGCGCGTTCTCCAGTTGCCGCCGCTTGTCCGATTGCTCCTGCCCGTAACTTTTCATCGCCGCCAGCGCGGCCTCGATGCCGAATGGTTGCAATCGATCGAGAACCTCTCGCGCGACAGCGCGATCGACCCGAAGACCGCCGAAACTGATGCAGCTCCTTTCCGCCCTTTCACTAAAGGCGCCGCGACATGCATAGCGCTGCCCGGAGGTTGTTCCACCATAGGAGACTTGGAGCTTCCTTCCACATCGGGCGCACCGGAAGAGACCAGGCAGCAGCGCCTCGCCACGGCGGATTGAGCCGCGCCCCAAATAGCTTTTCCCATTGGCGTTGTCGGCGATCAGGCGCTGATTCCTTTCGAACTCCTGCCACGCAATATATCCTTCGTGGTGATCCTTGAGCAAAACCTCCCACTCGCTCCAGTTCCGACGCAGGCTACGGATCACGCGCTTGCGACCGCCTTCGATCGTCACGCGTGCCCCTCGGCGTCCGAAAGCGTAGACGCCTGCGTAAACCGGATTTGTCAGGATGTGATGCAGCGTGTGGTAGACGGGCGCTTTCCATTCCATTGGCCGCTTGCCGGCTCCCTGCACGACAGCGGGCAGCAGGATCCGTTCCTGCCTCATCCAAACGAGCACCTGACGAACGGTTTGCAGTTCGGCGAACTTGGAGAACACCAGAGCCATCGCATCCCGCACCCGGCGGTCGGGGTCCATCTCGATCCGGTCGTCGTCGGTCTTCACATAACCCACCGCGACCGTCAGGAAGAGTTCGCCCCGCCGCGCCTTCTGCTTCATGGCCTCCATCGAGCGCTGACGGAAGACAGATACTTCCATCTCGCTCATTGTGCCTTTCATCCCGAGAAGCAGCCGGTCGTTGGGCGTGCGTGGATCATAGACGCCGTCCTCGTCGATGATGAGAGTGCCGACCAGCCCGCAGAATTCGAGCAGCGTGTGCCAATCACGCCCATTGCGTGCCAATCGGGAGGCCTCGATCGACAGCACGGCGCCGACGCGGCGCTCGCAAATCGCGGCCAGCAGTTTCTCGAAGCCGGGCCGCGTGATGCCGCCGCCTGATCGGCCGAGATCATCATCAATGACACGAACATCACCCCATCCGAGCTGACGCGCCCGCTCGACCAGGCCGTACTGACGTCTCCCGCTCTCGAGATTATTCGTGACCTGGAAGACCGTGGACTGCCGAACATAGACGAAAGCACTCCTCGCCAGATGGTCAGTCGTGATCCGGGTCATTGCCGACCTCCCGCTGCTCTTGCACCGCGCCGTCCTCGACGTTGGCGGCGATCGCCTCCGTCAGAAGGGCTTTGAGCAGTTCCAGAGCTTTCCCGCGTTGAAGCTCGGAAAGTTCGATCGGCACCGTTGTCGTTTTGAACAGATCCGACTGTCTGCTCCTCCACTCCCTCATGGCCACGTCCTCCTGCAGGGACTTGTTCCCTCAGGGGTGAGGCGATCATGATTCTGTCCAAAAGCTCCCGCAGTTCCATGAGCCGATTCACTGGCAGCCACGGATCTGCTACGATTGTTGTCGAACCCGCATCGGGCGTAGTCATCCAGGCCGGAAAGAAAAACCTCGCCCCATCGGTCCTGCGGACGAGTACATGGTTAACGCCGCCATGCTCATACTGACCGATAGCGAGAAAGGTCTCTCCGGTCAGAGGATGAAAGGGATACGTGACCGTAACTTCCGACGCCAGACACCCGGCATTATGAGCCCCCTTCGGACGGCGGCGGCGCACGCTGGGCCACAGTTTGTTCCCTCATCGCCACTGCAAAGCTCAACGACGTCGAGCCCTTCGCCTATCTCAGCGATGTCCTGCAGCGCCTGACCGATGGCCATCCCATGAGCCGGCTCGACGATCTCCTGCCGTGGAACTGGCAGAAAACCCACGTCAATCATTAAAGGACGTGCGACCACGCGACGCTTATCTGCCCACCCAAATGAGGGGCGCGACCGTCCGAAAACCGTCGCTGGCGGCATTCCGGCTCAAGGCCGGGACCTTCCCGCGGGTTGCTGCGCGCGCACACGGGCGGCGATGCGACCGTGCCGCCGGCATCGCAATGCGATGCACTCGAAGTTTTGTAGCTTCCAGCACCATGAATCGAGGCTGAAACGAGGCCGCCTCGGCCGTAATCCCGTTTCTGGGCCGGCGGGGAAGCATGATAATCTGCCTTTCGAACCGCGAGGACTGTGATGGCCGGACCGCTCGTGATCATCACCGGCGCGAGTCACGGTATCGGGCGCGCGCTCGCGCTTGCCTTCGCCCGCGAAGGGCACGCGCTCCTGCTGATTGCGCGCCATGCGGAGGAGATCGAGGGGCTTGGCCCCGTGCCGCATCGGTGGGCGGAGGTCGATGTCGCCGACTACGCGCGCCTCAAGGCCGCCGTCGACAACGCCGAGGCAGCCTTCGGGCCGACCGACTGTCTCGTCAATAATGCGGGCTTCCTCCACGTGGGGAATTTTCGCGACCGGCCGGTCGCGGACCTCGACCACGACATCGACGTGCTGCTCAAGGGCGTCGTTCACGGCGTTCACGCGGTGCTACCCGGCATGAGCGCGCGCAAGCGCGGGACAATCATCAACTTAAGCTCGATCGGCGACCGCAAGCCCGGGCCGTCGGGGGAGACCTATCATGCGGCCAAGGCCGCCGTCCGCTCGCTCGCGGAATCACTGCAGCAGGCCGAGGCGAAGAACAACGTTCGCGTCATCAACGTCGCGCCAGGCTTCGTCAAGACCGACATCCATAAGGGCATGGGCATCTCGTTCGAGGAATATTGCCGCCTGACAGGAAACCCGGACTTCATCGCGCCCGAGCGGATCGCGGACATCATCCTGTTCTGCTACCAGCTGCCGCAGGCGATCTGCATCCGCGACATCGTGGTCATGCCGACGAACTCGGCGTATTGAAACCAACCGCACCGCTGACAGCGGAGGCGAGGACTCGATTTCTGCGCTGGAACAGAACTGCGGTGCAGCACACGCGCGACACGCAATGAAGCTAACTTCGCTACCGGGGACCGGCCCCGCTTGGCGTCACGTGCTGCACCGACGCGGCGATTGCGCGCAGATCGGCGGCAACGGCCGGATACTTCCCGGCCAGTTCGTCGACGTTGCCGATCTCGACATCTGCCGGGATCACGCCCGGCCACTCGGTGCTCGCGCCCAAGAACCAGCGACGATGCCCGATCAGCCGTGCAGTGTGGAACGTATTGCCGGGGATCAGCAGCTGCACGCGCTGGCCGCTGCGCAGGTCCGGTCCGACGATGATCCGCTCGGTGGTGCCGTCGGCGTGCAACAGGAATAACTCGAGCGGATCACCGAGATAATAGTGGTAGAGCTGGTCGTTGCGGATGCGGTGAAGCCGCACTGGCGCGCCGGGCGTCACCATGAAATAGAGTGCGGAACCCAAAGGGCGCCCGTCCGCGAACGGCGCCGGCAACCCTCCCGCCGCGATCGACTGCTTGCTCAGGAATGTCAATCGCACGAACCCGCAGGTGGCATTGGCCTCTAGCTTCAGTAAGCTGCGAATCTCGTCGGCAGTGAGCTCATCGCCCATGGATGTCACCTTCGGCCCGTTTTGCGACTGGCACGCGATCGATGGCGTCAACGCGGCGGCGCCGACGAGCGCCGCCCCCTGCAGAACGCGCCGGCGACCGACGACAGGCAACTCACATTTGGACCCGGGCTGCATGGATCAAGTCTGCATCCGCAGCGATGTCGATGCAAATCCTTGTTTGCTTTTAAGACCAGCTGCAGGTTCTACTCACCTCATCCAAATGCTTGCTGAGCCGGGCTCGAGGCGACCGTCCGCTGCGTCCCTACTTTTCATCAATGACTTGGCGACTTCGCGAGCGTAGTCGATGAAGAGCCGATTGCGCAAAAAATGCCTCACGGCCGCCAGAGGCCTGGAGGTTCCTCCATTGGCAGGACGGCAAGAGCGGCCCAGCCGCCGTCATACGCGTGGGCGGTTTGTCCCCCGAGAGGGTAACGGAAAGACGGTAGTTCCTTCCCACTGAGCGGCGCCGGAATGGGTCCTGCAGGCGGCTGCTCTCCGGCCGCAAAGGCACGCGAGGTACTTACCGCTGTCGCGAGCAGGCTGCCCACGGCAGCGGTCCCGCCCATGAGATTGCGTCGGGACATGGCGGTCATCGTTCACCTTCATACTCGAGCGCTTGTAGTCGTGCGTTTACCGCCTCGCGCGCAAAGGCTGAAACCGGACGTTGCTGTTCAATAAGCGTCATCAGCAACCGGGCCGAGATGCGGATCGGCCAACCCGCTAGGAACGGGATCGCTCGTACAACTCTCCGGGCGGCCTGTCTTATCCAGAGGAACGCATGAGCTACTTCACGCACGATCAACGCCCGCATGCTTCTGGTTATTCTGCCTGATCTCTTCAGGATTTGCGCGACCCGAACGGCCCAAGCCGTCCTGAATCGGACCAGAAGACTGCTTCCCCGTACGAGAACTCGATGCGCCTTCAACTCGTTCGATTTAATGAATTCAATGAGACAAGCCGTACCAAAGCAAACGCAATATTCGATGGCGCGAAACGCTGGCTTCCTGAACAAGTCGTATATCATCCCAAGAGCGCTGAGCAAAAAGACCAGAATTGCCCCGAGCAGTAGAATCGCAGCGGCGGGCATCACTCCCAAAACCAAAACCGAAGGGGCATATAGCTGCACCGAGTCATTAAGGAGGAAACCGAGCAGAACTGCAGCACCTAGCAATGAAATTCCGATCACTGTGGCGAGTTTCCATATCATTTGCCTACACCGCGCGCGGGCCGAAACAGCGGAACGACCCCGAGCGCAGATCGTGTTGCGATCAACACTGGACGCCTGTGCATTGAGCATCTTGTCGCTTCCTATCTGCTTATGCCAGTGGTGCAAGAGGTGGGTTCAGTGCTCGCGGTGCCTTCTGACGGCCATTTCAGCGTTTCAACTGATTGGGAGCTTCGACCGTCTGAAGAAGATTCTATGGCTGCAGTGTGAATGCGAATGCAGCCCATCACTAGAGTTACCATGCGGTTAACGAACACCCTTGTGCGGGCTATCGAACACTCGCTGCGCTCGCGCCCGATAGTTCTCCGCGGGCGTCACGTTATGCGCAGTCTTATCCCGTTTGGTCAGCGGAGCAGGAAATTTTTTGGAGCGAACAGGAATCGAGGAAGCAGGAAAACCGCGGACTTGAACAGCGATGGCAGCCGCGCATCGCCGCAGGCTTTAAAATACTTCTTTATCGTTCGGCGTGTCATGACCCATTTCGTTCGCGACAGCTTGCACCTCCACGACCCCGATCGGTCGATAAGATTAAGCCACGATTCCAGCGCCATTACGCGGATGAGGTTTTCTGTAGCCACAGGTTATTGGCGGCTCGTCCTCCATTCCTGACTCGGAAATTGGTTCAGTGCGGTTTCGACTCCGGGGTGCCCGCCCGCACGGCTGCGACGCTGAGCGGTGTCCGGTAAGTTTCCTTAAAGCACAGAGTCGCGAACAACGAGACGGTCGCAGCGGCCATGATCAGATAGGCGGGAGCGAACTCGTCCTCGGTGCGCTCCACCAGCCAGGTCGCCACGAGCGGAGTCAGGCCTCCGATCGCTCCAAGGCACAAGTTGTAGCCCAGCGCAACGGCTGTACAGCGGATTCGCGCTGGCGCTGCTTCGACCATCGTGGTTGCCTGTGCGCCGATGAACAGGCCGATCACCAGAGCAAAGGCAACCTGTCCCAATATGATCAGCCCCGGGGAAGGGTGATACATGACCCAGAACAACGGCAGCGCGAGCGCGATGGCGAGCACAGTCGAAAACATCAAAATGGGTTTGCGACCGACACTGTCCGAAAGCCACCCAGAGGCGAGCAGCGCGGGCAGCAGGATCGCCATGCTGATGGAGTTGATCTCGAGGGCGTGCGCCGGCGAAATTCCATCTGCGGTCTGCAGCCAGCTCGCGACATAAACGAACATCACATAAAAGCTGACCGCGTTGAACGCCGACAGCGCAGCAAGCCGCGCCACGAGCCGCCAGTGATAGCGCAAGGTCTCGACGATCGGGCTGGCTTCGGCGCGCTCCACGGCCACTTCGACGATGTGCCGGCGCAGAAAGAAACCCACGACGCCGACGAGGAGTCCAAGGAGGAATGGAATGCGCCAACCCCACGCTTCGAGCGTCTGGGTCGACATCATTGCGGCGAAGGTCGCTCCTACTGCCGAGCCCAGCAGAATGCCAGCGGATGCTCCGCAGCAGGCGAGGGCGCCGATCAGTCCACGGCGTTCCACCGGCGCGCGCTCCACGAGAAAGACCATTGAGCTGGTATATTCGCCGCCGACCGAGAGCCCCTGAATCATGCGCAACAGGAGAAGCGCGACCGGAGCCAGCCGGCCGATCGTCTCGTAGCCGGGAAGAAGGCCGATGAGAAAAGTTGGGATCGCCATGGCCGCGACCGAGACAGTGAGGGAAGTGCGGCGTCCGAACCGGTCACCGATATGGCCAATTAACGCGCCACCGATCGGGCGCATCAGATAGCCGATCGCAAACACGCCGAATGCGGCGAGTAGCTGGGCGACCGGATCTTCGCGCGGAAAGAAGTGTCGGCCGATGGCAGAAGCAAAATAACCGTAAATTGCAAAATCGTACCACTCGAGCACATTGCCGATTGTGCCCGCGGCGATCACCTTGCGTGTCAGCATAGGATTCATCTCGAAATTCCCCGATCACACGCGCAGCAGGACTGGTTCGGTACGGCACTTTAACGGAAACCGGGACGTTTGTTCGAACCCTTCCCCCGCCCTAGGGAGCGGCATTCCAACTCCTGTCTCTGCTCATCGCGACAAACTCCTTGTCCCCTGGGATTCAAAGCTCTGTACTAAATTTGCGGAGTCCAGAGCTTTGGAGAAATTAGGGCAGATAGAGAACGGATGGCTCTTTCTAGGCAAGACGGTAGTCCAGAGCCCCAGCTGAAGAATGTTGCTGCTGTTGGACTTTTTTCCGGTTCCATGATTGGCTTCGAGTATGATGCGTCCGGCGTTTAGAACCTGCAGCTGGAGCGCAACCAGCTCCACCTTATGCGCTGGGCTGGGGCGTGGTCACGTTCGACTGGACCGTCAAACGAGTGCTGTCTCACGCCGGATCCAACTCCATGAACCTAGCGAAGATCCTGGTCGACACGGAGCGCGATCTCGGTATCGTGGTGACGACCAATTTTCCTGGTCCGAAGGCTGAAGCCGCCACAGCTGAGATCGCGGAGGACCTGTACAAGCAATATACTCGATAATTATTGAGCAGCAGATTCTAGTGTGAGGGGGATGTCAGGGTTACGACGGGTGGCTCGATGAGCGGCGGAAAGACGAAAGGAGAACTCGGGGCATGACGCGCTTCTTCAGAGCCGGACTGCTGACTGTCTTTTTCGTGGGGCTTTTTTGCTTTCAATCTCGCGCAGGGGCAGCCGACGATGGGCTCAAGAAGATCAAGAACATCATCATCCTGTATTTAGAAAACCGTAGCTTCAACAATCTCTTTGGCACCTTCCCTGGGGCGAACGGTCTCTCGCGCGTGGGACAGTCGGTTGTTCAGCGAGACCAGAACGGAGCAGTTTATCGTTTTCTTCCCAATCCTCAGGGTCCTTTTGACGTCCAAGGAAATGCCCCTCACGTGCGTGCGCTCTCGTTGCCTGAGCTGCCAAACGAGCCGTTTGCTATCGATGGCGCGGCTCCTGGCATCAGCATCGGGACGACAACAAGAGGATTGACCCACCTGTTCTATACGAACCGTGCGCAGATCAATGGTGGAGCGAATGATCGCTTCGCATGGCTATCCAATGCTGGCGGTCTGACCATGGGCTATTACAGCCTATCGGCGATGCAGCCAACGCATTTGTGGAAGAACGCCCAGCGCGGTGTGCTGTTCGACAACTTCTTCCAGGGCGCATTCGGTGGATCCTTCCTCAACCACATCTGGCTGGTCTGTGGGTGCGCTCCAGTGTGGCCAAAGCCGGCAGAATCGCAACGCTCAGTGCTTGATGCGAACGGGCTACCTGTCCACGAAAGGCGCGTCACCACCGCGTCGGATGGAGACTACGCAGTGAACACCACTCAATCGGAGTTCCTGAACGATGGGCACCAGGGTAATCATCTTCTACCGGGACAATCTTCCGTGACCATAGGCGACCGCCTGAGTGAGAACGGCATCGACTGGGCATGGTATTCCGAGGGCTGGGATCTCGCGATTACCCAGAACCGCACGCCAGAGCAGCAGAATGAACTGAATACCATTCGCTTCTCATATCACCACCAGCCATTCGCTTATTTTCAGCGTTTCGATCCTTCCACCGCGAGAGGGCGTGCACAGCGACGCATACACTTGCGCGACGCGAAGGATTTCGAGAATGACATTCGGTCTGGTCAATTACCTCCAGTGGCTGTCTACAAACCAGCTAATATCAACAGCGAGCATCCTGGCGAGGGGAGCGTGGCAGCAGGAGACGCAGTTATTGGAAGGCTCATGGACCTGCTTGACGCAGGCCCGCTTCGTGACAGCTACGCCTTCATCATCACCTATGATGAATTTGGCGGATTTTATGATCATGTTCCACCGCCTGCTGGGCCGCACGCTAAGGCACGGGCCGATTTTTTTGGACCCGGAACCCGTATTCCAACCGTCTTGGTCTCTCCATTTGCGAAGCGCGGGACCATTGATTCCGTGGAGTATGAGACAACCTCTATCCTGAAGTTTATCTCTGAGCGTTTTGATCTTGATCCGCTTCCCGGCCCGCGATTTTACGCAGTGAAAAGCCTATCGGGTGCGTTTGATTTCAAATAGCTGCTGTGACCTTCAACTCCAGCGTCTTAGTCAGTTGAGCTGCTGCATCCTGGAAGCTTAGACGAGTGTACTTTTTGGGAAGAACCTGAACGAATTCGAGGAAATCGCCATTGATGATCAGCTCGATTTAGGGCGCATTCTGGTCTCCTCGCTTGCCATCACGAACGTCCGAAGGAAACGCAGTGCGTGAGAAGACCACGGCCGTTTCGGTCACCTGAATCGTCTTTGTGTTCTCGATCAATTCCTGCGTTGCCTCCACGGTAAACCGCTCGCGCGGTAGGGGTGCTGCGGAGACGGAAGAGTCAACATGACGACGCAACGGGGCGTCCTGTCTTGAAGATGAGCTTCTCGGACCGACCACACACATGCGTCTCTGACGGAGGCTCGTATGAGCCCGTGGAAGGTGGTTGAGATTTTAGGCAGGCGCGGCGGGCGAGGTGATGCCGTTTGGGGTCACTCCACCACCAGCACATAGGAAAGGCCGCACAGTGATTAACCCGTCCGCGGCAACGGATGCGCAAATCAGCCGCACTTCGCCTCATGCATGGGGTGCGAACACTGCAGGCGGCTTATCGCAGAGCCATTACTTCCGGCGAGGCTAAGCAGCTTGGCTTGTCTCATAACAAGGTTGCTCAAATTCCGACTGCTGTCGAATTGATGCGTCGCAGCGAACCGACGAGATCGGAGGGAAAAGCCCCAACAATCTATGACGCTGATGAGAGAGAACAACAACCACCCGGTGAACGGAGTTGACGTCTTGCAACATGACGCCGATGGTCGCGGTAGGGGATTGCTCCGCGCCCCCTAGACCTCACGAAGCCGGCCTTTCGCACGGTGGTCTCGGTTGGCGCCCGCCTTGGCGTATGATGACCGGCCTCGGCTTGGCACGCCGGCCGATAGGCCGGAATCATTTCGCCAGCGAGCTTGCGAGGGGTCCAGATGAGATGGCTCTGGCGAGGTGCGCCCGCCCGGCAAGGGTGCCGGACCCATGCCATTGTTGCGACGAGCTGGTCGGTTCTCGGCGTTTTCTTGGCGCTCTTGGTTGCCGCTCGTCCGGCGGCGACGCAAGTGGATCTCGCTGCCGAGCGCGCCCGCATGGTAACCACGATCGAAGCCCACGCGAAGCACGCGAGCATCGCGCTCGGCCGAGACTCGATCGCACCGGAGATCCTCAAGATCGTGAGTGATTTACCGCGGCACGAATTCGTGCCCGACGGCCTGCGCGGCGACGCCTATGCCGACCGACCGCTGCCGATCGGTTATGGTCAGACCATTTCGCAGCCGTTCATCGTCGCTCTGATGACCGATCTCATGCGCGTGCGGCCGGACGATGTCGTCCTCGAGGTGGGCACCGGCTCGGGCTACCAGGCGGCCGTCCTCGCCCATCTCGCGCGCCGGGTTTATACGATCGAGATCATATCTGCCTTGGCAGACCGCGCTGCCGCGCGGCTGGAGCGGCTGGGCTACGGCAACGTCGCCACGCGGTCGGGTGACGGCTACTACGGCTGGGAGGGGGCGGCGCCCTTCGACAGCATCATGGTCACCGCCGCGGCGAGCCAAATCCCCCCGCCTTTGATCCGCCAGCTCAAACCCGGCGGCCGCATGGTGATCCCGGTCGGCGTGCCCTTCGCGCTTCAGCACCTCGTGCTGGTCGAGCGCGACCCCGACGACCGAGTGACGACGAGGCAACTGCTCCCGGTGAGCTTCGTGCCGCTGACCAGCGGCCGACAGCGCTGACCGATGCTCTTCCTGGCAGTCGCGCTGGTATCGGCTGGGGCGCTCGCCTACGAGGTGCTGCTGACCCGCCTGTTCTCGATCGTTCAGTGGCACCACCATGCATACATGGTCATCAGTATCGCCCTGCTCGGCTACGGCGCGAGCGGTGCCTTCCTCGCGCTCGTGGGCGAAGCGCTGCGCCGCCACCTGAGCGCAGCTTTTGCTGCCGGCGCTGTCTTATTCGCCGTGTCGGCGGTCGCGAGCTTTGCGGTGGCCGAGCGCTTGCCGTTCAATCCGCTCGCCGTGATCTGGGAGCCGCGGCAGCTTCTCTTTCTTTTCGTCCTCTACGCGCTGTTTGCCCTGCCGTTCTTCGGCGCGGGCACCTCAATCGGGCTTGCGCTCGCCGCATTCCCGGAGCGTGTCGGTCGAACCTACCGCTACGACCTCATCGGCGCCGCCGCTGGCGCTATCGGCCTCATGCTGGCGCTGTTCGTGCTCTTCCCCGACACGGCGCTCAGGCTTGTCGCCCTGCTCGGCCTTCTCGCCGCGGCGCTCGCGATCAGCCTGCGAGAGAGCGGGGCGATCCGGAAAGGCCGGGCGGCCGCGTGTGCGGTTGCGGGGATCGCAGCGTGCGCCGCACTGCCGCCGTCATGGACGACCCTGCATCTGTCCGAATACAAGGGGCTCAGCCAGGCACTCCTCGTCCCCGGTGCAAAGGTGCTCGCCGAGGACTCGAGCCCGCTAGGGCTGCTGACGGTGGTGAGCAGTCCGACCATTCCGCTCCGCCATGCGCCGGGCTTGAGCCTCTACAACGCGACGGAACCGCCGGCCCAGCTCGGCGTCTTCACCGACGGCGACGGGCTCACCGCGATCACCGCCTTCGATGGCCGGCCGCTCGATTATCTCGATTCCACGCTGACGGCGCTGCCGTATCATCTCGTGGAGAAGCCCGAAGTTCTGATCCTCGGTGCCGGCGGCGGATCGGATATCTTGCTCGCGCTCATGCGCGGTGCACCGGTAATCGACGCGGTCGAGCTCAACCCGCAACTGGTCCGGCTCGTCGCCGAGCGCTTCGCTGCGTTTGCCGGCCATCTCTTTGAGCGCCCGGGCGTGCGGGTGCACGTGGCGGAGGCGCGCAGCTTCGTCGCCGGCCGGCGCAATCGCTACGACGTGATCCAGATCCCGCTGCTCGACTCCTTTGCGGCGGCGGCCACGCACAGCCTGCGCGAGAGCTACGTCTACACGACCGAGGCGTTCGAGCAGTACCTCGATCATTTGCGGCCGGGCGGCTATCTCGCTATCACCCGATGGCTCAAGCTGCCGCCGCGCGACAGCCTGCGGCTGTTCGCCACCGCGGTTTCCGCCCTCGAGCGCCGGGGGATCGGCGAGCCGGGCCAGCACCTCGCGCTCGTGCGCAGCTGGAACACCACCACGCTCCTGGTCAAGAACGGTCCGCTGACCGGCGAGGACACGGCGAAGATCCGGCGTTTCGCCGACGAGCGCGCCTTCGACCTCGCCTTCCTCCCTGGGATGGCGCGCGCGGAGGCGAACCGGTTCAATCTTCTCGATCAGCCTTATTTCTTCGATGGCGCGGTCGCGTTGCTCGGGCCGATGCGCGAAGGCTTCCTGCGTGATTACAAGTTCGACGTGCGACCGACCACCGACGACCGGCCGTACTTTTTCGATTTCTTCAAATGGCGCGCGCTGCCGGAGCTGTTGCAGCGACGCGCGCTCGGCGGCGCGGCGCTCCTCGATTGGGGCTACCTCGTGCTGGCGGCGACGCTCGTCCAAGCGGCGGCACTCGCTTTGGTCCTGATCCTTGCACCCCTGCTGTGGCTCCGGCGCGACCGGCCGGAGCCCGCTGCTCTCGCGACATGGCGGGTCGCCCTCTATTTCCTGGCGATCGGCTTCGCCTTCCTCTTCATCGAGATCGCTTCCATCCAGCGCTTCATGCTGTTCCTCGGTCATCCGGTTTACGCCATCCCGGTCGTGCTCGCCGGCTTTCTCTTCTTCGCCGGCCTCGGCAGCGGAATCGCGCCGAAATTGTCCGCGAGTCTCGAGGCATTGCCTCGGAGCGCGCCGATCCCTCTCAGCGCAGCCGACCGGCTGTTCCGATGGTTCGTCCGCTTTCCTCACCCACCGCTGGCGCTCGCCATCGCCGGCATTGGGACGGCCGCGCTCATGCATCTCGTTGTCGCGGAGCCGCTCTGTGGCTGGCTGATGCCGCTACCCGGCGTGCTCAAGATCGCGGTCACGTTGGTGCTGATTGCGCCGCTGGCGTTCTTCATGGGAATGCCTTTTCCCTTGGCGCTCGCTCGCGTCGCCGCGGCGCGGTCGGCGCTCGTGCCCTGGGCGTGGGGCATCAACGGCTGTGCCTCCGTATTGAGCGCGATCCTGGCGATCCTGCTGGCGATGAGCCTGGGATTCAACGCGGTCGTCCTGATCGCGATTAGCCTATACGTCGCCGCCGCGGTGACGCTTCGCTAGCTACCCCGGTGACTGCCGCAACGAGACATTCATCGGCGACCAGGTCTACTGCGTCCGATCTGATCCAATGCGCACAGCTTCCCGGCCGACTATGCTATTTTCGGCATTGTGGTTCGTCCTCAGCCTGGGTATCAGACCGCCATTAGCGGAGCGCGCGAATGCCGTGACGGCGCGCTCGATCTCGCCGGCATCGCGGATGTCCACCGGTCTCACCTACACCCCGACCGACGGCGCCATGGATTGGATCATGGAAAACTGGCCGATCCCTTTGGGTATTGCGGGATCGCGAAGGACCCCGCTGGCTTCACACGCCCCGCGCACGATCCTTGTCCTTGCTCAAAAATGTATTTGGGCTCGGAATTGGGTGGAGAATGATCGCTGCTGAAAATTATTCATCTGCCGATCAACACATCGGGAGTTTGCGACTGGTGCAAAATGAATGGAACTTCCGGGGACCATGGCATTGAACACAGCGGTGGAAAATGGAGCAGGTCGTCACGCCGACACGGGCGCGTCGGTTCGCTGACCAGCTGCGGTCATGCGGCGCGACGTTCGTAGCGATGATGCAAGCCGCCCACCTCTGGGAACACGATAATCTCGCCTGCCGAGGCTGATTGTATGCGGCGAGGCTGCGGACAATCCTTGTCGAGCGAGAGATGCGTTCTGGTCCTGTGATGATATTGAAAATACCTCGATAGCACATCGCGCAAGTGACGCTCGTTGAAGATGATGATGTGATCCAGACATTCGCGGCGGATCGAGCCAATGAGGCGCTCGACATATGGATTCTGCCAGGGTGATCGCGGCGCGGTAACAACCTCTTTGATGCCCATTGCTTGAACTCGATTGCGGAAGGCCGAACCATACGATGCGTCCCAGTCCCGCAGCAGGTAGCGGGGCGCGGTGTCCCAGGGAAAGGCCTCGGTCATTTGACGCGAAAGCCAGACCTGCGTGGGATTTTGGGTCACATCGAAATGAATGACCCTTCTACGGTCATGGCCGAGCACGATCAGGGCGTAGACAAGCCGAAACGTCGCGGTTGCCACA
>WNGA01018255.1_pt1 | contig 14300 bp, 18 predicted proteins | sample 5400061 | NCBI WGS metagenome assembly WNGA01 (sample SAMN13153366, study PRJNA577476) | soil metagenome | isolation source: 100 cm soil or saprolite under grassland replicate 2 | place: USA:California | collected 2016-06-15 | reverse complement strand
TCCTGCGAGATGTTCGGATAGAACTCGCTGTAGGTTCCTTCCAGATAAGTGTTCGCCACCAGTCCCGGCCCACCATGTCCCGGCCCGGCAACATAGATGACATTCAGATCGTGCATTTTGATCAGACGGTTGAGCTGCACGTAGATGAAATTCAAACCCGGCGTTGTGCCCCAATGCCCGAGCAACCTGGGCTTTACGTGTTCGAGTTTCAATGGCTCCCGCAGCAGTGGATTGTCGAGCAGATAGATCTGCCCTACGGAGAGATAGTTCGCCGCACGCCAGTAGGCGTTCATCCGTCGCAATTCTTCAGCAGCCAGAGGTGATGCTTCGTTCATTCCGCAGTTTCCTTAATCTTGCGCAGCAGAAATGCTCATATTGTGGATTCGACCGCGTCTCGGTTTTCAAGTGCCTTCCAACCGATAATCAAAGCAAGCGCGATCAGCACCACTCCGCTAATTACATACGGCGCGTTGATCTGCCAAATGAATAGCGCGCTGCCCAATAGCGGGCCGCTCGCCTGACCTAGACTGCTCGCTGCGTTTTGGACGCCGAGCGCCGTGCCCGTCTGTTGCTAACCGCCGCGCTTTGAGATCAGAGCAGCGAGATTTGGCGCGATGAAAGCCATTCCCAATGCGAGCAGCCCAACGAAGGCGAACACAAAGAACCGAGTGCGCGCGGTCGCCAAGAGTGCAATGCTCATTCCCATCATGCCAAAGCCCGCGCCGATCTGGTAAATCTCGCTGATACGACCCGCCAGGAAACCGACGGCGCCGGCTTGGAAGATGGCCATCACTAAACCGCACACGACAAAGACCGCGCCAACTTCGACTGGCCCGTAGTTGAACTTCGCCTGCGCGAAAAGCGCGAAAGTTGCTTCGAAGATCGTCAGAGCCAATTGTCCAGCGAGGGCCAAAGCGAGCAGTGGTCTGAGCCTTCCGACTAACGCTAGCCAATCCGAAATCATCCGTTGGTTCGCATCGCTTGCTAAAACTGAAGGCAGTGATTCCGACAGCCAACGTAGCGCCGCAAAGAGTGTCAGCAGACCTAAGAATGCGGCCACAAAGAATGGAATAGAAAAGCTGTCAATCATGAAGTGTCCCAAGCGGAAATTGAAATGCCAATCTCTGCGCGACAGCACGCCGCCGAGCGCAGGTCCGATAACCACGCCGAGACTTACTGCCGCGCCGAGCCACGCCATCCCGCGACCGCGCTCTCGTTCCGCCGTCATATCGGCAACATAAGCTGCCGAGACCGGCAGCGTTGACGATGACAAGATGCCTCCGAGAATGCGTGCCGCATAGAGTAACCACAGCGACGTGGCAAGACCGAAGAGTACTTGCGCCAGGAAATAGGCCCGCGATGCCGATCAAGATGAGACGTCTTCTGCCGATGCGATCCGACCAGCGCCCCCATACCGGAGCGAAGATGAGCTGCATCAGCACATAGACGCCGGTCAGCATTCCGACGTGCAGCACGACGGACTGACGTGACGCGCCTTCAGCCAGCGCGAGACGCTCTACGTAGAACGGCAACACCGGCAGCGTGATGCCAAAGCCGATCATGACGACGAACAGACAGGTGAGAAGGATGAACAGGCGTTTACTTATCATGTCGCTGGTCTCATCGGATAATTTTAGAGCAACCCAGCATCTTAAGTATCTATCAAAACTGGGTAGTGCTCTGTTTCAGTGTTGCTAATTGGTGGCCCTCTGATTTGGTTCGCGGCTACGCTTAACTCACCTATTCAACAGAGGTAATATAAACTTATGAAGAAAATTAATAGCAATAAAAAGGAGTTGTCACCAGAACAACGTGAAGAACTACTCAGAGCATTGAAAGCCCGTTTTGAGAAAAACATGAACCGCCATAAAGGTCTTGAATGGGCTAAAGTACAAGCAAAGCTGGAAGCTCATACTGAAACACTGTGGTCAGTCAATGAAATGGAAAGAACCGGTGGTGAACCGGATGTTGTCGGGTTTGATAAAAAGACGGGCGGATACATTTTTTATGATTGTTCAGCGGAGAGTCCTAAAGGCCGCAGAAGTTTTTGTTACGACCGCGAAGCGTTGGAGTCAAGGAAAGAACATAAACCGGAAAATAACGCTATTGATATGGCTGCTGCCATGGGCATTGAGCTCTTAACGCAAGAACAATATCGGGAGCTGCAGAAACTTGGAAATTTCGATACGAAAACATCGAGCTGGGTGAAGACACCTTCTGATATTAGAAAACTCGGTGGCGCCATCTTTTGTGATCGCCGCTACGACCATGTCTTCGTGTATCACAACGGTGCGGAATCTTACTATGCCGCCAGGGGCTTCCGTGGCTCGCTAAGGGTCTAAATTTTGCGCCAGGACGGATTGCGGCTGTCATCACGCAAGTTCTCGCAATCTTGGTTTGGGTGAGTTGAACTGCTCTGAGTCTTCGGATATTTTACCTGCCGTGAATTACATCTGTCGCACTCCAACTCGACCGCTCAGCGACTTCGTCGAGCGGTTTTGGTGCTTGAGTGATGCACCGGCGCATTCCAAGGAGCGGATCGCCCCGAGCGGCACGTCTGGTCTGCTGATCAATCTTCACGAGAATGAACTTCGGATTTACGATCCCGCGAAACCGGAGCGATGCAAACGCTTTTCAGGAGCAGTCGTTTCCGGGACTCATAGCGGACCTTTCGTGATTGATCCACGGGAACTCGTTTCCGTCATCGGCGTGCATTTCAGACCAGGCGGCGCATTTCCGTTTCTTGGAACGCCAGCAAGTGAACTGGCAGATGCACATGTTGACCTGGACGCGCTTTGGGGGACTTCGGCCATAGAACTTCGCGAGCGGTTGTGCGTTGCCAAAACGCCGGCAGAGCGGTTTAACCTGTTGGAGAAAACGCTCGTGGCGCATCTGTTTCGACCGTTGGAGCGTCATTACGCCGTGCGATTCGCGCTCGAAACTTTCGCTCGAACCGACTCTGGCTTGGTTATCCGCGATGTCGCGCGAGATGCTGGCCTCAGTCAACGCCGCTTCATTCAGTTGTTCGCGCGCGAGGTCGGCATGTCGCCCAAGCTTTTTTGTCGTGTCCGGCGTTTTCGGCAAGCGCTCGAAACAGTGCGACAGACCGCTGCGCCAGATTGGGGGCGAGTGGCGGTGGATTGTGGGTATTACGACCAATCGCATCTGATTCACGACTTTCGATTCTTCTCGAACCTGAGCCCCACGGAATATGTTCGTCAACGGAGTGAATGCGCGATGCAAAATCACGCGACGCTGGTCGGGTAGGTCAATTTTTTCCAATACGGAACTCATCCGCTGTTGGATAATGGGCGAAATTGGAAAATCTATGAAACGAACCTTCGCTCTTATTCTCGCCGCCCTGGCTGCAGCCGCCCTGTTCGGGGGGCTTGTGTATGCCGTGCTGGTGGCCGCGCACGTTTCGGAGCCAGCCGCCACCACGGTTTACGGCCTGACCCCCCGGCGACTCTGGGCCACCACGGTCGCTGTGCTGGCGCTGGTCGGCGTGGTCATCGGTGGACTGGCTCTGCGCCGATCCGCCGGTCGTATCGGCACCGGTAACGGGAGAATGAGGGCTATCGTGGCCCTGGTGACGGGGCTGATCGCCGTGGTCAACGGCGGGCTGAATTTGGCCATCGCCAAAGGTGGTCCCGGCACCGGCAACGGAGTAGTCGGTGGCGCCGCGGCCCTAGTGCTGGGGCTGATCGCCATGGCCCTCGGTGGGCTGGCTCTGGCCCGCTCCCGCCGTTCCCGCAGCACCGACTGACCCGGCCATGGTGCCGGTCAGTGCCCGTGCTGTGATTCCTGCCCAAGTCGCCGCTGAACGGGCATCTTCTTCCGACGTGAAGCAATATGCGCAAGTTGCTTAAAGATCATGCCGGGCCTACAGCAAGAACTGACGCAGATCGCCGGTAAGCTGGGAGTCAAGTTGCCCACGGAACTTAGCAGTACCGCGCGCAGCGAGCGAGCCAAACTGCTGAAACTGTCCGGCTGCGCATTCGACAAGGAGTTTACGCGCTTTGAGACCGCCGATTTCAGGCTGCACCTTCAGCAGTTTAAGGCTGAAGTAGCATCCGGCTCTGATCCCACGCTGAAGAGCTTCGCGCAACAGTATTCAGCAGTCATCCAGCGGCACTATGACACAGCGCAGCGTCTGCGGGGCGGAAAGTGAATTGATGTTGACCTTTGCTAATGGGGGAAGAACATGAAGTCTGCAATCTCTGTGCACGGTGTGCGCTATCAGGTAAAGGACGTGGAGCGATCCATTGCTTTCTATACTCAGCATCTGGGGTTCAAACTCGAGCACCAGGCAGGTTCGGCATTTGCCAGCGTCTCCAATGGAGAACTTACTCTTTTGCTCAGCGGCCCAGGCAGTTCAGGTTCGCGCGCGATGCCGGACGGAAGCCGACAAGAACCGGGCGGATGGAATAGGATCGTACTCAGAGTCGGCGATCTACCGTCTCTCGTGGCGGCCATGAAGAACGCAGGACTCCATTTTCGAAATGAAATCGAAACCGGCCCCGCCGGCAGGCAAATCCAACTGGAAGATCCTGATGATAATGCGGTCGAGTTGTTTGAGCCGGCCTCGGATTGAAGTCGAACCGACGATGGTTGGCGAAGTTGCTTTCACCGAGCGGCCATCCGATGGATCGATCAGACATCCATCTTTTCAGGGATTGTGTGAAGACAAGAATCCAAAGGAAGTTGTGCGGGAAGAACCTTTAGCCCGTGCCGAAAGCTGACCTACCGCTAGAGCCGTGATGAAGAAAGCTGTCAGGGCAACCCAGTTCTGAGGGTCAGCAATCGTGAAAGTGTAAAAGGGCGGCAGAAAGAAAAAGTTGAAACACAACATCCCCAACATTGAAGCCAAGAGCGCAGGCTTACTTCCCCAAAGGATCGCGACAAAGACTACGAGCAATAAGAACGCGAACCTAATCGTCGTTGAATTGACGTGAGCACGCAGCGGGATTAGTGCGGCTGTTAACGCAGCAATGCCAATGGTAGCGAGAAAATAACTGGCCCATCGGTTACCGTTCGAGAGACCAATCCGAAACCGCTTTTAGATTTTTCATTACGTACTTCGGTAGAGCAGTGACCTGTTTGACGAAATTTAGGTGGCAGCTTCAATAGTACTCACGCGAATAGTCCTGCCGCTTAACGTGCCAGTCACCTTCACCTTCTGACCGGCGAAGTCGCGCGCCTTCTCTTGTCCTACTTTATCGAGCTGGTACACGCGCTTGTGGTCGCGATCGGCGAGGACGAATTTGCTGCCGCCCTTAACGCAGACAAGTGTGCAGTTTTTATTGTCTCCCATGCCGGACATGTGTTTCAGCCCGCAGGAGCTGTCACTGATGTAGCCGACAATTGAAGTATCCGCGCCTGCCCTGCCATTGCTGTTCCGGCCGATGCTTGTTACCGACGCCGCAAGAAGAGCGACGAGTGCCAGAGATATTGACGTTAACTTCATAAAACGCATTTTTCGTTTTCTCCTTCGCTTGTTCGTTTTCATTTTCGGGAGAGTTCCCAAACTGCATTTCTTCATCAGGGCTTCGCTGCGGGACTTGGCGTGGCAGCGGGCGCGCGGCGAGGCGCGCTCGAATGCCAATGCACGATGCGCCATTGTCCGTCGCGTTTTTCCAGCACCGCCGTTCCGAGGCCGCCGCCATCGACATGACGCGGCTTTCCGTTATCCATCATATCTGCCGATATTGTGTACTTCAGAGTTGCCCACGCAGTATTACCAGCCAGATGAATCTTGATATCGCTAAACGCGTACTTCGTGTTCTTCATCTCACCCATTTCCCATTGACCCAGACTTGTGAAGCCATTGGAAGATCATTTTTCTCAAAACTCACCGCGCTCTTCATTAGGGCATCGTTCACCGCTGCTTCCTCAGACCCTTGTGCATTTGCTGCACGTTTGTGTGCGACACCTAATGCGACGGTGATGGCTGCCAATGCAATCAGCGAGATCATTCGTAAACTAAACCTCATCCTTTGTTTCTTCACGATCATTCCCCTTTTATTCAAGCATTAGTTTCTTGTGTCGCTGAACAGATGCGAAGCGCGTTTTGAAGGCTTCTGATGCACTGAGTGCTAGTCATCTGGACAGTTCGTCGAGCTTTCTTTTCATCTGATCGATCTCCGCCTGCTGACCGGAAACGATAGTCTTGCACAAGTTCTGAATTTCCCTGTCTTGGATAGAAGCTTGCTGGCACATCAGGATTGCTCCACCGTGGTGGGGGATCATTGACCGCAGAAACTGGCGATCAGCGATTAGACCCTGCCTTCTGATTAGCATGAACGAACCAATCAGCAGCACCACTCCGAGCGCAAGAATGATTGCGTTGAGTTTCCTGGATTTGTACATCGAACTCATTAGCGGCAACTCTATCAGCACCATCGAGGCGGTCATTAGAGCGGCCATATAGACCTGATTGAAGTTGTTGAATACGTTGTTAAAGGAATTCACCATTGAGTACATGAGAATGTACATAGCGATGAAATGGAGTCCGATCATTATAAAAAGTCGGCCGTAATGGTTTGTCCGCATGTTCATATGTCTCTCCGGTTTCTGGCTCAAGCTAGGAGTCTACAAGTTCTTCGCGTGCACCAACGCGTCGATAAGTCCGGCGATACAAAAGAGCGAAAGCACAGTAGCGTCGTTGAAAAGATGTTGTTGGCTCATGCCCGCGAGCGGTCTGCCTGTCAATTGCGTTATCCAAGCGCCGATTAGAGCCAGAAGCGTCACCACCATTCCGATCGCCATGAGAAAGTTAATCTGGTATGGGTTCAACTGCTTCATGCTGAACTTCTCCAGAAAGGAAGGCACGCCGATCATCACGATGTAGCCGAGCAAGAAAACAAACCCCGATAGCGAAAGCTTCATGATTTCCCCTTTCTCCTCCGGATGCTAGTGTAGTGTCTCAGAAATATCTTTACATTAGGACTCAACGGCTATATGCTGCGAGTCACTATGTGGGATACCTGTGAAGCACTGGCGATTACCAACGAGCAACGAGAGATTCTGCAAACCTGGATCGCTGCTCGTAACAGTCCGCAGAAAGTTGTTTTCCGATCGCGCATTGTACTGGCGGCGGCGAACGGAACCTCGAATCGGCAGATTGCGATCGAGCTGCAGACCAGCCGACCGACGGTGATTCTTTGGCGCAACCGTTTTCTGGAAGCGGGCACGGCGGCGCTGATTGATGATGCTCCGGGACGCGGTCGCCCCAGGCAGATCGCGGCCGCGAAGGTCAAGAAAATCGTGGAGGCTACCCTGCATACGACTCCCAAAGCAGCGACTCATTGGAGTGTGCGGACGATGGCGCAAGTACACGGCGTCAGTCCGGCGACGGTGCAACGTATCTGGGATGCCAATGGGTTGCAACCACATCGCAGCCGAACCTTTAAGCTTTCGAAAGATAAACAGTTCGTCGAAAAGCTCAACGATGTGGTGGCCTTGTACTTGAATCCGCCCAATAAAGCGCTGGTGCTGTGTCTGGATGAGAAGAGCCAAATTCAGGCTTTGGAAAGATCTCAGCCAGGACTGCCAATTAAGAAGGGTCGTTGCGGCACCATGACCCACGACTATAAGCTGCACGGCACCACGACTCTCTTTGCCGCCCTCAACGTTCTGGACGGCACGGTAATCGGTGAGTGCATGCCTCGTCATCGACATCAGGAATATCTGAAGTTCCTGCGCAAACTTGATCGAGAGATCCCCAGTGGCTTGGACTTGCATTTGGTAGTGGATAATTACAGCACCCATAAACATGACGATGTCACCGAGTGGCTGGTCAAGCATCCGCGCTTTCATATGCACTACACTCCCACCAGTTCTTCCTGGCTTAACCTGGTGGAGCGTTGGTTTCGTGAACTCACCCAGAAGCGCCTGCGGCGGGGCAACTTTACTGGCGTTAAAGAACTCATCGCCGCCATTAAGGAATATCTCGCGCAGAACAACAAACAACCAAAACCATTTGTCTGGACTGCTACCGCACAACAGATCATCGACAAGGTCGGTCGTTGTAAAGGAATTTCTGAGACACTACACTAGTAACAAGCGTTCATCTGATTTCGCTAACAGTTTGCCCCAACTGAAGAGTGCGACCAGAATTACTGACGCGCCTTGATAATGATGTTTTCTCATCGACTCGGCGACGGCCTCCGGGGTGCCATACTGCGTATGAAAAAGAAGGGTTACTCCGATCACCAGCAATGCTCCCGGCGCGACGAATTTCCAAAGCCTTCCTTGAACCGTTTTGGCCCGGACCGCTATCTCAGCCGTTCCGGCAACAACCAGCAACGTTGCCATGAAAATATGCTGGCGTTGTTGAGGGTCATTGATAATAAGGTTCCAACTGATTCCGATTTGATCGAAACCGCGCTGGAGGAGAATGTATGCCGGCAGAAATACGCCAGCCACAACTATCAATGACGGCCAGAGATGTTACGCGCCTTTCCACTTCATGTAGCCCAGCGCTTGAACGAGAGCGATTAAAGCCACAATGGCAAACAGAATCCCATCAATCGTATGTCCGACGTTGGAGATAAACGGCAATTGCTCCGGCGTTTGATCCATACACAGATTAGAATCTTCAGCACTAATGTTTATGAATGTGCGTGTGTCTAGGCTTCGTTTCAGCCTCTTTAGTCGCTTCGCCTGGTTCCTTTTTCTCCTCCGGCGCCTGTTCGGCAAGTTCACCACCGGCTTCGCGCGCCGCCTTCTGTAAACGCTGTAATTCTTCAGGAGAGAGTTTTGGAAGACGACGAATTAGACTGACAAGATCCCAGATTGCTTCCGGCTTATCTTCAAAACGCCAGGCCGGCATTCCCGTAAGTCGAATGCCATTGCCGATGATGTAATATAGTTCGCCATCACTGAGTTGCTGAGTATCGGGCTGACTCATATCTGGAACCTTGGGATAAAGATTTTTGCCGATAAGAGTGTCGCCATGCCCGTCGATTCCGTGGCAGATACCGCAGTGCTCGACGAAGTGCTCGTCGGCCTCAGCCAACATCTCGGCAGTTTGTTGTTGGCGGGGATTCATCAAATTCTTAGCACCAGCAGGCGTCGCAATCGTACGCGCATTCCGCGCCATGGTTCGCTCCATCCAAGAAGGCTGCTCACGGGCACTGAAACCCTCACCTCGCACGTATAGGAGAAGACCGCCAACAAGCAAACCAATCACCACTAGCGTCGAGATAACTGAAAGTATTATTTTCCGCACGTTGCTCTCCTTTCGTCTCACTTACGGATTTGATGGAGGTTTGGTCGGCATATTCATATTGCCGTGCATACCATGCATGCTGCCCATTTTCATCTTAGCTGGTCGGATGCGCAGGAACAGCCGCCACGAAGCCGGGTGGTTGCCATAGAACTGATCGAGCACCGACGGTTTCGAATAGAACGTTACGTCACTACCGATAGCCAACGAGACCTTGTCTGTGTTCCAAAAGTCCCGCGCTCCGCCAAAGGTATAGGCGCCGATGCGGAAGCTCGGATGCTCTTGCGTGATCCCCAGACGAGCACGTTCAGCCGCCCGCAACAGATCGTCCTTATCTACCAGTTCCAGTCGCGTATAGAGATAGCTCTTGTCCAGGAAGTTGACGGTAGATTCAGCCGTGTAACCGTTCAGGTTACCGACTTTGTCTGGACTGTTTAGGTGATTGCGGCCCCAGATCACACCTGTGGCCCAATTGCCATGATTGAATGGCCGGTTGTAACTGATTGATGCGGTTGTTCGGCGGACGTCACCCGGTTCCAAGGCTTCGGAATGCCTGAGAAATCCGTGGCTGACTTGCATCGACCAGTTCCTGTTGGGCGCAAACGACAATCGCACCGAACGTGAGTTCCAGGGATGCGCTTCGAAGTTGTAGCGATTCTCGTCTGGTTCGCGACCGTTGAAAATCGAACCTTCCAACTTGAACCACCGATAGGTGAAACCGGTTGTGAAGACACCAAAACTAATATGGGTGGAGTCTTGAAGGTGATGCGACAGTGTGGCTGATGGATTCTCCGACGCCGAAGCGCGATGCATGAATGCGGGTGGTCCAAGTGCCGGCTCACCCGGATAACCGAAGTAGGTGAACCATGTTCCGCGCTCTCCCAGAGCCATCGTGTACTGCGCCGATAATTCCATCCACAGATCGTGCGGATGCTGGCGATCGACGAGCGGCTGACCTTTGAAAGTCTCCCCGGTTTGAAAAAGTAACGGCGAACCGCCCCTCGCAAAGGTGAAGGGCTCAAAACTGAACATGCCGCGCAATTGCAGCGTCCCGTTACCGAGCTTGTGAAAAGCCATCGGCATCAACCAATTCGAGGACTCGAATTTAGTGACACCGCGCAGTCCGCCCTGTGCGTTTACGCCGACGACCGCATTGTAGTGAAGCATCAAGAACCAGTTGCCCGCCTGTTTGTCCATCATGTGTGCAGGTGAGGTGTCCGGCTGCCAGGATGTGCCGGAACCCATTTGGCCGACATCCATTAGGTTGGTCTCGCTAGAGCCAACTCGAATGCTCATCTCGTCACCCGTCATCACGGCCAGTGGTCCCATGTTCATCGAACCCATGCCGGGCATGTTTTCCATGCCCTTCATATTTTCCATTGCACCCGGCGATGGACTCGCGCCGGGCATCGGCATATTCATATCCATTTTCTGAGGTGAAGCGCCCGGAGATGCGCTCGGCATTGGCATGTTCATCTCCATCTTCTGTGGCGATGCGCCGGGCGATGCACTCGGCATTGGCATGTTCATTTCCTTTTTCTGTTGCGGAGAAGCTTGCGGGTTCGGAGTTGCTGTTGGCATCTGCATTCCGGGCATATTCATTTCCATCTTCTGCGGCGACGCGGATGGCGAAGGATTAGACTGAGGCATAATCATTCCGGGCATATTCATTTGAGGCGAAGGCTTAGGCGTTGGTGACGTCTTAGTTGCCGGCATCTTCATTCCGGGCATGCTCATCCCAGGCATATTGCCCATTTGATGTTTTGTGTTTGACTGCCTCCTTCGCGCGGTCCGCTTCTTTCGCCGAGTGTGCTTGTGCATTCCTGACATGCTCATTCCCGGCATGTTCATTCCCGGCATGTTCATTCCCGGCATGTTCGCCATGTTGTGTTTCTTTGCCGGTTTTCTCTTTCTGGTTGGCGCGCGTTTTTTTTGCGGCGACGACTTCTTGCTCATCCCGGGCATGTTTTGCATGTCTTGGCCACGGACCAGGGCATAATTAAGAGTGCCGGTAACTATCAGAGCAGTAACGATAAGTGCGCTTATTCCCCACGCGCGGATGAGAACGCCAGAACTTAACCTTTGCATAATTTCCCCTTTGAACTTCTTCACTGAACAAACAAAACCAAGAGCGGCGCGAACGCGAGCAACAAGGCACACGTCCACGCGGAAATGTTAGCGAGCGTTAGTTGAAGGGGATTTAGATACGAAAGACGCTGATTATGATGTGACGCGGAGGTGATGCGCCGGGAGGACCATGCTCTGAAGGTATGATTAAGTCGGCAAAAGGGGAGGTCAGGTCAACGGCGAAGTTTGCAGGGAGCGAATTACTTTCCACTAATCGCTTGGAAGGATCAATTGCCACCACCGAAACCGTTCCTGATGTCGGCTGCGAATGACTCATGCAATGGGCGCACGGTTCGATCGGTAGATCAAATGCGACTTGCTCGCCTGACGATTCGGAGGTGAGTTCCACCGATGAGTTCTGTGCGCTGGTGTCGGTCTTGAAGTCCGAAGAAGTTTCAGTCTCCTTCTCCATGTCGCCCATTTCCATATCAGCCATCTCGTGGTGGCATGACGACTGACTCTCAACCTGCTTTGGCTGAGAAACGACATGTTTGGCGCAGCAATTGCGGTTCGATAGGTAACGAGGGCAGAAGGTCGCCGCAAGTACGTTGCCCCAGGCGCTAAACAGGAACGCAACAACCAAAAGGACTATTGATGAAGACCGCTTTTGCATGGCTTGCAACGTCTAGTGACCTCTAGAAGCTTGAGCTAATATATCAAGAATCTGTTTTGATACCAAAGCTGCGTTGCGATGACGGCGCAAAGTAAGATATTCCTAAGGCAACAGAGATTCGTCGACGATTTGAGGTCACAAATTGTGAGCTCAAACGACAGCTAAGCGCGATGGTTGCCACGGCGACAATTCTGAAGTTGCGGGAATGCCACTTGCTGGCGCAAGCGGGCAGGGATCGTATAAGATGCCAAGTCTACAGAGGGATTTGCACTGATTATCGTGGTCCAATAATCCTCCGTAAGCTCTTGATTCTAAAGGATTTGTCGCCCGCTTGGGCTCAGCAATTGGGCAAACACTCGTAAGCTCCTCTTTTTCAACCATTTACAGCTACTCAAAAAGTCCGAGGTGCTCTTCTTGGGCGCGCTGAAGGGTAGGATGTGGACATATCCAACTTGCAGCAATGTAGAAGGCCATGGATTCATGCTCCATGCGCGACCTTCCATTCGCCACCAATCTTCGGGAAACACATCGTGTCGCGAAACCGCATTCTCAGGGTCCGTACCACCCGCTCAGTCGATTTAAACCGTGGCAGAAGGCAAGGCTTCGTTCGCCTCGATACGCAGATCACGAATCTCGTAGCCAAGCGAATCTTGTCGAGGCTCTCCGCGGAACAACCTGCTGACTCCGACTTCCATACGCGCATGCGCATGAATCCTTTAGACCACCAACTCTGACTCAGTGACCTGTGCAGGGCTTCCTTCGACGCCAGGGCCGCAGCATGAGTAGCTCAACTGCTCGTCCCAGTCGCTTCCGCGGCCCTCGGGGGTAAGGTCGAACAGGTTCCAGAGCGGCTCGATGGTACCGACGTGCCGAGGATCTTGTCCGGGGTCCGTTGGCGCATAGAGGAGCTCCGAGCCCCAGAAGTGGCGGATCGTCTCGCCGTCGCGGTGAAACACGTTCAGCATCGGCATCTGCGATCCCGCCGCTGTCTCGCCGAGGTAGTCGCGGTTGTAGCTGTTCGCGGCCGAGGACAACAGGCGCAGCCTCCGCCAGCCGCGCTCTCTAGCAAAGGTGAGGATGCGGGGCAGCGGAGCCTTCGCGACGGCCACCAGGTTGAGGCGCTGGGAGACGTGCTCCACGGCACCCTCGAGCTGGTCGAGCAGGGCCTTGCACGACGGGCACGGGCCCTCAGTCAGCGGGAGGAGCGCCGTTTGGCCGGCCTCGGGCCCCGGCCGTCCGTCGCCCGGCGAGCCCGATATTCAGCACTACCTGCTGTGAAGTTGGTTTCTTTCCAGAACGGAAACCCGGGTCGACCTAGGAAGATACTAAGCCGATGCGCTTCAAGAGGTCTGCGAACCGTGGATCCGTACGCAGGCTATCCCATCGTGGCTCGACCATGAGCGAGGACAAACCCTCGGATCGCTCCTGATACGCCTTTTCGAGCGATTCGAACACTGCATCCTTTTCTCCCAACCCCAGATGGATGATTGCTACGCCATAGGATGAGGCGTAACGCTGTTTTGATAGGTCTTTTAGTTGCTCCAGCACCTTCATCGCCTCATCCCGCTTGCCTGAGGTTGCGTAAGCATATCCGAGTCCTGCTAATAAGTACTGGTTAACATCTAGTTGAAGCGCCTTTTGAAACTCAGCGACGGCTTGCTCGTTCAACCCCTTTTCTTGATAAACCTGTCCAAGGAAGAAATGCGCTCTGGCAAAGTTCGGGTCCAACTCAAGCGCCTTTCGGAGTTGCTTGATGGCCTGGTCGTATTCGCGCTCCAAATAGAGAATTCTGCCAGCGCTTGAGTTAATGATGAGCGAGAAAGGCTCAAGGTCCAGAGCTCGCTTGATCTGATCATTTGCCTGTTGCCAACGTCCCAGCGATGCTAACAGGAGGGCATAAAAATGGTGAGCTGAAGTGTAGTTAGGATTGAGTTCAATAGCCCGTTTGAATTCTCTCTCGGCACCTGCAAAATCCCAATCGTAGGTGTGCTTAACGTTTCCGAGCGAGGCGTGAGCTTCAGCCAGTGTGTCATCCAGCTCGAGCGCTTTCATCGCCGCCGCCTTTGCTTTTGGCATTCGATCTCTTGGGGTGATCGGGTTCTGCGGCACGGAGTAGGAATCGGCCAATCCAGAATATGCCAGCGCATAATTCGGATCTTTCTCTATCGCCTGCTCGAAAAACGCCGCAGCTTTGCTCAGGCCTTCTGAGGTTCTCTTATTCCAGTAATAACGACCTTTCAGATAAAGCTGATAGGCTTCTGTATTCTCTGTATAGTTTCTGGTGATTTGCTGACGCTCGGTCTTAGTCAACCACCGCAGTCGCAACTTGTT
>WNGA01016886.1_pt1 | contig 14300 bp, 12 predicted proteins | sample 5400061 | NCBI WGS metagenome assembly WNGA01 (sample SAMN13153366, study PRJNA577476) | soil metagenome | isolation source: 100 cm soil or saprolite under grassland replicate 2 | place: USA:California | collected 2016-06-15 | reverse complement strand
CGCAAGTATTACCCGCTTAACGATGCCGCGCAGGCTGAGTACGAAGCGTGGCGCGCCAAGCAAGCCAAGGCGTCTGCCAAGCGCTCGCGCACGCCCAGCAAGAAGAAGGGGTGATTCGGTTGAGCATCAGCTTTGGGGTGGGCATGCCGTCGCGACCGTCGGCGGTACAAACGCAGCAATGGATGTCGACTCTGGACACCAGCATCCCGCAGCTGGCGCGCGATTTCGAGAGTTTGTGGATTAGCGACCACTTCTTCTGGGGCGACACGCCGACAATGGAAGCCTGGACAACGCTCAGCTTTATGGCGGCGCGCTGGCCGGATCTCAAGGTTGGCACGATGGTGTTGGACCAGGGTTATCGCAACCCGGCATTGTTGGCGAAGATGGCTGCCACACTGCAAGTTCTGACTGCAGGAAGGTTGATTCTGGGCATCGGCGCGGGCTGGAAAGAGGACGAATACCACGCCTATAACTTTCCGTTTCCGCCTGCGCCCGTGCGCTTGTCGCAGCTGCAGGATACACTGGAGATCACGCGCCGGCTGTGGACACAATCCGGCCCGGTGACGTTTGAGGGCGCGCATTATTGTGTGCGGGATGCCTATTTGGAGCCCAAGCCGCATCCTATCCCGCCGATCCTGATTGGCGGCTCGGGCAAGCGCCTGCTGAACATCGCCGCACGCTACGCCGACATGTCTGGAGCAATACGTCGATCGGGTGCGCGCCCTGCACGCTGCGTGCGAGCAGATCGGGCGTGACCCGGCCAGCATCCGCCTGACATGGTGGGGGCGCGTGATTGTGGCCAAGACCGAGGCCGAGGCGCTGCGGCAGGGCGCGGGCAGATGGACGCGCGAGAACGCGCTGGTTGGCACGCCTGATCAGGTGACGGAACAGATGCAGGCGCTGGTAGCTGCGGGCGCTTCTTACTTTATGACTATCATCCCGGAGCTGCCCGACCCGGATGTGATTGGGATGGTGCTTGAAGATGTGTTGCCGAAGGTGCGCGCCGCGGCAGGCGGGCGCTGAGGCAGCACAATGGCGTGAACCAATGCTTACATTTTCGGCTGCGTTCCTCAAGACGCATATAACCAAACTACTGGTGGCGCTCGACACGCCCAAAGATCTGGCGGAGTTGGTCGCAAGCTCCTTGGTGGGCGCGAATCTGGCCGGCCATGATTCGCATGGGGTCGGCCTGGTGCCCGGTTATGCAGCGCAGATTCGCGCCGGCACGCTCAAGCCTGCCGCGCGTGCGAGCGTGGAGCCGGCATCGGGGATGCTGGCGACGCTGGCGGTGAATGGCGCGATGGGATGGGGGCCGCCGGCTGGGTTTCTTGCGACCGAGAAGACTATGGAGCGCGCGCGGCAGTACGGCATCGCCGTAGCGGTGATTCGCGAATGCCAGCACATCGGGCGCGTGGGGCAGTATGTGGAGCGTATCGCCGCGCAAAATCTGATCGGCATCGTGACATGCAATTCCACCAGCGGCGTCGCGCCTTTTGGCGGCAAGCACCGAACGCTGGGAACCAACCCGATCGCGATCGCCGCGCCACGCCAAGGCGGCCAAGCGCCGGTGATGTTCGATGGATCAACCTCGGTGGTGGCCGGCAACAAGCTGAAGGTGCAATTTGATAAGGGCCTGCCCGCGCCTGCCGGCTGGATCATCGATCGCGACGGACAGCCCACCACCGATGCCGAGGATTACTTCACGGGCGGCGCGCTGCTGCCGCTGGGCGGCCACAAAGGCTATGGGCTGGGTGTCATGGTCGAGCTGCTGGCCGGGCTGCTTTCCGGCAACTCGGCCGCGTTTCTGCCCGATTTTGCGGCCGGCAACGGGGTGTTGGTCATGGTCATTCGGCCCGATGCCTTCATACCGCTCGACCAGTATTTGGCGCAGGTGGAGCGCGCGTGCGCAGCGCTGAAGGCTGCGCCGAGCATGGACCCGTCGCGTCCAATATTGCTGCCGGGCGAGCCCGAGCAGATCGCGCGTGCCGAGCGCACGGCCAATGGCATCCCGATGGCCGAGGCCACCTGGCAGTCGTTGTACGAGCTGTCGGACAGCCTCGGCGTTGCAATCGCGTGATTTGAAAGCATTGTGTAAGCGCAGCGCGCGATATTTACCATCTGCGCTGGCGGATATTTATCGGATTTACGCAAGCCACGAATTTCTTGCCCCTTGTAGGTTCTTTTTTCGCCCTGCAGGGCGAAAAAAGAACCTACAAAAGAAGGAAAGTACCATGCTGCCGCAGGTTAGAATCGCTTTTGCGTAAGGCATATTTAAAAGGAACACCTATGAACTTGTTCGATATGACCGGCAAGGTTGGCCTGGTATCCGGTGCCGCCAGCGGTATGGGCAAAGCGATGGCCACCGCATTTGCTGAGGCGGGCGCGGATGTGATGCTGGTGGACAAGAACACGGCGGGCTTGCAGGCGACAGCGGATACGATTGCGAGTTTGGGGCGCAAAGCTGTGCCCGTCACCTGCGATGTGTCGGATATTGGTCAGATCACTGCCCTGTTCGAGCGGCTGGATCGCGAATTTGGCCGGATTGATGCATTGGGCAATGTGGCCGGCGACGCGCGGAGCGCAAAGCCTGAAGATCTCACCCTGGAGGATTTGCAGTATACTTTGCAAAATTTGGTGGTAGGGCGTTTCAGTATGTGTCAGCAAGCCGGCCGGCGCATGTTGGCGCGCGGCAAGGGCAGCATTATCAACATTGGCTCCATCGGCGGTGTCACGTCGCTGGGGCGTAGTCATATCGCCTATGGCATGGGCATGGCCGCCGTGGTGCAGATGACACGCGAGCTCAGCACCGAGTGGTCGAGCCTGGGCGTGCGCGTGAATGCCATTTTGCCCGCCCAGGTGTTGAACGCGGGCATGGAGCAGCGCATGGTCGATGACCCCAATCTGCGCGCCACCTGGCTGCGGGGTATTCCTGCCGGCCGCTTTGGCACCCCCGACGATATTAAGGGGCTGGCGGTTTTCCTGGCATCCGATGCTTCTCCGTGGATTACGGGCGCGATCATCCCGATGGATGGCGGCAACATTGCAATGAACGGTGGCGGCTCGGTGCGGCAGCCTAGGGGTTAGGGGTTACGGGTTAGGAGTTTTGAAATCAATGAATCACAGCGGACTTAACCCGTAACCCGTAACCCATCCTTACACAGTTGGCAGGTTTTTCTCTTATACTACCCAAAGGAGGGTACAGATGTCTAGGCAAGATCTGTCGGGCGAAAACGGTGGGCAGTCACGAATCACACGGCGCGATTTCCTACGGATCGGTGGGCTGACCATGCTGGGAAGCGTGCTTGCGGCATGCGGCGGCGCGGCCCCAGCGGCTCCCGATGCCGGCGGGGCGGCCGCGCCGACCGCGGCTGGCGCGGCTGCGCCGGCGGCAAGCACGGGCGCGAAGCAGACGGTGCGCTACCTGTCGTGGTGGTTCGAGGAAGGCAATCGCGGCAAGACCTGGAACGCCTTTATCAAGGAGTTCAACGATTCGCAGAAAGACATCGAGATCAAGGCGGAAAACATTCCGTTCGACGCCTATACCACCAAGACGATCGTGGCAGCGCAATCCGGCAAGCTCGACGGGGATATCCTACAAGCCACACCCGAGCTGGCGCCGCGCCTGATCAAGGCCGATCTGCTGGCCCCGCTGGACGACGTGCTCACTCGCAACAACATCACCGATCTGAGCTCGGCCCACGACGCCATGCGCAAGGACGGCCACCTCTACGGCCTGGACATGGTGACAGTGGCCTTCGGCATCCTCTACAACAAGAAGCGCTACGACGATGCCAAGATCACTCCGGCGAAGACACCGGAAGAGTGGATTGAGGTCAGCAAAGCGTTGACCAACCGCGATAAGCAGCAATATGGCATGTGGGCGAACCACCTGGTCAACGAGGCATCCGATTTCTGGTTTCAGCTCGAAGAGTGGGCCATGCCTTATGATGGCGTGTGGGCCAAGGGCAAGACGCCGCTGTTGACATCGGATCCGATCATCAAGGGACTCAAGCTGTTCAAGCAGATGTACGATGTGGCTTTTCCGCAAGGCGCCGACGGAGCTACCGGGCAGCGCCTGTTCGGCACCGGCGCAACCGCACAAGGGCTGTTTGTCTCGGCAGCAGTAGGCGGCTTAAAGCCACTGTTCCCGGATCTGTATCCACAGCTACGCAGCGCGCCCATCCCGTGGTCCACCAATAAGTCGATCGCACGCATCCACCCAATGATGATCAACAAGGCTTCAAGCGTCAAGGATGCGGCGCTCGAATTTGTGACCTACATGTACAAGCCGGATAACTACCGGCGCATGGTCGAAGGCTGCGAGGATGTGATCTTCGCCCAGCCGTCGGCCGCGCGCAAGGAATACCTGGACAAGCTGGAATGGCTGAAGCCGGGTTACTCTGGCGTCACTTACGTGACACCGTTCGATGTCGTCGGCGACTTCGTCTACAATTTCCAGGAATTCGGCCAGATCGTGATCACGAACTTTGCCAACGTGCTCAACGCCGGCACATCGGTCGAAGATGCGATGGCGAAGGCCCAAAAGGAAGCTGAAGCGCTGGCTACGCGGATTAAGTAGTTTTCTAAACCCTTCGGGTCGGCGAGCAATGGTGCCGCGTAGCTAGGCAGCCGTCCCACCCGCCGACCCGAAGGGTTTACAGCGTCGGTCGTTTTTTCGGCCCGCAGGGCGAAAAAACGACCGATATAAAGAAGAAAAGTACCCCGATGAGCTCTATAGCAGATGCCAGCGGCACAGAGGACCGCGTGAAGTCGGCGAAGCCGCGCCGCCGCCGGCGGCTGAACTGGCTGCCCTATGCATTGGCGCTACCGATCGTCCTCTATGAAATCGCGCTGATCGTGTACCCGATCGTTCAGGGCGTCTATGGCAGTTTCCAGCAGATCGAGCTGGCGGCCGACAGCCCGCCAACCTGGGTTGGGCTGGCCAACTACCAGCGCATGCTCAGCGACCCCGATTTCTGGCAGGTGATGAAGACGACGCTGATCTTTACTGTGCTGGTGATCATTGTGGCAATTGGCGCCGGCCTGGTGACGGCGCTGCTGTTCAACCGCGAATTTCGCTTCCGGTCGCTGGCGCGGGCCATGCTGATGCTGCCTTGGGCGTTTCCCGAGGTGCCAGTCGTGATGATCTTTGTCTGGATTCTCAGCCCGCAGTTCGGCGTGGTCAACATTCTGGCGCGCATGATTCCCGGCGTTACCGAAAACCCACAGTGGTTGCAGATTCCCTCGCTGGCGATGGGCTGGGTCGTATTGATTTCCTCGTGGAAGGCCTTCCCTTTTTACAGCCTGGTGATCCTGGCGGCATTGCAATCGGTGCCGCAGGAAATCTATGAAGCCGCCAAAGTTGATGGCGCCACCCCGCTGCAATTGTTCTGGCACATCACCATTCCAAGCATCAGGACAACGCTGGAGCTGCTGGTGGTGCTGGCCTCGATCTTTTCTTTCAAACAATTCACGATCATCTACCTGATGACCGGCGGTGGCCCATCTGGCGCCACGGAGACGATTGTGATGCGGATCTTCAATACAGCATTCCGATTCTACGACTATTCGTATGCTACCGCATTCGGGGTGGCGGGATTCATCGTCTCGCTGGTGATTACGTTTTTCTTCATCACACTCCAGTCCCGCCGGGCGCAGGAGCAGGCTTGATATGGCGAACTTAACCGCAAGCGCGCGAACGATCCATAGGCGACCAAAGCTAGCGCCGACGCTACGCAAGCTCGGGCTCTATCTATTGGTTACTGCGATCTCGGTGCTGACGATCTTCCCGATCTATTGGATGCTGGTCAGCACCTTCCAGCCCAGCAAGTTTACCTTGCACTATCCGCCACCGCTGTTTCCGCAGGAGATTACGTTCAATCAGTTTGCCGAGCTGTTTGCCAACCACCCGATCGCGCTCTGGCTGCGGAACTCGTTTCTGATTGCGACGATGTCGATGCTGCTGTGCATGGCGCTCACGGTGTTGGGCGCGTATGCGCTGTCCAGCCTGCGCTGGAAGGGGCGCTCGCTGTTCGGCCTGTTCCTACTGGTCACGCAGATGCTGCCGGAAATCCTGATTGTGATTCCGCTATATATCATCTACCGCCAGCTGAACATGCTCGACAGCTTGCCGGCGCTCTCGCTGGTTGATACTGCGTTCGCTCTGCCGATCTGCATCTGGATTCTGAAGGGCGTCTTCGACACAGTGCCATCGGAAGTTCTGGATGCCGCAGTGGTCGATGGCTGCACCGAGATGAGCGTGCTCTGGAAGATTGTGCTGCCGCTGTCGGCGCCAGGCCTGGTCGCGGTCGCTGTGGTGTCGTTCTTCTCGGCATGGAACGAGTTTCTGTTTGCGGTGATCATGCTCTCCAGCGCGGAGTTTCAGCCGGCCTCGGTGGGCCTGACCACGCTGAAAGCCACTGGGTTTACGCCGGTTGAGCAGTACATGGCTGCCGGGCTTATTTTCTCGGTTTTGCCGGTGTTCTTCTACCTGATCATGCAGCGCTACATTGTTGCCGGCCTCACGGCCGGCGCTGTCAAGGGGTAAGCTGGAAAAGGAAGCGTTATGCAACCCACCGTCGTCACCGCCTTGGGAAGTGCCGCCGACTCGCAGATCGAGCGCGAGTTGCTACAAGCCGTCGACGCCAATCTCGTGCATGTTGCGAGCTTCGATGCGCCTGAAGATCGCGCGATCATTCGCCAGGCCGATGCGCTCATAGTCACGATTCATCGCGTCTCGGCCGACCTGATCGCCTCAATGGAGCGCTGCCGCATTATCAGCCGCGCCGGCACCGGCCTCGATGCGATCGACATTCCGGCCGCGACCGCCCACGGTATCTGGGTGGCGTATGTGCCAGATTACTCGGTCGACGAAGTCTCGTCGCATGCGATTGGCCTGCTACTGTCGCACGCGCGCGCTATCCCGCAGTTGATCGAGTCGGCGCGCGCCGGGCAGTGGTCGAATCAGGTGGCTATCCCGCGCCGCCGATTGCGCGGCCAGACGCTGGGATTGCTGGGCTTCGGTCGAATCGGCCAGGCGGTGGCGATCAAGGCGCGCGGGCTCGGGCTGGAGATCATCGCCCACGATCCCTACCTGGATGCGCAAACAGTCGCCGCCAATGGCGCGCGCGCGGTCGATCGCGAGACATTACTGCGCGAGTCGGATTATCTCTCGCTACATGCGCCGCTGAACGACAGCAACCGGCGTTTCCTCGACGCACCAGCGCTGGCGCTGATGAAGCCGACCGCGATTGTGATCAACACCGCGCGCGGCGGCCTGATCGATGAGGAAGCCTTGCTGGCGGCCATACAATCCGGCCAGATCGCCGGCGCGGCGCTGGACGTGCTGGTGGTCGAGCCGCCAGCGCCCGATCACCCACTGCTGCACGATCCGCGCGTGATGATCACGCCGCACACCGGCTGGTATTCCGAAGACGCCAACTATGATGTGCGAGTGCGCGCGGTTGAAGAGGTGGTGCGGGTGCTGCGCGGCGAGCGGCCGCGCTGCCCGGTGAACGAGATTCCGCCGCGCTAAACAATTTAGGACTGGTCATCACGACTTTCTGACCACTGCTGCCTGCCCGCTGGGCTATAGCCCGCGGCTACCTTTACGAAGCCCGCCTACGCGGGCTGGAAATGTGAAGCATTAATCCGGATCAATACAAATATCTATTCCTTCTGTTGTTTTTCGGCCCGCAGGCCGAAAAACAACAGATAAAAAGGAAAAGTACCGCTATGAAAACCACATTTGGGAACCGCGTAATTCCTGTCAAGGAGGTGCATTCATGGCCGCTTTAACCAGCGCGCAGGTGGAGCAGTTTCAGCGCGAGGGCTATCTGCTCGTCGAAAACATGTTCGACCCTGCTGCGGACATCGACCCGATTATCGCAGAGTATGAACGGGTGCTCGACACCCTGGCCGACAAACTTTATGCACAAGGCGAGATCTCTTCCGCCCACGCCGAGCTACCTTTCGGCCAACGGCTGATCGAGATCTACAAAGAGAGCGGCGCGGTGCATGCGCAGTATTTCGACTTCTCGCTGCCGCAGGCCGATGTGCGCGAGGACACACCATTCTGGGCCGGCCCGGCGGTCTTCGCCATGATGCGGAACGAAAAACTGCTCGACGCGGTCGAGTCGATCATCGGGCCAGAGATCTATTCCAACCCGGTGCAACATGTGCGCCTGAAACCGCCAGAACACCTGACACCGACGGATGCCGAAGGCCGCATCCAGCTGGGTAAAACGCCGGTGCATCAGGATAATGGCGTTGTGCTGCCCGAAGCCGACCAGACCGATATGCTCACCGTGTGGTTCCCGCTGTGGGATGCCACCGTGGAGAATGGCTGCCTGGTAGTCTGGCCGCACAGCCACCGCCAGGGATTGCTCGACCACTGTCCCGGCCATGGGGGCCTGCATATTCCCGGCCAGCTGCTCAGCGGCAAGGCCCGATCCATGCCGATGCGCCGCGGGGACGCGCTCTTGATGCACAAATTGACGGTTCATGCCTCGCTCGCCAATCACAGCAACAATATCCGCTGGAGCTTCGACCTGCGCTACAACCCGATCGGCCAGCCGACTGGCCGCAGTTCGTTCCCCGGCTTCATCGCGCGCAGCCGCAAGAACCCTGCGGCGGAGCTGCGCGACCCGGCGGAATGGGCGCGTAGCTGGCTTGAAGCCCGCCAAACGCTGGCGACGACCGGCATGGGCCAGTTCAATCGCTGGAGCGCGGATAGCCCGGTGTGTGCGTAGGGTGACGAGAACCGAGAACAACGTACAAAGGGATTTTAGGTCATGTCATGTTGGTTCTTTTTTCGCCCCGCAGGGCGAAAAAAGAACCAACAAAAGAAGATAAAGTACCATTTCAGCGTCGAATTCATTCGATGCGTGCTGAGGAGCATCTGTAATGCCCGAGAGCCATACCAACGATGAGCTGAGCCGCGCGCACGCCGCGCTTGCCGCGCTTGGGTGCGATGCGGCGCTGCTGTCATCGCTGGCGAACGTGACGTATGTCAGTGGCTATGAGGTGCCCATACCGATCGGCGCGGGCGCCGAGTTCGCCTATGGTGTCCCACTGGCGCTGTGTGGCCGGGCGGTACCGGCCGGCTGCCTGATCGTGCCCGATGGCGGCGCGGCGGCGGCGCGCGAGCAATCGCGGCTGGCCGATCTGCTGGCTTTCGATACCTTCGATGGCTTCAGCGCGAAGGACTCGCACGCGTCATTCATTGCGCGGATCGGCGAGGCATTGCGGCAGGCTGGTCTGGGGCATGGCGCGGCGGTGCTGGCGGTTGAATTTCGCAGCCTGCCGCATGTCGTCAGCGCGCTGCTGGCGGCCGAGTTCCCAAACATCAAGCTGGTGGACGCCGGCCCGGCGCTTCAGCAGGCGCGGATGGTCAAGACCGATCGCGAGATCGAGCTGCTGCGGCGCGCGGTGCGAATCGGCGATATCGGCCACCATGCGCTGGCCGAGCTGGTGCGCGATGCCGGGCGCGACGAGTTCGCGATCTGGGCCGAGCTGACCAGCCGTATGTATCGCGCCGCCGGCCACGAGATCCCGGTGGTCGGCGAGCTGGTGACCGGCCCGCGCACCTGTGTGGTGGCCTACCCGAGCCGGGCGACGCGGCGCTCATGGATATCAGCCAGCGCATCGACGGCTACTGGTCGGATTGCAGCAACACGCACATCGTCGGCGGCGTGGCGCCGAGCGCCGAGCAGACGCGCTACGCGCGCGCATCGCAGGCGGCATGTGAGGCGGCAATGGACGCGCTGCGCCCCGGCAACCGGGCATCCGACGCCTGGAACGCCGCCGAGGCCGCATTCCAGCGCCATGGCCTGACATCGGCGCACTACGCCGGCCACCAGATTGGTGTAGCGGTCAACGAGCCGCCGCGCCTGGTGGCCTACGACCATACGCCGATCGCGGCCGGCATGGTTTTCGCGGTCGAGCCGGGCGTGTATCAGGGGCCGGGCGGATCATTCGGCGCGCGCTCCGAGAAGATGGTGCTAGTGACTGAGCAAGGGCCGGAGATTTTGTCGCAATTTGAGTGGGGGATTTAAACGTTCTGGGAAGCCGGAAAGTAACCTACGAAGCGCGGCAGCCAGCTTCCCGGAAGGTTAGTACCAGATTTAAGGGGGAGCCTATTTTATGACACATCCGCTATTCGACTTAAGCGGGCGGGTTGCGCTGGTCTCGGGCGCCGGCAGCGGGATGGGCCGCGCTATGGCGATCGGTTTCGCCGAGGTGGGCGCCGACTTGATGTTGATCGACATCGACGAGGAGGCGCTGGGCCGCACTGCGGCGCAGATTGAAGCGCTGGGCCGCCGTGTGATCCCGGTGGTCTGCGATGTCACCGATATCACCCAGATCGACACGCTGTTCGCGCGGATCGATCGGGAGTTCGGACGGATCGACGTTGTGGGCAACGTAGTCGGGCCAGGCGCCGCGATAGCGCCGCCGGAAGAGGCGCCGATCGACGAGATGGAGAAAGCGATCCACGGCCTCACGGTCGCCCGCTTCCGCTGCTGCCAGCAGGCCGGGCGGCGGATGCTCAAGGCCGGGCGCGGCAGCATCATTAATATCAGCTCGATCGGCGGCGTCACCTCGCTGGGCCGTGGCCAGATCGCCTATGGCATGGGCATGGGCGCGGTTGTCCAGCTGACGCGCGATCTCAGCACTGAGTGGAGCAGCCGCGGCGTGCGCGTCAATGCCATCCTGCCGGCGCAGGTGATGAACCCCGGCCTGGAGCAGCGCATCGCCGCCGAGCCGAAGCTGGCCAATGTGTTCTTGCGCGGCATTCCCAGCGGGCGCTTCGGCCAGCCCGACGACATCAAAGGCCTGGCGATTTTCCTGGCCTCGGATGCATCCTCCTGGATCACTGGCGCGATTATCCCAATGGATGGCGGAAACCTGGCAAAAAATGCCGGCGGCTCGCATTACGGCATGCCGGGGATGTGAGTGCCAGCTAACGAATGTTAGGATGTATACATACCACGAGGGTCTTACCCTTTGTAGGTTCTTTTTTCGCCCCGCAGGGCGAAAAAAGAACCTACAAAAAAAGAAAAGCACCATGCTGCCGTCCATCCTGAGCCGGTCGAAGGGCGTGGCGAAGGGTCGAAGGGCAGGCTAGTACGTTGAGATGCTTCACTTCGTTCAGCATGACAAAGCTCATCGCTGGCGTACCTTGTTATGGAGTAACGCTACTATGATTGATACACCTGGAGTCCAACTTGACAAGGCAACCGCTCTAAATCTCTATCGCCAGATGCTGGTGATTCGCCGCACCGAGGAGCAGCTGGCGAAGGCGTATCAGGCTGGGCTGATCCATGGCGCCTGCCACACCTACATTGGCGAGGAGGCGGTTGCGACGGGTGTGTGCGCGCACCTGAGCCATAAGGATGCGGTCTTCAGCACACACCGCGGCCACGGCCACGCGCTGGCCAAAGGTGTGACGCCGGCCGCGGTGATGGCCGAGCTGTTCGGGCGCGTGACCGGCTGCTCGCAGGGGCGCGGCGGCAGCATGCATCTGTTCGCGCCGGAGGTGGGCATGATGGGCACCAGCGGGATCGTTGGGCCATGCATCTTGCAGGCCGCCGGCGCCGGCTATAGCTTCAAATTGCTGGGCCTCGAGCATGTCGGCGTGGCCTTTTTCGGCGATGGCGCATCGAACAATGGCGCCTTTCACGAGGGTTTGAATATGGCCGCGATCTGGGATCTGCCGGCGCTGTTCATCTGCGAGAATAACATGTATGCCACTGAGGTGCCGTTTGCCTACGCCTCTCGCAACACCGATGTGGCCCAGCGCGCTGCCGGCTATGGCATCCCAGGGGTGGTGGTGGATGGCAACGACGTGCTGGCGGTCTATGAGGCGGCTGGTGAGGCGCTGCGGCGGGCGCGCTCCGGCGGCGGCCCGACCCTGATCGAGTGCAAAACCTATCGCACCCGGCCGCACGCCGAAGGCATGCGCGATGGCAGCTACCGGACGCCCGAAGAGGTCGAGACATGGAAGGGCCGTGACCCTATTCAGCTGCTCCACACAACGCTGACGACCGAAGGGCTGGCGAGCGCGGAAGAGCTGACCGGTATCGAGGCCGAGGTTCAGGCGCAGATCGTCGAAGGATTCGAGTTCGCTAAGAATAGCCCGTACCCCGACGGGGCGACGGCTTCCGATTATGTCTACAGCTCTTAGAAGAGGAATCATGCGCGAAATTACATACACCACCGCCGCCCGCGAGGGCCTGGCGGAAGAGATGGCTCGCGACCCGAGCATCTTCGTCGTCGGCGAGGGCATTGGCGCGCGCGGCGGCAACTTCGGCACCACCGCCGGCCTATATGAGCTGTACGGCCCTATGCGGCTGTGCGACACGCCAATCAGCGAGCGTGGCTTCGTCGGCCTGTGTGCCGGCGCGGCGATGACCGGCACACGCCCGATCGTCGACTTTATGTTCGTCGATTTCATCCTGGATTCGATCGGCGAGCTGTTCAACCAGGCCGCTAAGATCCAGTATATGAGCAGCGGCCGGCTCAAAATGCCGCTGGTGCTGCGCGGCGCGATCGGGATCGGTAATTCCGCCGCGACACATCATTCCGGCAGCTACTACTCGATCTTTGGCAACATCCCCGGCCTGCGCGTCGCCATCCCCACCACGCCCTACGATGCTAAGGGCCTGTTCAAGACGGCCATCCGCAGCGATGATCCGGTGCTGTTTCTCGAACATAAGTCGCTGCTCAACAACAAAGGCCCGGTTCCCGAGGAGGAGTACTATATACCGTTCGGCCAGGCGTCGGTCGCGCGCGAGGGTAAGGATATCACCGTCGTCGCGCTGGCGCTGATGGTGCGCAAAACGCTTGAAGCCGCCGAGCAACTGGCTGGCGAGGGCATCACGGTCGAGGTGATCGACCCGCGCACGATCGCGCCGCTCGATATCGACACGATCCTTGAGTCGGTTCACAAGACCGGCCGGCTGCTGGTGGTCGACGAGACGTTCGGGCCGTTTGGAGTTGGCGCCGAGATCGCAGCGCGGGTGATGGATCTGGCCTTCGACGACCTTGACGCGCCCGTGCGCCGGCTCAACGGCGCACATACGCCGACGCCGTACAGCCCGCCACTCGAGGCGGCCGTGGTGCCGAACACGCAGACGATCGTCCAGGCTATCCGCGACCTGCTGGCTGAGTAGCTCGGCATCAATGTATCTGGTGCTGTTTTCTTGCCTACTGGGGAGGTTTGGGGGCGGCTTCGGCCCCTCCAAACCTCCCCCGCGGTGGGGTATGGGGCGGCTTCGCCGCCCCATACCCCACCACAAATTCACAGGAGCAGTTCATGGCGATTGAAATACTGTTACCCCGGCTTGGCTGGACGATGGAAGAAGGGGTGTTTGTCGAGTGGCTCAAGCGGGATGGCGATCTTGTTCAGCCTGGCGATCTGCTTTTCACTATCGAGAGCGACAAGGCGACCAACGAGGTCGAGACGTTCGAGAGTGGAATTCTGCGCCTCGCGCCGGATGGGCCGCTGCCGGGAAGCACGCTGCCGGTCGGGGCGGTGTTGGGCTACCTGGTGCAGCCGGGCGAGCGAGCGCCGTTCGAGACCGACGCCGAGAACCGAGAACCGAGAACCGAGAACCGAGAACCCAGAACAACGGACGACGGACGACGGACGACGGACGACGGGCGACGGACAACGAACGGCATCCCAACCCCCAACCCCCGGCGCGTCGGGCCGGCGATCAGCCCACGCGCGCGGCGGGTCGCGGCCGAGCTAGGTATCGGCTGGGCCGCGCTCGCAGGCAGCGGCCGCAGCGGGCGAATTGTCGAGCGCGATATCCGCGCGCTGGCGGCCCAGGCGCCAACCGGCCAGGTGCGCGCCACACCGCTTGCGCGCCGCATGGCCGAGGAGCTGGGAGTCGATCTCAATCAGCTCGCGGCCGGCCAGCCGGGGCGCAGGATCGAGCGATCCGAGGTGGAGCAGGCCGCGCGCGCGCAGCCAACCGCAGCCGTGCCGGCCGCGCCAGCAGCTGCGCCTGCTCAAACGCAGCCGATCGGCGGCATCCGGCGGATCACCGCCACGCGCATGGCCGAGAGCGCGCATACCACCGCCTCAGTCACGCTTACGACCGAGGCCGATGCGACCGAGCTAGCGCGGCTGCGCAGCAATATCGTCGCCGATGTAGCCGGAACGGATCTGGCCGCGCCATCGTATACCGACCTGCTCGTTCGGCTGGTCGCGCTCGCCCTGCTGGAACACCCCGCGCTGAACGCCTCGCTGGCCGACGACCGGATCGTTCAGCACTCGGCGGTGCATGTTGGTA
>WNGA01017211.1_pt1 | contig 14305 bp, 11 predicted proteins | sample 5400061 | NCBI WGS metagenome assembly WNGA01 (sample SAMN13153366, study PRJNA577476) | soil metagenome | isolation source: 100 cm soil or saprolite under grassland replicate 2 | place: USA:California | collected 2016-06-15 | reverse complement strand
CCACAAGACTGCCGCCGAGACAACCTGCGTAAAGGCTTGGAAATGACGAGTCAGTGGCGCGTCCCCCATTCCCGCGACTCAAGCCTCCCCTAGCGCAGAAACCAGCGAATTCCTCGGCTTTATTGGGGTCAATTTGTGACGAGGACTGGGTCGATGCCGGGTTCCATGCTCCGTCCGAGCCGGGACGGTGGCGGCTGTTCAGTCGCCCCAATATGCTGGAGAGGACCACGTCCATTGGAACGGTGGACCCGCAATGTTGCGCTGCGATGTTTGAGCGGGCGCCGGGTTCCAGGCCTAGAGCACGAGCCCGATGCCGCCTCGCAATGTCCATCTCGTCGGCAGCGTTCCGCTCGCCAGCGCGCGCGAGGTGTTCGAAACCGTGAGCGCCGCGCTGGGGCCGCGCCTGTTGCGGATTCCCGACGGCGAGACCGGCGAGCGCAGCGACTGGATCACCTGGCTCGAGCCGGTCTTCGCCGACAATCCGGCGTTGGAGAAATCGGACGAGGTGTTTCGCGTGCATGCCACCGGAACCGCGCGCACGCGCTACCGGCTGCGGCCGGGCGCCTCGGCCAAGGACGTCGAGTTCGACAATCTGTTCTACGCCGACATCGCCATCGCCTCGTACCGAGACTTCGCGACCCTCAAGCAACAGGGAAAAATCCCCGCCCATTGCCGCTTCCAGGTCGATCTCGTGCCCGCCCATTCGGTGATCTGGCTGTTTCTGCAGGACGACCTGCACCAATCCGTCGATCCGATCTTCAACGCGGCGCTGCGCCGCGAGATCGACAAGCTTGCCGCCGCCATCCCGCATGATCAGCTGGCGATCCAGTTCGATGTGGCTTCCGCGGTGTTCGCCCGGCTGCAGCGCAACGAGCCGAACGCCTATGGGCGCGATAAGCACGAGATGCTCGACAGCTTCGGGAAAATCCTGGTCAATCTCGCCAATCACGTGCCGGCCGACATCGAGCTGCTGTTTCACTTCTGCTATGGCGATTCGAACCACCGTCACGTGGTCGAGCCCATCGACATGGGCGATATGGTCGAGGTCGCAAACCATTTGTGTCGCGAGATCAGCCGCCCCATCCAATTGATCCACATGCCGGTTCCGCGCGACCGCACGGACGCCGGCTATTTCGAGCCGCTGAGGCGATTGAAGCTCGGGCCCCCGACGGAGCTTTCGCTTGGCCTGGTGCACTACACGGATGGGATCGCGGGGACGCGCCGGCGTCTCGCCATGGCAGAAAAATATGTGAACAACTTCTCGATCGCGACCGAATGCGGGTTTGGGCGGCGGCCAGTGGATACGATACCGGAGCTCTTGCGCATTCATGCCGAAGCGGCGGGGTAGCCCGTAGCCCGGATGGAGCGGAGCGAAATCCGGGTTCTCGCCGCGCGGAAAGGTCGCCCCGCATTGCGCTGCGCTCCATGCGGGCTACGGCCGGCGCAGCTAGGCGCCCCTGCTTGGGCTGCAGGAACTGCAGGAACTGCAGAAAGGCGCGTGGGCGACGCCGGGCAGTTGTCGGGGTGGGGGCTTTCTGCAGTTCCTGCAGTTTCTGCGGAGCTTTCTGCATTACAATATGGGACATTGCGCCGGCGTCCCCGTGGGGTGGTGGCGGCGCCGATCGCGCCAGCCCGCAACAGGGTTCAGGCAGCGGGGCAACAAGCAATGGGCAAGAAAGACCGCGGCAGCGAGACGATCTATTCGACCAAGCGGGTCGAGATCGTCGGAGCTGAGAAAGCGGAGCTCGCCACGCGGCTCAAACGCAAGATCGACGGCCCGGTTTTCGCCGAAACGATCGAGCCGCCTGCTCGTCTGACCGCCGATCAGAAGCAACGGATCACGACCGCCACCGGCTTGCATTTCGAGGCGGCCGACTGGACCGCGATCGAGGCCGCAATTCGGAAATGCACTTGGGCGAGCCGTGGCGCGGGCGCCGGCAACCCGGCGGTGGCCGGCAAGCTGAAGAAGATCAAGGCGGCGGCCATCGAGCTGTTGAACGCCGCGAGGCTCGACAGTGAGACCGCGGTGGTGGTCTGGGATCGCATGGCGACGCGGTGGGACCGCATGGGAATGCCGGAGCCGCCGAAATTCAATTACGACGTGGCGATGCAATCGGTGTCGCTGATCGCCGAGCAGGCCGAAATCGAGCTCGACGCCATTCGAGAGCAGAAACGCAGGGGTATCGCAGGGCAATCGGCATTCGAGGAATTCGTGTTTGCGCTCGCCTTCCTTTTCGAAAGCCGAAAGCGCCCGGTCACGTTCCCGCGGGCGCCGGATCACGGCAGCACAGAGGTGAGGCCGTCGCTGTTCCAGAAGTTCGTGTGCGCGGTGGCGGCTTGCCTGCCCGACGATGTCCGCAGGCTCATTGGGCTGCCCGCGGTCCCCGATGCTGCGGCCATGACGAGGATCTACCGGGCGCGGCCCAAAGCACAGGTAGGACGATAAGTCGGCGCGTTGCTCTCGCGAGCTTGTCCTAGTCTTAGGACACGCCGAGCCCGCCGACGCTGGATTATTTGACCTTGGAAGGTGCGCCGGCGGCCGTAGTAGCTCTCCCTGCATTTCGGCGTAAGCCGAGCATAGCGGAGAGCATATCGATGAATGTACTTGTCAGCGGGCCTGCCGCGGTCGAGACCGCCGCGATCGAGTTGACGCCGGCGATGGCGGCGGCGGCGACAAAGGACGACGATGACGCGACGCGGCGGCGGGGCGAAAATGCGCAAGCCGCGACCGATGCCTGGAACGATCTCGATTGGTCGTTGCTGGACGATCGGCGCGGCAGCTTGCCGGAATTCCCGGCCGACGTGCTCGCCGCGCCATGGCGGGAGTGGGCCGAGCTTGCGGCGCACGGCGCGGGCGTGACCGCCGGCCATGTGGTCGTCCCGTTGCTGGCGATGGCGTCGAGTCTCCTCGGCGCCGCCCGCCGCGTCCAGGCATCGCGGTCATGGCTGGAGCCGATGACGCTGTGGACTGCGGTGGTCGGATTCTCGGGAAGCGGCAAGACCCCGGGTCTCGACGTGGTCAAGCGCCACGTTGTCGAGATCGAGCGCTCGCGCAAGGACAGCATCGACGAGCTGCAAGCGATCGCGAACGGGATGCCCGCGCCCCCGCGTCCCCTCGACGCCGTGGAGACCGGCGAGTTCGTATCCCCGCGGCTCTACATTTCCGATGTCACGATCGAACGTCTCGCGATGCTGCTGCAGGCGCGCCCGCGCGGAATGCTGGTGATTGCCGACGAGCTGGCCGGCTTGTTCCTCAACATGGGGCGCTACTCGAACGGATCGGACCGGGAGTTCTGGCTGGAAGCGTGGAACGGGAAGAGCTTCGTGGTCGAGCGGATCGGCCGCCCGGCGGTCACGCTCGACAACCTCCTGGTCGGCATCACCGGCGGGCTGCAGCCCGACAAGCTCGCCAGATCGTTCGAGCGCGATGCCGACGGAATGTATGCGCGCGTTTGCTTCGCGTGGCCGCCGGAGCCGTCCTACCGGCCGCTCACCAACGACATCGCGGACATCGAGCCGAACATCGTCGACGCGCTGTGCCGCCTCATCGATCTGGACAACGGCGAGGCGGACACGGCGGCCCCCCGCAACGTTCCGCTCTCGCACGAGGCGCTGGCGACCTTCGAGCGCTTTCGGGAGTTCCTTCATGACGGCAAGCGCGCGCTCGACGGCCGCGAGCGCGAATGGACCGCCAAGGGCGCCAGCCATGTGCTGCGGCTCGCCGGCACGCTTTGCTATTTGTCCTGGTCGATGGTCGGCGGCCCGGAGCCGGCGCAAATCGACGACGGCGCCATGACGGCCGCCGTTGAACTGTGGCGCGACTATTTCTGGCCGCACAGCCGCACGGCCCTGCGACAGATCGGATTGAGCGAACGTCACGCCAATGCCCGGCGGGTGCTGCGGTGGATCAGGACGCAGGCCAGGACGGAGGTCGGCTCGAATGAGATTCGGCGCGAGGCCCTGGGCCGGTCCCTGGATGCAAAGCAAATCGGGGACTTGCTCGACAGCCTGACCCGAGCGGGCTGGCTGAAAAAGACCACTGAGCAGACTGGCGGCCGGCCGGCGCATCGTTGGACCATCAATCCCGCGCTGTTCGGGGGTGCGGAAAGTGCGGAAAGTGCGGAAAGGGCGGAAAGGGCGGAAAGGCTCATTGCCGACGCGGTGTAGACAGGGCGGAGGGGCTTTCCGCCCTTTCCGCACTTTCCGCCGCATAGAGGCGGCATGCCGCAGTCACGGCAGCGATCGGATGCACTGCGGACGAGTTGTGCTCGGTGCGAGCCTTTCAGCTCCCATGGCACGGAAGAGACCTGGCAGCCCACGCCGACGAATGTCCGCAGTGTGGAGTAGACCGGACTCGACGCGGACGCCGCCCCTCGGGCCACCGAATGTGGACGCCGCCACACGGGGCGCTTACAGTCCGGGCTGTGAGGTCGTCGCAACGGAGCCTGTTTTCGAACGTATTACCGGGCCAACTAAGCGCTGAGTGAATGACCCAAGACAATGTCGAGTAGCTGCAGCGGGCTCCTAGCCGGCAAAGCTACCTCAGGAGGCTCCGATGGGTTTCTCGCATGAGCATATGCTGTTGGGCGATATTGGTGCCACGAACGCTAGATTGGCACTTCTGTCGAATGGTGTTCTTGGTCCGATCAAGTGTCTTACCGTAGCTGAGTTCCCCCGATTTACCGACGCGGTCAATGCCTTCTTGGACTGTCACTGTCGGCAAATGTCAGTGCCCGAGGCGTTGCTCGCGGTTGCCGGGCCGGTTGTTGACGAGGATCGTTGTGTGCTCACCAATTGCCCGTGGACAATCGATGCGCCTGAGCTGTGTGCGGCATTTGGCTTCGCAAAAGTCCGTATCTTCAATGATTTTGAGGCGACCGCCTTGTCATTACCGCACCTAACGGCAGCAGATTTGTATCCGCTGGGAGGTGGTGAGGCCGTATCGGGGGCACCAATGGCGGTGCTTGGACCTGGAACCGGCCTCGGCGTGGCCTGCCTTGTGCCGGGGTCTCAAAGCTCAATTGTTATCGCAAGCGAGGGCGGTCACGCGACTATGGCGGCTACTTCCCACCGCGAAGATGCGATCATAGACTATCTGCGCCGGCAGTTCGGGCACGTGTCAGCGGAGCGAGTCATTTCAGGGGGCGGGTTGGAGAATCTCTACCGCGCTGTCGTCGCGCTCGATGGCATTGATGCCCCGAAGCGCAATGCCGCCGAGATTACGAAGACAGCACTGGATGGTAACTGCCCGATCGCGAGGACAGCCCTCGACCTGTTTTGTGCGATGCTAGGAACGATCGCCGGAAATGTTGCTCTGATGTTCAGTGCTCGGGGCGGCGTCTACATCGCAGGTGGGATCGCCCCGCGGCTCACAGAATTCATGGCACGCTCGGAATTCCGCGCACGGTTCGAACACAAAGGACGTTTTCGAACGTACCTCGAAGCGATTCCGTCAAGCGTCGCATTCTCACTGGTGGCGGCGACGTCCCCGGCCTCAACTCGGTCATAAAAACCGTCACCTACCGCGGCAGCGAGGACGATATCGAGGTCGTCGGGTTCCGTCGCGGCTGGGAGGGCCTCACGCACCTGGATCTCGAGGATCCGATCAGCAGGCGCCGCTACGTTTTTGCCTTGGACCGTGAGAACACGCGCACCATCGACCGGCGCGGTGGGACCGTGCTGCACTCGACTCGCACCAACCCGTCCAAAATGCAGAAGCTACCCGATCACCTCGCCGGCAAGGACTTTCCGGCCTCCCTGAGTACCAAGAGCGGCATCGCCACCAAGACCTGGGACCTCTCCGGGCAAGTGCTGGCGAACCTCTCGACGCTCGGCATCGAACACCTTATTGCCGTCGGCGGTGACGACACGCTCAGCTACGCGGCCAAGCTCAACGAACTTGGCGTCAAGGTCATTGCTATCCCGAAGACGATGGATAACGACGTCCGCAACACCGAATACTGCATCGGCTTCTCGACAGCGATCACCCGCGCCACCGACGCCATCCAGCGCCAGCGGACCACCGTCGGCTCGCACGAGCGGATCGGCATTTTCCGCGTCTTCGGCCGCGATGCCGGATTTACAGCGCTCTACACCGCGTACGTCACCTCGATCCGCTGTGTCATCCCCGAATACAAGGTCAATCTCGACAAACTTATTGGGCTGCTCATCGAGGAGAAGCACGCAAACCCGAGCAACTATGCGCTGATTGTGCTCAGCGAGGGCGCCGAGTGGGAGGGCTACGAAATGCAAGAATACGGCGAACCTGACGCATACGGCCACCGTAAGAAGGCGAGCGTGGCCGAGTCGCTTGCCGACGAGATCAAGCGGCGCACCGGCGAGGAGACGCTCGCGTCCGACCTCACCTACGACCTGCGCTCGGGCGACCCGGACTTCGTCGACAAGCTTGTGGGCTTGACCTTTGGCAACATGGCGTACGATGCCATCCTGGATGGCAAGACCGGTCTTATGTCGGCGCTGGTGGAGGGCTGCTACGAGCTGGTGCCCATCCCTGACCCCAAGCTCGGGCCGCGCAAGTTGGACGTCGCCACCACGTACAACACCGAGCTATACCGTCCCATGTACGCTAACAAGCGGGGGCTGCCGGTCTTTCTACATCGCGCGTCGTAGGCGGGGCATCGAGCACTCAACGCCTGGATCACTGTCGATGGCGAGATTGAACATTGCCAGATCGCGCGCCCGCTGCTCGATCTGGAGCTTGGTCCGGATCGCCCAGACGTGCCTTTGCCGCAGCGGCGGTTTGGGTCCGATCAACTTTCCTTTGTTCCAGGGCGCGCGCTTGGGCAGGGACAGCACGAAATTTTCAGTATCCTGCATGGTCGTACTCCTCGGTTAGTGAGGAGCACGAGCATGCGGTGCACGTGGGAAGATGTTGAAATTGCGTCCGCTTTCGGGGGATTACGGTCATCGGGTGGAAGCGGGCGCGGACTGGCTCGGTCGCGATTGACCCGCAGCGGTCATTCCGCACCTTAAGCACCGCGTACCTCACGCTTTACGACATTTGCCCGCCTAGAGATCGAGCTTGCGACGTCGCGGACGGCGCCAACGAATAGCTCGGCGACCGGACTTAGGGTGCGGTTTTTCAAGGTTAGGATTCCGATCGGTCTGCCCACTTTCGGAATGTCGACGGACAACGCCTTGATCTCTGTGTTGCCGCCGGCAAGTTTCAAGACGGAAACGGGGACCATTGTCAGGAAGCGCCCGCTCGACAGCAGCGCGTTGCGTGATGGTATCGAAGAAGCAACAAGCGCCGCATGGGGAAGGTCGAGCCCACTGGCGCGAAACACCTCGGCGACGATTGGCCCGGTCGGGCTATCCCCCGGCGGCAAGGCCCAGGGCTCGTTCATCAAATCGAGCAGCTTGATCCGGCGGCGCCGGCACCACGGGTTTCGTGCACCGGCTGCAACTACAAAAGGATCGTCGTAAAGGACTTCCGCATTCATATTGTCCTTGGTCACCGGTCCAAAGATACCTGCGATGACCACTTCGACGGCGCGCTCCTCTAGCGCGTGATAGATCATCGCCGCCTCGGCCGCGAACAGATGAACGCTGATACGCGGATACTGCCGCGAGAGCCGGTCGACGGCCGCGGCAATGACGCTCGAGCCAACCACGACCGTCGCCCCGACCCGCACCTCACCCGCCGTCGGATCGGCGAGGAATTCGATGTGCTTCACGGCCTGCTTGAGCTCATCGAAGGCGTTGAGGCCGCGGTCGAGCAGCGCGCGCCCATAAACGGTCGGCTCGGCCCCACGCTGATTTCGATCAAGGAGGCGGACCCCGAGCGCATATTCCAAGTCGGCGATGGCCTTCGATATCGCGGGCTGCGACACCGACAGTTGAGCGGCAGCCTTTCCCATGCTGCCACAACGAGCAACCGTCATCAGGACGTTCAGATCCCGAAGATTGAGGTGCCGGCCTAGCTGCCGCTCAGTCCATTCCATCGTGACACCCTATCATCAAAAATAGTTATGTTGGCATCGAATAATAATATTATCCATTTATGAGCCTATCGCCTAGCGTCCGAGCGCCAAGTCGACGGGTGGCCTTCAACACGCGAGACGTGGGCCGCTCGATAGCTGAGGCCGTTCATCACAGGAGGCGCCTATGGCCGCCGGTTCTATCCGCGCTCAAGCTTTTACTCGCGCCAATCTCGTTGCCGGAATCATGCTGACGGCGACGTGCCCCGCCTTGGGGCAGACCTGGCCCGCCAGACCGATGACGATGGTGGTGCCATTCGCAGCCGGTAGTTCGAGCGACATCGTGGGACGTATTGTTGCGCCGCGCCTCTCGGAGCTCTTGGGGCAACAAGTCGTTGTCGAAAATATCGGCGGTGCGGGCGGCATGACCGGCGCCAATCGCGTGGCCAAGGCAGCGCCAGACGGCTACCAGTTCGTGCTCGGCACCGGCGGCACGCACGCCACCAATCAGACGCTGTACCGAAATCCGCAGTACAACGCCGCAACCGATTTTGCGCCGGTTGCCCTGATCGTCGAGCAGAGCATCGTGCTGGTCGCCCGCAAGGACCTGCCTGTGAGCAATCTCCAAGAGTTTGGCGCCTATGCGAAATCAAATCAGGGGAAAATGCAATACGGCTCGCCCGGCGCGGGCTCTGCGCCCCATCTCTCCTGCGCTTTGCTGAATGCGACGCTCGCGATCAACGTTACCCATGTTCCTTACAGAGGCGGCCCGCCGGCCATTCAGGACCTGATCGCCGGCCGGATCGACTATGCATGCTTCTCCGGTACGGTCGCGATTCCGCAGATCGAGAGCCAGACATTGAAGGCGCTCGCAATCTTGACCAAGGCCCGCTCGCCAAGCTTGCCGGCGCTGGCGTCCGCACACGAGCAAGGCCTGACCAATTTCCACGCTTCCACCTGGTACGGAATCTTCTTGCCCAAACGCACGCCCGCGCCGATCGTGCAGAAGCTGCATGGCGCTGTCGTCGCGACAATGAACACGCCGGCCGTGCAAGAGCGATTGAAAGAGACCGGCACCGATCTCGTCGACCCGGAACGCCGGTCACCGGACTACCTCGGCAAGTTCGTCGTGAGCGAGATCGAACGATGGGCAGCGGTCATCAAGTCTGTTGGGCTGAGCGTGGATTGATGACCTCGATACAGCTTCCCGCGGTAGGCACGTTGGAGCAACGTCTCGGCTCGGTGGTTGCGGCCTACGACGGCCAGGGAATCCATCGTGCAGGGACTGACGTCGATCATCGGTCGGCGGAGTGGTTGGTCGGCTGTGCGCGGCACCTGGGAGTCGACGCGACGCTGGAACCGTTCGCGCTCAATCGCATCGATCCGCACCCGTCCTTTTTGCGCGTGGCGGGTCGACGCATCGACGGCGTGCCGCTGTTCGACGCCGCGTTCACCGGCACCGACGGCGTGCGCGGCCGTCTCGGAGCTCTCGGCAGCGACGCAGACATCGCGGTGGCGGAAACCGAACCATTCACCCTCATGGAGCCACAGAAAGAGCAGCGCAACGCCGTAGCAGCCGCCCGTCGTAGCCGGCACAAAGCCGTTATCTTGCTCACCCGTGGCAACAAGCCCGGGCTCTTTCTGCTCAATGCACCGTCGTTCAGGACGCCGTGCGGCCCGCCGATGCTGCAGGTGTCGAGTGCGGAAAGCGAATGGCTCAAGGAACAGGCTGCTGCGCACGCCGAGGCAACAGTCGTGGCCGCGGCTATGCGGACCGCGGCGCAAGCATTCAACGTCACCGCGAAGATCGCCGGCAGCAATACAGGGCTGCCACCGTTGGTGATCATGACTCCGCGCAGCGGCTGGTGGCATTGCGCGAGTGAGCGCGGCGGCGGTATCGCCTGCTGGCTGGAAGCGATGCGGACCATTGCGGGCGCACGACCTGAACGCGATTGCCTTTTCGTCGCCTGCAGCGGTCACGAACTCGGCTTCCTTGGAATCGAGGCGTACCTCGACAGTCGTCCCGATCTCATCAAGCACGCATACCGGTGGGTTCACTTTGGCGCCAACATCGGCGCCCCTCGGCAACCTAATCTTATTCATGCGTCGGACAACGAGACCGAACGGTGGGCTGTTGCCGCAATGAGAAAGGAAGGGCTGACCGTGGGCGCAACGGCAGCACGCGGTTCGGTGCCCCGCGGCGAGGCCGGCACGCTGCATCGCGGCGGCGCACGCTATGTCGCTTTGGTCTGCGGCACTGACGTCTTCCACCACGCCGCTGACCAGTGGCCCGGCGCGGTCGATGTGGCGTTGCTCGGGCGTTACGCCAGGGCGTTTGCGAATGGCGCGTTACAATTGGCAAGCCGGACCATTTAGCGCGATGACATTGGCATTAACGGCTACCCTGGTTGTCGTGCACTTAGCAAAGGTTCCGTAGGCAGTCAGATGTCCGAGCGATCGGAGTCCGCTGATGGCACATTGCGTCGGTTCGCGGTCTGCGCCGCAGACTTGAATTCATGTCAGCTTTTGGAGGTGTCCGGAGACAAGCCGGCGCCCGGCTCCGCTCGTCTCCGACGCGATTGACCCATCGCTGCCATTCCTCGATCAATTTTGCTGCGCCGCATAGCAGCGTTCTCGCGCAACGATGTGGTAAGGTGCGGCTTCCGCCTTGAGGAAAAGAGCCCATGAGGCGTCGCGAGTTCATCACCCTCGTTGGTAGCGCCGCGATCGTCTGGCCGCTTGCGGCGCGCGCGCAGCCCCGCGAGCGAATGCGACGCATCGGCGTGCTCATGAACGCGACCGCGGACGATCCGTTGTCTCTGACCTATGTTGCGGCATTCTCGCAGGGACTGCAGGAATCGGGCTGGTCAGTCGGCCGCAATATACAGATAGACTACCGCTGGAGCGCGGCCGACCCGAACCGCGCTCGCCACTATGCGGCTGAACTGGTGGGGCTTGCGCCGGACGTCATTCTGGCGAATTCCAGTCCGCCCACAGCGGCGTTGCAACAGGCGACCCGCAGCGTGCCGATCGTGTTTGTGACGGTCATCGACCCGGTCGGCGCGGGATTTGTCGAGAGCCTCGCGCGGCCAGGCGGCAACATCACCGGCTTCCTCTTGTATGAATACGGCATCAGCGGAAAATGGCTTGAGTTCCTCAAGGAGATCGCCCCGCGCGTGACGCGGGTGGCGGTGCTTCGGGATGCCGCCATCGCGGCGGGGAGCGGGCAGTTGGGTGCAATCCAGTCGGTGGCGCCGCAATTGGGGGTGGAATTGTACCCGGTCGGAGTGCGCGATGCCGGCGAGATCGAGCGCGGCATCGCTGCGTTCGCGCGCGGATCGAATGATGGTCTGATCGTCACGGGGAGCGGCTTGGCGACGCGTCATCGCGATCTGATCATCACGCTTGCGACCCGGCTCAAACTGCTAGCGGTCTACATCCGCCGACTCTTTGTCGTCAGCGGCGGGCTGATTTCCTATGGGCCTGATTTCGTTGATGCGTGGCGGCGCGCGGCCGGCTACGTCGATCGCATCCTCAGGGGCGAGAAGCCGGCCGACTTGCCGGTACAGGCGCCGGTGAGATACGAGCTGGTGATCAACCTCAAAACCGCCAAGACGCTCGGCCTCGAAGTGCCGCCGACGCTACTTGCGCGGGCCGACGAGGTGATCGAATAAAAGAGTAGCTTGCTGCGCTGCATGAGTCCGGAAGTGGCACATCGCGTTGATTCGCCGACCAGACCCGAGCCTTGAATTTACGTCAGCTTTTGGAGCACTGCTGAAGCGTATGGACGTGCAGCCTCGGCCGACCGAAACGCAAATGACCCACAGCGGAAGTCCACACAATCGAATGGATTTTAGTGCAATGAGTGTTCCATTCGAGCTCTAACCGGGTTCCTTTCGCAAAGTCATCCCGCTTGATGGTAGATTTTCGCGCGTGGGCTCGGAAAAAGTTATGAGTGGAACAGTCGACCCGCGAGACGTGGCGGCGCTCGAAAAAGCGGTAAACGATGCCGCTGGCCGGGCGGGCTCAGTTTGGCTGAGCTTCATTACTCTGGCGGCGTATCTCATCATCACCACCGGCTCGGTCACCCACAAGCACTTATTCCTGGAAAAGGAACTGAAATTGCCGGTATTTGCGGTCGATCTGCCGCTTGTTGGATTCTTCGTGGCCGGACCGCTCCTCTTCGTAATCGTGCATTTCTACTCCATGCTTCAACTGCACGGCCTTGCAGGCAAGATCGCCCAATACGAGGTGGTGCTGCGCGAAGCGGTGCCACATCGGTCTGACAGGCAGCTAATGCGCCAGCGGCTCGATACCTTGGTGTTCGTCCAGGTGCTCGCCGGCGCGCGTGAGCGACGCGAGGGAATTATCGGTTTCCTAAATCGTCTAATGGCGTGGATTACCGTTGTCATCTTGCCGTTGGCGGTGCTGCTGCTCACACAAATCATTTTTCTGCCGTATCAGCGAGAACTCGTAACGTGGCTGCACCGAGTCATCATCCTCGTCGATCTAGCGGTGATCTGGTGGTTTTGGGGAACCATCACCTCTGGGACCTCACCCTATGCTATCGCATTCCTTTGGCCCAGAGCGAGCGCAAATTTGGTGGAACTCTTGCGGCTTAGGCGGGAACGAGACTGGTTCAAGTCCCGCGTGCTCTGGCTCTTGCCGAGACCACCGCTTGCGGCCAGCGTAGCGGTAGGCGCTTTTTCTTTGCTCATCGCCGCCTCCCCGACCGAGACCATCTACCTATGGCCTTGGCGACACCTCACAACGCTCATGTTTGAGGGTGGCGGCGGTCCAGAGACTGACCATCTCCCGCGCGGACTACTGGGGTTATCGAATCATCTAGTCTTGCCGGACGAGCATTTTGTTACCGATGACAAGCTCAAGAAGGGCGAGGTGACGCTTTCACTGCGCGGGCGCAATCTGCACAGTGCGGTGCTGGATCGCTCAGACCTGACGCAGGTTGATTTCACCGGTGCGGACTTGCGCAGAGCTTCGCTGCAAGGTGCGAAACTTCAACGAGCTCGATTTCTTTGCATTGGCGATGTCCCCGGCGGGGTCAGGAAGGGAGAATCACTTAGGCGGCTCGGACAGTGCGCACTTCTTGACGGCGCGTGGCTCAATAACGCGCAGCTTCAGGGCGCTTACCTCAATCGAGCCCATCTTCAAAGCGCTAGGCTTTTGTGGGCAGACCTTCGGGGCGCGTCGCTCGAACACGCTCGGCTTCAGGGCGCCACTCTCTGGGGTGCGCAGCTCCAAGGTGCGTTCCTTAATAACGCGCAGCTTCAGGGCGCTGGCCTTTCTTGGTCTTACCTTCAGGGCGCGTCGCTCAATGATGCTCAGCTTCAGGGCGCTGGCCTTTTGTCGGCAGACCTCCGGGGCGCGTCGCTCGATCGTGCTCGGCTGCAGGGCGCTTTCCTTTTGTGGGCAGACCTTGAAGGCGCGACCCTCTGGGGTGCCCAGCTCCAAGGCGCTTCGCCCAGCGCGATGCTTTATCGCACTTCGCTCAGTGAGGCGTTTGTTTATCGCGCTAGCGTCCCGGTCTTTCGGGTGGGCCTTTGGGAAGTAAAAACCTCTCCGATATTAGACAAACGTTGGGGACCTGAGGGGGATGATATTCCTGCTGGAGATGCCGCCGCTTACGAGAGGTTTGTCCATGCAGTTGTCGATTCTGTCCCGTCTGACACACAAATTTTGGTCCGAAACCGACTTCAGCGACTGGCACCAACCTTCCAATCCGCTGAGGAGGACGCTGCCGACGCCAAGTTCTGGAGCGAAGCAAAATCCCTATCGATCGAGGAGTATCACGAACAGCTCGCCGATACGCTGACCAAGTTGTCCTGTGATGCCGCCGAAGCACCCCACGTGGCGCGCGGGCTGATCCGCCACGGCCGGCTCAAGGCCACTGGTGAGCACCTCCGGAGCATAGCAGAGAACTAAAGCACCCTGCCCAATGCCCGGGCGCAGAAGGCCTAACCGCCGAAGATCTTAGGGCCCTTGAGAAATAGGAATCGTTGAGCGGGACTTAGTCGATAGCGCTGTTAGGCCAGCCGCACGCACATCCTTGCCGGATTTCGCACGCCGCCAACATGGGCTCGGTGGCACACTCGCTACGTGTGAAATTTCCGCTCGTGGCACATCGCGCCGATGGCGGTGGCGCTTGGGTTCTTCTGCAATTGGAGGAAGAGCGGAAGAGCCGCTGTGCAGCAAAATCGGCAAATTCAACAAGACCCACACTCTCTCCTACACCCTTACCGAGGCCTATGCGAAAGCGCCGGCGAGGTGCGAGCAATGACGCCGCTGAACACCCGGTTTCGGTCAACCGATTGAGCGCTCGGCGCCTTCGCGGGCAGGCCGCGAGC
>WNGA01015117.1_pt1 | contig 14305 bp, 6 predicted proteins | sample 5400061 | NCBI WGS metagenome assembly WNGA01 (sample SAMN13153366, study PRJNA577476) | soil metagenome | isolation source: 100 cm soil or saprolite under grassland replicate 2 | place: USA:California | collected 2016-06-15 | reverse complement strand
TTCCTCGATGAGAAATTCAATGAGCAGTATGCGAACGACCAGTTATTTGGGAAAGTGTTTGCAATTTTTTCCGGCTTTGCCATATTCATTGCCTGTCTTGGTTTGCTTGGTCTCTCTTTGTTTGCAACAACACAACGCACAAAAGAAATTGGTGTGCGCAAAGTACTCGGTGCTTCCGTTTCAAACATTGTAATGCTGCTCTCAAAAGATTTTATCAAACTTATTATCATAGCTTTTGTAATTGCTTCACCGGTTGCATGGTTTGTAATGCATAACTGGCTGCAGGATTTTGCTTACCGCATCAATATCAGTTGGTGGGTATTTATAGCTGCAGGGCTTCTTGCAATTCTAATAGCATTAATAACAATAAGTTTCCAGGCAATAAAAGCAGCGATTGCAAATCCTGTGAAGAGTTTGAGAACGGAGTAAATCAATTAGCGAATTAGATAATTTTTAAATGGCAAATCAACATCTATAAATCATACATAAGAAATCATTTTCTATGCTTACAAACTATTTTAAAATCATGTGGCGAGGGTTGATGAAGAATAAATTTTATTCATTTATTAATATACTTGGCTTAACCATTGGAATGGCAAGCGCTATCCTTATTTTATTATGGATACAAAATGAAATGAGCCATGACAGGTTTTATGAGAAAACAGATCGCATTTATCTTGCCAATAACCGCGATAAAGTAAACGGTAAAATGCTGGCATGGAACAACACGCCAAAACCATTGGGACTTGCTATTAAGAACGATTACCCTGAAGTGGAAGATGTTGTCCGCTTAAATGAATATGCAGCAAATTTTTTAATAACTACCGGTGAAAAACATTTCTCTATACATGGAGAATTTGCTGACCCCGGATTTTTAAAAATGTTCAGTTTGCCTTTGCTGGAAGGTAATCCGAATACATCATTAAATAATCCAAACAGTATTGTGCTTACACAACAGCTAGCTATAAAATTATTTGGTAAAGAAGATGCGGTTGGCCAAACGGTTCGTGTAGATAGTTCTGATTACTTTACGGTAACGGGTGTTTTGAAAGATCTGCCATCAAACTCACGTTTTAATTTTGATTATATACTTCCCTGGACTTATGCGACAAGGAAAGGAATAGATGACAGCAACTGGAACAATAACAATGTACTCACTTATATTTTATTAAAGCCCGGCTCATCACAGGCTGCATTCGATAAAAAAATTAAAAACATAACTATTAATCACACAAAAGGCGGCGGAGATGCATCAACTACACAGGTATTTACACAAGCCTTAAAAGATACATGGTTATATGATAAAGAAGAAAATGGATATTATGTTGGCGGAAGAATTGAACGCGTTAAAATGTTTGCCATTATTGCTGCTTTGATATTAATAATTGCCTGCATAAACTTCATGAACCTCTCAACTGCACGCAGTGAAAAACGCGGTAAAGAAGTGGGCATTCGCAAAGTGGTTGGAGCACAAAGAAAATCTTTAGTGGTACAGTTTATCGGTGAAAGTATAAGCCTTGCTTTTATCGCAGGAATCTTTGCTGTAATTATTGTACAGCTTGTTTTGCCTGCTTATAACCAATTGCTCGGTTTAAAACTTTTTATTGATTTTTATAATCCATATTTCTGGTTGTTTGCAATTGCATTTGTTTTATTTACGGGATTGCTTGCCGGTATATATCCTGCTTTATATCTTTCTTCATTCAGGCCGATAAAAGTTTTAAAAGGCACGTTCAAATCTGCAAACAAAGTGGTAACACCCCGCAAAATATTGGTGGTACTGCAATTCACATTTGCCATCACTTTAATTATCTGTACCATCATCGTAGAAAATCAAATTAACTATGCGCAAAACAGAGATGCAGGTTATTCAAGAAATAATCTCGCTTTTATAATTGAGTTTGGTGATGCACACAGAAATTATGAATTGATCAAACATGATTTATTAGCTACTGGTGCTGTCACTGCAGTTGCGCAAACAAGTGCACCAATGACGGAAAGTTGGGGCGATAGTTGGGGCTTTTCATGGAATGGCAGTACTGAAGACGATAAAAAAATTGACTTCAATATGTTTAGCGCTGATCATGATTTTACAAAAGCAATGGGTACAAAAATTATAATGGGGCGTGGCATCGATGCTCAGAATTATAAATCAGATTCAAACGCATGTTTATTGAATGAAGCAGCAGTTAAAATCATGCGTTTAAAAAATCCTATTGGAACCGTTATAACTGCAGGTACTGATCATGTGCACGTTGTTGGTGTAGTAAAAGACTTTATTTTGGGCACACCTTATGAACCTGTTCAACAAATGATTATAGTTGGTCCAATATTTAGCGGAGATGTAATCAACTTCAGGTTAAATCAAAATCCAACAATAGCAGCGAACCTTCAAAAAGCAGAAGCTGTGTTTAAGAAATATAATCCGCAGTATCCTTTTAATGTTCGCTTTTATGATCATGAATATGATTTAAAATTTAAAGATGAAAAACAAACAGGTACTCTTGCAGGTTTGTTTGCCGGGCTTACAATTCTTATTTCCTGCCTTGGATTATTAGCATTGGCAACTTTTGTTGCTGAAACACGCATAAGAGAAATTGGTGTGCGCAAAGTTCTTGGTGCAAGTGTGCAGGGAATTGTGGCATTGTTGTCAAAAGACTTTTTAAAGCTCGTGCTTGTTTCGTTTTTAATTGCCTCACCGGTTGCATGGATGGTTATGCACAACTGGCTTGCTTCTTATTCTTACCGTGTAAATATTTCAATCTGGGTTTTTGTTATTGCAGGATGTATGTCGGCGGCAATCGCGTTTATCACAGTGAGCTTCCAGGCAATAAAAGCAGCAATTGCAAATCCTGTAAAGAGTTTGAGAACGGAATGATAAACGTGAATTGTGAATTGTGAATCGTGAATACTTATAACTTAAAACATACAACTTAAAATTCATAAAATGTTCAAAAACTATTTTAAAACCGCCTTCAGAAATTTCTGGCACAATAAAATTTTTTCACTGATCAATATTGCGGGGTTATCAATTGGCATAAGTGCTGCACTGGTAATTTTTCTTATCGTTCAGTATGATTACCGCTTCGATAAATTTGAAAAAGATAGTAACCGCATTTATGAAGTAGTTGAAAAATATACGCTCAAAGTATCCGGGAATAACCATGGAAGCGAAGCAACACCTGATCCTTTGGGCAAAGCAGTTAAAGATGAATTGACAGGTCTTGAAACGGTGGTTGCTTTAAGACCTGGCGAAGATTCAAAGGTTAGTGTGCCCGTTGCAAACAGCGATAAGAAAAAAATATTTACCAATCAAAAACATATTGTTTTTACAACTGCCGATTATTTTAATCTTGTAGGATATACATGGCTTGCAGGCAACACCGCAACAGCGTTACAGCAACCTTACCGGGTTGTATTAACAGAATCGAATGCAAAATTGTATTTTCCTGATCTTACGGCTGCGCAAACAATAGGAAAAGAATTATACTTTGATGATTCTGTGCGTACAACAGTTACAGGTGTTGTAAAGGATATTACGAATAACACAGATTTTAATTATAAAACATTTATTTCAAGAATAACACTTGAGACAACAAGGCTTCAACCACGTTTTTGGGACAGATGGGATCATGCACAGTCTTCATTGCTTTTTGTAAAACTTGCACAAGGCACTTCACCGGAAAATATTAAATCGCAAATTGTAAGGCTGTTTGTTAAATATAATAAGCCCAATTATGAAGATCCCGAAATAAGAACATTCGATTTGCGTCCTTTAAGTGATGTACATTTCAAAGGTTATTATCAAAGTAATAATCCAACACTTGCTGATCAAAGTGTATTGAATGGACTGCTTGCTGTAGCTGCATTCCTTTTGATTTTAGCTTGTATCAATTTTATAAATCTTGCAACAGCGCAGGCTTCACAACGTGCCAAAGAAATCGGCATACGCAAAACAATGGGCAGCTCAAAAAAACAACTAATAGCCCAATTCATGGGTGAAACATTTTTGCTAACCTGTATTGCTTCGATAATATCTATTGCCGTCACTCCATTATTATTAAAAGCTTTTGCAGCATATATCCCCGAAGGTGTTCAATTCAATATTTTTAATCAACCGACTGTTCTTTTATTTTTATCAATACTCATTTTAATAGTAAGTATGCTGGCAGGTTTTTATCCTGCTGTTTTACTTTCTTCTTACAAGCCTGTCCTGGTTCTGAAAAATAATGTATTCAGTAATTCAGGTGTTTCTTCAAAGACGTGGTTGCGCAAAAGCTTAACCGTATCACAATTTGTAATTGCACAGGTGTTTGTTATGGCTACGCTGCTGGTGAGCAAGCAAATCAATTATTCATTGAATAAAAACATCGGCATAAAAAAAGATGCTGTTTTATATTTCGGCAACTATACAGATACTTCTTCCGCCAAAAAAAATTTCCTTGTTAATAAGCTCAAAGCAATTCCCGGTATTGCATCAGTAAGTCTTTCAATGGACCCGCCTTCATCAAACAGTACATGGATTGATGCTATGAAATATGAAGACAATAAAAAGGAAATTCAAACAGATGTGCAGGTTAAAATAGGCGACCCCAATTATATCAAACTATATCAAATAAAATTATTGGCAGGGAATAATCTTGTAAACAATGATACTATGGGAGACCTGCTGATAAATGAAACTTATTTACATGCGCTTGGCTTTACAAATCCGCATGATATTATCGGGCGTTATATTGATGTGTATGGCAAGAAAAGAGTGGCAGGTGTAGTGCAGGACTTTAATCAAAAATCATTGCATGAAGCAATTACACCATTATTAATTACGGGTGGTATTGCAAGTGAATACACGTTTAATATTGCTTTGCAACCACAAAATGTTGATGGCACAGTATGGCAAAAAACAATTGGTGAAATAAAACAGGCATGGAAAGAAGTTTATCCTGATAAAGATTTTGATTATACTTTTCTCGATGATGTAATTGCGGCTTATTACAACGCTGAAAAAAATGTTTCCACTTTATTGATGTGGTCAACCGGGTTAACAATTTTTATCAGTTGCCTCGGCTTGCTTGGGTTTGTGATTTACATCACCAATATGCGTACAAAAGAAATCGGCATTCGTAAAGTAGTTGGTGCCACAGTTGCGCAAATTGTTGCATTATTATCGAAGGATTTTTTAAAGCTGATTGCTGTTGCATTTATAATAGCGATACCTATTGCTTGGTATGCGGCTAATACCTGGTTGCAAAATTTCGCATATCGCACCTCATTAAGCTGGTGGATATTTTTAGCGGGAGGACTATTAATGTTTTTAATTGCCTTAATAATACTATGTATAAGAACAATAAAAGCAGCAATGGCAAACCCGGTGAAGAGTTTGAGAACGGAGTAGTTATCGTGAATGGTCAATCGTGAACGGTGAATAAAAAAAGCAACAAAATTTAATCATATAAATCCAGGTTCAGACAATGTTTAAAAATTATTTCAAAATAGCATGGAGAAATTTATTGCGTAATAAAATACAGCACCTATGCTCCCATCTCGATAAAAGTAAATCCTCAAAATTTATCTGCAACTATTGCCGCAATCAGGAAAAAATATGACGAATTTTTTTCCGGCAATTTGTTTGATTATTATTTTCTCGACGAAAAATTTAATGAGCAATACAAGAATGATCAATTGTTTGGAAAAGTGTTTGCCATTTTTTCAGGCTTTGCTATTTTTATTGCTTGCCTTGGTTTGCTTGGGTTATCATTATTTGCAACAACACAACGTACAAAAGAAATAGGTGTGCGCAAAGTGCTTGGTGCTTCAGTATCAAACATTGTGATGCTGCTTTCAAAAGATTTTATCAAGCTTGTTATTATCGCTTTTGTAATTGCTTCACCGGTTGCATGGTTTGTAATGCACAACTGGTTGCAGGATTTTGCTTACCGCATTAATATAAGCTGGTGGATATTTATTGCAGCAGGTTTGCTTGCTGTTGTAATTGCTTTAGCAACGATCAGCTTCCAGGCAATAAAAGCTGCAATAGCAAATCCGGTCAGGAGTTTGAGAACGGAGTAAACAGTTGCCAGTCCTCAGTTTGCAGTTTACAGTTGAGCAATGATTATTTAATATTGAGTGTTTAATATTTTTTATCCGCAGACTCTGTGAATGATTTGTATTGAGCGGGGGAACAAATAAACACTCCGAACGATATCGTACAGCAGGTGTTCGTTTTCGTACACCTGCTTTTCTATTTTTTTTCCTAAAAGTCTTATCCACAAAGCATTTTAATATTGGCACAAGCGTTGAAACAAATTCCCGGCGAGCTATAAGTGTGCCTTGGTGAGTCCTGAATAGTGAATGGGCAATAGACAATAATATTGATGACTCACCACTCACAAAAATGTTCAACAAAGTTCAAAACGTTGAAGTGAGTAATTACAACGGAAGTTGAATAAAGTACAAAAAGCCGGTAACAAAAAATTATTTCTAACTATTAATTATAAAATCACAAACACAACCTCGAAGGGAGCGAGTTTTAAGTCCTCCCTTCAGGGAGGATTTAGGAGGGTTTCTATGTTTTTCAATTATCTTAAAGTAGCGTGGCGCAATGTGATGAAGAGTAAAATTTTTTCTTTCATCAACATTATCGGTTTGTCCGCAGGACTTACCTGCTGTATGCTGATTACATTATACATTTTGAATGAAACCAGTTATGACAGCTATCAAAAAAAGGCAGATAATATTTACCAGCTCGGTACTGAGTTTATTGGTCTTGGCAATTTTAAAAAAATGCCAAACACTCCCGCTGCTATGGGCGAAATGATGCAGCAGGTGTTTCCTGAAATACAACAAACAACAAGGCTGGCACCTTTATTTTCAGAGGATAAAACACTATTGCAATACACTGAAAAAAACAATACAGTAAAATCGTTTTATGAAACAAGAGGTTTTTTGGCAGATTCTACTTTCTTCAGAATGTTCACCTACAATTTTGTGGAAGGGAATGCCGCAACGGCTTTAAATAATCCCAATACAGTAGTTATAAGCGAAGACATTGCTCAAAAATTTTTTGGTAATGAACCTGCTTTAAACAAAGTGCTTCATATAAGCAGCGGCACCAATGGCGACCATGATTTTTTGGTAACAGGTGTTTTTAAACCAATTAAGTATGCGAGTAAATATTTAAAAGCATTTGGCTTTGATAAAAAACAATTTTTAGTGCCTCTGAAAAAAATTCATTTGAATGAAGATGTAAAGGGCAATATAACACAAGGCGGCAGCGTAACGTATTTATACATCCTGGCTTCTATCGCAATGTTTACCTTGTTGATCGCATGCATCAACTTTATGAACCTCTCTACGGCACGTTCTTCCAAACGCTCATCAGAAGTGGGCATTCGCAAAGTATTAGGTGCAGAAAAAAAATCTTTGGTAGCACAGTTTCTTGGTGAGTCCGTGCTCATGAGTTTAATTGCTTTTATTTTTGCGATTGTATTCACAGAACTTTTGTTGCCTGCTTTCAATTCTGTTTCAGCCAAAAACCTTTCACTTTCTTTTTCAAACGATATATTAAGCATTGCTGCTTTTTTATTTCTTTCAATTATTACAGGTTTACTTGCCGGCAGTTATCCTGCATTTTATTTATCATCTTTCATACCTGTAAAAGTGTTAAAAGGAAAATTTTCCAATTCACTTGCTGCTGTTTCTTTAAGAAAAGGTTTGGTGATTTTTCAATTTGTAATTTCAGTTGTATTAATTGTCGCGTCTGTTGTAATCGCCGATCAAATGCAATATTTACGTTCGGCAGATTTGGGTTTTGATAAAGACAGGCAAATTGTAATTCCGCTGCGAAGCCAGAATGCAAAAAAAATGTACGCTTCGTTTGAAAATGAATTGCTGAAACAATCTCAAATAATAAATGCGGGCGCATCGAGATTTTACCCTGGCATTGCAAACGTCGCCGATAATATTTATTACAAAGAAGGGCAAAATATGCATGAAGGAAAAGATGTGAGGATGAATTATATTGATACGCGTTATTTGCAAACACTCAATATTCAACCCATTGCCGGGCACTTGTTTTCAGCAGATTCCCCCACAGATACCAATCGTGTTATTTTAAATGAATCAGCCATAAAAGAACTTGGATTTTCCTCCGCGCAGCAAACCATTGGAAAAAAAGTTTATTTCGATTATCGTGACAGCACTTACGGTTTTGAAATTGCAGCGGTCGTAAAAGATTTTCATTTCGAAGATTTGCATGTGCCCATTTCACCTTATGGTTTTCAGCTAAATAATGCGTCGGATTATAATTATATGATTGTGCATGCAAAGCCGGGTAATATAAATACGCTTTTACAAATCATACAAAATACCTGGCGTAATTTAAACCCCACAGAACCGTTTGAGTATAGTTTTCTTGAAGAAGATTTTCAGAAAAATTATGAGGCAGAAAATCATCTCTCTGCAATTGTCGGATATTTTACGGCAATTGCTATTCTTATTTCCTGTCTTGGATTATTTGGCCTTGCAACTTTCAGTGCAGAGCAACGCACAAAAGAAATCGGCGTACGCAAAGTGCTGGGCGCAAGCGTTACAAGTATTGTAGCGTTGCTCTCGAAAGATTTTCTAAAACTCGTTGCAGTAGCTATTTTAATTGCTTCACCCATCGCATGGTGGGCTATGCATCGCTGGCTGCAAAATTTTGCTTACCGCGTAAATATCAGTTGGCTTGTATTTGCAATTACAACACTTGCAGCACTACTTATTGCATTGTTTACAATCAGCTTCCAGGCAATAAGAGCAGCAATTGCAAATCCTGTAAAGAGTTTGAGAACGGAATAAGGAGTTTATAGTTTGTAGTTTTCAGTTTGTAGTTGTGCATTGATTATTGAATATTGAGTGTTGAATATTTTTTGTCCGCAGAACTTTGTGAATGATTTGTATTTGAGTGAAAGAACAAATAAACGCTCCGAACGATATCGTACAGCAGGTGTTCGTTTTCGTACACCTGCTTTTCTATTTTTTTCCTAAAAGCCTTATCCACAAAGCCTTTCAACATTGGCATAACCGTTGAAATAAATTCCAGGCGAGCTATAAGTGTGCTTGGTTGAATAAAAATTTGGAATCCCGAATTGCAGTGCAGCGGGAAGGGGGTATGAGTGCCCCGAAGAGTCAGGATGAAACAAATGACCCAACAAAAGAGAAATAGCATTGCAAAAGCTGATAACAAAATATAAGAACTCAAAGCAGAAAACATGTTTAAAAATTATTTAAAGATCGCATGGCGCAATTTGATGAAAAATAAAGTTTTTTCTTTCATCAATATTCTTGGATTAACGATTGGTATTACTGTATGCATGATGATCTTTCTCTTCATCATGAATGAATTTAGCTTTGATAAATTTCATGCACAGGGAAAAAATATTTATCGGGTAATACGTAGTTATGATGCTTCAAAGCAGCCTGCACCCTGGCTTTCGGGCCCTTATGCTCCTGCTCTGGAGATAAAAAAAGCGGTGCGCATTATGCCATCGAATGATTTGATCTCCTTTGGCAATACTTCATTTAATGAAAAAAAAGTTTATCTGGCAGACTCCGATTTTTTTAGCCTGTTTTCTTTCCCGTTGTTAAGAGGTAATGCTTCAAATGTTTTAAAGGAACCCGGAAGTGTGGTGCTTACTGAAACAACCGCTAAAAAATATTTTGGCAGTATTGATAATGCAATGGGTAAAGTAGTTGAAATGGATAAACAATTGCAACTAAAAGTTACGGGCGTTGCTAAAAATGTTCCCTCTAATTCTCATTTGAATTTTGATCTTGTAGTTCCGCTTTCTAATTATTTTAACTACGACTTCTTCAAAGTATGGATCAATAATAATCTGTTTACTTATGTTTTGCTTGATCAGCATGCAAACAAAGCACAACTTGAAAAACGTTTTCCGCGATTTATGGATAAATATATGGGCAAGGATATGGAAAGAATAGGCGCACGCTTTAATCTTACCCTTACTCCTTTATCTGATGTTTATTTTGGTCCCGGCTCTTCATTCGATCCTGTGAAACACGGAGATAAAACTGTTGTTTATATTTTTCTTTCCATTGCTGTACTCATACTTCTTATTGCCTGTATCAACTTCATGAACCTTTCTACAATTCGCGCAGTGGAGCGTTCAAAAGAAGTTGGTTTGCGTAAAGTAATGGGTGCATCGCGAAATCATCTTGTGTGGCAATTCATAGGTGAATCAATTTTATTAACCGTTATTGCCTGCCTACTCTCCGTTGGTTTATTAGAATTGCTGATGCCTTTTTACAATCATCTGCTCGGATACACATTAACTGTATCATGGAACGCATTGCCGATTTATTTGTTTTTAATTGGCGTCATACTTATTGTTGGATTTTTAGCCGGCAGTTATCCTGCATTTTTTCTTTCAGCATTTAAACCCATAGAATCATTGAAGGGAAAATTGCGATTGGGAAAAGGTGGTTCATTATTCAGACAGGCATTGGTAGTAGTACAGTTCAGCATTTCAGTTCTGCTTATCATTGGCACTATCATTATCATGAATCAAATGAGTTATGTAAAGAGTAAAGAACTTGGATATGATAAAGAACAAACAGTTATTGTGCCAATAGATAACAATGACATTTATAATCACATGCGCACCTTTAAAAATAAATTGCAAAGCAAAGGCAACATTGCTTCTGTGTCACTAATGTCGGGTGAGCCCGGTGGTTTTTTTGATGAGCATACTTTTGAAGCAGAAGGTCAGCGTGATGTATGGAAATCAAGAACAGAATTTGCAGATTTTGAATTTGTAAAAACACTCGGATTAAAAATTATTGCAGGAAGAGATTTCTCATCACAATATGCAACAGATACAACAGATGCAACGCTTATCAATCGAACCGCTGCTGCGAAACTTGGTTTCACCCCTGAACAGGCTGTTGGCAAATGGATAAAAAATACAGTACGCGATAGTGTAAGACGAAGAGTAGTAGGCGTAGTAGAAGATTTCAATTTTCTCTCATTAAAAGAAAATATGGACGCATTGGTAATCTCGCCAAGTGAAGACAGGAGAGTGGCGGTAGTAAAATTAAAACCGGGCAACATTCAATCAGATGTAGCAACAGTAAAAGCAGTATATAATAAAGTAGCTCCTGCCTATCCTTTTGAATATAGTTTTCTTGATCAAAAGTTTGATGAACTTTATAAAACAGATATTCGCCAGCAAACCATACTAAGCATATTTTCAGGGTTAGCGATATTCATTGCCTGTCTCGGTTTATTTGGTCTGGCTTCCTTTACTGCCGCAAAACGCACAAAAGAAATCGGTGTAAGAAAAGTGCTTGGCTCATCAACAGAAAACATTGTGATGTTGCTATCAAAAGATCTGTTAAAACCTGTGCTCATCGCAACGCTTATAGCTATACCTGTTGGATATTATGCCATGAATAACTGGTTACAAAATTTTGCTTATCGTACAATATTGCATTGGTGGATTTTTGTTTTAGCTGCGGTCATTACATTCAGCATCGCATTGTTTACAGTGAGTTTTAAAGCTGTGAAAGCTGCATTAATGAATCCTGCAAAGAGTTTGAGAACAGAATGATAATGTGAAAATGTGAAAATGAAAGAACAAAACTTGAGCGAGCGTCATGAAACGACAGAAGAATAAGAATTTAGCTTCTGTTCCCGTGCATAAGGGAGATCTGTACTGTTGAAAACTTGATGAGCATTTTAAACAATATAGAATCAAAAGCATGTTTAAAAACTATTTCAAAATCGCCATCCGCAATCTTGCAAAACAAAAAGCACTTGCCTTCATCAATGTTTTTGGATTATCTGTTGGCATTGCATGTTTCAGTTTGTTCATGCTTTATGCTGTGAATGAATTCAGCTTTGACAGTTTTCATAAAAATGGCGATAATATTTATCGCGTTTACCTGTGGCATGAGGCAAAAGGTGATGAGCAGGCACAGGGAGGATCTTATCAGCCGATGCCACTGGCACCTGCATTGAAACAGGATTTGCCCGATGTTGAAAATTATGTTCGCTTTCGTGAAGGATGGGGCCAAAGTTTTATAAAAGCAGATAATAAAGTAAGCCGCGGAGAAATATCTTTTGCTGATCCTTCCTTCTTTTCTGTTTTTTCATTCAAATTAAAATCAGGTTCTCCCGTTACAGCATTACGGGACTTGCATAGTGTTGTGTTAACCGAAGCAACAGCAGAAAATTTATTTGGCAAAACAAATCCTGTCGGAAAAATAATTGAGATAAAAACAGAAGATGAGTTTGAGCCATTTACTATAACAGCCATTACAGAAAATCCTCCTTCTAATTCCAGTATCCGGTTTAAAATGCTGGGCAATTTCAATTATCTCGCCGCGACGCAATCGGGTGCCAAGCGTGTTAATAACTGGCATCAATATGCTTATCAAACCTATGTGCAATTAAAACCGGGAAGTCGGTTACCTTTTGAGAAAAACACTTTAATAGCATTCAGAAAAAAATATTACCCCGATGAGGAAGCAAAGTCAAGAGAAGATGGTTGGAAAGGCAAAGGACCAAGAACATATTTTGGTCTTCAGCCTCTCAGGGCAATGCATACCGATACAAAAATTTTCGGCGGCTCTGTTCAGCCTGTTGATCCAAAAACAATCTGGATATTATTGGGAATAGCCGCAGGAGTGTTGCTTATTGCATGCATCAATTTTACAACGCTTGCCATTGGTCGTTCTGCAGGTCGCTCAAAAGAAGTGGGTATACGCAAAGTAATTGGTGGCACAAAGAAATCTTTGATAACACAATTTCTTTCCGAGGCATTGTTGCTTGCTTTTCTTTCAGCATTATTCGGATTGTTACTTGCAAAAATTCTTTTGCCTTTTTTCAACCACCTTTCAGGAAGGGAATTGAATTTTTCATTTACACAATTTCCTCAATTGTTATGGCTGATAATTGGTTTGGTGTTACTCGTTGGATTACTCGCAGGCAGTTATCCTGCATTGGTGCTATCCAGCTTCAAACCTGTTGAAGTATTAAAGACAAAAGTGAAGCTCGGCGGTTCAAACATTTTTACCAGGTCACTGGTAACACTGCAATTTGTTCTTTCTGCGGGGTTAATCATTTCTACAATTATCATCATGCAGCAATTGCATTATATGCAATTAAAATATCCCGGCTTTAATAAAGAAAATGTTGTGGTAGTTGATGCTGATGGAATTTCCGACACCAAAAATTTATACGCATTGTTTAAACAAAAGCTCTCTGCTCATCCGGAAATTATCGGTACTACCAGTGCTGAACTGGGGTTAGGTGCAGGGCAGGGATGGAGTCAATCAATGTTCAAATATAACGGCAAGGATAAAACAGTGTATGAATATTTTATTGACCATGATTATATGAACGTACTCGGCTTGAAATTATTGGCAGGCAGAAATTTTGATCCAACAATTGTATCAGACACTGTTACATCTGTTATCATTAACGAAGCGATGATGAATGATTTTGGATGGACACTTCAAAATGCTGTTGGACAAAGATTAAAAGGATATCTTGAAGACGAAAATGATGCACGAACTCCAGTCGTGATTGGTGTAGTAAAAGATTTTAATTACCTCGCTTTTAACTCAAAGGTAGAGCCACAAATGTTTCAACAGTTCTCATCGTATCAGCCCTATAAATTTTTTGTGCGTATACAACCCGGTGATCCTTCAAAAGCTTTGGCATCATTGCAAACAACATGGAAAAAAATTGCACCGGATTATCCATTGAAGTATAATTTTCTCGACGAAAATCTCGATTGTTTTTATAAATCAGAAGCACGCTGGAGCAACATCGTCGGCTGGGCAGGTGGCATTTCTATATTTCTTGCATGTCTTGGTTTGATTGGCCTTGCAGGCAGCAATTGCAAATCCGGTGGAGAGTTTGAGAACGGAGTAATTTTTTTCGTGAGACGTGAAACGTCAAACGTGAGAACGAAGAAAATTTTTATGAGCCGAACTGAAAAATAGAATTCAGTTTTCGTTGTGCCTGCCTGCCGGCAAAGGCAGGTCGCACACTTATATCTTTGATTCTCTAATCAACAAAGAGAAAGATGTCAGCAACTCATTTCGCACATAAGGCGGTAAATGACCAGCCAGAGTACAAGGAAGATCTGACATCTCACCCTTTTAAGAGCCTGAACAGTTCAAAAGGCTGTGAGTTATATTTCACAAGCAAGTATTTTATAAGTGCAGGCGGTTGAAAAGAGTCTCTGAGTTGATGGGGAAAAAAAGGGTGTTATGAAAAACATTTCAATTACCCGCT
>WNGA01010450.1_pt1 | contig 14306 bp, 14 predicted proteins | sample 5400061 | NCBI WGS metagenome assembly WNGA01 (sample SAMN13153366, study PRJNA577476) | soil metagenome | isolation source: 100 cm soil or saprolite under grassland replicate 2 | place: USA:California | collected 2016-06-15 | reverse complement strand
AGACGACTTCAACCCGCACGGCGCGTGAAGGCGTCGACCATGGTGTCGGCGATATGGTCGAAAAGCGGTGCGAGCAGCTTGCCGAGGGTGCGGCTCGCGAACTCGTACTCCATCGAGAACTCGACGTGGCAGGCATGCTCTCCCGCCGCGCGGAAGCGCCAGGCGGCGGAAAAATGGCGGAACGGCCCGCGCAGCAGACGCATCTCGATCGACTCGCCGGCGCGGTTCGCGTTCTGCGTGGTGAACGACTGCTTCAAGCCGCGCAAGCCCACGGTGAGCGTGGCGCGGGTTCCCGTCGCGCTGCGTTCGTGAACCGTCGCACCGAGGCACCAGGGCAGGAATTTCGGGTACGACTCGATGTCTTCCACCAGGTCGAACATCTCGCGGGCCGCGTGCTCGACTATGGCGGAACGGGCGGTGCGCTTCATGAACTAGAATTCTTCATGTCCATCGTGCAGAACCGCAAGGCGTTTCACGATTACTTCATCGAGGAGCGCTACGAGGCGGGGCTGGCGCTCGAGGGCTGGGAAGTCAAGTCGGTGCGCGGCGGGCGCGCGCAGCTCGCAGAAGGCTACGTCATCGTGCGCGGCGGCGCCGAGCTCTACCTGATCGGCGCGCACATCAGCCCGCTGCCCACGGTGTCGACCCATTTCACGCCCGACCCGACCCGCAGCCGCAAGCTGCTGCTGCACGCCGAGGAGATCCGCAGGCTGATCGGCAAGGTTGAGCAGCGCGGCTACACGCTGGTGCCGCTCGACCTGCATTACAGCAAAGGCCGCATCAAGCTCGAGATCGGGCTCGCGCGCGGCAAGCTCAAGCACGACAAGCGCGCCGCCGAGCGCGACAAGCAGTGGAACCGCGAGAAACAGCGCTTGCTACGCAGTCGCTGATTTTTTTTGCGGCGGAGGGTTCTCGGCCAGCGCCATCCAGGTCGAGACCACGGTGTCGGGGTTGAGCGAGAGGCTCTCGATGCCCTGCTCCATCAGCCAGCGGGCGAGATCGGGATGGTCTGAGGGCCCCTGGCCGCAGATGCCGACGTACTTGCCGTGCTTGCGGCAGGCGCGGATCGCCATGGCGAGCATCAGCTTCACCGCCGCGTCGCGCTCGTCGAAGGTTTCGGCGACCAGCCCAGAATCGCGGTCAAGGCCGAGCGTGAGCTGCGTCAGGTCGTTGGAGCCGATCGAGAAGCCGTCGAACAGCTCGAGAAACTCCTCGGCGAGCAGAGCGTTGGACGGCAGCTCGCACATCATGACGACGCGCAGGCCGTTCAGACCCCGCTTCAGGCCATTCTTTTCCAGCAGACTCATCACTTGCTGCGCTTCGCCGAGCGTGCGCACGAACGGCACCATCAGCTCGACGTTGGTGAGGCCGAGCTCGTCGCGCACTTTCTTCAGCGCCGCGCATTCCAGCTCGAAGCATTCGCGGAAGGCGGGCGCGATGTAGCGCGACGCCCCGCGAAAGCCGAGCATCGGGTTCTCCTCGTCGGGCTCGTAGCGCTCGCCGCCGATGAGCTTCTTGTACTCGTTCGACTTGAAGTCCGACAGCCGCACGATCACCGGCTTCGGCCAGAAAGCCGCGGCGATGGTGGCGACGCCCTCGACCATTTTCTCGCGGAAGAAAGTCCGCGGGTCGGCGTAGCCACGGCTCTTTGCAGCCAGCTTGCTTTTCAATTCATCAGGCAGTGTTTCGTATTCGAGGCAGGCACGCGGATGTGCCCCGATCTCGTGGTTGATGATGAACTCGAGCCGCGCCAGGCCCACCCCTGCGTTGGGCAGCTGCGCGAACTCGAAGGCGAGCTGCGGGTTGCCGACGTTCATCGCGATCTTGACCGGAATACGCGGCATCTCGCCGCGCTCGCGCGCTGACACCTCGAAAGGCAGCAGGCCCTCGAACACGTTGCCGGTGTCGCCGTCGGCGCAGGACACGGTGACCGCCTGGCCGTCCCTGAGGCGCGAGGTGGCGTCGCCGCAGCCCACGACGGCGGGGATGCCGAGCTCGCGCGCGACCGTGCCGCTGCCGATCTTGTGGCCGATGGCGCGTCCGCTCGCGAGCACGCGCGAGCTGCCCTTGAGCGCGAAGCGCTGCTCGACTTCGCGCTTTCGCGACCTGACTGTCTCGGGCCGCGCCTGCAGCACGTAGATGCGGCCATCGGCGCCGTCTTTGCCCCATTCGATGTCCATCGGCCGCCCATAGTGGCGCTCGATGACCGCCGCGTAGCGTGCCAATTCCAGAACTTCATCATCTTTCAAGGAAAAGGAATTCCGCTCCGCCTCGGCGACCTCGGTCACGCGCGTCGACCGCCCGGCGGCGGCGGACTGCGAAAACACCATTTTCTGCAGCTTGGAGCCTAGCCTGCGGCGCACGATCGCCGGCTTGCCGCGCTCGAGCATCGGCTTGTGGACGTAGAACTCGTCGGGATTCACCGCGCCCTGGACCAGCATCTCGCCCAGCCCGTAGGACGCTGTGATGAAGACCACGTCGCGGAAGCCCGATTCGGTATCGAGGGTGAAACTGACGCCGCTCGCGCCGAGATCGCTGCGCACCATTCGCTGGACCGCGGCGGAGAGCGCCACACCCTGCTCGAAGCCCTGGTGGGCGCGGTGGGAAATCGCTCGGTCGTTGTAGAGCGAGGCGAAGACATGCCGGATTGCCTCCAGCACGTTATCGACACCGCGGATGTTGAGGAAGGTCTCCTGCTGGCCGGCGAACGAGGCGTCAGGCAGGTCTTCGGCCGTTGCGGAGGACCGCACAGCATACGAGGTATCACCTGAGGTCTGCTTCTCAAGCGTCTGAAAATATGACCTTATCTCTTGTTCAAAGGCGGCAGGAAAAGGCGCCTTTAAAATCCATGAGCGGATTTCCGCCCCGCCCGCTGCGAGCGCGGTGACGTCCTTGGGGTCGAGCTTTCGCAGGCATTGCGCAATTGGCGCATCAAGCCCGCTCGCCGAGAGGAATTCGCGGAACGCGTCGGCCGTGGTGGCAAAGCCGCCCGGAACGCGAATGCCGGCCGCGGTCAGGCTGCCGATCATCTCGCCAAGGGAAGCGTTCTTGCCGCCGACCCGCGGTAAATCCGCCAGGCGCAGATCTTTGAGCCAGGCTAGGCGCATTGGCTTAGTATTTTATCGGTCTGAATTTGGGATGTTATTCCGATAATGCAGCGCCGCACCGTGTTCTTCGTCTCCGATGGCACCGGAATTACCGTCCAGATGCTCGGGCACAGCCTGCTCACCCAGTTCGAAGGCGTCGATTTCAGGCAGGTGACGCTGCCGTTCGTCGACAGCACCGAGAAGGCCGAGGAATGTCTCGCGCGCATCGAATCGGAGTCGGCGAGCGGTAACGGCCAGCCGATCGTGTTCTCGACGCTAGTCAACCAGGACGTGCGCCAGGTCGTGCGCCGCGCAAAGGCGCTCTACATCGATTTCTTCGAAACCTTCATCGACCCCCTCGAGGCGGGCCTGGGTTTGAAATCGAGCCATACCATCGGGCGTTCTCACAGCGCCATGGACAAGAAGGAGTACCGGCAGCGCATCGAGGCGATCAATTTCTCCATGGCGCACGACGACGGCGCCTCGCACCGCGAGCTGGGTCAGGCCGACGTGATCCTGATCGGAGTGTCGCGCAGCGGCAAGACGCCCACCAGCCTGTATCTGGCGCTGCAATTCGGCGTCAAGGCGGCCAACTACCCCTTGATTCCCGAGGATTTCGAGCGCATGAAGCTGCCCGAGGCCCTGCGCGCGGAGAAGACCCGGCTCTACGGGCTCACCATCGCCCCGGAGCGGCTGCACGAAATCCGCAGGGAACGCCGCCCCGGCAGCCGCTATGCCGACCTCGACAATTGCCGCTACGAAGTCGAGCAGGCCGAGAACATGATGCGCCGGGAAGGCGTGCGCAGCATCAATTCGACCAGCAAGTCGATCGAGGAAATCGCCACTACGATCCTGCGCGAGCTCAGGATCCCGCGGCAGGTCTACTGAAAGCGGCGTACAGGCAGATCGCCGCGCTTGCCGCGACGTTCAGGGACTCGCTGCCTTGCGCCATCGGGATCGTCACTTTCTGGGTTGCCCGCCGCGAGGTCGCCTCGCTCACCCCCTGCCCCTCTGCACCGAAGAGCCAACCGAGCTTGCCGCCGAGGTCGGCATCGCCGAGCGTCGCACCGCCGCGTGGCACAGCGCACAGAACCCGTCCCTCGAAACCTTCAAGCTCTGCCTTCAAATCTTTGGTTTCTCTGATCTGCAGCGAGAAATGCCCGCCCATTCCGGCGCGCAGCGCCTTAGGCGACCAGGGATCGGCACAGGCCTGATCGAGAACCACCGTATCGACGCCGAAGGCGGCTGCGCTTCGCATGATCGCGCCCACGTTGCTCGGGTCTTGCACGCCTTCGAGAAAAATCGTCCTCTGCGATGGCTTTTCCTTTGGCACGGGAAGCCCAATCTCGGCCGCGATTGCCGCCGGGTTCTTAGCGTCGACGATGGCGCGAAACAAGCTCGCGGAGAGAAGCACGGGTTCCATCTTCGCCTTGTTCACGAGGGTCGCGATCTCTTGATCGGCAAGACCCTCTTCGGTCACCAGCACGGCGAGCGGCGCGAGGTCCTGCGCGAGCAGCGCGGCGACGAGGTGCGGCCCTTCAAGGAGCGCGCGCCCTTCTTTCCTGCGGAAGCGCGTGTCGCGCGCGAGGCGCGACCAGCGCCTGACCCGCGGGTTGTCGCGCGAGCGCAGGACGCTCATGCCGCGCAGGTGCGGAAGCCGGCGAAAATGTCGGCCCGGTCGGGCGTGTAGAAATTGCGGAACTTCGCGTGCGCGATCTGCGGCGGGGTGGCGAAGCTGCCGCCGCGAAGCACCTTGTGCGTGCCGAACCAGGGCTCCGAGTATTCAGCATAGGGATCGCGCAGGTACCCCGGGTACGGGAGGAAGGCGGACGCCGTCCACTGCCACAGACTGCCGAACATCTGCTCCAGGCCGTTGCCCAGGTGCGCGGCGAATTCCCATTCTGCCTCCGTCGGCAGGCGCCGCCCGGCGTAGCGGCAAAAAGCCTCGGCCTCGAACCAGTTGACGTGCATCACCGGCTCTTCCAGCGGCAGATCGAGCCAGCGGTCGAAGCGGCGCATCTGCCGGTCTTTCCAATACACTGGCGTCGTGCCGCCGGCCTCGACGAAGGCGAGGAACTCGCCGTTGGTCACCAGGCGCCGCGAGATGCGAAATGGCGCTAGCACCACCAGATGGCCCCACTTTTCGTTATCGAACGCGAATTGCGCGTTGCGGGCGGCGCCGAGGCGAAATGCGCCGCCGGCGAGCTCGATGTCGCCCGACGCGCCGGCTGGCTCGGGAGCGGATCGACGGCCCGACGGCGCCGGATAGCCGAGCGTCTGGCGCGTGTAGTGAAACGCTTCCGCGTGCATCTCCTCGTGCCTCGCGGCGAGGCGCGCGAAGTAGGCGTCAGCCTCGCCACCTGCGGCGAGGCGCTCAAGCAGGCGGGCCAGAACTTCCTCGCGATAGGCCAGCGTGTCGGCGAACGAAGGCAGGGGAAGCTGCCAGCGCGCGTCGTGCGGCACGGTGGCCGAGTTGTACAACGCATCGGCGTTCGGCAGAATCGATGCTGCTTCCGCGCCGGCCTTCCGCAGACACCAAAACTCCTGGAACCACGCGACGTGGCCCAACTCCCAACGCGGCGGATTGACGATTGCGAGCCGGGGGCCGAACTCCCTCGCGCTGTGAAGATCGTCCGCCACGCGGCGCGTGTGCTCCCTGGCCTGCTGCAGCTCTTCGATCAAATCAGACATCGCGCACGGAAGTCTAAATGAGAATCGCGCTGGTTACGCCGGCGGGAGCGGGAACGCGCAACGGCAACCGGCATACGGCGCTGCGCTGGGCCGCGTTCCTGCGCGAAGCCGGGCACAGGGTGAACGTCGCGGTGCAATGGTCGCCCGAGGCGCCGGCGCATGCCATGCTGGCTCTCCACGCACGGCGCAGCCACAGTTCGATGAAGAAATTCGTTGAAATAAATCCAGGCAAGCTTCTCGTGCTGGCTCTCACCGGCACCGACGTCTATCGCGACATCCACGACTCGGCCGAGGCGCAGGAGTCCCTCGAGCTGGCGCAGCGCCTGATCGTGCTCCAGCCCAGGGCCGCCGACGAGCTGCCGAAAAGATTTCGAAACAAAGTCAGGGTCGTAGTGCAAAGCTCATCGACCACGCTGCGGCAAAACCCCGTCAAAGGCAAATTCAGGCTATGCGTCATCGGCCATCTGCGCGCCGAGAAGGATCCGCTGCGGACCCTCGCGGCGCTCTCCCATATTTCGGACCGGGACGTCGAAGTGATTCATCTCGGCGCACCGCTCGAGGGTGGTTTAGAGAAACAGGCAATGGCCGGAATGCGGCGCGAGGCGCGCTACCGCTGGCTCGGCAGCGTGCCGCATGCGCGCGCGCTCGCATGGCTCGCCTCGAGCCACGCCATGGTGATCAGCTCGCGCATGGAGGGGGGCGCCAATGTGGTGTGCGAAGCGCTGCGCATCGGCGTTCCGGTTCTCGCATCGCGCATTTCCGGGAATGTCGGTCTGCTGGGAGGCCGCTATGCCGGATATTTTCCTCCGGAGGATGAGCGCGCGCTTGCGCGGCTCGTGCAGCGCGCCGCGCCTGACCCCGATTTTTACTTCAGCTTGAAAAAACAGGTCTCCTCGCTGCGCCCGATGGTTTCCCCTGGCCGCGAGGCGCGCGCCCTGCGCGCCGCGCTGTTCCGCTAGCTCTCCGCGAACAGGTCCTTCTCGAACTGGGCCCTGACCGGATCGAAGCTTCGCCGGTGGATCTCGCACGGACCGTAGCGCCCGAGCCGCTCGAGGTGCTCGGGGGTCGAATAGCCCTTGTGGCGGTCGAAGCCGTAATTGGGGAAGCGCAGGTGCAGGACGCACATCTCGGCGTCGCGCGCGGTCTTCGCCAGGATCGAGGCCGCCGAGATCGGGCGATGCAGGGCGTCGCCGTCGACGATGGCGCGCGCCCTGAAGGCAAGCCGCGGGCAGTGCCGGCCGTCGATCCATACCTCCTGCGGGGGCACGCGCAGCGCCTCGACCGCGCGCTGCATGGCGAGCAGCGAGGCATGGTGAATGTTGAGCCGGTCGATCTCCTCGACGCTTGCGAAGGCCACGGCCCAGGCTATCGCGCGCTCCCTGATCCTCTCGGCAAGGATCTCGCGGCGTTCCGGCGGCAGCACCTTGGAGTCGGCGAGCCCGCGCACCTGCCGCAGCGGGTCGAGGATTACCGCCGCGGCGTACACCGGGCCGGCGAGCGGCCCGCGTCCTGCCTCGTCCACGCCGCAAACGACTACCCTAGGCATTTTCCCCGTCGAGGACGTTCAAGACCGCGTCGGCGGCTTTCTCGGCGGCGTTGCGCCGCAGCAGCTGGTGGAACTCGGCGAAGCGCTCGCGCTGGCGGCGCTGCGCGCCCGGATCGCGCAGCAACGCGAGCAAGGCGGCGGCGAGCGCGGCCGGCGAGGCGTCCCCCTGCAACAGCTCGGGCACCAGCTTCTCGCCGGCGAGGATGTTCGGCATGCCGACGTACGGCAGGTACAGCATCGCGCGCATCAGCGCCCATGTTAGCGGAGATTGCCGGTAGGCGATGACCATCGGCGTCTTGAACAGCGCCGCCTCGAGCGTCGCGGTGCCGCTCGCCACCAGCGCGAGGTCGGCTGCGGCCAGCGCTTCGTGGGAATGGCCAAAAAGCAGCGTGAGTGGCAGGTCGGTGCGCTGGTGCTCGTGCACGGCGCGCTCGAACATGTCGCGCGTGTCGCGCGTCACCGTCGGGCAGACGAAATGCACGTCGGGTATTTCCTGCCGGAAGCGGTGCGCGGCGAGCACGAAGGCTCCCGCCATGTACTGCAGCTCCGAGCGCCGGCTGCCGGGAAGCAACGCCACGATCAGCTTCCCGGCGGGCAGCCGCAGCTGGGCGCGCGCTGCGTCACGCGCCGGCTCGAGCGGGATCACGTCAGCGAGCGGATGGCCGACATAAGTCACCGGAACGCCGGCCTTTTCATAGAGTGGCGCTTCGAAGGGGAACATCACCAGGATGTGGTTCACCGCACGCGCGATCCGGCCTACCCGCCAGCGCCGCCAGGCCCAGACCGAGGGACTGACGTAGTGGATCACCGGTATCCCTGCGTCCTTCAGCCGCCGCTCCAGACCGAGGTTGAAGTCCGAGGAGTCGACGCCGATGAAGAGGTCCGGACGCTCCGCGAGCAGCGCCTTCGCCAGGCGCCGGCGGATCCCCATGATCTCGCGATAGTGCCTGAGCGCCTCGGCGTAGCCGCGCACCGAGAGCTTCTCCATCGGGAAATGCGATTCGAAGCCCTGTGCCGCCATGCGCGGGCCGCCGATCCCCGAGAACAGCATCTGCCTGCGACGCCCCTTGAGCGCAGCGATCAGGTGCGCGGCAAGCTGGTCACCGGAGGCCTCGCCGGCCACCATGGCGACGCGCAGAGGCTCGCCCACTAGCGAATGATTCCCCGCTTCGAGCGCGCGAGAAATTGCACGATGTGGCCGACTTCGGCGCACCCGGCAACCGGGGATTCGAGCTGCCGTCGTGCTTCTTCCAGGCCGAGGCCGCGGCGGTACAGCGTGCGGTAGGCGCGTTTCAGGGCATTGATGGTCTCGGCGGAGAAGCCGCGCCGCTTCAGGCCCTCGCTGTTGATGCCATAGGGGCGCGCCCTGTTCCCCGCAGCCGTGACGTAGGGCGGCAGGTCTTGCGCCAGGTAGGTCCCCATGCCGGTGAAGGCGTGCGCCCCGATATGCACGAATTGATGCACCAGCGTGACGCCGCCGAAAATCGCCCAGTCGCCCACCGTGACGTGCCCGGCGAGCTCGCAGGTGTTGGCGAAGATGGTATGACTGCCGATCTGGCAGTCATGGGCGAAGTGCACGTAGGCCATGATCCAGTTGTCGTCACCGACGCGCGTCACGCCGGCGTCGAGCGCGGTGCCGCGGTTCATCGTGACGTACTCGCGGATGGTGTTGCCGTCGCCGATCTCGACCGCGGTGTCCTCGCCGGCGTATTTCTTGTCCTGCGGCGGGCCGCCGAGCGAGGCGAAGTGGAAGATCTTGTTGCCGCGCCCGATGCGCATGCGGCCATCGAGCACCACGTGCGCCCCGATCCATGTGCCCTCGCCCACCTCGACCTGCGGCCCGATCACCGAATAGGGGCCGACGCTGACGCCGGCTGCGAGCCGCGCGCCCGGCTGCACCACGGCGCTCGGATGGACCTCCGCCTTCATGCGGAGCCGGCCGGCCGGATCGAGCACAGGATGGTTGCCTCGGCCACCATCTCCCCCGCCACCCGCGCGACGCACTTGAACTTGCCGATGCCGCGCAGCGCGCGCTCGAGCTCGACTTCGAGCTCGAGCTGGTCTCCCGGAACCACCGGCTTCTTGAAGCGCGCGTTGTCGATGCCGACATAGTAGTAGAGGTGGTCCTGGGTATTCTTGTCCTCGGCGCTGAATGCCAGCACCCCGGCAGCCTGCGCCATCGCCTCGAGGATCATCACGCCGGGCATGATGGGGCGGCCGGGGAAATGCCCCTGGAAATACGGCTCGTTGGCGGAGACGTTCTTCAGCGCGACGATGCGCTTGCCGGGATCGCACTCGCGCACCCGGTCGATCATCAGCACCGGATAGCGCTGCGGCAGGAACTTCAGTAGCTGCTGGATGTCCATCTCAGCCATCTTTCTTCCCCTTCCTCAGCCTGCGCAGCAGCGCGGCGTTGCGCTTCCACGCGTCGTGCTCGTCGAACGGATAGATTCCGGTGTAGGTGCCCGGCTTCAGGATCGAGCGCGAGATCAGGGTGCCGGCGGAGACGTGCACGTGGTCGACGATGCGGATGTGGCCGTGGATCATCGCCGCGCCGCCGATGGTGCAATGCCTGCCGATGTCGGCGCTTCCCGCGATGCCGGCGCAGCCAGCGACCGCGCTGTGCGCGCCGATGCGCACGTTGTGCGCCACCTGCACCTGGTTGTCGAGCTTCACGCCGTCCTCGATCACCGTGTCGTCGAGCGCGCCGCGGTCGATGGTGGTGTTGGCGCCGATCTCGACGTCGTCGCCGATGCGCACGCCGCCGATCTGCGGGATCTTCACCCAGCGCCCCGCCTCGGGGGCGATGCCGAAGCCGTCGGCGCCGATCACCGCGCCGGCGTGCACGATCACCCGGCTTCCCAGGGAACAATTTGCATACACCACAACGCGGGGATACAGACAGCTCTCGTCGCCGATCGTGACGCCCTCGCCGATGACGCAGCCTGCGCCGATCGACACGCCCGCACCAAGCTTGGCCCCCGGGGCGACCACGGCCGAAGGATGCACTCCGGGGGGCTGCGTGGTGAGCGGATTGAAGAGCTGCGAGACGCGGGCGAAATAGGCGTACGGGTTGTCGCACACGATGCGCGGCAGCGCGGTGACGCTCTCGTGCTCGGGAGCGAGGATGACCGCCGCGGCGCGGGTGTCGCCCAGCTTCGCATTCAGTCTTGTTTTAGTTAAGAACGTTATTTCGCCGGGCCCGGCATGCTCCAGCGAGCCGACCTGCCGGATCAGCGTGTGCGCGTCTCCGGCGACACGGCCGCCGAGGCGCGAGGCGATCTGCCCGAGCGTGAGCGGCCCCGGCATCGCGTCATTTCGCGGGCGGCTTGCCTTCGAGCGACTTGATCACCTTGTCGGTGATGTCGATGCGCGGGCTCGCGAACACGGCGTCCTGGAAGATGATGTCGAACTTCTCCTGCTCCGCGATCTGCCGGATGACGCGGTTCGCCTGCTCGACCACCTGCGCCAGCTCCTCGTTGCGGCGCTGGTTCAGGTCCTCGCGGAACTCGCGCTGCCTGCGCTGGAAATCGCGGTTCAGCTCGCCCAATTCGCGCTCCTTGCCGCGGCGCTGCGTCTCGCTCATGGTCACCGAGTTCTTCTCGATGTCGTCCTGCATGCGCTTGAGCTGCTCGGCCAGCTTGGCGAGCTCCTGGTCGCGTTTCTGGAACTCGGCCTCGATCTTCTTCTGCGCGCGTACTGCCGGGACCGCGTCGCGCAGGATGCGCTCGGTGTTGACGAAGCCGAACTTGCCGGTCAACGGCGGCGCAGGCGACGCCGCCGGCTTGTCCTGCGCTGCAAGCGGCATGGCGACGGTGAGCGCCGCAGCCAGACCCCATCGTTTCATGCTTTGCATAGCCAATTTAGAACCCCGTGCCGAACGTGAATTGTAGCCTCTGGATGTGGTCCGTGCTCTTGGCGTTCAGGGGCTGCGCGAAGGACAATCGCAACGGGCCGAAAGGCGAAGACCAGAAAAAGCCGAGACCGGTCGAATAGCGCAGGCTGTTGAACTGGTAGCGGTCGGCAAACACCTGGCCGCCGTCGACGAACCACGCCAGCCGCAGCGAGCGGTCCTGTACGGCGCCGGGCATCGGGAACAGCAGCTCGGCGCTGCCTGAAAACTTGCGGTTGCCGCCTATCGGCGTTCCGTTTACGTCCTGCGGGCCGAGAGTAAACGAGCTGTAGCCGCGCACCGTGCCGGGGCCTCCGGCGTAGTAGTTCTTGAAAAACGGCAGCGGCTTGTCGGCGAGACCGCCGGCGTAGCCGATGTCCCCTGCCAGGTATAGCGTTTGGGTGCGCGTCAGAGGCCGGTACCACTGCTGCTGGAACCCCAGGCGGTAGTACTGCAGGTCGCCGCTGGCGAACTCGGTGCTCATGCGCGAGAACGCGCCGGCGTTAGTCTGGATCAGGCTGTCGCGGGTGTCGCGCGACCAGCCCCCGGTCAGCGCGCCGTAGGAATACTGGTGGCCGAACTGGTTGACGAAGTTGATGTATTGCAGCGGACTGTTGTCGAAAGTGTCGAGCTTGACCGATTCCAGGTTCATGCCGAAATCGATGCGCGTTACTTCCGAGATCGGGTAGCCGAACTTGACCCCGCCGCCGAGCGCGGTGGTGACGTAGGCCCCGATCGCGAGGTTGGACGCGTTGGTCTTGCGATGGTAGACGTCGAATCCCTGGCTGACGCCGTCGACGGTGAAATAGGGGTTGAGGTAGGACAGCGAGTACACGGTGTTGACCTTGCCGCTGTTCACGTTGAGAGACAGGAAATTGCCCGTGCCGAACACGTTCGCCTGGCTGAGCGAGGCCGACAGCGCAACCTTTTCCACGTTCGAAAAACCGATGCCGAAAAGCAGCGCCCCGGTAGGCCGCTCCTTCACGCTGTAGGCGACGTCGACCTGATCCGGGCTGCCTTCCACCGGATGGGTCTCGACGCTCACCTCGCTGAAAAACGCGGTGCGGTCGATGCGGCGGCGCGAAAGCTGGATCTTGGAGGCGTCGTAGTACGCGCCCTCGAGCTGGCGCATCTCGCGGCGCACCACCTCGTCGCGCGTCTTGACATTGCCGGCGATGTCGATGCGGCGCACGTAAACGCGCCGGCCCGGGTCGAGCACGATGTTGAACGCCACCGTGCGCTTTTCTTTGTCGACCTCGGGGATCGCGTTCGCGTTGGCGAAGGCATAGCCGTCGTTGCCGAGGCGGTCGGCGATCGCCTTGGTGCTCGCAGCGAGCTTTTCGCGCGAAAACACGTCGCCCGTCTTGAGCTGCACCAGCGCCTCGAGGTCTTCGCGCGGCAGCAGCAGCTGCCCGGAGATGCGCACCCCCGAGACGGTGTACTTCTCGCCTTCCGTAAGGTTGACCGTGATGTAGATATCGCGCCGGTCGGGCGTGATCGCGACCTGCGTCGATTCGATGCTGAAGTCGAGATAGCCGCGGTTCTGGTAGAACGAGCGCAGGGTCTCCAGGTCGGCGGCGAGCTTCTCGCGCGCGTAACGGTCGTGCTTGGTGTACCAGGTGAGCCAGCCGGGCGTGCGCAGCACGAGCTGGTCGAGGAGCTCGCTTTCCTCGAAGGCCTGCGCGCCGACGATGTTGATGCCGCGGATCTTCGCCACCTCGCCCTCGGTGACGGTGATGTTGATGGCGACCCGGTTGCGCTCGAGCGGCGTGACCGTGGTCTGCACCTCGGTCGCGTACAGCCCGCGCGACAGGTACTGGCGCTTCATCTCCTGCTCGGCCGAGTCGAGAAGCGCGCGGTCGAAGATACGCCCCTCGGCCAGGCCCAGCTCGCGCAGCGCCTTCTTGATGTTGTCCGGCTCGAACTCCTTCATGCCGGCGAAGTCGACCTGCGCGATGGCCGGGCGCTCCTGCACCAGCACCACCAGCACCTCGTGGTCGGCCTCCAGGCGCACGTCCTGGAAGAATCCGGTGGCGTACAGGGCGCGCACCGCCTGCCGGGCCTTCTCCTCGTTCATCGTCTCGCCGACCTTGACCGGGAGATAGCTGAACACCGTGCCGGGCTCGGTGCGTTGCAGTCCCTCGACGCGGATGTCCTTCACCACGAACGGCTGGAAGGATTGCGCGCTCGCGCCGGCGGCCGCCACGAGCAAAAGCGCGGCGCATACCGCGGCGATGCCTCTGTGCATCTTCAGCCGGTGAGCAGGCGATTGAGGTCGTTGTAGAAGGCGAAGGCCATCATGACCAGCAGCAGCGCCAGACCGACGCGCTGGCCGAGCTCCATCGCGCGCTCGGACACGGGCCTGCCCTTGATGATCTCGATTGCATAATACATGAGGTGTCCGCCGTCGAGCAGCGGGATCGGCAGCAGGTTCAGCACGCCGAGGCTGATGCTGATGAGCGCGAGAAAGCTGAGATACGAGATCCATCCCATCTGCGCCGACTGGCCGGCGAAGTCCGCAATCGTCACCGGGCCGGAGAGATGCCTCCAGGACACTTCGCCCAGCAGCATCTTGCCGAGGATCTTGAGGCTGAAGATCGAGATGTCTGCGGTTTTGGCGACGCCGCGCGCCAGGCTCGCGAACGGGCCGTATTGCACGCGCACGAACATCTTGGCGGCATAGTCTGCGGGCTGCCGTACCCCCGCGCCGATGCGGCGCGTCTTGGGGTCGGCAATGACTTCGATGGTGCGCGTGGCACCCGCCCGGTCGATCGACAGCACAAGCGGGACGCCGGGCTTCGAGCGTACTGCGTTGACGAAGTCGTCCCAAGTCTTGACCGCGATGCCATCGACGCTAAGCACTCGGTCACCCGGGGCGAGGCCCGCGCGCTCGGCCGGCCCGCCGGCGACCACCTGTCCGAGCACCGGCTCGAGCGCGGGGCGGTAGAGCCGCAGCCCGATGCGCTCGAGCACGTCGCTCTCCACTTCGTCGGGCGGGAACGAGCGCAGATCGAGGGTCGCCGTCGCGATGTGGCCGCGCTCGTCGATCGTCTCGAGCCGCACCGGCTGCCGCTGTAGCGCGGCCTGCAGC
>WNGA01021441.1_pt1 | contig 14307 bp, 12 predicted proteins | sample 5400061 | NCBI WGS metagenome assembly WNGA01 (sample SAMN13153366, study PRJNA577476) | soil metagenome | isolation source: 100 cm soil or saprolite under grassland replicate 2 | place: USA:California | collected 2016-06-15 | reverse complement strand
TCCGCGCTGCGAACGATGGTGCGCGACTACGGCGTGCGCTACCTGCTCGTCGACCGCATCCACGGCACCGCCGCGCCGGGCGTGAGCCGCCTCGGCCGCGTCGTCTTCGCCGACCCCGCGGTCGTGATCTATCGGGTCGACGTGTGAAGTCCGTCTTCGATCGTCGCGGGCCGCCCTGGAGGCGAGCTACGGCGAGTCCGCGCCACCGCGACGCGCGCGGGCCAAGGCAACGCCGACGACGGCCACGCTGAACAGCGCAAGCACGCCTAGCACGACGTCCAGGTTGCCGTTGTCTTCCGCACGGACGGCGCTTGCAACGGCCGAGCCGGCCGATCGGTCCGTTTGGCTCCCGCCGGCGCTGCGCGTGCGCCGCGCCTTCGCGTCCGGCGCTCCGTACGCCGACGACGTCGCGATCCGCGCGAGCGTCTGCGCCGTCGACCTGTCGAGCTTCGAGAGCTGCTCGCGCGCGCTGCTCGAGAGCGAGGCTCCGCTCGACGTCCCCGCGCCGGCTGCGCGTGGTCCCGCCGCGGACGGGACGTCCTCCACGTACTGGCTGATTCCGGCGCTCGGCGGCAGCGGGCGTCGTGGAGGCGGCTTCGCATCCTCCGCCTGAGCGACGCCCGACAGCGCCAATGCGGAAAATCCGGCGGCAACGAGGGTGACGCCCCTCAGGACTCGCGCGGCGTGATCCAGCAGCGACACCCTCCCACTACCATAGCCGGTCGTCCGCGCCCCCCGAATCGCGCAGTCGCCGGTGGCCCACCTGCTGAGACGCTTTGCCGCTCCCGCGATCGTCGCCCTCGCTGCGTTGTGGCTGGGATACCAAAGCGGCGGTTACTCGACGCTCGATCGAGCGCCCTTCGCGATCGTGATCTGGTGGACGATCATCCTTCTGGTCGGCCTGCGCATGTGGCCGCGCGCGCCGGTACCACGGGCCGCCGCTGCGGCTGTAGGCATGTCCGGTGCCTTTGCGCTCTGGACCGGGGCATCGGCTCTCTGGTCGCCGAGCGTCGAAGACGTGCTGGTGGAATTCAACCGAGCGACGCTCTACGTCGGCATCGCAATCATCGGCGTGATCGCCGTTCGTCGTGGCGGTGCGGCTCGATGGGCCGACGGGATCGCTGCGGGAGTCGTAGGGATCGCAGCAGTCGCGCTCGTCAGCAGGCTCTTCCCGGGGACGTTCTCGCTGCGCGGATTGCCGGAGTTCCTACCGGCCTCGCAGGCACGGCTGAGCTTTCCGGTCGACTACTGGAACGGCCTCGCGATCCTGATCGGACTTGCAGTTCCGCTGCTCCTCCGGGCGGCCGTGGACGCGCGGCCCGCGGCAATGCGCGGCATCGCATTTGCCCCGCTGCCGGCGCTCAGCGCTGCGCTGTATCTGACGGCATCACGAGGAGGGTTCCTGACGGCGATCCTCGGCTCGCTCTGCTTCCTCGCCGCGACCGCAGATCGCTGGCGGACGCTCGCCGCACTTGCGGTCGCTGCGCTCGCCTCCGCAGCGACGCTCGCCGTGCTGCTCAACCGCCCCCAGCTCGTGGACGGTCCGCTCGATTCGGCCGCAGCGGCGAGCCAGGGCCACAGCGCAGCGCTCTACCTGACCGGCCTCTGCATTGCGAGCGGGCTCGTCTGGGCGGCTGCGTCGCACGTGCGACCGCAGCAGCTTCGCTTCTCTCCGCTCATCGGGTGGGTCGGCGTCGCCGCTGCGAGCGGCGTCGTCCTCGTCGCGCTCGTGCTCGCCGATCCGGTCGAGCGATTCGAGACGTTCAAGCGAGTACCCGTCCAGCTTGCCCCGTCGACATCGGCGGACGGCTTCGCCCGAGCACACCTTCTGAGTGGAAACGGCAGCGGGCGGTGGCAGTTCTGGCACGCCGCGGTAGCCGAGTTCGAAAGCGCGCCGCTCAATGGGCGCGGCGCCGGAACCTACGAGGCTTGGTGGGCAGAGCATGCGAGCTTCTCGTACTTCATACGTGACGCGCACTCGCTCTACCTCGAGACGCTCGGAGAACTGGGGGTTGTCGGCTTCGTGCTGTTGGGCGGAGCCTTCGGTACGGGGGTCGTCGTCGGCGTTTCCCGCTTACGCCGGGCCGACGACGCCTCCACACGAACGACGATCGCCGCCACGCTGGCCTCGTTCACGGGCTTCCTGTTCGGCGCCGCGATCGACTGGGTCTGGGAGCTGCCGATCGTCGCGGCGGTCGGTGCCCTCCTGTTCGGCCTGCTCGTCGGTCCGGGTACAAAGATCGGACCTGGGCTGATGAAAGCGGAGCCACGGCGAGGGAGCGCCGAGAGTCGCTTCGCGCTCGCGATCGCCGGGCTGATCGCCGCCTGGCTCGTCCTCTGGGCGCAGGCGCCGCCCCTGCTTTCGGAGATCGAGGTCAGGGACAGCCAAGCGGCAATCCGGGCAGGCGACGTCGCCGAAGCACTTTCTGATGCCCGAGCTGCGCGGCGTCTGGAGCCATGGGCGGCGTCTCCTCGCCTTCAGCTGGCGCTCGTCCTCGAGCAAAACGACGAGCTCCGTAGCGCTCGCGAACAGATCGACGGTGCGGTGCAGCGGGATCCGCGCGACTGGAGGCTGTGGCTCGTGAAGTCGCGCCTCGAGACGAAGGCCGGGGCCCCGGTCGAGGCGGCAACGAGCCTCGCGCGCGCACGCGAGCTCAACCCGCGGTCTCCGCTGTTCGCAGGCCCATGATTGTTGCGGCCGGCAAAAGGAATGCCTACCCTCAGTCCGGGACGGCCAGGTCGTTGTCAAACAAGGGGTTGCGGTGAAGAGCCAGGCGGATCCGAAGAGCTTCAACAGGCCGACCGCGCCCGTCCCGTGGTTCCTGGGGCGGCGCAGGCTCGGCGTGGATCGGCCGCCGGTTCAACGCATCCGGTCCGGCTTCTGGAATGACGCATTCCTCCGCCGGATGCTCGCATTCGCGGACGGGACCGCAGCCCTCGTCGCAAGCCTCGCCCTCGCAATTGTTCCCGGCGGTCAGACGGACACAGCGCTCTGGGCGCTCGTCTTCCTCCCGATCTGGATCATGCTGGCGAAGCTGCAAGGCCTCTATGACTCGGATCAGCGCACGCTTCGCCACCTGACCGTCGACGAGGTGCCCACGCTGGCGGTGTGGGCGATCGTGGGAACCGTCTCGATCGCACTGCTCGTGATGGTGACGCCCGCGGCGGAGCCGTCGCTCGCCGGCGCTGTCTGGGCTGCCGCGACCGCGTTCATCAGTGCGTACCTCCTACGGGGCGCGGCGCGGTGGAGCTGGCGCAGGCTCACACCGGAGCAGTCGACCCTCGTCGTCGGTGACGGCCCACTGGCGGATGCGGCGCGGCGAAAGCTCGAGCTCTTCCCCGACACGCATACGCGGGTCGTCGATCAGTGGTCGAGGTTCACGATCGACGCGCTGACGGAAGCGCCCTGGTGGCTCGAGCTCGATCGCATCATCCTCGCTTCGGAGACTCTCGACGAGCGACTGATCTCGGATCTGGTCTCCTTCTGTCGGTCGTACAGCATCAAGCTCAGCGTGATCCCTCCCGCGCGCGGGATGTTCGGAACCGCCGTACAGCTGGACCACGTCGCGGAGCTGCCGTTCATCCAGTACAACACCTGGGACGTCTCGCGCTCGACGCTCCTGGCGAAGCGCATCCTCGACGTCGGCGGTTCCGCAGTCGCTCTGATGCTGCTCGGTCCGATCTTCCCGATCGTGGCGCTCGCGGTCAAACTCGACAGCCGCGGGCCGATCTTCTTCGCGCAACTTCGGGCGGGGAGAAGTGGTCGCCCGTACCGGATGCACAAGTTCCGGACGATGACGTGGGACGCAGAGGACCGCCTTCCGGAGCTCGTCTCGATCGAGAGCCTGGTCGAGCCGATGTTCAAGTTCGAGGATGACCCCAGAAAGACACGCGTCGGCCGGTTCCTCCGGCGCTGGAGCATCGACGAGCTGCCGCAGCTCTGGAACGTGCTCAAGGGCGAGATGAGCCTCGTCGGCCCACGCCCTGAACAACTCGACCTCGTGAGACGCTACGAGCCTCAGCATCGGGTGCGCTTGACCGTCAAACCCGGAGTCACGGGGCCCATGCAGGTGTTCGGGCGCGGGCGACTGACCTTCGAGGAGCGCCTTGCCGTCGAGCGGGAGTACATCGAGAACCTCACGCTCGGACGCGACTTCCGCATCCTGGCTTTGACGATCTCCGCCATCTTCGGCGGCAAGGGCGCCTACTGACGGCGCCCGACGCAGAGCGATCACGATCGATCAGCCTCCGCCGAGCCTGTTCCGGCAGCGACGCGCAGCGGTGGGCTCGGAGCTGGCTGCTTGAACCAGGCGACTCTTCCCGCCTGCTGGGCGATGATCGGAAGCGTCACGACGACTGCGCCGACCACTCGCGCTGAGAGCTGGCCGATCGCCGGAGCCAGCGCTCCGTGGCGCCTCAGCGCAACCGTCACGGAGACCATCACCACGAGCTCGATCACGGCCGCCGCTCCGATCACCTCCGCCCGCCAGATCCGAAGGTAGATCTGGTAGATGACGACGACGAACGCGTCGAAGGCGAAGGCGACGAGCAGGACGACGAGCGCCTGCCCGGCGTGGTCCCCGGCTCTTCCGAGCACCGTGAGTCCCACGAAGGTGATCAGAGGTACCGACGCGAGGACGAACACCGCCGCGCCGACCCCGGTTCTCAGTAGGCGCTTCACCTCATGCCATGGGTCCGGGACGACCATGACGCTCGGCGCCAAGGCGTACGCCACACCGTTGTTGAGCAGGAGCACGCCGGCTGCGATGCGCGACGCTGCGACGTACGCGGCGACCTGACCTCGGTCGGACAGCAGCACGAGCAGAAGCACGTCGGCGTTCAGGAGCCCCGCGGAGGCCAGACCACCTACGGTCATCGCACCTCTCAACTTGCGGTCGAGCGAGACGTGTACGGGTCGCGACTGGCCGCCCGCGGCGTTCCGGCGAGCCGACCGCATCAGGGACAAGCCGAGAACGATGGCGGCCATTGGCGCGCCGGCGGTGTATGCGACCAGCATCGGCCCGCTCGTGAGTCCCGCGACGGCACACGCACCGACGAGCAGGAGCCTGGCGAGCCCCGCAGTCCATTGCAGAGCAGCGGCGGCGCCGAACCGTTGTGCCGACTGGAGGAGGGCGACCAGGAAGAGCGACAGGCTTCCAAAGACGGCGCCGCCCGAAACGACGAGAACGACCTCACGGTAAGCGCCGATACCAGGCACGAGGACCGCGAAGCTCGCGGTGGCGACCGCGACACCGAGCACCGACCACAGACGATGCCACGCAAGGCGCCGGACCTTCGCGTACGTCACTCCGACGCGCTCCAGGTCCCAATCGACCGTCGTCTCGGCCACGGTCACGGTGGACAACCCGAGATCCGCCACCTGAACCATGAGACTGTTGACGGCAAGCCCGACTCCAAACAGGGCGAACTGCGACTGGTCGAGGGTCCGGGCGGCAACGACCACCGCTGCGAGGGCGGCGAGTGCGCCGCCGAGATTTCCTCCGACGGTGATTGCGGCGGACCGGAATCGAGGCGCTCGGATCAGTCGCGCGAGTGGCACTGGAAGGCGTCTGTGCATTCCGGATCGTCTGGTGGGGTCGCCACTCACCTCACGCGCTTCACGAGGGCCGGTGTCTCGAGCGCCTTGAGAGCCAACACGAGCAGCAGCCACCACGTCAGGGCGGTCAGCTGCGCTTCGAGCGTCGGGAATACGAGCGCGTACAGCGACAGGCCGATGCCTGCTGCGGCCAGGCACTGCAGGTCTGGGCGCTCGCGGGCACGCCAGGCGAGCCGAGACAGGACGAAGACTCCCCACGCGAGGACAGCGCCGATCGCCAGCAGGCCGACGACCCCGACTTCGACGAGGAGCTTGAGGACGTAGCTCTCGGTCGAGACCGGCTGCAGGCCGGCCAGCTTGCGCGTGTTGCCGGTCGCCGCGAGGCCTTGCCCGAAGACCTTCTGCGAGATGCTCGCGCGCCCGAATCGCCTGAGTGCCGCCCGCATGTCGTGCAGGCGTCGCGAGTTCGCAGGATCACCGTGAACGGAGAGCGCAGAGGCCATCCGATCCCCGACCTTGGCCGGGCTGATGCCGGCCACGAAACCGGCCGGGAGCGCGAGGGCAACGGCGGCGGCCGCCGTCGCTGCAAGCCGAACGCGTTGGCGCCCGTGCAGAACGAAGAGCAGCACGAGCACGCTCGCTGCGGTGATTGCGAACCCGCCGCGGCTGTACGTGAGCAGGAACCCCGCGAGAATCGCGACGAGGGCGACCGCCGCGAGCCCCCGCTGGAGCAGCTTCTTCGCAAGAACGAAGCCCAGCGCGACCGGCGCTGCCGTGCCGAGGAAGATCGAAGCATGAAGGTAGCTTCCGGTCGACCCGCCGTAGCGTGCGGTTCCCGTGACCGGATCGATCGGTGGAACCGCCTCGACGAAGCGGACGAGATGCGCAGCCTCGAGGAAGATCGAGCACGCGACCGCGACCGCCAGCGCGACCAGGGCGACGGCGAGCGGCTCGACGTCGCGACCGCGAAGAACGGGCCAGGCGACCACGGCGAACGTCGGATAGACGAGGTACTGGACGAGTCCGATCGCGTAGACCTTCAGCCCGACCGTCTGCGTGGTCGCGTCCGCCATCGCGACTCCCGCAATCGTCACCCAGGCGATCAGGAGTGGCCGGGCGGTCCGCCTCACCAGTCGGGGGAAATCGAGGAGGGGAAGGCGTAGAGCGATGCCGACGCGAAGAGAATCCCGATCACGACGAGCGGGTACAAGTCGGTCGGTCCGGCCGACGTCGCCGCGACCAGCAGGCCCGAGGAAGCGGCGGCAAGGAGCAGAGGCACGGCCGCGAGGAGCAGGGCTCGAAGCCGAGACTCGACCGCGCCCGTCGTCCTGCGCGGGCGCCTAGGTCTCCGGCCCTCCAACGTGGCGACGGCAAGGCCGCCCACCAAGATGCCGACCAAGCCGCCCCTGAACGGCGCGCCGCCCGATGTCGGCCCTAGGCGCGGCTCGTCGTAGATCAACATGTAGCGCTGCGGGGCACCGAGCAAGGACTGCCGAGCGCGCCGGCGCTGCAGCGACGGACGCGACGATTTTTGTGAGCCGACGATCCATCTGTTTTGCGCGGCCATGAGCGTCCGGACGTACGAGCGCGCCGCGGCAAGCGCACTTGCAAGCGCCGCCTCGTCGCTCTCGGCAGAAGCCGCAAAGCGCCCCGAGCCGCTCGGCCCCGGCGCGAACTGCGCGCGACCCCCCTGCTCGGGCACCGCGAGGGTCGGCAGGGCGGCCGCTTGCAGCTCGTCCGGTTGCACGGGCCAGACGACGACGCTGGCGCTCCGCGTTCTGCTGCCCGGCGGCGGCGCAGCGAGGGCAACGACCCCGCCGGCCGCGACAGACACGAGAAGAATCAGCGCAGAGAGGCGGGGGATCGTCACTCGTGAGTCCGTGCTCGACCTAAGCTACTGTCGAAAGATGGTCCACCGTGGTCTTTTCGCACTCGTCGCGCTCGCTGTTCTCGCTGTCGGATCGTCCTGCGGCACTGCAGACTCGACCCCGTCCCGAACGCCTGCCGTGCAGCCGGCGGAGTTCAAGAGCCCGCGCGACCTGCTCGTCAGCCGCCAAGATATCGTCCACCAGAAGAGCGCACCGGCCGGCGCGATCCTGCGCTGGTGGCAGGCGTTGCAGTTCCAGGACGCCAGGACCGCGGCGCGCTTCTACGTCCGCAAGACGAGCCGGAGCGACGTCGAGGCGCTCGCGCGGGAGCTGGCATCGTTCTTGACGTCCTCGCGGCCTGACATCACCGAGACGCAGGTGAGCGGGAGCGGGAAGGCCGCGCGCGTTCTCGCCAGCGTTCAATGGGTGGCGTTCACGCCCACCGGCGCGCGCGTGGTCGAGCTTCCCGCGACCTTCTACCTCCAGCGCGCCGACAACGGCGGGTGGAAGCTCACCGACAACAGCTTTCTGGACTACCGGCTGAAGTTGCAGCGCGGGACGGCGACGACGCGAGGCAAGTAGACCGGCGACTGGAGCCGCTCGTGGCCGGACTGGAAGTGGAGGTTGCCAATCGTCCACATCGGCGCCTGCCCGCGCTCACGAAGCGCTTGCTCCAGCGCTACGCGCCCACGCAGCTCTACCGCCGGCCGGTCAGCAGCCTCCGCCCCGAACGGCTCTATGCGTACCTCGACGCCCTGTGGAAGCGACGCTCGATCGACGGTGCGATCGTCGAGGTCGGCTGCTACCTCGGCGGCACTGCTGCGATCGCGTGGCAGATGCTGAGCCGCACCGGCTTCGAAAAGAGGTACGTCTGCGTCGACACCTTCGGCGGGTTCGTCGGCTCGCACTTCGAACGCGACGTCGAGCTCGGTACGCCGGAAGGCTGCCGCGGGCTCTTTGCCGACAACTCGCTCGAGATGGTGCGGCGCCTGCTGCGGCACTACGGGTGCGAGCGAGTCGAGTTGATCCAGGCGGACGTAACTCGCCTCTCGCCGGAGCGGCTTCCCGAGAAGATCTCGGTCGGGTTGATCGACGTCGATCTCGAGGTTCCCGTCTACGAAGCCCTTCGCCGGGTGGTCCCGCGTCTGGCACCCGGCGGCGTGGTGCTGGTCGACGACTGCGGCCCCGGGGACGACTACGCCGGTGCGAGGGCAGGTTACAGCCGCTTCGCGGGCGAGCGCGATCTTCCCGAGAAATACTTCATGGGCATGGGCGTCATCGACGGCGCCACGAAGGGCTGAATGCTGCGCGTCAGCCGTGCGCGCCGCCAGCGACTCCGCAGCGTCGCAGCGCAGCTCGGCGTCGAGGAGCTCGCCCGCACCGCTTGGGAGCTGGCGCGGCCCGACATCCGGCGTGATCGGATCGCTACGGCGTTCTTTCGCTGTGCGCTCGCCGCGATCCTGAACCGCGACAGCAATTGCATCGACGCCGGAGCTCACCGCGGCGACCTGCTCGCGGACATCGTCCGCATCGCCCCTGAGGGAACGCATTTCGCCTTCGAGCCGCTCCCGGCGTTCGCGGCCCAGATCCGCGACCGCTTTCCGACCGTGCGCGTGGAGGAGGTCGCACTCTGGAACCGCAAAGGCACGGCGCCGTTCGTCCATGTGCTGTCCGAGCCTGCGCTGAGCAGCCTCCGCGTCGACAAGGCGCAGCGCGGGACACTCGAGCAGCTGACGGTTCCAACCGACAGGCTCGACGACCTGGTCCCCGACGATTGGCCGGTCGCGCTGATCAAGATCGACGTCGAAGGCGCGGAGCGGCAGGTGCTGGAGGGTGCAGCCGCCACGATCGACCGTTGCCAACCGGTGCTCTACTTCGAGCACCATCGCGCTGCACACGCGTTCGGAACATCGGCGCCCGACCTGTTCAGCCTGTTGACGCGCTCCCTCGGCTACCGGGTGTTCGACGTGCGCGGAAACGGGCCGTACGACGTTCGGGCGTTCGAGCTGGCCGAACGCCGCCACGTCACGAACTTCCTCGCCCGACCGTAGCCGGGCTTGAGCGAACGAGGCCCGCTTACGGAGGTGCCGGTGGCGCCACCGCGCGGGCGAGCACGGCGATCGTTCCTCCCCGTCCGGCGGCTGCGGCCACGAGCTCGGCCAGCACGGCGGCGGGAATGAGCCCGACGCTCGCCGCCAGGAGCGAGAGCTCGCGCGGGGTCGCCCGGGTAGTGCCCTTGACGAGGTGAAGGGCGAGGTTGGGCCTCACCCCGCACCGCACGAGGACCGCAAGCCACATCCCCAGCGGATTCTGCTGCCAGACGAGGTGTTCGACGCGCATGACCTCGAAGCCGCTCCGCTCCAACAAGCGCAAGACGCCGCGAGGCGTGAAATGAACGCGGTGCCGAGGAACGTCGAAGTGGAGCCACCCGCGCCCGCCGACGCGGGCTTGCAGTGAATCGACGTTGGGCACTCCGACGAGCAGCACGCCGCCGGGCCGCAGCCAGTCGTGAACTCGGCGCAGCGCGCCGGCGGGGTCGTCGACGTGCTCGAGCACGTGCCACAGCACGGCCGCGTCGATCCCGATGTCGGTGTGCTGCTCGATCGAGGTACGCGCGACCGGAAGACCGCGCTCGGCTGCTGCGGAGGCGCCGAGGGCCGACGGCTCGATCCCTGACGCGTCGTAACCGGCCACGCGCAGCGCTGCGACGAGCCGTCCGCGGCCCGCGCCGACGTCGAGAACGCGACTGCCTCGGGGCAACCCGCTCCGGCGCAGCATCCCGGCGGGCTGTCGCATCACCGCCCGCTGCACGCGCTCGATCAGCGGCGCCATGCGCTTCGACGGCCCGTACATGCCGCGCTCGTAGGCGTCCTCCGAGGGCGGCTCGCCTGCGGTCACCGCGCTGCCGCACGCGTCGCAGCGCAGCAGGAGGAACTCGCGGCGGTCTGCGGGCTCGCCGGCGGCGACCTCTCTCCACGGCCTCAGCGAGCCGCCGCACGCCGGGCAGAGTCCCACGGCCGCCGGCACCGCCGTGGCCGTCACGTCTCTCCCGGGGCTCCGGGCCCGCAGACGCTGGGCTGCACCCAGCGGGAAGCCGATCATCTTCGCCAGGTCGCCGACGACGACCACGAGCGGGGCGAGCGCATGGGCCGCGAGCAGGCCGTGCAACGTGCGCACCGGCGGCCGGCGCCACAACCGTCGGTGGAACCTGCTGAAGTGGATCGCGACTCCACCCGCGACCACGCCGACAAGCCGGGGATCGCGACGCGTGCGAAGCAGGAGAACGGTTCCGATCGCGTATGCGAGATAGCGGGACGCATTTCGGCTCGCGAACAAGCCGGCCCGGCCCTCTGCACGCCCGTAGTTGAAGTACTGGCGGAAATACTGCGGAAGCGTCGCCCGCGACAACCAGGTCACCAGCGCATCCGAGACAAAGTCGAATCGCGCGCCCGCCCTTCGCAGCTCGAGATCGAACACGACGTCCTCGCCGTGGCTGAGCCACTCGGGATAGCCGCCGACGCGTGCCCACCAGTCCTTGCGAAACGCGATCGACCGGCTGGAAGGCAGGAAGCGCGCCGGGTCGACCTCCGGCAACTGCGTGGTGATCAGCGTGCTCAACGTGCGCTCGAACCACGTCCGTCCGCCGGCGACGAAGAAGCCGGCGCTGACGGCGACGCCGCGGTCGACCTCGAGCGGACGAACGAGCTTCTCCAGCCAGTCGACGGCGGCGATCGTGCCGGCGTCTGTCACCGCGATCAACGGGCCCGTCGCGTGTTCGATCGCGAGGTTTCGGCCACGCGAGATGCCCGAGCCCGGTGCCCGGTGGATCCGGACGCGCGGCTCGCGTTGCAGAAAACGCTCGACGGCCTCGGGGGTGCCGTCGGTCGACCCGCCGTCGACGATGACGATCTCGTCCGGCGGCCGCGTCTGCGCCAGGAGCGCGTCCAAGAAACAATCGATTGTTGAAGCCTCGTTCTTGACGGTCGCAATCACGCTGACGTGCTGACGAGGCGGTTCGTCCAACTACGACGCCGTGATTCCCCTACGCCGCCTTCGCTTTGACGAGCGAGGCGGAGTCGTTGCCGAGCCGCCGCCGCGAAGCGCTCGCCGCGACGGAGATCACGAGCTTGACGGCGATGCCCACGTAGACGGCTGCGTTGACCGCAACGCTGTTCCCGGCGGCGTAATGCTTTCGGTAGAAGCGGAACATTCCGTAGTGGAACGCATAGTTCAGCCTGGGCTTGCGATTCTTGCCGCTGCTTGCCGCTTTGACGTGGAAGACGGTCGCGTCCGGCTCGTACCACGTCACCCAGCCCGCCTGCTTGAGGCGGTAGCACAGGTCCAAGTCCTCCATGTACATCCAGTAGCCCTCGTCGAAGAGCCCGACCTCGTCGAGCGCGGTACGCCGCATGAGCATGAACGCGCCGTTCACGGCGTCCACTGCCCCGCGGTCGACCTCAGGAGCGCGGTACGCGGCAAGGGTGCCGCGCGCACCGGCGCCCCGGCCAACACCGGTGAAGTGACCGAGTGCACTGAGCGGTGTCGGAAACGATCGCCTTGCTGCGTGGTCGAACGTGCCGTCCTCGAGGATCAAGCGCGGGCCGCAGACGGCGACTTCACTCCGCTCGTCCATGAGGTCGAGCAGGAGGTCGAGGGAGCCTCCGGTCACGCGAGTGTCCGGATTGAGCGCGAGCACGTACTCCTTCGTTCCTGCGCGGATTGCAAGGTTGTTCGCCGCCGAGAAGCCGAGATTGCGGTCGCACGCGAACAGGCGAACCTCGGGGAAGTGCGATCGCACCATCTCAGCTGTGCCGTCGCCCGAGGCGTTGTCGACGACGGAGACGCTCGTAGGGCGGGAGGCGGTGTAGCTGCGGAGGCTCTCGAGGCACTGACGAAGGAGCGCCTGGCATCGATACGAAACGATGACGACGTCGAGACCCCGCTCGCTCACGGCTGCCCACCCTAGCGAGAAGGCCGTAAGGCGATTCGGACGAGGTCGGCTCTAGACTGATTGGCGAATGCGGTTCGCCCTTGCTGCAGTAGCCGCCATGGCGGCGGTCGCCGTCGTCGGCGCGTCCGGCGCTCGCGCTCCGAAACCTGTGGTGCTTTCCTCCGGCCGGCTGGACACGGGATTCGTCGATCCGCAGGCCTTTTCCGGCGCGCGCGCGGCGGACGCATTCCGACGCGTCGCGGGCGCCGGTGGCAGCTACGCAAGGCTCACGCTCGCGTGGGCGGAGGTCGCGCCTCGAGGGAGCGAACGACCTGTCGGCTTCGATGCCGCAGATCCCGCCGATCCGCATTACAGCTGGAGTGCGTTCGACCGCCAGGCGCGCGCCGCCGTCGCCGCAGGACTCGAGCCGATCGTGTCGGTCTACCTCGCCCCGGCGTGGGCGGAACGCGGGACAGCCGGAGGCCGAGGGACAAAACGGCCCGACCCAAGCGAGCTCGCGCTCTTTGCCCGCGCAGCGGCGACGCGCTTCAGCGGCAAGTTCGAAGGCCTGCCGCGCATCCGGTACTGGCAGGTGTGGAACGAGCCCAACCTGGATTGGTTCCTGATGCCGCAGTTCGACGGAGCACGGGCAGTGTCGCCGGCGTGGTACCGCACGATGGTGAATCGCTTCGCGGCCGCGGTGAAAGCCGTCGATGCGACGAATCTGGTCGTTGCCGGCGGAACGTCTCCGTTCGGCGACCCCGGCCGGGTCGTGGCGCCGCTCGCGTTCATGCGCGAGCTGCTCTGCATGGCGGGACGCCCGCTACGTCCGACCTGCAAGGTGCACGTTCACTTCGATATCTGGGCTCACCATCCGTACTCGATGGGCGGGCCGTTTCACCAGGCCGCACATCCCGACAACGTGTCGGTCGGCGATCTGCCGGAGATGCAGCGGCTGCTGACCGCCGCGATCCGCGCGGGCCACGTCGTGCATTCGCGTCCGGTTGCGTTCTGGGTGACCGAGTTCAGCTGGGACACGAATCCGCCGGATCCAAAGGGCGTGCCGATTCGCCTCCACGCCCGCTGGGTGGCCGAGGCGCTCTTCCAGATGTGGCGGTCGCAGGTCTCGCTCGTGACGTGGTTCCGCCTGGCCGACGAGCCCTTGGCGAAGGGGAGCTTCCAATCCGGGCTCTATTTCCAGCCGGCGTCGAATGGGCTCTCGCGCGGGAAGCCGGCACTCACCGCTTTCCACTTTCCGTTCGTGGCCTACCGCAACGACGGAGTCGTCTCCGTTTGGGGCCGAACACCGTCGTCGTCGCAAGGGGCGGTGTCCGTCGAGCAGCGGGTCAGGGGGCGCTGGCAAACGCTCCGAGTGATTCGTGCCGCTTCGTCCGGCATCTTCCGCGCGCGGGTCAACCCGCGAGGGGGAGGTGACATGCGGGCTCGCCTGGTCGGACACCGGGACGCCTCGCTGCCCTTCTCCCTCCACCGGCCGCCTGACCTGATCCTCGAGAACCCGTTCGGTAGCTGAGACGCGTCGTGCTCCACCGGCTTGGAGTCTCACTGGGCGCGGTCATCTCCGTCCTTGCTGTAGCCGCACTCCCCGTGTCGGCCGGATCGTCGGTGCAGGGAGCGCTGACGGTCGCGCTCGCCGGCGGCCCTCTGGAAACGGCCATTTTTGATCCGGGCGCGTTCGGCGGTGCACAGAGCTCGCTTGCGTTCGCCGCCGTCAAGGACGTCGGCGCCGGCAAGGTCCGCCTGGTGGCCAACTGGCGCTCGATCGCGCCGGTGACACGAGGGGCGGGATTCGATCCGGCGAACCCGTCCGATCCCCAGTACAACTGGGGCTCAGTCGACGCAGAGGTCACGGCGGCGGCCGCGGCCGGACTCGAGCCAATCATCTGCGTGAACTCCGCGCCCGAGTGGGCCGAGGACCTGTCCGTGGCCGCAGC
>WNGA01011700.1_pt1 | contig 14313 bp, 16 predicted proteins | sample 5400061 | NCBI WGS metagenome assembly WNGA01 (sample SAMN13153366, study PRJNA577476) | soil metagenome | isolation source: 100 cm soil or saprolite under grassland replicate 2 | place: USA:California | collected 2016-06-15 | reverse complement strand
TGGTAGATCTCCGGCAGCTCGCCCTCCTCGAAGTGCACGTCCAGCACGGGGCCGATGATCTGGACGATCTCGCCGGTCCCGGTGGTTTCCTTCTTCTTCGCGGCCGTCTTCACTGCCATCTCGCTACCCCTTCAGCGCTTCGGCGCCCGAAGCGATCTCCAGCATCTCTTTGGTGATGCGCGTCTGACGCGCCTTGTTCGCCGCGAGCGTGAGGTCGCCGATGATGTCGTCCGCGGCATCGGTCGCGTTGCGCATCGCGACCATCTGCGCGGAGAACTGCGAGGCCTTCGACTCGAGGACCGCCTGATACAGGGCCATCTCGATGAAGCGCGGAAGGATGACGTCCATCACCGCCTGCGGATCCGGTTCGAACAGGTACTGGATCGGCGGGAGGTCGTCGATGTCCTCCTCCTCGGGCACGAGTGGAAGGATCCGCCGGATCGTCGGCTCCTGGCGGAGCGTGTTGATGAAACGCGTGAAGGCCAGGTGCACCTCGTCGACACTCCCGCTGGTGAACTCGTCCACCGCGACGCGGGCGATGACGTTCGTGTCACTGGTCGTCGGTCGATCCGGGATCCCCGGAAACTCCGCGATCACGGGAGTGCGCAGGCGGCGGAGCGAGCCGATGCCCTTCTTTCCGACGGCGACGTAGGCGGTCGCCGGCTGCTCCTGCGCGAAACGGATGGCCGTCCGGAGTAGGTTCACGTTCATCGGACCCACCAGACCGCGGTCGGTCGTGATGAGCACGACGGCGACCTTGCGGACCGGTGTCCGACGATGCAGCAGCGGGCTGACCTCCGGATCGGCGTACGGAGCGAGCTCGTTCAGCACCGACCGCAGCTTCTGCTCGAAGGGACGTGACGCGAGAACCGCCTCCTGCGCGCGGCGCATCTTCGACGCGGCGACGAGCTGCATCGCACGCGTGAGCTGCTGAATGTTCTTGACCGACCGGACGCGCCGCCGCAGATCTCGTTCGCTGGGCATTTACGCCTTCGCCTCAGCGGGCTTCTTTGCCTCGGGCTCCGTGTTCGCGCGGCCGGCCCTGGCTTTGCCGGCGCCGGCCGAGCCCCCTTCAAGGGCCTTGGCCTCGTCGTACGACACGGTCTTCTTGAACTCCTCGATCATCGCGCGCGCCTGCTTCTCGATCTCGGCGTCGAACTTCTTGTCTTTCGCGATCTTGTCGGCCAGCGGCTTGTATTGCGTTTCCATGAAGCGGTACAGGTCGCGCTCGAAGTCCTTCACGCGCGCGGCCGGCACGTCGTCGACGTAGCCGTTCGACGCCGCGAAAATGATCACGACCTCTTGCACGAGCGAGAGCGGCTGGTATTGCGGCTGCTTCATGATCTCGGTGATCCGCTCGCCGCGTCGCAACTGCTGCTGCGTCTGCTTGTCGAGGTCCGAGCCGAACTGCGCGAACGCCGCGAGCTCGCGGTACTGCGCGAGATCGGCCTTGAGGCCCTTCACCACCGACTTCATGGCTTTGGTCTGCGCGTCGCCACCGACTCGGGAGACCGAGAGGCCGCTGTTCATGGCGGGGCGGATGCCCTGGTTGAAGAGGTCGGTCTCGAGGTAGATCTGGCCATCGGTGATCGAGATGACGTTCGTCGGGATGTAGGCGGAGATGTCGTTCGCCTGGGTCTCGATGAGCGGCAGCGCCGTCAGTGACCCGCCGCCGTTCTCCTTGTTGAGGCGGGCGGCGCGCTCGAGGAGGCGCGAGTGCAGGTAGAAGACGTCTCCGGGATACGCCTCGCGGCCGGGCGGACGCCGCGTGAGGAGCGAGACCTGCCGGTACGCCCAGGCGTGCTTCGACAGGTCGTCGTAGACGACGAGCGCGTTCTGGCCCTTGTCCCGGAAGTACTCGCCCATCGCGCACCCGGCGAACGGGGCGAGGTACTGGAGCGTGGCCGGGTCCGACGCGCCGGCGACGACGATGATCGTGTGGTCCATCGCGCCGTGCTCCTCGAGGATCGCGGCGATCTTCGCGACCGAGGAGTCTTTCTGCCCGATCGCGACGTAGATGCAGATGAGGTCCTGGCCCTTCTGATTGATGATCGTGTCGATCGCCACGGCGGTCTTGCCTGTCTGACGGTCGCCGATGATCAGCTCGCGCTGCCCACGGCCGATCGGCGTGATCGCGTCGATGACCTTGATGCCGGTCTGCACCGGCGTATCCACGTTCTGACGGGACATGACGCCAGGCGCGACGACGTCCACGGGCCGGGATTCCTTCGTGTCGATCGGGCCCTTCCCGTCGAGCGGGCGCGCCAGGGGGTCCACGACGCGGCCGACCAATTGCGGCCCGACCGAGGTCTCGACGATCCGGCCGGTGGTACGGACCTCGCCGCCCTCCTCGATGCCGGTGTAGTCGCCGAGGATGATCGCGCTCACGGTGTCCTCTTCGAGGTTGAAGGCGAGACCGAAGACCTCGTTGCCGAAGTCGAGAAGCTCCGAGGCCATGCACGCGGCGAGGCCGTGGATGCGGGCGATACCGTCGCCGATCTCGACCACGGTGCCGACGTCGACGGACTCGGACCGTCCTTCGAACTTCTGGATCTGCGCCTTGATGATGTCCGTGATCTCTGACGTCGTCGCCACGGTGTTCCCCCTCTAGCTCGCGAGCTCGCGCCGGAGCTCGTCCAACTGTGCTTTCAGCGATGAATCGATGAGCCGGTCGCCGACCTGCACTTTCGCGCCGCCGAGGAGCGACTCGTCGACAGCGAACGTGGCGCGGATCTTCTTGCCGCTCGATCGCTCGAGACGGCTTACGAGCTCGTCCCGCTCCTTCGCGCTGATCTCCTTCGCCGTCGTGATCGTGCCTTTGACGATCCCCGCGCGCCGCTCGACGAGATCGACATACGCTGTCGCGATCTGCGGAAAAAGCGCGATGCGCTCGCGCTCGAGCAGCACCGGGATTGCGTAGCGCGCGCAGGATCTCGCCGCTGAGCGCTTCCTGAAGACGCCGCAGCGACGCGCCGAGCTCATCCACGGTCTTTTCGCTGGTGCCGATCTGGTAGAGCGCCTCGGCGTAACGGCGCGCCGACGATCCGCTGAGTGCCATCAGTTCTGCTTCAACTCCGTGCCCGCTTCCTCCAGAGACCGCTCGATGAGCGCGCGGTGCTGCTCGGGACTGATCTCGCGACCGAGGATGCGGCTCGCCGCGAGGACGACCATCGACGCGACCTCACCTCGCAGTTGCGCGAGCGCCTGGTCGTGAAGGTGCTCGGCGTCGGTGCGGCCCTTTTCGCGGATGCGATCGGCTTCCGCTTTCGCCTGCGTCCGGATGTCGGTGGCGGCGGCCTCCGCGGCTTTCGTCGTGCGCTCGGCGATCGCGGCCGCCTCGCGACGCGCCTCTCCGAGGATCTTCTCGACCTCTTGCTTCAGCTGCTCGCGCTCGCGTCGCGCGGATTCGGTGAGCTCAAGCCCCTCGCGGATCTTCGCCGCGCGCCGATCGAGCGTCGCCAGGATCGGGCCCCACATGAAGCGGCGAAGCAGATAGAGGAGCACGAGGAAGTTGACGATCGAGACGAGCACCCAGAACGGGTGCACGACGAGCGCGGTCGGCGACTCTTCCGCGATGAATGGAGCGAAAAGCATTGCCTAGAGCGCCTTGCCCTGCAGAAGGAACGCGATGACGAACGAGAAGATGCCCAGCGACTCCGCGAAGACGACGATGATGATTCCGTTGGTGCGGATCGCGTTCGCGGCGTCGGGGTTGCGTCCCGTTGCTTCCGCGACCTTCGAACCCGCGATGCCGATGCCGAGTCCGGCCCCCAGGGCCCCGAAACCGATCGCGATGCCGGCGCCAAGCCAAGCCAAGCTCATGGTTTTCCTCCTCGCGAATTAGGCCGCGTGGGCTGCTTCGAGTTGCGGAGCGTGTGACGCTTCGGGATGGGCTGCCTCGTGCTCCTCACCACCGTGAGACTCGAGCGCAAGGATGATGTAGAGCAGCACGAGGAACGCGAACACGAACGCCTGGATGAATCCGATGAACAGCTCGAGGCCGATGAACGGAAGCACGAAGCTAGGAACGAACAGGAGCGCGGAGAGGACTGAGAGAACGATCTCGCCGCCCCAGATGTTGCCCCAGAGTCGGAGCGTCAGCGTGAGGATGCGGAACAGCTCGCTGAAGAACTCGATCGGGCCGACGAAGACGAGCATGACGACGCCGACGAGCGGTCCCTCCTTGAACGCTGGGATGTTGACCCAGCGCGTGAAGTAACCGAGCCCGTTCTGCTGGATGCCGGCCCACTGGTACCAGACGAAGCCTGTCAGGGCGAGGCCGAGGTTGGTGTGGTAGTCGGCGGTCGGCGAGTGGAGCAGCTCGATCTGGCCGACGAGCGGGATGACCGAAAGCCAGTTGCTCAGCAGCGCGAAGAGGAAGAGCGAGCCGAACAGCGGGAGGAACCGCACCACTGCTGGACCTCCGGCGTCCTTCATGAAATCCACGAGCGCCTGCACGATGAGCTCGATGAATCCCTGGAAACGTCCGGGTACCTCGCTCACCCCGCGTGATGCGAGGACGCCGAGCACGAGGAGGACGGCCATGACGAGCCACGCGGTGAAGATCGAGTTCGAGATCGAGATGTCGTTCCAGATCGAGATCACGCCGCTCGCGGACGGCGCCTCTTCGCCACCGAGGTGGATGAGCGGCGTCCCGGCCTGTTCGGCAACGTGGATGTCCGCCTGCGCGGGCGGCCAGTTCGGCAGGTTTCCGGTCAGCGCCGCGCCGATCACGGCGACGGCATTCAGAAGCAGCACGATGCCGATGACCTGCCTCACTCGCTCTCCTCGCCCGACTCTTTCTTCTGCTCTCGCTCTTGGATCTCGCGCTCCCAGCGCCTGCCCGCCTTGCGTGCCGCGTCGCTTGTTGGCGGCGTCGGATTGCGCGCGATGTATCGCCGGATGATCAGGAACATCCCCAGGCCCGCGACCGCCAGACCCACCAGGATCGCCACGAGCCCCAGCGTTGGGGCGGTCCCGAACTGTTCGTCGAGCTTCTGCCCCACGTACGCGGCGATGAGCAGCGGCCCTCCCACGACCACCGCGACCTGGAAGCCCATGGAAAGGAGATCGCCGCCGTAGCTGCCGGAGTCACGCTGGGGCAATGCAGAGACAGGTTAGCGGCTAGAGCCACCCCTTGCGTCGGAAGTAATAGGCGGTGCCGGCGGCCACGGCGACCATGAAGATCAGCGATGCGAAGAACAGCGGTTCGCTGTCGTACGGGATGAATTTCCAGTTCTGGCCAAAGAAACCCGTCACCACGGTGAGCACCAGCAACACCGTCGCCATGCTCGTGAGCACCTTCACGACCTCGTTGAGCCGGTTGGACACCGACGCCAGATGCGCGTCGATGACGTTCGACGTGAGCTCACGGAAGGTGTCGATCTCGTCGGTCACGCGCGAGATGTGGTCATACACGTCCTGGAAGTACACCCGGCGGCCGGTCTCGCGCAGCTCGCGGATGTCGCCGCGCACGAGGACGGTGAGGACGTCACGCTCGGGCGCGATGAGGTGGCGGATCCGCACCAGGTCGCGCTTCAGCACGAAGAGCTCGCGGATGGAGGTGTCGTAGTCAGGCGCCTCGCCGCCGACGACCATCGACTCGAGGAGCTCGACGCGGTCGCCGAGCGCGTCGACGATCTTGAAGTACTGGTCGACGATGGTGTCGAGGAGCGCATGGAGGAGCAGACCGGTGGTCTGCAGCTTCCCCTCCCGAAAGCGCTTCTCGACGGCGGCGCGCGCGGTGAAGTCACCCTCGTGCACGGTGACGATCGCGTTCTGCAACATGAAGATCGAGATCTCGACCTCACGCACCACGCCGGGCGACGGTTCCTCGAGCGCGTAAAAGACGATGAAGTAGTGGTCATCGTACTGGTCGATCTTCGGCCGCTCGTGCCGCTGCTGCGCATCCTCGACCGCAAGCGGATGCAGATTGAGCTCCTTCGCAGCGAGCTCGAAGTCGTGGCTCTTTGGATCGCTGATGTCGAGCCAGCACGGGCGGTCGCGGAGCTCAGAGAGCTCCTCGGGGGGCCGCTCGCTGGTCTGGTTTGTTTCTTTGACGAGCAGACGCGCAGGCATGACTGAAGGCTAACGCGGCGGACTAACTGGCGAAGCGGCTGACCACCCTCAGGAACTCGGGCCCGTCGAATGGCTTGCCGAGGAATGCCTCGGCGTTGCAGCGGTCCGCCTCGTGCTTGGGGTCGCTTGCGCCGGTGAGGATCACCAGCGGAACGCGTCGAAGCGCCATCCGTAGCTCGCGCGCGAAAGACGGTCCGTCGACGCCGGGCATCTGGATGTCGAGGACGACGAGCGCTGGTGGATCGCGCTGGATCGCGCGCATGGCCTCTTCCCCATCGCGTGCCTCGACGACGCGGAAGCCGTGCTCGGTGAGCACGGCGCGCTCGGCGGCGCGCGTCGCCGCGTCGTCGTCGACGACGAGGACCGGGCGCGGAAACCGCTGAAGAAGCATGGCCACCCCACCATGCACAACGCGTACCGCTCGTTCGGTCTTCGTAGACTCGCCCCGTGGCGCCGCCCCGCGGCCTCCGCGCGGTCGAAGAAGTCGTGCCCAAACTCGGCGCGAAGGCGGGTTTCCCGGCGCTACGTATCGGTGAGGTGACGAAGTACGACCGGCCGCTCGAGCATCTCAGCGGGCAGCTCGATATCGCTCCGCTGAAGCTGCCGCTCCGCGCGCGCGATGGACGCTACGGTCTAGTGCTTTGCTTTTCCCTCGAAGCCGTCGACCCACCGAAGCTGGCGCGCGAGCTCGTGCGCGTCGCGCATCCCGAGGGTGCGATCTGGGTCGTGGTGTGGAAGAAGGACCATCTGCCGCCGGGTGTGCTGTCCTGGGACGAGGCGCAGCGCGTGATGCTCACCACGCCGTGGGTCGACAACAAGATCCTGTCGCTGGGCGAGCAGGTGTACGCGACCCGCTACGTGCGCCGGCGTCGGCCAGCAAAGTCCTGAACGAGGAACCGTTGGCATCCCGGGGCAGTAAGGGCTTATGTAATGGACCGACGACAGGCCGCGCTCATCCTACTGGCCGTGGCATTCAGCTCGATCGCTTGCTCGGAGCCGTCGCCTGCACCTTTGCCTCTGCCTACCGCGGTCATTCGCGACGAGCCTCCACTGAATCTCGGCTTCTCGCGTCCGCTGCCGGCCAACTGGACCCTCGTCTCGACCCACGAGTTGCTTCTCGCGGTGCCGGGCGAGTGGAGCGAAGGCGACGGCGCCTGGGGTATTCCTTCTCCATAACGCCAGCCGCGACGCGAGTATGCGTATCGATCTCTACGGCAAGGACACGATCGATCACGTCGTGAACGCTCACTACGTGCAGTCGAACTCATTGAAGCCGGAGCTGAAGAAGCTCGTCCTGCTCAACATCCGGCCCTCTGCCGAGGTGCGCTACGCGCCTCTTTCATGGAACTCACCGACGGGCGGCGGCACATATGAAGGCCGCACCATCGTGACCCAGCTCAGCGACCAGAGCGTCGTCGCGTTCTCGATCACCTCGGATCAGCGACCGAGAGAGGCGACCGTCGTGAGTGCCGACGCCGCTGACCGGCAGGAGATGATCGCCGCCTACGCGATGCCGCTGCGTGACGCGGATCGGACGTTCACGCGCTCGCAGATCGAACATGCGCTCGGACGCGCCGGGTACGCTCTCGGATCCTCACGCCGTGGGCGTGAGCGTCGACGCGGTCATGTACCGAGTGGCCGAGGAGGCAGGCGCGTTCGTGCTTGTCTCGCTCTATCCGGACCGCGCCGCGCGACTACGCGGAGATCCCGGCGCGATCGGGCAAGGCTCGGACGGTCCTCAGACGTCTTTGCCGATCAGCGCGCGCGCCATCGGCAACGCTGTCGCTCTTGTGGGCGCACGAGACGTGATGCTTCGTTACCGGATGCTCGTCGCACTCGACGACCTCCTGTCGCTACCTCGTTGACCGAAATGTCACGCCGCTAGCCGGAACACGAGTCGGCAAACTGGCGTCGTAACCGCATGAGGCTGGTGATCGCTCTGGCGCTGATGGCCGCCGCATGCGGCGGCGGCCTCGCTTGGCCCACCCCGTCGCCTTCGCCGCAGGCGCTCACCGTGCCACAGCTCAAGTACCGCGTGATGGACCAGCTGGGCCGACCATGGTTCTGCGACCCCGACTTCTTCCCGGTGGGCCGTGGCGACGAGGGGCAGCGCGCGCAGGAGAAGCTCCCGGAGATACAGAAGGACGCCGACACCTTCAACGCGATCGTCGCGCATCTGGGGCTGCCGTCGGCGCCGCCATACACGGCCGACCAGCAGCTCGCGATCTATCGCGAGTGGAAGACGCTAAACGTGTTGCAGCTCCAGCCGACTACGAACAACGTCTGGGGCTTCACGTACCTGGCGATGAAGAACGTCGGCGGTGGCGAGCGCGTGGAGGGCCGCGTCCTGGCGGACGGAAGCGTGAGCGTCCTCACCCGCCAGCAGGCCGGACCACCCCCGTGTCCGATCTGTCTCGCCCTCGGCACGCGGATCGCGACGCCGAGTGGTGAGATCGCCGTGCAAGACCTGCGAATCGGCGACATCGTTTGGACGAGCGACGCGGATGGAGCACGGGTCTCCGCAGCGCTGATCGCCGTCGGCAACGCCCCGGTGCCCGCGACGCACGTCATTGTCCGCGTCGCGCTCAACGACGGACGCCTCGTCTACGTGTCGCCGGGCCACCCGACCGCGGAGGGACGCCACATCGGCGACCTCGCTGCCGGAGACACGCTCGATGGCACGCGCATCGCGAGCGTCGAGCGCGTCACCTACGCGGGCGGCGCGACGTACGACATCCTTCCGGCCGGCACGACGGGCGTGTACTGGGCGAACGGCGTGCTACTCGGAAGCACGCTCCGCGCTCAGTAGCGCACAGCCACTCCGCCGGCGATGACGTTGTGGCGTTCGGCATAAACGATCCCTGAGCGGACGTGAAGCACGAGCTTGTCGAGGAACCACATGCCGGGACCGCTCGTTGGCCGGCCGCCAAGGTCGTAGGCCGTCCCGTGACACGTATCCATGAACGCGTTCGCGTCTGCCGCACCGCTGCCGTACGTCCTGTCTTCCAGCTCGCACCCCGTCCTCGGGTCGACGCCAAGGAAGGCCTGAACGGTGTCGTCTCCGCGGCGCACGACGAAGATTGGCATGCCTGCAGGGCGTGACCGCGGGCCCCAGAGACTCATGTGCCCGCGCTCGCGCTCGGCATTCGCGATGCGATCGAGTCCGGAGAGCTCCTTCACGGTCAGACGCACGATCTTGTTCGGCCCGAGCGTCTCGACACGAACGAGACCGATCTCATCCAACTGGCCAGGCAGTGGCGTCGGCCCCAGCATGAAGGCGACGGCGACTGCGGTGACGCTTACAGCAGCCAGTGCGGACACGACGAAGAAGAGTCGCGCCGATCGCCTCATCAGGTCTCGAGAAGCTCCCGCGTGAGGAACTTGACGATCCGGCCGTAGGCGTCCTCAGCGTTCGCGCGTTTCGTGAAACCGTGGCCCTCGCCGGGATACACGACGTATTCGACGCGACGGCCGAGCGCGCGCAGGCGCTCGACGACCTGATCCGACTCCTCCTGCGGGACGCGCGGGTCGTTCCCGCCCTGGAGGATGAGCATCGGGCAGCGGACGTTCTCGATGTGCGTGATCGGTGAGCGCTCCACGAGCTTTTCGCGGTCCCGCTCGGCGTCACCGATCCAGCGTGCGAGGAAACGGCGCCAGTTCGGCTGCGCGTTCTCGAGCATGGTGATGAGATTCGCGACGCCGAAGACGTCGACTGCGCAGCGCCACAGATCGGGGATGCGCGTGACGCAGGTGAGCGTTGCGAAGCCCCCGTACGAGCCGCCGTAGACCGCGAGCCGTTTCTGATCGAAGTCCGTCTGCTTCGTCATCCAGTCGGAGACCGCGCGAAGATCACGGAGGTCGACCCCGCCCCAGTCCTTGTGGATCGCGACCTGCCACGCGCGTCCGTAGCCCGTCGAGCCGTGGATGTTCGGTACGACTAGCGCCATCCCGTTGTGCACGAGCGCCGCGAGGTGGGTCAGGTGCGCAGAGAATGCCGGCCGCGACTGGCCTTCGGGACCACCGTGCGGATACAGCACCGCGGGCACAGGTCCACGCGCTCCACGCGGTCTATACACGAAGCACGGGATGTCTCCGTCTGCCGCCGGGATGCGAATGAGCTCCGGCTCGACGAGCTCGTCGCCCGGCACGCCGAAGGTCGTCGTCAGCGCGACGCGTGCGTCGTCCTTCGCGATATCGAGCGTCCACACCTGCCACGGCTCGGTCGCCGAGATCCGCGAAAACGCTGCGCGCGTTCCGTCCGCGCTCAGGATCAGGTCTTCGCAGACTCCGTGGAGCTCTCGTTCGCTCACAGGACCGCGATCCTTGCGCCAGCGCAGTCGGGAGTAACCGTCTTCGTTCACGGACCACATCTGGACATGACCGTTGGCGGACGAAGCTGCAAGCTCGACGTCCCAATCCGGCTCATCGATCGGGTCCAACGCATCAGTGGCTGTATCGCGCGCTGCGAGCCAAAGGTGGTCACTCCCCTTGTCGGTGATCTCGACGATCGAACCGTCAGCACGCCAACCCACAGGGATGTGCTGGACGTTCTCCTCGTGCGGTGTGATGTCCCAAGCCTTGCCCGTGACCGGATCGACGAGGAGCAGCTCCTGCGTCGTGTTGTCGAGGACCCGCATGACGAGGAGGCGAGTGCCGTCGGGCGACCACCCGCCGGCGACATGCCACGCCGCGCCAGTGACGAGCTGTCGTTCCGAACCCGTATCGAGGTCAGCGATCACGATGTCCATGTCGGTCGCGGTGCGCGCGTTGCTCGAGAACGCGACGCGCCGTCCATCGGGCGAGGCGGCGTTCCACGAGAGCAGCCGCTGCACCTTCCCGGCGGGATCGACCGACACCGGCGCGACCGGGCCATCGGGATGGCGGACATAGAGCTGATGGAGCTCCGTGCCGCCACGATCGGCCGCGGCGAGCAGCTCCCCGCTCGCGCTCCAGCACAGGCTGCGGACGGCGTGCTCGGGGACGGTTACCGCGCGCTGCGCGCTGCCCCCGGTCGCGGGGAGCGTCCACGCCTCGTAGGTGCCGGCACCCTGGTCGGACACGACCGCGAGCGTCCGCCCGTCAGGCGACAGCGCGAGCGCGGAGCGGCAGGCGAAGCGGCGCGTTGTGTGGGGCACGATCGCGAGCCGATCGCGCGGGTGGAAGTCCGAAAGCGGCCGGTTTGGCACCGTCGGCTACGGTACCGCTGTCATCGTCATGGCGCGAAGTCTGAACTTCTGGCTCAGATCGTTCTAGCGGCGGGCCAGCATCTCGGATAGGTCGCGGGCGTTGTTCACGGCCTTGTCGCCGTAGCAGTTGTTCATGAGCAGATGGATCTCCTCGGACGCCTCCTCCATCCGCTTGATCTTCGGTAACCACTCCTCGAGCTCGCTCTTCTTATAGGAGTAGTCGAAGCGCTCGGCGGCGGTGAGACCCGGTTTCTTCCAATTCTCGGCGTTGCGACCGTGGAAGCGGACGAGGGCGAGAGGCGCGGTGACCGCATCCACTGGCGGGATGCTCGATGGAAAGCCCTGGGGCTCGTCGACCGCAACATAACTGAGCCCGTTGTCGCGCAGAAAGGCGAGCGTCTCGTCACGGTTGCGCTCCTCCATCCACAGACGGTTGCGGAACTCCACGGCGAGCCGGTCGTCCGGCAGGAGCTCGCGCGCGCGAAGGATCTCACTCTTGTTCTTCCCGGTGATCGTGAACCAGTCGGGGTACTGCAGCAGGATCGCGCCGAGCTTTCCCGCCTTGCGCAGCGGCTCGAGCGCGACCCAGAACCGCGCATGGATCTCGTCGATGATCTCCTTCGGCAGATCCTTGGGATAGACCCGCTTCTTCGCGCGGGTCTCCTCGGGCATCGACTCGCGCAGGTCCTTTGGGAGCCGCTTCGGATCGGTCGGATGCGTCGTGATCGTCGCGAACGCTTTGAAGTTCATCGTGAAGTCTTCGGGCGTGCGCTCGAGCCAGAGCTGCGCCTGCTTCTGATCCGGCAGCGCGTAGTACGACGCGTCGTTCTCGACTAAGGAGAAACGGTCGGCGTAGAAACGAAGGCGCTCGTCAGCCTTCTTGGCGACGTTGTCCGGGTACCAGCCAGACTCGAGAAGAGTTGGATCGGTCCACGAGCACGTGCCGATGAGAACTCGCTTCTTCACGCTAGGCAAAAGTCTGCACGCTTATGCGTGCGTCGGCCGGAGGCCCGACAGACGGCGGGTGCGGCGCTCCTCGAGCGAGCATCTGCGCCCAGCCGGCCCGAGCGGAACGCGTTCCGTGAGTGGCGGGCCGGCGTAGCCAGCCGCGAGCGAGAGGAGTGCCGCGCCCCCCTAGGTCGGGCAGCGCGGAGGACGCATGCACGAACGAGCGGACGTTAGAAGCGGTCGGCTTCCTCGGCGTATAGGGACGGATCCAGCTCTTTCGCTTTCGGGGTTCGTTGCGCGAGCGCGACGACTGTCACTCCGAAGAGCACGACGAGCCCGACAAACGAGATCACCTGTGTCCGACCGCTCGTCACGAATGCCAAGACTCCGAGCACGATCGTGACGCCGTAGATCAGAAGCACAGCTTGCGCATGCGAAAGACCGACATCGAGCAGGCGGTGATGGAAGTGGCCGCGATCCGGCGCGAAGGGCGGTTGGCCCTGCGCCATCCGCCGCACGATGACGTAGAAGGTGTCGATGATCGGAACGCCGAGCACGAGCAGAGCTGCGGCCACCTTCGCCGTACCAAAGATCGATAGCACCGCGAGCATCGTCCCGACGAACGTCACGCCGGTCGTGCCGAGGAATAGACGAGCCGGATGGAAGTTGAACAGCAGGAAGCCGCCGGTCGCGCCCGCAAGAGCAAATGCCATCCACGCGACGAACGGCTCGTTGACCTGAGGCAGCAGCGCGAGGGCACCCAGCGTCAGGGCGGCGATCGCCGCCACGCCGGCCGCGAGCCCATCAAGCCCGTCGATGAAGTTGAGCGCGACGTTCATCCCGACGATCCAGAAGACCGTGAACGCGATCGCGACGATGCCCGCAAGCTCGATGAGCCCGTCACCGAATGGATCGTTCACGAATCCGATGCGCAGACCGGCCGCGACGATGACCGCCGCGACGACCATCAGCCCGAGGAACTGCCAGCGCGCGCGGAGCTCGAACACATCGTCGATCAGTCCCAGCGTCATGCCGAGGAGCGCCGCGAAAGCCGTGAGCGTGAAACGCGACGAGCGGACCTCCTCCGGGATGAGGAACGGATGCCCGGCGACACGGTCGATCACCCAGAAAGCGAGGATCGTGAGACCGAACGCCAGCGCGATCGCGAAGCCGCCAGGTCGCGGGATCGGTCGCGGATGCATGCGACGGCCGCCCGGCATGTCGAGCATGTCGAAGCGCTCCGCGAGCCGGCCCACGAGCGGTGTGATCGCAGCGGAAAGAAGGAATGCGACAAGAGCCGAGCTGACGAGGAGGAGGCCGGTCACGGTCCGAACGATAGCCTGAGACGGCGTAACGAGCGGTCAGCCGTCGTGACGGCGCATCCAGTCCCCGACTTTCGGCCAAAGATCCTGTTTCGCGGTGCGTCCGACGACGATCCCGACATGTCCGCCCTGGACGACAAGCTCCTCGCGATCGTGGCTGCTCACCCTTCCAAGGATCGCCGACGTCGTCGGGCGAGGAGCGATGCTGTCGGTCATCGCGGCGACGTTGAGCACCGGCACGCGGATGGCGGACAGTCGCACTGGACGCCCATCCATCTCAAGACGATCGCGGACGAGCTTGTTGTCCTGATAGAACTCGGTGATCCACTGGTAGTACGCCGCGGCGGGGAACGGCGTTCCCTCATTGATCCAGCGGTACATCGCTTGCCAAGCGCGCGCGTCGAAGCCCGGCTCGCGCATCCGCTCGTAGAGCTGCAGGTACGTGCCGAGGTACGACGAGGCGGGGTTCAACAGATTCGCTCCGAGCCCGACGAGCTCGCCCGGGATCGTGTCGAAGGTGTCGCGCAGCTTTTCGATCGGAAACGCTCCCTTCGCGGTCCACGTGCCGAACTTGCCCGCGTGGCTGAAGTCGATCGGCGTCGTGAGGAGCGCGAAGTTCTTCACCGGCGCGTCGGGGTGCAAGGAGAGATAGCAGGCCGCGAGTACTCCGCCGATGCAGTACCCGAGCAGCGTGAGTGGAGCGCCCGCGTCACGTTCCGCCTCGCGCAGCGCGCGCGGAAGGTAGCGCGTGACGAGCGCAGTGATGTCGATGTTCCGAT
>WNGA01009618.1_pt1 | contig 14318 bp, 14 predicted proteins | sample 5400061 | NCBI WGS metagenome assembly WNGA01 (sample SAMN13153366, study PRJNA577476) | soil metagenome | isolation source: 100 cm soil or saprolite under grassland replicate 2 | place: USA:California | collected 2016-06-15 | reverse complement strand
TGACGGCCAAGTGACAGCCGAAGAACCACAAGAATCAGCCGCGACCGGGCCTCCACTTCAGTTCCTCCAAAACCCGGCTCACCGCCCGGGTTTTGCACCGGAAATTAGCTAGTTTCCGGTGCAAAACCGGGTCGCGAGCCGGTTTCCGATGAGAGTGAGAAGTCGCGGGCGATTTCGTTGGCGCGGTCCTCGAGAGATACCGGGCCAAAGAAAAGCGCCCTGTTCGTCGACTCCTCCAGATTGCCGTCAAGGCTCACCACGGAGCCGGCGAGAGTTCTGCCCTGGCTAAGCAGGCTTGAGGTGGTCTGGGAGACCCAACGTCGTCATCGGCTGGATCGGGCACCGGCGGGAACAGACCTGCTCGGTTGGTCGGCTCGGGCGCTGTTGGGGCTTCGGCGGCGTCAGCGATACAGGATCGTCGATGGTTAGCGTCTGCCATGCCTCCTCGGCCAGGGCGGATGCCGTCATGGCCACAGCGGGGGGCCGGCCACTGAAAAACCGCTCAAACATCGCTTGCGGTGGACCGCCAATAAAGCGCCGGCGCGCGTTCATTGTGACGCGACCAGGGGGCGGAATCTGTCATAGGCTGAGTCCACTGTGGCAAGCAAGGAGGCATGTCATGGCGCGCTTCCGCACGAGCGCAAAGAACGGCTGGGATGCAGCTCTGCATGAGATCGAGCACCAAGCCGAGCACTGGAATACACCCGAGCACGGTGAGACCGGCCTCCTCATTGCTCGGGCCTTACTCGGCGCCGTCGATATCGCACGCGCAGGTGGCTTGCAGTGCGAGCACCGGCAGGAGGCGGACGGGGAGCACCGCCTCGATGATCGCCGCAGCCAGAGGCTGCAGGCTATCACGCCCGCCAGCTTTCCACTCCAGGCGCCCGCACCTTCGGACTTGGCCGGTTTGCCACGAACTGGCTAGGGAGGCGTTGCGTCCTTGGTGACTTCCGCCTTACGAACTGCGGCACCCCGATCACTGGGACACTCCGGACCGCGGTGCCACCACCCATTTCGTTGCCAAGGCGCGGCGGGTCGCGGTGAGCAGCGCCGCGCGGCTGGCCCCACAGCGCGAACGCTGTCGCGACCAGGATGATGAGCAGCAGCGCTGCTCCGGAGCTGTCCAGCCCTATACGGTGGCAGTGCACGTTCGAAGGGCGCGCCGGTAGGCGAGCGCACGCCACGTTCACGTCGGTTGACGAAGCGAGAGCGTTTGCTGAACGGCACGCACAGGCGGGCGGGACTGGCGGCGAGTGGGTTGAGGCGGCCAGCTCGTGGCTGCTGACAACCCCCGTCGGCTCTTACAAGGTCGCGCTGACGTGAGAGCAGTCGGATCAAGGTTGTTGCTTCGTCTTGAAATGAGACTCTTCCGCGGCTGGAGCATGACGGCGCTGGAGGATGGCTGCTGCATCTCGAGTACAAGGAAGCGCAGCCGGAGGGCTTGAGCCACACCCAGTTCTGCATTGCACTACCGTCGCTGGCTGGGGCGCTAGCACGTCGTCATGCGCCTGGAATACGCCGCAGGTGAGCGCATGTCTGTCGACTCCCAATTGCTGGACGTCGCGCCCGACATCTTCAACAACCACCGGATCGACCTGCAGGCCATGCTCGAGAGCCAGACTCAGAACGACATTACCGACATCACAGGTCCGCAATGGCCGCCGCCCACGGAAGGAGGTTGCCGCCGGGGGCCAACCGGCCCAACTTTGGACAGCGCTTCCTGCCCCGAAGGAACGACGCCGCGCAAGGGGGGCGGGGAACCAGGCCGGACCCATGTACATGCAATCGTGACCACGCTCCTACACACACGTCTGCGCGTTGACGAGCTCGTCCGTCTCACCTGGGCTGATGTGACGTTGCAGCCTCGTTCGGGCAGCGTGCGTCCTGGCCGACGGAACAAACCGCCAGGAGATCTGGAGCGTGCTTAGCACTGGCGAGGAAGGTCCGCTAGGCGGCCGGCGCAACAGGCGTGAACGGCTCCTGGGCACACGAGTCCCCTGAGTGGGGGATCCGGGTCGGAAGGGCTCAAGCGCGCGCACTCACCGGCCGATACCTACCACGGACCCTCGGGCCGACCGAGGGCTACCGCACTTCGCCCAATGTCCACAAGGAGGCTTTTCCCGATGCAGTTCAACGTCCGCTGGTCAGTGCCTGCAAGGATTCGCGCCACAGTAATGCTCGTGACCGTCCTGGTAATGGCGATCGCCGGCTCCGCCGGTACCCGCTGGGGCGCCTAAAAGGGGCGCTTAGTCTGTCGGGATCGGGCGGAACGGATCGATCGTCTGTCCGCATCCGCCCGCCCGGGGCTCTTTACTCATGGTCGCCCTCGTCGTTCCCAGCATGCTCGCTCTGTTGCTGAGCATGCTATTCGGCGGGTCCTTGTCAGCCTGGTCAACGCTGCGCGTGCACTGGTGGCCTGTGGCCGGTACCAGCCTGTTGGTCCAGGCAGTGCTGTTCAGTCCACTTCTCGAGGAGCAGCCGTGGGCCATCGCCTGGGGACCATGGCTCTATGTCGCGACCATGGCAGGCGTCCTGCTCGCGTTGCTCGCGAGCGCGCGCGTGGGGCAGGTCGGACGGCTCGCGTTATCTGTTGCAGCCATCGGCGTAGCACTAAACTGCATGGTCGTAGCTCTCAACAGCGGCTACATGCCCCGCTCAGAGCACGCCACCGCACTCCTCGGTCGGTCACCTACCGCGCGATCCGACGAGGCCAATCCCCGCCTGGTGAACGTGCAACCGATCGATGAGGCTACCCGACTTGCATGGCTGGGCGACATCATTCCTGAACCTGGCTGGCTGCCACTGGCCAATGTCGTAAGCATTGGCGATCTACTGTTGTCGGGTGGGCTCGCATGGTGGACCGTCAACGTAACCTCCCCTTCGGCGGGGTGGCCGATTCGTCGGCGCAGGTTTGACGCCGGCTGCGCTTCAGGCGAGCCTGGCTGAGGTCGTCGCGTGCGGACTCGGACAACTAACCTGTATGTCGGCCTGTCTACCATTCTGGCCCTTGCTTCGCTGGGGGCTGGCGCGGTCGTGGCGAGCAGCCGCAGCCAGGATTGGGCCTGGTGGGGCGCGGCGCTGCTGGCGGGAATCTCAATCGTCGCCGAACGACGGGCGGTGCGCATGCCGGGCGGAACTGAGGTGTCTGTGGCCACTATCCCTCACCTGGCAGCCGTGCTCCTGTTGCCACCCCCGTTAGCCGTCATTGTCGCCGGCTCTGGCATTCTCGTCGACTCGGTTCGATCCGGCGCACCGTTCAAGCGCGCGCTCTTTAACCTGGCCAACACCACTGCGACCGTTGGTCTTGCGGCTCTTGTGGCCACGCTGCTGGGCATCACGGGTGGGGCGCTCGCTGACAGCCACGCCGCCGATGGCCTGCGATTTTTCGTCGTCGCATTGACGTATTACGTCGTAAACAACCTGCTACTCGCTGGAGTAATCTGCGTCTCTGGTGGCGGCGACCTGCGACACATCCTTCTCGCGAACGCGCGCTCGTCGGCTCCGCCGGAGCTCGCAGTGGCAGTGATCGGAGGACTGGTAGCGTTTGTATGGGTTCGCGACCCATCGTGGCTGCCTGCCGTGCTGGTGCCTGGCGTGATCGCGCAAGTGACACTAGAGTACGTCAGGACCGCCGGTCGTCGGGCCGAACAACTCGAGCACCAGGCGCTTCATGATTTACTGACGGGCTTACCCAACCGAAGTTTGCTCAATGAGCGACTCTCACACGCGATTGAGCAGGCAACGCGAATACACGGCTCGGCGGCTTTGCTCGTGATGGACCTCAACCGCTTCAAAGAGATCAATGATACGCTCGGTCACCACTTCGGCGATCTTCTGCTCCAGCAGACCGCGCAACGCCTTTCGGGAGTTCTCCCGCCCGAAGATCTGGTCGCCCGACTCGGTGGTGACGAGTTCGCGATCCTCCTTCCCACCGCGCACGGCGAGGGTGCCCGTCTCATAGCAGAGCGCCTCTGCGCAGTCCTGCGCGAGCCGTTTGTGCTCGAGGGCCACATCGTAGAAATCACGGCGAGCATCGGCATCAGTGTCTTCCCCGAACACGGGACCGACCCGGAAACACTGCTGCGTCGGAGTGATGTTGCGATGTATCTCGCCAAGCACTCGGAGGTCGAGCACGCAACATACTCTCCCGAACAGGACAAGCACAGCCCCGAACGACTTGCGCTCGTCGGGGAGCTACGGAGAGCCATCGAGCGGGATGAACTTATACTCCATTACCATCCTAAGGTCGATCTGGTGCGAGGGGAGCTGGTTGGAGTCGAAGCTCTGTTGCGCTGGCCACATCCTGTCCGCGGACTCGTGCCGCCCGACGAGTTCATCCCACTGGCGGAGCAGACCGGACTCATCCAACCGTTGACCCTGTGGGTGCTGGAGGCTGCACTCAAGCAACGGTCCGAGTGGCAGGACACGGGCCCACAGGTGCCTGTGGCGGTAAATCTGTCCATGCGCAACTTGCATGATCTCCACCTGCCGGACACTGTTGGCGAGCTGCTCCAGAAGTGGGGTGGCGAGCCCGACTGGCTCGTCCTGGAAATCACCGAGAGCAGCCTGATGGCCGATCCAGAGCGCGCGCGGCAAATCCTGGCACGACTCTGCTCGATGGGAGTGCGCATTGCCATCGATGATTTCGGTACGGGCTACTCCTCGCTAGCCTATTTGAAGCGATTACCGGTGCATGAGCTCAAGATCGACCGGTCGTTTGTCCAGCAGATGAGCCACGGGGACGCCGTGATCGTCCGCTCCACGATTGGCCTGGGTCACGACCTGGGTCTGACGGTGGTGGCTGAAGGAGTCGAGGATGAAGCCACACTGCACCGGCTCAGGAGCTTTGCCTGCGATGTTGTGCAGGGGTACTTCGTCAGCCGCCCCCTGTCCGCCGCGCAGCTGAGCGCGTGGCTGCAGAAATCGGGATCGGACTCGCGGCTGAGGAGCGCGGCGTAGCTGGCGGCTAAACCGGCCACACGCACCTGCGCGGCGGCACCGCCGGACCTAACTCAAGCCGTGTGGCTTGACGACCACTAAGCCACGACGGTTGCTCAAGCAGCACATCCCGGTACGCACATTCACCGAGTGGACCGACGTCCAGGCCGGCTTCTTGGAGGCTGACCTGGTCGCCCATTGTGGGGGCAGCATGGGCGGCGCTTTCCTGTACACACTCACCCTGATCGACGTGGCCACGACCTGGTCCGAGTGTTTGCCGCTGTTGCATCGCACTCAACACGGCGTCGTGCATGCCCTGGAGCGCGCGCGTGGCATGTTCCCCTTCCCGCTGCTCGGGATCGACACGGACAACGGCGGCGAGTTCATCAATGACGAGCTGATCGGCCTACTGTGCCACTGAACCAGCGGTGCCGCAGCTTGCTCTTGACCTCTTTGAGCTTGGCCCGCAGGCGTGGTCCGGCCGTCTGTCGACGCACCGCAAACTGTCCAGCTCGGGTCCGCGCGCAGCTGTGGACGAACCCGAGGAACTGAAATGTTTCCGGCTTCCTCTGCCCTCGCCGTTGGCGTCGTTCGGTAGCATACCGCCCAAACTCCAGCAGACGTGTTTTGTCCGGGTGCAGCGTCAGGCCAAATTTCCCTAGCCGTTCCCGGAGGGCTGTCAGAAAACGCTCGGCATCGGCGCGGTCCTGAAACCCGACGATAAAGTCGTCCAAGAAGCGCACGATGACGACGTCACCTCGCGCTTCTGTCCGCCGCCATCGTTGGGCCCACAGGTCGAACACATAGTGCATGTACAGGTTGGCTGTCAGCGGTGAGATGCTCCCACCCTGCGCAGTCCCTGCCTCACTCGGTGTCCACGCCAGAACCCAAGCCGATTGGTCAAGACGGCGCACCTCTCGGCTGCCCACGCAGGACTGCCGGGCGAGCTACTCATGTGGGCTCGCGAGAACGAGGTCGGTGATGATGAGCCGCTGTTCTTCTCCCGGCAGCGCACTGCGGACGATCGGCGTAAAGCCATCGATCGTCTGCGGGCGTGGCAGCTTGTGAAGGCCGCCTCAGAACGGGCCGATGTGCGCGTGTTGGCCCTGCGCGCGACTGGCTGGCAGAACGATTCGAAGAGCACCGGCCCCGGCTGCGAGCCGTCGCCTACCGCGTGGTCAGATGACCAGGCGAGTGTCCACCTAGTGTCGCACCCACCGGGGGGACCTGGCTGGATCTCTCGCGCCCTGGCACCGGCTACCTCATTGTGTGCTCCAAAACATCGCGCCGTTTCTGGTCCGATACAGTTATGCTGGATCAACTGCAGGTAGGCGTCAGGGACAGGTCGTTGCTCGACGGACCTTTGGGTCGCGTCAGGCGAACTGGCAGGTGCGGCGATTTGCCTGGGTGACGATGTCGTTTGTGAGCCGTCAAGCAGAGCCACGCCTGGGCAAACAACCAGGCGAATCCGCCAGAATGTCTGACTAGGAGCTGGTGTGCCGGACCGGACGCCTGGGCGGGTCTTGGTGGTCGAGGATGAACCTGAGATCCGCGAGTTCGTGTCGATGGTCCTGGACAGCCAGGGCTACCGTGTCAGCACCGCGGCAAACGGCGCGCGGGCGCTCGAGGAGATTCATCGAGAGCCAGTCGATCTGATTCTGCTCGACATGCGCATGCCAGTCATGGACGGCTGGAGCTTTGCACGTGCCTATCGCGCTGCTTTAGGGCCTCACGCCCCAATCGTGGTCCTCACGGCAGCGCAAGACGCCGCGGATCGAGCCGCTCAGATCAATGCCGAGGGATTCCTCGGAAAGCCGTTCGATCTTGACGATCTGCTGCGTGTCGTGGCTGAGCACACGCGCCACCGGTCCTAGGCGCGTCGAGTCGCCCCCACTTTCGTTGGCAGGATGACGTTGAAGCGGGTGCCGCCGTCGGGCGGAAATTCGGCTGCGATGCGACCGCCGTGAAGTTCGACGATCTGGCGGCTGATGTACAGCCCGAGGCCGAGACCACCAAAATGGCCCTCTCCATGCGCCTGGTAGAACCGGTCGAACAGGTTGTCGCGCCGGTCGGGCGGGATACCGAGCCCATGGTCGCGCACGACCAGACGTACTTTGCCGCGACCAGCAGGACCAAGCACGACGTCGATGGGTCCTCCTTGTGGGCTGTACTTGATGGCGTTGTCAATCAGGTTGCCGACGACCTGTTCGAGGCGCAGTGGATCTACCATCGCGCGACATACCCGTGGCGCGGCTAGCGTCAGGGTGTGATTCTCCGTCACCGCCTGACCAGTTTCGATCGCGGCGCGTACGAGCCCGACGAGGTCGACTTCACTGCGTTCCAACCGGAGCTTGCCAGCCTCGATGCGCGAGACATCAAGTAGCTGGGCTGTCAGATCGACCAGCTTTGCCGACTGAACGTCAATCGCACGCAGGCCACGGCTGAGCAGCGCGGGATCGATCTCCTGTCCGTCCTTGCGCTCGCGCAACAGCCATTGCGCGTAGCCGCGCAGCGTGGTCATGGGGGTCTTCAGCTCGTGTGCCGCGACAGAAAGGAACTCGTCACGTAAGCGCGCAGCACGCTGTGCCTCGGCGTGCAGCTGCGCGTTTTCGATGGCCAGATCGCATCGACGAGCCAGCTCGGTGGCCAGGTCGACGTCGAGCTCGGAATAGGGTCGCCGTTGCGGACCTGCCAAAAAGGTCATGATGCGGCGGATGCCGCTGCGCGAGACCAGCGGAACGAGCAGCCTGTATGGTGTGTACTCTGGCTCGCCGGACTTCAGCACACTTTTCAGCTCGCCCTCCGTGGGCTCGCCTGTCGCCTCGTTATGGGGGTCAACAGTCGCGCCAGCACGCCAGAAATCACCGTCCTCATCAAGCATGTGCAGCAGGCACATGTCCGCCAGCCCAGGCACGGCAACTTCCGTCACGTTCTGCAGGGTCGTCGCGTAGTCAAGTGACGAGGCCAGCACACGGCTGGCATCGGCGAGAAACGCAACGCGTTGTCGCGCGGCTTCGGCCTGCGTTCGCGCTGCTTCCATGGCCGACAGCTTGAGCCGCTCCGCCTCGGCGCGCTTGCGCTCGGTAACGTCGAGCGCCGTGCCCACCACCTTCAGGGGCCGACCATCCGCATCGTCCACCAGCTCATTCTGACAAGCAAGAATGCGCTCGACGCCATCGAGAGCCGCCGTCCGCACCTCGTACGTGTAAGACTTGTTGCTCGTGAGCGCGTCGTCGAGTGCCTGTTGCACACGCGCGGCGTCGTTCGGATGGACCGCGCGGTCGAGCGCCTCGCGGGACGGCCTCACCTCGCCCTCGGTATAGCCAAGCAGACGGTAGGTCTCACGCGACCAGTAGACGGTGTGCGTAGCTACATTCCACTCCCAGCTACCGAGGTGTGCCACCGACTGAGCCCGCTGGAGGGTCGCCTCTCGTTCGCGCAGCGCCGCCTCCATCTCTTTGCGCGCCGTGATATCGGTGTTGATCTCCAGACATGCCGCTGGGCGACCATCGGCATCGAACTGCGGCGCCCAACGGCTGGAGACAATGAGGCGGCTTCCATCACGGCGGGTGTGGACGAGCTCACCTTGCCAGTGGCCCTCGCGAAACAAAGACGCTTCGAGCTCGTCGAGCGGAATTGCCGACTGCGTCTGCAGCAGTTCGTGCGAGGATTGGCCGACGGCTTCATGCCGCGACCAGCCGTACAGTGCTTCGGCGCCGTGGTTCCAGAATGCGACCTGGCTAGTGCCCACGTGACGAACGATGATGGCATCCGGCGCGAGGTCTAGCAGGGCCGCCTGTCGCTTGAGTGCCTCCCAGGCGCGACGATTCTCAGCCATGACGGCCGCTCGACTGGCTTCCTGCTCGTCGAGCAATTGACGGCGTACGGCCGCATTGAACCCTGCTGCCACGGCGGCAATGAGTATGGCGTCGCGGCGGCCGAGGGCCGTCCCTGCCCTCCGGTCGCGTCCCTCGCCCAAGGTGGTGCTGAACAGCTCGATCGTGGCGCCGAGCGCCTCCGGCGAGCGGAAGCCCAGGCGAACAAGATCGGATCCGAGGCCGAGGGCCGCATCGCGACCTTCGTCACCCTCGACCACACTCAGAGCGACGTCGACAAGCTCGAGCAGACGCTCGTGGATCTCGGCGGCGCTGTAGGGGACCGCCCCGGTCTGCGTGATGGCACGCTGCCAGCGGTCGGCGAGCTCGAACCGAAGCGCGGCGCCAGGGGCAGCGCGTTCCACTGCCGGATGCGCAGGCATCAGAGCTTGCGGCCGACGCCTGCGTAGTTGGCGCTGCGCTCGGGTTGGTCGAGCAGCAGGTCGTGATCGGTCTCAGGTCGCCACACCGGTAAAAGCACCAGGCCGGGCTCAACCAGCTCAAACCCCTCGAACAGGCCCGCCACCTGCTCACGAGTACGGAAGTGCAGCTGCGCGCTGGTGCGACTGTAGAGTTGTTCGCCTTCATCCGCCCGGGCGCGGTCAACGGCGTCGGCCGTGGCATGCGTTAGCGCGAAATAGCTGCCGGACGGCATTGCATCGCGCACTACACGGAGAATGCTGGCCGCTTCCTCGTCGTCGGGCACGAAGTGCAGCAAGGCGATCGCCAGCGCGGCGATCGGTCGGTCCCAATCGAGCGCGGCCCGCACCTCGGGATGCTGAACGATCTCGTGCGGTCGGCGCGCATCGGCCCGAACGGCGATCGTGTTGGCAGTCGCCCCGAGGATCGCCTTGCTATGCGCGACAGCGACAGGGTCAATGTCGACGTAGGCCACGCGCGCGCCGGGGGTGATCCGCTGGGCGATCTCGTGGACACTATTCGCCGTCGGGATGCCGGAGCCGATGTCCAAGAACTGGTCCACACCCTGGCTCAGGGCGAACCGAACGGCGCGCCCAAGAAATGCGCGTGTGACCTGCGCCACCAGCGGCAGATCGGGGTACAGGCCTATCGCCTGCTCGGCGGCTTGACGATCAATGGCAAAGTTGTGGCCGCCGCCCAGGAAGTAATCCCACATTCGGGCCACGTTTGGCCGATCGAGGAGGACCTCGTCAGGCACCCAATCAGACTGCTGCATGAGTTAAGAGCCGCCGACTATACGATTTCTGCCTGGGGTCTCAAACTACCCAGGTGCAGGATTCGTGCGCGGGCGTCACGAACCGAACCACGACCGTGACACAATTGTGATCCATCTGCTGGGTGGTTTGCCAGGCCCCCAGCGGTCGCGGTACGGCTGAGCTTGCCCTGAGGGGCAACAAATGGCCAGAACACAGCAATGCCCGCTCACCCGCCTCTCATGCCTCGCGCCCCGCTCACGAAGTGCTAGGTGTTCCATCTCTACTAGCACAGCGAGGCCTTGAGGCCCGCTACGCGGCGCCCCGACCTCGCGGTCACCCACGCAACGGCAAGAGCGCCGCCCACTGGTAGTCCACCAGCAGGCGGCGCTCAGTTGAACGCGCGATTAGCGGCCCTTCTTCTGTACCGTTTGTTGTTGTTTCTGTTTATCTTTGGCCGCCTGCTCGGCGATCTCCGCCCGTTCGATGTTGTAGTCGGCGTTCACGCCCTGGGTGGCGCCCTGCTTGGTCTTTGTGTCGTATGCGTCACCTTCCTTCTTCATGGTTCCGGGCTTGCTTTCGTCGAAGATATTGGTCAGCGTATTTAGCGCTTGCTTGCCCGTCTTGCCGACCAGCTTAGACGCCACGTCCTTCGCCTCTTTTTGAGCGATCTTGACGTGTCCCCTTCGTGCTCCAGCAATGCCTTGCGCACACGTTCCCCCTCAGCCTTGGCCTTGGGGCCGACGGTCTTCGGGGGCGTCCACTCCGGCATCGTGACGGTAATCACGACCTTGACGGTTGCTTTTGCGACCTTGCCCTTGGCGTCCGTCTGCAAAGCGTTCGGATCGGGTACGATCTCGACCCCGGTATTGCCCCATTCGCCCGGCCGGTTCTGCTTCAGCCACTCGACGGCCTGCTCCATCGTCGTACCGGGCACGGTGAACTTGTCGTACTTCACCTTGATGTCGGTAACGGCATTCGGCTCTAGACCGGTCGGATCGTTGTACCGCAGCGGGTTGTTGACCGCGTAAGCGTAGACATTCAGTAGAGCGGTGCGCGTCAATACGGACTCCGTCTGACGACTCACCAGTGGATCCGTCGACATGAACTTGTTCGTGCGCGGGTCGTAGTACCGAGCTCCGTAGTAGTACAGATCTGTCTCTTCGTCGAACTCCTTACCGGTGAAAAGGTATGGAGTGCGCTGAGTATTGCTCGATTCTGAGACCCAGGACTCACCCGACGGGAAGTATTCCAGGTGCTCGTACAGCGCACCATTCAGGTCGGTGATGTAGTTGCTGCTGCCCAGGTGATCCGGGTGGAAGTAGTACTGGTCTTTCTCGAATTCGTTCTTCTTCAGCAGCTTGGAGGCGACGCGCGTTGGACCAGCGTAGAAGTGCTTGGTCCCGATAGCGCCGTTGCGCATCGTGAAGTACTGGTTGACGTAGACAGTCTCACCTTGCGGACCGCGCTTGATGATCCGCTCACCCTGATCGTCGTGCTTGTACGCATTCTCATGGCCGTTGTCGAAGATGCTCTGGATGCGATCCTCGTCATCCCAGACCACCGTACACCGCGTGCCGTTGAGATCGTGCGTCCAGCCGGTTTCGTTGCCATTGGCGTCGAAGGTGAACGTGCGGTCGTCGATGTGCGTGGCCGCGTGCGGTCGCGGACTCCCGTATGCATAGATGAAGTCGTAGGTAGTCTTGTGCTGCTCAACGGGTGTGGCGGACGGCTGCACCAGCGCAGCGATCGCTCAATCGCGGATGCCCAAAAACGTGGCGGTGTCATGGCAGGACATCAGTGCGTCGAGCTCGGCAGCTGAGAACTCCTTTACCTCATTCTTCCTACTCGAATCTCGATGCTGCTCGGGCTTGGGCCTGTAGGGCTCCACGCGAGACAGCAGGTCTGACCGGATGTACTCCATCACCCTATATAGATACAGATTGCTGAAGGCCTTGAGCGCCCCTGTGTGCTGGGCGATCTTACGACGCCGACCGTATGAGCAGTCCCTGAGCGACGGCAACCTGCTTTCTCGTTGTGCACGGCCTGAGCTCGAGACCTCCTCGGAGCAGATCGAGGCAATTCTCGAGCGGTAAGGCCACGTAGGCTAGGGCCAGCGCTTCGTTCCAGGCTACAAGACGGTGCAGAGCACAACCTTGATGCGATGGACATCAGCGCGAATTTGGCGCACGCTCACGTTCACTCAATGGAATCTGGCAATTTGACGCAGCAGCACAAACTCGCGTGGGACTCGTACGTCGCCATGCTCGCCACAGCGCTTGCCTATGCGGTCGTGGGCACGATCGTGCTGCCGATGCTGTTCGGCGCAGCGCCGTCGCCGTGGATCGCCGTCGTCTGGCTCGGGCTGGCTGTGGTCTTGTCGGTCTGTGCGATCGTCCTGCTGTCGTGGCAAGCAGAGCTGCAGGCAGCGTCGCTTGGCCGGCGGCTCGCCCGACTCGGCGCTGCCAGGGGGCCGAGCATTACGCCCAGCCAAACGCTGTTGTTGTGGCGGCTGGTCGTCGCCGGGATCGAGCTGTTGTTGGCTCAAGCGGTGCTGCGTCGTCCGCTGGCGCTGGTGCTGGGCGGCGAACGGTCGGCCTCCTTGTTCGAGGCGGGTGTGGCCGCGGGTAGTCTGGCGCTGCTGCTGGTGGGGCTGGTGTGGGTGTATCAGACCGCGCGACCCATGGTGTACGCGGCAGTGTTACGCATAGTGGACGTAGCGGTTCCGACCGCGGGCTCGGCGCCGCCGGCTGTTGCTGTGACCCACGAACCATCGCGCAGCGGAGGCGGCGGCGTGGTGAGGCGGGACGCCGATCCAACTGTCCGTGCGTCGCGCCCAGATGATGCGACTGTCGCGTCGCCGCGCCCGGATGATGCGACTGTCGCGTCGCCGCACTCGAGCGAAGAGACCGTGGCGTCGCCGCGCGACGACCGCAGCCAGGACCCGACGCTCGTTCGTCGGCCGGACGCGTAGCCGTATGGAGGAATCACTCGTCGGACGGGCCTTGCGTGATGGCGAGTACGTCGTCGGCGAGGCCTTCGGCCGCGGTGGGATGGCGACCGTCTATCGCGCGTATTCGCGCTCACTCGAGACCGACGTGGCTCTCAAAGTCCTGGCGCCTCGCCTGGCCGCTGACCTCGACCTGCGCGACCGCTTCCACCAGGAAGCCCGGCTGCTCTCGCACCTGTTCCACCCCAACCTCCTGACCGTGCACTACTTTGGCGAAGAGGGCGACACCGTCTATATCGCCATGCGGCTCGTGACCGGTGGCACCTTGCGCGACCGAATGACCGCGCTGGGCGGCCGGCTCGACCTGGTTAGCGCCGCGCGGCTCATTCGTGGCGTCGCCGACGCGCTGCAGACTGCTCACGACGCGAACGTCGTCCATCTGGACGTGAAGCCGTCAAACGTGCTTCTCGGACGCGCCGACTGGCCGCTCGTGGCCGACACCGGCATTGCCGAGGTCATTCAACCGGCAGAGGCTCCCGTGACCGCGCGCCGAATCGCCGGCACGCCCGCCTATATGTCGCCCGAGCAGTGCCGCGGCGATGTCGTCGACGGGCGAAGCGACCAGTACTCGCTGGCAATCATGGCCTTCGAAGTCTTGACTGGCCAGCTTCCGTTCTCAGGCGCAACCTCGCAGGACCTCATGCGGCACCAGATGTACGATTCGCCGCCGCGTCCGCGCGACGTGAATCCCGGCTTGCCCTCCCCGGTCGAAGACATCCTGCTGCGGGGCCTCGCCAAAGACCCGGGGGACCGCTTCCCCACCATCGCCGAGTTCGGGCAAAGCCTGGCCGAGGCTGCCGAACGGACGCGCGGCATGTCGATGGAGGCCAAGGCCAACGTCGCCGATATGGCGCCGAATGTGCTCGGCAGCCTCCTGTTGCTGATGCTCGGGCCACTCCTGCTGGGCGTTTTGCCCGACGCTGCGCTGCTGGCCGGCCGCATTCCCCTGGCCTGGCCATTTCAGGTGGCGCTCGCGCTGGGCATCAGCGCGCTCCTGCTGGGCATTCGCTGGCACCTCGTCGGACTGGTGGCGCGCGCGGGCGGAGCGATGGTCGACGCGATCGAGCGGGCTCGAATGGGCGCGGCCGGCCGGCCGGAGCGGCTCGATGGCCTTCGCAAAGCGGTGGTTGGCTCCGCCGAAGGCATGGTCAATCTCCTGTACCTGCTGATGCTGTATCGACTGCTCGTCACGCCGCTGCTCGATCTGGTCAACAGCGCCGTGGATCCGGGCGTAGCGCGGACGCTCAGTCTGGGTGTGCTGGGTGTGGTCACCGTGGCGGTGCTGGCGATTCTGGTGTCGATCGTGCGCGGCGGCGGCATCGG
>WNGA01011562.1_pt1 | contig 14320 bp, 17 predicted proteins | sample 5400061 | NCBI WGS metagenome assembly WNGA01 (sample SAMN13153366, study PRJNA577476) | soil metagenome | isolation source: 100 cm soil or saprolite under grassland replicate 2 | place: USA:California | collected 2016-06-15 | reverse complement strand
AAGCAACTGATCGGTCACGACGGCCGGTGATGTTGATGTCGCACCGCCGCTGATTCGGTCCATGAAGTTCGTGTTGTCGTCGAACGACGCGCGCGCGAGGCGACCGAGGACGAATGTGTCGGGCTTGAACCCGCATCGCTGCTGCACCTTGGCTAATGCATCCTTGATGTCGCTGATCTTGCACGTCTTGAACGAAAGGGCCGTTGTCTGGAGCGCGGCGTCATAATTGCCGGCCGTGAACACGAGGCTGGCGACGTCCTTCTCCTTCTGGATCTTGTTGTTGAATGCGATCTTCCGCATGCGACCGACGCGTTCTCGATCGGCATGGCTCAGGCCAGGCGCCGGAACCGGTGACACCGTATCCTTGAACTGCGCCGCGTTCAGCACGTTGATGTCGAGCGGAATTTTCGCGGATGCTTCCTGGAGGAACGCGCGCACGGTTCCGTGTTTCGCCGGAGACAGGATTTTCGATCCAGCGTGCAAGGCACGCTTGGTCGAACCCTCGTCGACGAGGCCGGAGTTGTCCCAGGTCTCATAGAGGAAGTCCTGGGCGTACGTGTTTGTCGGGGGCAAAACATCTTCCGCGATGAAGGGCTGATCCCATCCCGCGCCGATGACGAACGGCGCGAGCAGGTTCGGCTGAACCTGTGCGTCGGTAATGAATTTTTCGGACATGGTTTATCTCCTCAAAGAAGGCCGCCGAGGGCCTCCGTGTTCGGTTTGTTTGGTGGTGTGAGATGTCGGAAGCGGGGGAGCTACTACGCCAGGAGCGTGTAGTAGATGTAGGAGTCGATCACGGCGCCGGTCGTGTCACCGGTCGCTTCTTTGAACGTGACCCACTTGGCGGAGGCGAGCTTCTGCGCGCCCTTGCCGTTGGTGCCGCCGTTGACCGTGTTGTCCCATTGGTTCTCGGTAACGGAGATGTCGAGACCGTCGATCAGGGTGTCACTCGCCGTTGTTGCCGAGGTGGCTGTCGTGCCGGTATCGAGCGTTGCGGCGCCGGTCGACTTGGTCGTGATGTCGTGGACGATCTTCGTGATGAGGATCGAGACAGACTCGGGGTTCTGCCACGCCTGGACTCCGCCATGGATCGCGGCGCCCGTGTTGGACTTCTTGGCGATCTTCTCCGTGCCGTAGCTCTTGGCGTTGGGCGGATAGAGAATGATGCGCGCGTTGATGGTCGCGGAACCGGCCGTTTCGGCAAAGCCGACAGCAATACCGCCGCCGACCGTCGCGTCGATCGCCTTGCCCGAAGAGACCATGACCTCGTGACCAGCGGTGACCGTGCCGGCGCATTTGACTTCGACGCCACCATGTCCGCCAGTGTAGATGCCGACCTCGTCCAAGGCCGCCGTGACTTCGCTCACCGTGACGCCGTAGACGTATCCGCCATCGAGCGCCAAGGCGATCTGGTCGCTGCCGTTGATGTATGCGAAGAGTTTGTCGGCGATTGCGGCCGCAGCGGGGCGACCGATGACGCCATCGAGAATGTTAGGATCGGAATACATGCTTTTTTCTCCTTTGAAAAACAAAACCGGCCTCTCGGCCGGTCAGTTGGATTCCCTTGTTTTGCGAGACGCTACGCGCGCCTTGCGGGTTTACCTGATTGCAATGGTGATGATGACGTCGCGCCCGATTGGCGCGTCGAGAATGGCCTTCTTGATTGGGCCATTGAGTGCGTCCTTGGCAGCGTAGTAGGCTCGATCGCGGCGCTTGCTCTCTTGGATCACGACTTCGGCTAGAAACTCTGGCGGTTGAACCTCGCTGATGCGCGGCGCAAGGGCCGATTTACTTGCCACGCTTCACCCCCGACTCGCGCTCGACTTCGGCGAGAGCCTTCTGGTATTTCGCGGTGAACGCACGATCCGATTGCGAGACGCCCTGTGCCGCGAGTTTCGCAAGCGCAAGGAAATGCGCGGCACTTCCGCCGCCCTTCACGCGTTCCGCGATTGCCTCAGCCGTAGGGCCCTCTTCCGGAAGGCGTCCTTCTGGTCCTGGCGCAGGAATTGCCGCCACGATAGTTTCCAGCTCCTTGAGGGCGGCAGCATCGTTCGCCGTTTTGGCCGCGCGGAATCGCGCCAGCATCGCGGTCGTGGCCTCCTTGCCGATGTTTGCGCATTTCTGCGTGAATGCTTCGACTTCCGCATCGATGCGAGCCTTCCGCTCTGTTTCGAGTACCGTCTTGGCCTTCTCGGCGTCAGCGGCCTTCTCGGCATCGCGCCTCGCGAGTTCGGCCTTCATCTCGGCGTTCTGCCGCACGAGTTGACCGTTGAGGGTATCCGCGTCGGCGATCTTCGCTTTCAGCGAGTCGTTCTCTTCGATGAGAGCGACGGCGTCCGTCACGAGTTCGGGCACTTCATCGACTTCGACGCTGACAGGTAGCGGCGCTGAAGGTTCGCTGATGACTTCGGCGGGGCGCGCCGCCGGCTTCGCCTTGAATGCGGCGACCAGTTTCTCCAACATGTTCTTTCTCCTTTGAAGAGGATTGTTTCTTTGATTTAATCGAACTGAATCGATCTGGCGCCATGCGGCGTCCGCGATCTTTGCTTCGTTCTGTTGTGTTAGGCCGCTCGAGCTGAGCGGATCATCCCGAGCACGTCGTCAAGTGTTCCGATTTCATCGATCAGTCCGAGGGACTTCGCGTCATCCGCCGTGAAAAGCTCGGCTTCGGTCGCGCGGATCGCATCCTCGGATAGTCCGGTTCCTTGCGCGACCGTCGACACGAACGAGCCGTAGAATTTATTGACCATCGTTTGGAGTCGAGACTGCACGTCTTTCGGTAGCGCCTCGTACGGATTCCCGTCGACCTTCCGCGCCCCTGCGAAAATGAATGTTGGCCTCAATCCCGCCTGCTGTAGCGCTCCAGACATGTCGAGATGCATCAGCACGACGCCGATCGATCCCCACTCACTCGATGGGATGCCGACGCGAGCCGTGGCGCCAGAAGCCAGCGCATACATAGCGCTCGCGGCCATGCCGTTGCCGAAGGCAATCACGGGCTTGACGGATGCGGTCTTGCGGACCTGAGCGGATGCTTCCATCGCGCCGATCGCTTCCCCGCCTGGACTCTCCATGTCCATCACGACCGCCTTGACCCTAGAGTCGTTCTCAGCCATTTGGAGTTGCGCTGTGAATCCCTCATACGAGATCATTCCGGACATTGAATCCATCCACGCACCGCGGTTCACGAGTTCGCCGATCATCGTTATGATCGCGATCCCATCGCCCGTCATGCGGTACGGACGCGGCTTCCCGCTCACCTCATCCTTCGAATACTCGCCAACAAAGCGCGAGGCGCGCGGCGAGTGAAACGAGACGGAGCCATCACGATTCTGAGTGGAGGCGAAAGCCTGCACTTCCTCGATCGGCTGCTCGCCGAACGCGGCCGCGCCAGAGCGGCCTTCGATGCGTCCGACAAGAAATGCGCTGATCATCTGCGCGCGCTGGGGCGTAATGAGTAGCGGTCGGTTGTAGAACAGGCTCGCGACTCGGTGTAGAGGAATCATCAGTGCACCTTGTAGGCCTTCGCGCGGACGATCCGTTCGCGTCCGTTTTCGCGAATCCGAAATTGCAGAACGGTTCCTGAGATCACGCTAGGTTCAAGCGCATGCGGCACGTAAACGATCGCACCGCCTGACGCTTCGCATGCTCCGGATTCACACAGCGCGCGCGCTGCAATTGCTGCGATCCTTGATCCTGTGACGACTTTCGGTTTGCTGACTTGACTGTTTGCTTTGGCAGCAGGAACTGAGATCAGCGCGCCGCCGGTGGCGTATACCAACCACGAGCGCGCGATCGCCGAAGCGGACGATACGTCAACATTCGCCGCTATGCCGGCCGTGACGGCCGGCGGATGTGCTACAGCTCGCGCTTTGGCTGTCGCGATATGAATATTTACTGAACGCCCGTACCGGAGCGTCGGCGACCAGCCGATACTCGGCCCGCCCACACTGACAGTGACGGCCGTTGGTGTCGGTCGGTATGCCTCCGCTGTAGCAATCGCCTCAGGCACAACGACGGACGTGTCCGCCGCAGCCGACTGAAATGGTCCGTCTGCTGGAAACGACTGGCCTGGGTAGAAGTCGCCCAGCATGAACTATCCGATAGATTCGCCGGCCATGCACCCAACGCCGCGCGACCAATCCCGCTTTCTGGCGGGTTCGCCGCGAACCATCGAGCCGGGCTCAACGTCGTGCGTAACGATCGCGCCTGCGCCGACCATGGCACCGCGCCCTACTCGAATGCCAGGAAGAATCACCGCGCGTGCGCCGACAGACGCCCCGTCCTCGATGATCGGAGGCTCGGCGTCGTATGCGGCGTTGTTGGCGCGAGGATGCCTGTCATCGGTGCATGTGACGCCGGGACCAAGAAACACGCACTTGCCGATGATGCTATTCGACGGCAGGAAAACGCCGTTGCTAATCCGCGTCCAGTCGCCGATCACCGATCCGCGCCCGATCTCGACGAATGATCCGATGGAACAATGATGCCCTATCACCACGTCCGCTAGAATCACGGCCCAATGCCAAACGGATGTATTCCTGCCGATGACGGCCGTTCGATCGATGAAGTTTGTTGCCTGCTGGTGCTCAAACGGGACATGCTGACCAGCCTTGAATTTCGCCCACGCGACTCGCATATTTACCCAACGCCGCAGGTTCATAAAATCCCTTCATAAATGGAGATCATTGCTTTTGCGGTGTCCGTGATGTCCGGCACGGATTCCTTTTGCCTCGGTTCGACTTCGCCGTTCAGGATCTTGATGAGATCCTTCGCCATCTCGCGCTGATCGCCTTCGGTCAGCCAGAAGTCCGAATAGGGATTGCCGCGATAGGAGATTGTCTTGGCCCCGCAGGCGTTTGCTTCCAAGGAAATCCTGTTGAAATCTCCGTACCGAACCAGCCCGACGTAGAAGTCGACGGAGCAGAGCGCGTTCCGCAGATCCGCGTGATCCATCGCAATGGGCGAGATGTGGCTTGCGTATGAGCAGCCGTTACGATTTACGAGCGGGAAAAACCATCGATGCTGATCCGTCGGGAGATAGATTGCGTGCAACACCGGGTTACCGTTGATGTACGGATAAACCCATGGCCAAGTGATGAACAAATCGAGCGGCCACTTAATGTAATGCGCATTCTCGGAAGTGAACAGACTCGGAGTGCCGCTATACTTGCCGCGGCTCGGTGTCGGTTGCCAATACGTTCGATCAAGACCGAGCGGTACGTAATGCACCTGCCGCCCCTTGTCGCAGAGGCTCTGCCAGATCGCCTGATGCCGCGGCCAGAATGTTACGCAAGCATCTGCGGTCTGCAGCCAGTGCTGCACGAGCATCCATCCATCGCCGTGGCCGTAACGGTGACCGTCGCCAGCTTCTACCGCTGAGTGAAATACGTGCTCCGGTGTTCCGTGCCCGACCCAGACTAGCTTGAGCGGCTTGGTGAGCTTCTTCCGTAGCTCATCTGGGAAATGCGTGTGCGAGACATGCACGTCCGCATCGAGAGCATCGTCGAATTGTGTTCGCTCATGTAGGTTGCAGAGGATCGCGTTGATTCCGGCGGCCTTCTCTGCTTCAACGAGCGACTCCGCAACGCGGTGCATCCCCGAGCGATTATGCATTGACCAGTGCGCGACCTTGAGCGTCAAATCCTCCGTCCTTTCATAAAAAAATGCGAGTGACGAGCGAGATGATTGTCGTCCGTGTCGGATGCGCTTTTAGATCGAGCGTGATCGAAACGCTTCCGCGCTTAGTTCGCCAGACTAGCGATCCGCCCTCGCCCTCGAGCGTGAACCCAAGCCACGTCAGCAACCGAAACGCGCGGTCGCCGCACTGGGCGCAGGCCATATCAGCATCCAGAGCGCGAAACGCAGCGGGACAGAACGGTCGACGTATTCAGCGAACAGCTCGACGCCTTTGAATCGGCCGAAGACGTCAGGAGCGATTGCGAGGCGATCTTGGAGTCGGATGTCGTCTGCAGCGTCGAAGTGACGACGCTGTTGCTCAGAGACTTCGAGTCCGCCGTCGAAGTCAGGAGCGACTGCGATCCGACCTTGCTTGTTGCGTTGGAAAGATTTGTAGAAGCTGAGACTGAGACGGCTACCCACATAGTGTTTTACCTCCGGCGTTTGCGCCGTGAAAAGTTGATGAGATTCAGCATCCCGAGCGCGAAACGCAGCGGGACAGAACGGTCGAGACATTGGAGCTCTGGGAAAGGTTTTTGCTCGACGACGTCGAATCTGCCGTCGAGACGTTGAGCGATTGTGAAACGTCCTTGCTGTTCACGGTGGTGAGGTTTGTAGAGATAACCACCGAGTCACTGACGGCCTTCGAATCTGAAGCGCTAACGATCTGGCTCTGAGACGTATCCTTGCTGTCCGATGTCGTCTGTAGCGTGGAGATCACGACCGAATCGCTGACGGCCTTGGAATCCGATGTCGAGATCAGCAACGATTGCGAGGCGTCTTTGCTGTCGGACGTGGACTTGCTAACAGAATCGAGCGTTGCGGCGCTCACTCCCTTCGAGTCTGCCGTCGAAATTAGGAGTGATTGTGATGTGTCTCTGCTATTGGTGGTAGTGAGGTTCGTCGAGATAACGACGCTGTCGCTGACGGCTTTCGAGTCGGCAACGCTGACCAGCAAACTTTGGGACACGTCTTTGGAATCGGTCGTGGTTTGAAGCGTGGACGTTACGACAGAATCCGAAACGGCCTTGGAATCTGCGACCGAGATCAGCACGGATTGGGACGTGTCCTTGCTGTTCGCCGTAGTGAGGTTTGTAGAGATAACCACGCTGTCGCTGACGGCTTTCGAGTCGGCCACTGAAATCAACGTGCTCTGAGAAGTATCCTTTGAATCGCTGGTGGATTGAAGCGTCGAAATGACAGCAGAATCGCTGACCGCTTTGGAGTCGGCCACAGAGGCGCGTAGACTGGCGCTTTCGCCCTTACTATCTGCCGTTGACGTAGTGACCGAGTCGGAGACCGCCTTCGAGTCGGCGACCGATGCCGCTACCTCGATGTCAGTCAACGTCTTGTTCGTGATCGTGGCGGCGATCTGATCGCCTACCAGAACTGTGCGCGCGCTCGAACCTTCCTGCGCGCGTGTGATCGTGAGTGTGTCCGTCGTGACGTTGGTCACGCGGACAATCTCCGCATTGCTCGATAGCGGGATTGATCCCGCCGGCCAGATCGTCGCGTTAAACGGAACGGTCGGGAAATTCGTCCCATCGCCGGTCGCAACAATCAGCGACATGCCGGATGCTGCGGGAGTAGGCGCGGTCGCGATGGTGCTGTACGAGAAGTTCTTGTGGAGATCAGCCATTTACCGTCTACCAGTTACGCGACTGTGATCGAGAAGATCCCATTCGCGTCGAGCGTGAGCGTGAACGGTCCGCTGCTGGCGCTTTTGTTCTCGCCGAAATCGACGTAAGAGATAACAGGGCGCGTCGCGTCGGAGCCGGGCGTCCGATCATAAAAAACAGCGTGCCGGGCCGTAACTGTGACGTTGAGAAACTGAGGATTCACTGAGGTAAATTTGAGCTTCTTGGTCGTGCCGTCATACGATACTGTCTTGCCACCGAGCGACAGACCGCCTGGGGCGTAGTTTGTGCCGCTGGCTTCGTACGCCTTCACATCTGCCCAAAACTCATGGTTATCCTGACTCGGCGTGTACGTGTCGGCCAGCAGCGCAACACGAATGTCGTTCGCGAGAAAGCTGTCGCCACTCGTGTGCTTCGCGGCGGTTCCGTAAAGGCGCGCGGTTACGCTCATCAATTCTCCATAGCTGCGGCGATCACGTCGCCACGTTGATAATCACCGGCCTTAATCCATCCACGATTGAGCGTGAGAAGTTCGGAACCGCTCGCGATGTTCAGCACTTGGCCCGCGTCGGTTGGGATGCTCACCGTTCCGAAACCGCCCATGCCGGTGGATGGCGAGGCCGGAGGGGCGGTCGAGAGATTCGCAGCTTCGTCCGTCATTGAGTTGACCATGTCCTCGGCTTTCGACCGATCAAAGTCGACCATCACGAGCATCTCGACTGCCCACGTCGGGGTGAGTTGCTTGAGCCGCAACTGATTGCCGACCATGCCGATCGCCATGATCTGCGGGCCGGAGTGCGGCAACTTGCCGATCTCGCCGGCCTCGGAATCCATGACCGGCCACAACTCGCGTGGCTGATTCGGCCAATTGACCAGCCCAATGTCGTTGAGCCAACCCGAAGTCCACGTTTGATCGAGGAGCTGCGATCCGGGAGGCGTTTTGTCGTACGCGATCCCGATGCGTGAATCTTCGAGCGCACGCGAGCCGCCAGTTTTGTCCTGCGTCTGTTGCGTGCCGTGAATCTTTCGCTGAATCAGCCCGTCGTGATACCGGACGAATTCGAGTTCGCTCTTGCCGGCCGCGCCGTTGGCGAGGACCGTGAGGTTCGGAAATGTCGTCGTCGTCCGCGCGTTCGGCGTGCGCGTGATGACGTAGTACTTATATTGCTTCGAAATGTTCGCCTCGAAGTCATCAAACTCCTGACCTTGCAGTGAGTCTCCCACTTCGATCCAAGGAATCGGCCGGCCGAGCACTTCGATCGACTGCAGAAGCATCTCGGTGACGTTCTGCACGTACCAGCAAGACAAGTAAATGTCTCGCAAGTCCGATTCGCCGTACGCAGTGAAAAGTGATCCCCACCGCGCAAAGAAGACGCTGCGTTCCCACGGCTGCCCGCTCTGATCGACCCGGACTCCGTTCCACGCGCTGCCCTGGATGAGAAGATACGGCTCCATATTCGGGCCGAACTTCCAGCGCCACGGATCGATATTGTACAGATCGAACGGCGCGATCACGCCGGTCTCGGGATCCTTTTTCCATCCCGCCTTGCCGATCGCCGAGAAGCCATACCACCTGGATCGCAAAATCCAGAGGTTGATGATGTTTGTTCCGTTGATGCGTTTGAAGATCGAGCGAACGTCTTTCGCGGCCTGATCCGAGAATGCGTCGCCGGGTTTCCCTGCCTTGATGCGCCGGTCAATCGCGTTGACCCGATCTTCCCACTGCGAGCAATCCGCTGACAGCGAAAGATTCTGCTGCAGCATCAGGCGGTAGAACGCCGTGCCGTATGACCCGCCGAACTGGCGGAGGACCGTGTCAGGATTCTGGAGCCTACCGTTCCAAACGGCATAGGGCAGAACCATCGAGACGGCCGCCGTACGAACGACAACCTGATCGGGCATCGATTCAATAACGGGCGCGGCTTGCGTCGGCGCCGGAGTGGATGACGGCGCGAGATTGCTCGATGGAGTTGCCGCGGCCATCGAAGGCGCGGCGTATCTCGCCTTCCGTCGTTCTTTTCGATTCAATGAACCCCTCGCTGACGGTTAGGCGTTAGGAGATCGATTCTTTGGCGCGGCGGATTCGGAATCCACGTTGTAAAGATCGAACGGCGCGATGACGCCGGTTTCGGGGTCCTTTTTCCATCCCGCCTTGCCGATGGCGGAGAAGCCATACCACCTGGAGAAGATCGAGCGAACGTCTTTCGCGGCCTGATCGGAGAATGCATTTCGATTCAATGAACCCCTCGCTGACGATTAGGCGTAGACTTCATTTCTATGGCTGAACATCGCCTTGAAATAGACGGCATGATTGCGCGATGCGCCTGCGGCGCGGTCGTCTCGGATTTCTCCGATCCGGCGCTTGGTCACGCAGGGGCGATCACGCTTCAGAAAGTGGGCAGGCGATGACTTCCAACAACATCTCGCCGCCGTGATGCGAAACGAGACAATCAAACCGTCATCTTCGGGACGCGAATAGGCTCTCCGCCAATCGATGGGACGCCGTCGGTGGGCTTCGGACTGAACTCGCGACCGAGCGGGAACATCCTCGACAGAAAATAACGCAGCGTGTCGCCGGCGTGCCCGCGCTGCCAGCGCTTCGATGTGTCACCAGGACGACGGCCGTATTTCTGAATGTCCTTGCCGGTCTTGTCCCAGACGTTCGTCAGCAGATCAAGCCGGAGCTCTTCGTTGCGTGGATGCAACCACCACGAACGCACTCCGAGAGCCGACAAGCATTTCGCGCTGACGGCAAACACGGTCAGGGCGACGAGCGGATTGCGCTTGTCCGGTACGTCCTTCGAGTAGCGCCCTTTGAGCGCCTCTCGCATGACCTTGTCGACGATTTCCCAATCGTTGCCGGACATCTTTTCGTACGACGATGTCGCATCGCCGAAGAAGATGATCTTGGTGCGATGGTTGAGCAGCCCGGCGAACGTCTCGGGCATGTTCGAATGATTGCCCTTCGGGTCATTCGTGAGCAGCATCGTGCAGAGCTGCTCGGTGTTGATCCCGCCGACATGAAAGAACGTTCCGAAGGTGCCGACCTGTTGAATGCCCGGCCGTTCGTGTTCGCTCGGATGCTCGCCTGGCTTCAGCGGATGATGGAACGTCGCTACCGCTGGATCTTTGTTGAAGTCGAGACTGAGGTAGAGCGTTCGGTTCGGATCGTAATCGAATTGGTCTGTATCGTTAAGATGTGAGTACGCGCCGTAGACTCGACCGATCTTCGTGCGCGTGAGCGCTCCGCCAAGCCGTCGAGCTGCCGTCTCATGATCGAGGCGCGCCAGTTTGCGCGCAACGTAGCTTTTCCCGACCCGTGTGTTGTCCACGGTCCGCGAGGGGATCATGATCGCCGGGCCTAGGCCGGAGATGAGATTCGGATAGCCCTCTTTGGTATCGTCGCTCGTCCACGCATTCGGCAGCGCGCTCGCTTCCTTTTCGAGCGTGTCGAACATCTCCCAACACCAGTGATCTGGAGACTCTGGCGGATTGCCGTGCAGAATCTTGGTGTGTCTGTGTCCGAGCGATTCCGAGCATTCGACGCCGTTCTCGCTCTCGCCGCACCGGACGCGTTCATCCAGAAAGTCGAACGCTTCGCGGCTGAAACCCTGGAGCGTGAATTCCTCGATGGCGAGCGAACCCCACTCGGAGCTTCGATACTGTTCGTAAGCCTTATTGTGAACCGTGCCGAGTTGCAGATGTAACCCGCACGGCCAGATGCGCATGTTCTCGTAGCGATCTTGCCGCGGAGGATATGGAACGCAGCGCTTCTCCCAATCCGCGACCCACGCTCTCGGTGGCCTGGTCGAAACCGTGCGCTCACGATTCCTGACCAATGGAACCGTGTCCAAAATCTTGTCAATGACTCGGCATACACCGCGGAGTCCGCTCGTGGTCAGCGCGAACAGGGCATGTACTTGCCCCGTGTCGGTCTGCATCCGATCGATGAGCCACAGCACGAGCGACGTTGTCTTGCCCGAGCCCACACCGCCCACGGAGATGATGAGATCCTTCGTCTTCATGGCGAGGAACTCGATTTCTTGATGTGGGAAAAGAACGAGGCTAGTTGAATTCGCCGCTGTCGGAACCTGTTGCATTCTCTGTCACGAGATCGGTGATTTCAGCGCGCCTCTCCGTCAGGAGAACTTCGAGCGCAGAAATCTTTTCGCAAAGAATCGCTGCGTCTTTGGATGCCTTCTGCCGCGTGCCAGCCGGCCACTTCGGTTGTGAGAAAGGAATCGGGATTCCGCCCTTGCCCACAAGGTTCGTGGTGATCTCCGTCTCGTCGCCGTTTTCGTCGGGCTCGCCGTCGGCGATCATTACCTGCCGATCGCGCTCCTTGCGAAGAAACGCCAACTGCCGCTCAAGTGCGTCGATCGCGTTGCCGAGCAAGGCCGGCCTCGCATCTTCGGAACGGTCAACGTCGAGTTCTACGCGAAGCGCGGCGACGTCGGATCGAACCAGCCGCGCAGCAGATTCGAGTGACTCATCGCTCGTCTCGATCGTGCCGTCCGCGACGAGCTTCGCGGCAATCTCACGAGGTTGCAGCCCTTCGCGGATGTACAACTCGCGGACGCGCTTTTGCCGCCTCGCAATGTACTGGCGCTTAGAGTCCGCCTTTCGTGCGTTTGATTTCATCGGATTGGAAGGTGCGCGGAAAGATTCGCGCTAACGAGAGACGAGCGAACTAATTGAGCCAGCATGCCCTTTCAGGAATTTTTCCGTTTTCCCAAATACCCCCGAATCTTTTCGAATTGACCGTGTGTGTGTGCCGAATTGCGCGGTGCTGTAAACGGAGGGCCGGCTGGGCTCTTGCTTTTCTGAAACGTGCGGCCGATTTACTCAGGCAGTTCTCTTCGATCGCGACCGTGATAGGCGATGAGATGATCACGAAGAGAGGACCACGAACGAAACGAGCGGATGTTGCTCAGCTTCAGCTCATTGCAATCTGCACATGTCATCTTCGAAGGCGGAACGTACTTCCCGTCCGTCGTCTTGCCGCCGAACTTGAATCCGTCGGTGGTCATATGGTCCTTCACGGAACGGAACATCTGACGAAGCGACAGTCCGCCGTCTTCCTCTCCGATCAGAGGAACGTTCGAGGGTTCGACGCGTGGCGCACGGAATTGGATCGGACGATCTGTGTTCACGCCGCAACCGCCTCGCGCATTGCAACAACGATGCTCTCCGCGCTCGGCAAATCAGATGGCACTGGCGTAACGCCGCACGCAGCGCACTTGCGCGGCGTCCAACTGGCCACAAACGCATCGCCGTACTTAATGATCACGTAGTACGCTATGCCGAGCGAGTGCAGCGCGCGCTCAACGACATCAAAGTCGGAGTTCGTAAGAGTGACGGGGACCGAGACGAATAGGATGTCAACATCTACGCTGTCAACAGCGACTCTCGTTTCAATCGATACGTCATCTACCTGCAAACGTCGCTTCCCGTCATCGTTCAAGTGTTGCGGTGCGAGAAATACTTTCGCGCCTGAGTGCTGCTGGCTGTCACTCGCAATCAGTCCGAGAATGCGATCGACAACATCGTCGTGCCCGGCCTTGAACCCCTGCGTTTCATGCTCGTCCTGGTAAACCATCGCGCCATCGATGGGCAGCGACAGAATCACGATTCCGTCCTGATCAACTACCGTCACCTTCGAGACGATCCGGTTGCAGATCGCCGAATGGTTGTAGCAATTCTCTCCGCGACTCCTGTACCGTCTGGATCGATTCGTCGCCCGCCTGGCGATCTCGTTCGCCTTGGCAATTGCTGACGCACGCTGTCCAGTTCCGAATTCCAGCCGGCGGTTTCTCGTTGGCGCGAAAGCGAAAACACGATACGGAGCCTGCGCCCACAGTTCGTAGAGCGTGGCCGTGTGTTCAGGCAGAGTCTTCTGGCCCATTCAGTGCGAGCGCTCTTTCGCGGATTCGAACCACCATTCCGGAGCGTCGAGAACCTTGCCGTCGATGGTCAGTATTTGATCTTCGCGAGGTGGGACGGAGACTTGCTGCATCTGGTAGACGTGTCCGTTGTCGTTGATCCAGACGATGCCATTGCCAGTAGCGGGATGACCGCAGATCACGATCACGATTGGTCCTCGCTGAACGGTTCGCCGAAGCAATAATCCCGCGTCCTGGATGAGTCTGAGCATGCGAGATAGATCAACTCAATCCCTTCGCTGTAGAGATTTGTGTGGGACAGTCGGACGCGCTCGGGCTGATGCGTTTCGATGAACGACCGCGCCGCCGATCTTTCGGCCTGCGCCAGCTTCAGTTCTTTGCCGCTCAATTGCTTGCGGCGCGACGTACTGCCCAGTTGTGAGTCGCGAAAGTCTGCGCGGGCGTGAGCCTGATGAAGTGCGGTCGCTAGATGCGCGACACGAAGCACACGCGGGACATGTTGGCAACGCGAAAGGCGAATCGCGCAAATACCACAAGCGCGAGAAACACGCGCAAGCTTCGTTGCGATCGTCAGCTTCCAGAGGCCGAGAGCCTGCGCGCCCCGCGCGGCGGCAACGACGCCGGCCTGCACCAGCGCGGCCTCGACGCATCGATATTGCGCGTGATCGAGTTCGACGTAGAGCCTGATCGCGTTCTCGACGTCAACGCGCATCTGCCGCCGACGGAGTTCTTCGCGAGTGTCTTGAGCCAAGTCGCTCTGCGTAGCATCACAGTGCACGAATTCGGCTGAGACTTCGATGGTTACGTCACAGCCGGTTGCGACATTCATTCTGGTCTCCGATCGCGAAGCGTGCGCTTCATCGCTGCAGCTTCGACGGTTCTCTCTTCGGTGATGATGATTCGCTTGCAGGAAAGGCAGCGGTGGGAACGGACGGTCACGTCAGCGTCAGGCAGGTAGGCCACGTCGAGCAGCTTCGCTTTGATTGGCCCGCTCTCTGCGCATCGCCTGACCATCGTGACGCGCCGGAGAATGCGCGTCGATAAAGGAGATTCGGAGCATGAAATGCGCGCGATGCACGTTGGGCGCGAAATGCGCCGAAT
>WNGA01008240.1_pt1 | contig 14321 bp, 9 predicted proteins | sample 5400061 | NCBI WGS metagenome assembly WNGA01 (sample SAMN13153366, study PRJNA577476) | soil metagenome | isolation source: 100 cm soil or saprolite under grassland replicate 2 | place: USA:California | collected 2016-06-15 | reverse complement strand
GGTCAGTCTGATCGATTGCTAAGCACTGGCAGCCACTCGCAGGAAGTCGACATCGTTGATGCTGACGCTGGGGGCTGCCCAGTTGCTGGCCGGTGGGGCTGATCGCCGTGCTTGCTCCTCGGTCTCGAAGACGACGAACGAGAAGCCGTGGCCATCGACAGGCTCTAGCCAATAGCCCGCGACGAAGCCGGGAGCCGAACGGATCACTGGCAGGATGTCATGCGTCAGTGCGTTGGCTGCCGCCGGCGCCTGGTCCGGGTCGATCGTCAAGTTCACGAGTGCCGCGTGCATGGTCTTCTCCGTTTCGTGGAGGGCGTCTCCGTCGTCGATGAGTAGGACCTGGCTGCGACGCGGAAGTCATCGCCTCTGGTTGGAAGGGCCGCGTGCCCGCGAGGTGTCAGTCGCCGGTGCTCGCGAGCGCGTGCGAGCGTAGTCAGATGGGTGCCGTTTCGCGTATGACAGATCGCCAATCGCGACCTCCGGCGCAGCCCGTCGACGAAGCATCATTCTGAAACGAGTTCTTAAGAGCTGACCCGGCGCGAGAGCCACCCGACGAGCGCACCTAGCACCAACCCGGCCTCGGGCGCGAGGGGAACGTCGGTGGTCACGCTCACAAGGATGCCGAGCACCAGCCCGATCACCGCGCCAGCAACGACGAAGAACCACAATCCCCTAGCGCCGTTCGCGCCTCGGATACCCATGCCGATCATCCTCCCCGCCCCAAAAGCTCGCGGTCAAGGACACCGAGCGGGCCCCGTGCCGCTCTCCACGAATGACCCGCGCCTTCGCTCGTCGCGAAAATCGTAGGTCCTCTGCCATCCGTTTAGCCACCTCGCCGCTCGGCAAGTGTTCCCGCTTCCTGCGAGCCTTGAAGATCCTGTCGGGCGAGGTTAGGTTGCGCCGGTGAAGCTCGTCCTCGCACGTGCGTTCGTCGAGGCTGTCGCGGCGCGTGATTTGGAGGCGGCGGAAGAGTTACTCGATCCCGATGTTGAAACCGCGACTCCCCGCGGCACGCTTCGTGGCATCGCAGCTTGCCGGCAAGTGCTTGAGAAGGCGAGCGGAGACGAGCAATTCGCCGTGGAACAGACGGAGCCTGATTTCGAGGAGATTGAAGGCGAGATCGTTGCCCGGACGCATGAGATCGCTCGCTGGCGTGAAACCGGCGAAATCGCGTACGAGCGCGACTTTGCAGTCCGCTTAACGCTCGACGACGAGAGAATCGTCAGGATCGTCGTGATGCCGGGGGGCGCGCCGCCTCCGTAGGGCAACGGCGGTTCACAGGCGGCCTGAGCCCGCCGCCCCCAAGGCGACGAGGAGCCAGCCCACCAGGTCTTTCGCGACCGTAGCGCCTCCGGGCGCTTCTCGAACGCGTCGCCGAGGGCCTGACCAGGTGGTGGAGCTATCGCGCCCTAACCTCTTCCGCGTTCGGGGAAAACGCGCATCCACGGGTCTGGATGGAGGGCCCGATATGAACCTGCGACCTGCCCGTCGACCCATGGAGTCAATCCCGCCAGCGTCATGACGTGGATGTCGCGTGAGGGCCTGCCTCGCAGGTCTGTAATCGTCACTACCAGCCTTGACCTCAGACATAGCGCTTCAGCCGGGTGAGGTGGCGATCGGCGGTCGTCACTGCACCGGGCATTCGAGAAAGGACAGATCCGTTGCCCAGAGAGGCACCACACGGCCCACACACCTACCACACAGGCTGTGCCGGGCGGTAGCCGGTCGTAGCCGGTCACAGCCGGTTCGCCCGGCGAGGAAATGCCTGCTGTAGCCGGTGATTCCGGGTCGTAGCCGGCTGTAGCGGGTTGGGGCGTACCGGCCTGTCACGCCGGAGGTCGAGGGTTCGAGTCCCGTCGCTCCCGTTAAAGTTCCTGCAAATCGGCATGTTGTGTTGGCGGATTTGACGCCGGCTCGACGCCGACTACACAGACTCTTCTCGAAGCGACGACGAAACCGCCAAAAACGGTGCGAAATGCGGTCGCGGGGTGACGATTTCATGCCGCCTCACGCCGAGCTCAGGCTGAAAGGCGGCGTGCGACTACACAAAGAGAACGGAGGTCACGGCCACGCCACCTCCGTTGCCGCCAAGGCAGGACGAGCCGTCCCGGCCGAGGAACGTGGGATGGAATCGGCGGAGCGGCTACGGTTCATTCGCGTTGGGGTGCTGTGCACGGATGTCGGTGAGCGCGAGGTTGGCCGGCGTTCGGGGCAGGTACTCGTACGCCAGAAAGCGCACGACGACGTGAAGTCGCAGGAACGGCCTGGCGCCGAGGGAGAGGCCGCCGGCGCCTTCCATTCCGACCGGGTAGAACGTCTTCGGATCGACGTACCAGTAGAACGGTTGACGCGGGCAGCCGGGCGACGCGCAGCGCGTTTCCGGATCGATGCGGATTCGTTCGACCCTGCGGCCGTTGAGCTTCGTCTTGCCTTCGTCGTGCGCGGTCCCCGCGTTGAGCGATTGGCGAAGGTCTGCCACCGGGTCGACGGGGAAGCCGAACCGGCCGCCGGCAATCCTCAGCCTGTTTGGCGGCACGAACTCCAGCGTCTCGTCGGAGTCGAGAAAGCCGCCGAGCTCGGGCCCTTTTCCGTTCCAGCAGGCGAGCGCGCGGCGTCCGGCGTTTAGGGCCTTCGGTGGAGGAGGGCCGTTCAACAGGACGTGGTACCGGTGCGGCGGCGTTTGGTCGACCCAGCTCTCGTTCGGGCGACGCCTGACCGTGCACGCAAACTCGGTCGAGGTCGTCGTCACCACCCACTTCTGGTGCAGGACCGTTCCGGCCGGTGGCCTGAGTGCCGCCTCCGCTCGCGCGAGCAAGCTCGGCGAGCTGTTCCACGGCGCGGTGGAGAGGAGCGACGCTGCGGCAGCGATTGCCAGGGTGGCCGAGGCCAGGAGCAGCCGGTTGCGTCCAAGATGTCGCCTCACTCGCCTACGACCGGCGTAGACAGCAGCGTGCCGACGTTGGCGTTCGGCAGCGGCGAGAAGCTCGCGCTTCAGCTCGCGGACAGGATCACTCATTAGGGCCGCTCCTTCCGAAACTGGAGCGCAGCGCCGCAAGGCCACGACTCACGCGCTTGCGGACGACGCTCTCCGAGCAGTGGAGCTCAGCCGCGATCTCGGAATAGCCGCGCTCGCCGAGGTGGTGCGCCTCGATCGCCTCGCGCTGCCCGGCCGGTAGGGTCTCGAGCAGCTCGAGCGTCGGGGCGCTCGCGATCTTTTCGAGGATCTCGATCGCCTCGTCATCGAGCTGGATCGGCTGCATCGCGAGCGCCCGACGAGTCTGGTCCTGAATCTGGTTGTTGCGCAGCGCCTCGCTCAACTTGTGGCGCGCAATCGCGAACAACCACGCCTGAGCCGGCTCTGGGCCGGGCTGAAAACGAGATACCGACGCCAGTGCGGCGGCAAAAGTCTCGGCAGCGAGATCAAATGCCTCCTCCGCGCCGGACACGCGGCGTCGAAAGAAGGCAAGCACCGAAGCGAAGTGCCGCTCGTAAAAGACGCCGAACGGCTCAGAGCACGTGCGCGACGCGAGCAGAAGCTCGGTGTCGGACCGTTGCTCCCCGTTCTTCATGCCGTCTATATGACGATTCGACACGATCTGTGACCGCGGCACGGCGGCGCCGGGGCGGCCCCTGGCGGCCGCCCCGGTGGACGCGACTGGTCAGCGCACGGGCTGGAAGTAATGCTTCTCCAGCCAGTGGGAGACCTTCTTGCCGATCACGGCGCCCTGCACGTCGGCGGTTCGGAAGTGGATTCCGCCCCAGACACGAGCGTCGACGATCTCCGCGAGCGCGCGTGAGAAGCGGTCGAAGTGCCGCGGCTGGCCGGGGAGGCGGCCCGAGTTCACGTCGAACGCGATCTTGTCCGTGCCGAAGAACTCGCGGAACGTGTTGAGCACGGCGCCGCTCACGCATCCGTGACCCGAAGGATGGTCGGGGAAGGGTGGCGTTGCGAGCGGCGGTGTTGTCGGCGTCGACGCGTGGAACAGCGGCTCCCAGGTCGGGTCGGCCACGGTGGCGGTGTTCCCATCGGTGTCGGCCTCCCGGATCGCGGCGCGTGGGCGCCAGAAGTTCCAGTGGTACTTGTCGTTCCAGCATGAGATTGCGCCGTCCGCGGCCGCGAGGTTGATCATCGCGAGGAGCCGCGCCTCGTCAGCGACGGCGACGTCGTACTCGCCCGAGAGATCGCGCGCAAGCCCGTTCCACAGCGCGATTGGGGCGAACTGCCAGAAGATGGCCGCCGTCGTCTGGTCTGCCGTTCTCGTCGAGCTGTTCAGCGCACCGACCTCCTTCACCTCGTCGAAGTCGTTCGCATACGCCGCGCTCGTCAACGGGTTCGGGCCCTCGGAGCGGAACTGCGACGGGCTTTCGATCAGGAACGGCTGGAGGTTTCCGACCCAGGCGTCGGGATCGCGTGCCCCGAGAGCCGGTGGGTCGAGCACGAAGCCGACGGGCCTCCAGTCACCGGGCTCGAGGCCGATCGTGAAGGTGAACGGCGCCATGAAGCCGTCGTCCTCCCGTGCGGTCAGCATGGCCGCGGCGGCAGCCGCACCGACGCGGACGCCCTCGTCCTCGACCGGCCCGTCCGGAATTCCCGCCATCGTGGCTGTGTAGGCGGCGTCGAGGCCGGCCACTTGGGCAGGGGCCACGATCTCGACCAGCACGTGATGCGCCGCGGTCGCGATCGCCGCGTCCGCCGAGCCGAACGGCTGCGCATGCAGCACGTCCAGGTCCAGCAGGTACGGCTGGTAGCCGGGGTCGAGCGCGTTGACGGCGTCGTACACCGCGCCCTGCACCATCGCGATCCCCCTCGTCTCCCCGTGGGCCGTCGGCCTCAGCGGGATCGTCTGGGCCTGCGCGATCGCGTTCCAATCGTTGAGCACGTCCGCCCGCGCCGTCGCCGGAGCGACGGCGAAGACGGCGGCCGCGGCGACGCCGAGCGTAAGCCCTATGGATCGTCTTGCTCGCTTCATGCCTGACTCCTTTCGAGAGACTCGACTGTCGAGGCCGATCGTCGAGCCGGCCCGTTTCAGTCCCGTTTCAGGCGCGAAACAGCTGGTGCCATTCGGCGGCGCGAGGAGTTGGGGGCGGCGCGCACGCCGCCCCCGATCAACTCCGCCTCTCGTATCCGATCAGCTCAAACTGGCCGCAGACAGGTCAACTCGCCCTTCTCGACCCTGACCGTTCCGCTCGAGAGGTCGACCACGAACACGGAGCGCGCCCTGATCCCGTCTCCGGACGGGTTCGTCAGGATGTCGGTGAGTCTGAACATCTCGACCTGGCCGTTGAGGACATACGAGTCCGTCCCGTGGCCGACAAATCCGGTGGGACTGGTCGTAATGGTCCTTTCGCTGGTGGCGACGATCCGACCGTCGTGGTTGTGCACGGACGTCGTTCCGGCAATCGTGACCGTATGCGTGAGTCCGGTGCACGGATTCACGTCATCGAACACGAATTCGAACGGGAAATCGGTCGGCGAATCTGCCGCCGCCGGAACGGCGAACGCCAGAGCAACCACACCCAGCAGCACTGGGACAAGCCACCCCACTCGGGCTTTCACGCCTATCTCCTCCTCTCGCTGCTCGTCTGTCGAAGCCGATGGTCGACGACGGCGGTTTCAGGTCCGTTTCAGCCGCGCAACAGCTGTTAGCGTCAGGGTCGGGAGGGCAGGCGGATGGAGTTCCGGGTCCTGGGACCGCTCGAGGTGTGGCACGAACGCGGCGAGGTTTCCCTGAGCGGGACGAAGGTGCGTGCGCTACTCGTCATGCTCCTGCTCCACCCCAACGAGGTCGTTCCCACCGACCGGCTGATCGACGACCTCTGGGGAGAGGACTCGCCCGAGCGTGCCGCCGCCGCGCTGCGAGTCAACGTGTCGAGACTGCGCAAGACGCTCCCGCAGGACGTGCTCACGACCAGATCGCCCGGCTACGTCCTACGGGTGGGGCCCGACGAGCTCGATCTCCACCGCTTCGAGCGGCTGGTGGATGAGGGGAGGAGCCTGCTCGCTCGCGGCCTGACGGCCGACGCATCGGTGCGGCTCCGCGAGGCGCTGTCTTTGTGGAGAGGCCCCGCACTCGCCGACTTCGCGTACGAGAGCTTCGCCCAGGCCGCAATCGCCCGGCTCGAGGAAATCAGGCTGGCAGCCGTCGAGCTGCGCATCGACGCCGACCTCGCGCTCGGGCGCCACCACGAGCTCGTCGGAGAGCTCGAGGCACACGTCGCCGAGCACCCGCTCCGCGAGCGCCTGCAGATGTTCCTGATGACGGCGCTGTACCGGTCGGGCCGGCAAGCGGAGGCCCTGGACTCCTACCACGACGCGCGCCGCGCCCTCGTCGACGAGCTCGGGATCAATCCGAGCACTGCGCTCCAGGAGCTGGAGCGGGCGATCCTTCGGCACGACCCCACACTGGACGTCGAACCGCCAACACGGGCAGGTGTCCAGGAGGCCGCGGAGCGGTCGATCCTCGTCGCGATCACGAACCAGACGCACGTGGACGCGCTGCTCGCACTCGCCGAGCCGCTCGCGCGAGACCCACCTCGCGTCATCATCCTCGCCAGGCTCGTATCGGACGCAGCCGGCCTTCGGACCGCGTCGGCCTGGCTCGAAGAGCGCCGCTCTGCACTGGAGGCGCGCCGTGTCGTCGCCCGCGCAGCCTCGTTCACGGCGACGGCGCCGGGTGAGGACCTGGCTCGGCTCGCCACCGAGCTCGACGTCGAGCTCCTGCTCACCGACGCCCCCGACGAGCTCCTGGCCGAGGGAGCTCCCGACGAGCAGCTCACCGCCCTCCTGGAGGAAACACCCTGCGACGTGGCGCTGCTCGTTCCTCGGGACGGGACGCCCGACGGACCCGTGCTCGTCCCGTTCGGAGGGGCCGACCACGACTGGGCCGCGGTCGAGTTCGGCGCGTGGTTCGCACGCACCTACGGTGCGCATCTCCGGCTCGCAGGTGCCGCCGCAGTGCCGGAGCAGGGCAGGCGCGACGCGAGCCGGCTGCTGTCGCACGGCGCGCTCGCCGTACAGCGCGTCCTGGGCATCTCGGTCGAGCCGCTGCTGACCCCGCCGGGCGAAGACGGCATGCTGGAGGCGAGCCGCGAGGCCGGTCTGCTAGTAGTCGGGCTGTCGACACGGTGGCACCGCGAGGGCCTCGGTCCGGCCCGCCTCCGACTCGCCAGAGAGGCCATCCCACTCACGCTGCTCGTGCGGCGGGGTCTACGCCCCGGCGGCCTCGCTCCGCCGGCCACGCTCACGCGCTTCACGTGGTCGATTCGCCCATGAGTCGGGCTCAGGTCGTGCAGGCGGGCTCGTAGCGCCGGCCGGGAAGGAACTCCTCCCACTCCTCGCGGGTGAGCGTGCGGTTCGCGAGCGTGCAGGCGCGACGCGCCCACGACTCCGGGTCGAGCTCCCAGACGGCTGCCTTCCCGTCGCCGTTCGTCATCAGCAGCCGGCGGCCGTCGGCCGACAGGTCGAGCATCGCCTCGCGGCTGCCGACGCCGATCCTGGGGCCGACCTTCGCCCCAGTTGCGACGTCCCACAGCGAGGCGAAGCCGTCGCCGCCCGAGATCGCCAGGAGGCTCGAGTCGGGGCTGAAGTCGAGCGACCAGACGGCATTGCCGACGTTCTGCTCGATCGTGCGGACGAGCTTCGCGGTGTGCGCGTCCCAGATGCGCACGCGCCAGTCGATGCCGGAGGTCCCGAGCAGACGCCCGTCGGGACTGAAGGCGAGCGTCCAGCCGAGGGTCCACTTCTCCGGGAGCTCCTTCGCCACGACCCGCGAGCGCCGCTCGGCGTCCCAGACCTGCCAGTCTCCGCCTCCTCCCTGCATCCACCCGTTGCGGACGAACGCGACGAGAGGCGCCGTTGGGCTGAACGCGACGTCGCCGGCGGCCCTCCCGTCGCCGACGCGCCCGAGCTCGGCACCGGTCGCGATGTCCCACAGCCTCGCCCCGTGCTCGCCGGCCGTGGCGAGCAACTTCCCGTCCGCACTGATGCTGACGCCGACGGTGTCCCAGTCGTCGACGCGGAACGGGCCCCGGCGCAGGGACCGCGAGGCGACGTCCCAGATGCTCGCCATGCCGCCCTGGGCGCCCGCCGCAAGCGTCCGCCCGTCCGTGCTGAACGCGAGCGCGTTGACCTCGCCGCCCGTATCCCGCATCGGCGGACCGACGGGAGCGAACGTGCGCGCATCCCAGAGCTGAATCCCCCTGTTGTTCAGGCCGACGGCGATCAACCGCCCGTCGGGGCTGAACTTCCCCGGGTGCCGGTCGGGCCACACGTAGGAGCCGCGGTCGTGCGTAAAGGTGAACCTGCGCCCGAAGCGCCGCTCTCCGCTCAGGTCCCAGGCGATCGCCGTCTGGTCGGCGCTCGCGGTGTACAACGTTCTCCCGTCGGGGCTGAAGACGGGTTGCCAGACGGAGTCCGAGTGGCCGCGCAACGTCTCCTTGGGGATCGCCGTGGCAGCGTCCCAGAGCGTCACGTTTCCGTCGCGGCTCGTCGAGACGATGGTCTTCCCGTCCGGGCTGAACTGCAGCCAGATGGGGTTCGACGCGAGCGTGCCTCGCGACTCGAGCACGGCTCCGGTGAGGAGGTCGACGAGCTCGAGGCCGTCGTCGAGCCCGATCGCCGCGATGCGGCCGTCCGAGCTCAGGGCAAGCGCGCGGTAGCCGGCCGGGACCTCGAGCGTCCTCGTGTGCCTGCGGGTGGCGAGGTCCCACCAAGTGACCGTGCCCACGGTCGAGGTCGTGATCAGCGACCGACCGTCGGGCGTCAGCGCGATGCTCGGATCCGTCCACCACTGCGAGAGCCAGCGGCCGGTGAAGCCGATCGGCTTGATCGGGCTACCGATCGGCCGCAGCGTCTTCGCGTCGCGGACGGTGATCCAGCTCTCGCGCTCTGCCACGGACTCCACGACGACGAGCCGAGAGCCGTCGCTCGTGAACGCCATCCGGGTCGCAGCCTCGGTGAGCCGCGCGTGGGCCAGCTGCCTCCGCGTCCGCGCGTCGAGCAGGCGCAGGTGCCCGGGTGCGCTGACGGCGAGCGTGCGCCCGTCGGGAGCAAACGAGAGCGCTCCGAAGCCGTCTTGGACTCCGGGCACCGGGTTGCCGATCTGCTCGAACGTCCGGGCGTCGTAGAGGAAGAGCCCTCCGAACGCGGCGGTCGCGAGCGTCGTGCCGTCGGAGCTGACGTCGATCGAGCGGCCCACGCCGATCTCGAGGCCCTGCTCGCTCGGGCTCTTCTTGCCGTGGAGGATCCTGATCACCGGCTGCGAGCGCAGGAGGTCGGCCAGGAGGGACCCGCGCGTCTGCGGCGAGTCGTCGATCGCGACCGCCTGGCGCGCGAGCAGGACCGAGAGGTCGAGGTCCTCCTCGACGAGCGCCTGAGCGCCGAGGCGCTGTGCGAGCTGCGCCGTCGCGGCCTCGCGCGCCTCGTGGCGCTGGAACAGCGCGAAGCTGCCGCCCGCTACCGCCGCGGCCAGTAGCACCACGACGCCCGCGAGCAGGCCGCGCAGGCGCCGGTTCGTCCCCCGTACGCGCTTCGTCTCCCGCTCGGCCACCTCGCGGCTCTCGGTGACGAACTCACGCTCGAGCTCGTTCAGCTCGAAGGTGTGCTCCGTGCTCCAGTCGAGCGCGGCGGCGAGGCGGGCGCCTCGGTAGAGCTCGCCCTGATCGCGCGCTGCCGCGGCCCACTCGGTCGCTGCCTGCGTGATGTGACGGCGAAGCCGGCGCCCCTCGGTGTCCTCCTCGATCCACTCGCGCAGGCGCGGCCATTCGCGCAGCAGCGCCTCGTGGGCGACCTCGACGGAGCCCTCGCCGACGGTGACCAGGCGGCTGTCGGCCAGCGTCGCGAGCACGCCCGCCACGTCCTCGTTGCGCTCGAGGTCGAGCTCGGCGAGCGGCGCGCGGCGGCGCACCGGCGAGTCGCCCTCGCCCTCGCCGACCAGGCGGAGCATGACGGCGCGCACGAGCGGCTTGCGCTCGTCCGGGATCCGGGCATAGGTGCCCTCGGCCAACCGCGCGACGGCGCCGTGAACGCCAGCGGACTCGCGGTAGGCAGCCAGGGTGAGCGTGTTGTCCTGCCGCTTCTGCCAGAGCTCGAGCAGGGCGGTCGACAGCAACGGCAGCGCGCCCGGCTCGCCTTCGACGTCGTCGACCAGCGAGTCGGGCAGCTCCGGCTCCACTCGCAGCCCCACGCGGCCGGCCGGTAGCTCGACGGCACGCCGCAGCTCCGAGGTCTGCATCGGCGCGACCAGCACATGGTTCCCACCCAGCAGCTCGGCGAGCTCCGGATAGGCGGCGAAACGGCCGTAGAAGTCGGCGCGCAGCGCGACCACGACGACTGCGCGACCGTCCGGATCGGCAGCCGCCCTGGCAAGTGTGTCGACGAAGGCGGCGCGCTCGGCGTCGGACCGGCAGGCGGTGAACAGCTCCTCGAGCTGGTCAACTGCGAGGAGGAGGCGTTCGTTTGCGGGCAGCCCGTCAAGCGCCTCGGAAACAGGATCCCTCGCTCCCGATACGAGTACGCGGCGAAGCTCCTCCAGCGGCCGCTCTCCGGGACGAAGCAGCAGACGCCGCCAGCCCCCGCTGCCCGGCAGCACTCCTCCCGCGAGGGCCGGGAGCAGACCGGCACGAAGCACCGACGACTTGCCGCTGCCCGACGGCCCGACAATGCCCAGGAAGCCGGCGCCGACGAGGCGGGCGACGAGCTCGGCGACGAGCCGCTCACGGCCGAAGAAGTAGTCGGCGTCGACCGGCTCGAAGCTCGCGAGGCCCTTGAACGGGCAGATCCCCTCGGACGCCACGCGGGCCGGGGTGACCGGGCCCGAGAGAGCCTGCGCCTGCTCGCGCGCGAACTGAAGGTCGATCACCTTGCCGGTCAACTCGGCCTCGACCTCGCCCAGATCGCTCCGGCCGGCAGCGGCACGCGAGGCGACGTCGACGACGAGGCGGCTCGCCTCGTCGACCGCGACCGCGAGCGCCGCCTGCGCGAACTCGCGGCAGCTCGCGTAGCGCTGCTCCGGCTCCTTCGCTAGCGCCCTGGCTATCACGGCGTCGAGCGCCACCGGCAACTCCGGCCGGTGTGCACTCGCCGTCGGCGGTTCTGCGTCGAGGTGTGCGAACACGACCGCGACGTCCGAGTCACGTCGAAACGGCGGCTGCCCGACGAGACACTCGTAGAGCACGCAGCCGAGCGAGTAGACGTCCGCCCGCCCGTCGATCGCCTCACCCGCGATCTGCTCGGGAGCGACGTAGTCGATCGTGCCCAGCACATGGCCGCCGTCGCCGATTCCGGTCTCGTCGGAGACCCGCTTCGTGAGTCCGAAGTCCGCCAGGTAGACGTGGTCGGATCCGTCGGGGCGGGCGCCCGTGTCGAGGAGCACGTTGGAAGGCTTGACGTCACGGTGCACGAGCCCGCGCGCATGGGCGGCGTCCAGGGCGATCGCGACCTGTGCGAGAACGCCGATCGCGTCCGCCGGATCCAGACGGCCGCGTTGCAGGCGCTCCTTCAGGTCGCGTCCCTCGACATAGCGCATGGCGATGAAGAGGAGGCCCTCGGTCGTCCCGGCCTCGTAGATCGGGACGATGTTCGGATGGTCGATCGAAGCGGCCAGCTCCGACTCGCGCAGGAAGCGGTCACGGAACGACTCGTCCTCGGCGAGCCTGGCAGCCAGCAGCTTGAGCGCAACCCTCCGCTTGAGCCGCAGATCCTCGGCCAGGTAGACGATGCTCATGCCGCCCCAGCCGAGCAGCGACTCGACCCGATAACCGGCGAGCTCGATGCCGACCCGCGGGTCGTCGCTCACTTGCACGTGCGCATCCTCGCTTTCGGAGCCTCGAGGAACGATAGGACGACTCGGTGCTGGTTGTAAGGGCCCGGCGTTACAGCACCGTTTCAGGCGCCTAACCGCGTTGCCCTTTCGATGGATCGCGATCGGTGCGCGGCCGTCGCGCACGAGCACGGCACGCTTCTAGCGATGCTGCTGAATGCGAAGTAGGGCTGGATCGCCATCCGATGGCTCTGTTGCCTAATCCGTCACCAGTGCGACTACACGCGTACTACACACGCCATGCCGGCGGTGACCGGCCGTAGCCGGCCAGGGCCGGTTCGCTCGGCGAGAAGTACCTGCTCTAGCAGGTAATTTGGGGTCGCAGCCGGCGGTAGCGGTCGAGTCCGTACCGGCCTGTCACGCCGGAGGTCGCGGGTTCGAGTCCCGTCGCTCCCGCTCTTTACACCTCGCTCTTGAGGCGTCAGCGCGCTGCTGCTCGCGAAACGAGCGCGCGCTCGAGCTCCGGGCGCGCCACGAAGGCGAGGCGTCCGGGCCGCCTCTGATACGACTCGTTGAAGGAGTAGAAGAGGCCGCTCGGGACGAATCGCGCGAAGACCGGCTCGGTCGCATTCGGTGTGTCCATGACGATCTCGCGCCCGTCGGAGAGACGAAGGAGGTGAACGCCGGCGCCGACGACGTACGCCGCGAGATCTCCCTGCACGTCCTCGAGCTCCGGATCCGGCCCGAATCCCCGCCGCACCGGCCAGGAAGCGGTGCCCCGGCCGCGCCTGAGGTCGAGGACGGTCAGCCGCGCGCTCTGGAGAACGACGAGACGCGGCCCGTCGAGTGCAGCACCGAGGATTCGGGATCCGCCGAATGCGAAGGTCCGGATGGCGCCGCCGGGCGAAAGGACGCTGACCCTCTTACCGTCGCGCAAGACGGCGATCCTGGCCGCATCGAGGGACGCGACTGTTGCTTCGCCACTGAACGTCCGGACGATCACCTTGCGCGTACCAGTCGCCTTCCAGACACGCGTCCGGTGTATGCGGAACTCGCCACGACTCCTGTTGCCCGCAGACTCGACATCGAACGCGATCGAGCCCCCGTCTGCCACGAACCCGCCGAGAAATAGTCCCGTGAACTCTCCTCCTCGCGTACGCACGAGGTCGGTCGTCCCGACTCTCAGCGACTCGTCGAAGTTGTAGCCCTCGCTCGAGTTATCGCAGCGGTAGCCGACGCGGCCTGCTGCGAGCAGCACGTCGTATGCGCTGCCGCATCCGTGCACAGGGACTCGCACGCTGGTCCCCCGGACTCGATTCCAGACGACGATCGGACCCAACGGGCCGCGCAACTCGGGCGGGCCGCCGAATCCCTGGGCAACTGCGGCGTGGCTGCCTTCGGCCGCCAGCGCGACAATCGGCAAGCGGGTCGTGATGGTGCGAGCCGTGGGCAGGGTGACGAGCGGCAGCCTCGGCGGCGGCGTGCCCTTCACGGAGGCCTCGATCCATACGGCCGCATCCTCTCCCGAGTCGACGGGGACCGCGTGCGTAACGGGATGCCGGTCGGTGCCATCGGCCTTCATCGTCCAGAGCTGCATGTGGTCGCTCGGTGCGGCGCCGTAGCCGAGATCGTTGCGCCTGTAGAGGATTCGCCGACCGTCGGGTGACCAAGCCGGGCCTTCGTTCGCCGGATCGTGGAGACGATCGTTGGTCAGCCGCCGGCGTCGCCTGTTCTCGACGTCGACCAGAACCAACCCGTTGAAGTCGGCGAACGCGAGGCGCTCGCCGGTCGGCGACCAGGCAGAGGACTCGGCATCACGAGCGATCGGGCGGAGCCCAGTGCCGTTCGTGCGAACCACATACAGCTCGTCTCGGTCCTCGAACGAGATCCATTTTCCGTCCGACGACGACTGCAGGCCGGCGGGCTCGAGATGGGCGAACTGCATGAGGCGCGTCGGCGGGCCGCCGTCGGCGGAAGCGGCATAGACAGCGCGGCCGTCGGGAAAGAGGAGAGCCTTGCCGTCGGCCGACCACGTCAAGAGGTCAGTTGCAAGCTCGTCTCTGATGTATCGGCGCACGCCGGTGTCCACGTCGAAGACGACGTCGCCGTTGTCTGTGCCAAGCGCCAACCGCTTGCCGTCCGGCGACCACGGCATCTCCGTGAGATCTTCTGGTTGCACGTTGCTCCCCCTGAAGAGCCCCGGAAGGCGGATGAGCCGCCGCCTGCGGCTCACCGGCTCGAACACGTACGCGGCGGTGCCGCCGTTGCGTGTGTCGAACATGACGAGCGCCTTGGTTCCGTCCCGCATCCAGGAGACGACTGCGCCGTCTGCCGGAAGATCCACGGGGAGCCTCGTCAAGTGGCTGCCGTCAGGCCGAACCGCGTAGAGGCCCGCACGGCCGCTGGCGTAGCTCTGAAAGACGATTGTCCCCGCAGCCCGCCCATGACCGCCGCATCCCGTTGCGAATACCGCAACGAGGAACACGGCCACCAAGCCGGCACGGATCACAACTGCAAACTCTAGAACCGATGCCCGCAAGTTTGCGACACGCTCGAGCACGT
>WNGA01008235.1_pt1 | contig 14331 bp, 15 predicted proteins | sample 5400061 | NCBI WGS metagenome assembly WNGA01 (sample SAMN13153366, study PRJNA577476) | soil metagenome | isolation source: 100 cm soil or saprolite under grassland replicate 2 | place: USA:California | collected 2016-06-15 | reverse complement strand
GGCTCCGACTCGACGGCTTCCTCTGCCGAGGGTTGAACCGGGGACTCGAGTCCGCCGCCTCGCACGGGTAGGAACGCAACCTGGGGATAGACCCCACAGCCGAACTCGTCGCGCTCGAGCAGCAACGTCCGGCCATCCGGAGAGGGAGCTAGAAAGCCCCAGCCCCCTGCGAGATGCTTGCGACGGAGCAGCGTCCGGCGACTCCCGTCCGGACGGACGACGGCGACCGACCACGGACAGGCGGCGTAGCGGCCGCCTGTGGGCTGCGGCCAGGAGGAGCACCCTGGATGCGCCAATCGACGAACCGCCCGTCGGGAAGATTCGTCGGTGCGGACCAGCCGGCGGCGTTGGGGATCGATCCGGTAGAGACCGCCGTCCGGGCCGGCGAGAGGCCGCGCGAGCAGCGCGGCGACATTCGTACCGGCAGGAACAGAAAAGCCGGACAGGTAGCCGTACAGGCGCCACGCTGCAGTGGCACGTCGATGGCCCACCAGCAGGACTGCCCTGCGGTGCGAGGGCTCGTACCGAACGGCGACTGCAACCCCTTGTTTCTCAATCGCGGGGAGGTGCGTCGGATCAAGGCGTCTGCCGAGCACAGAAAGGGCGGCCTCGCCGAATTCCCCGCTCGACAGGACCGCCCGAACACCGCCGTCGGCTTCGAGCACCCAATCCCACCTAGATGAATCAACGATCCGGAGGGGACCCGAACGGCCCGGCATCGCGAAGAGGGCAGGAGGCGCCGATAGGAGCCGCCCCTTCTCGAGGTCGGCCGCGTCCTGATCGAACCAGCGCGCGGCCGCCTGGTACAGCACGAACCCCCGGCGAGGGTCGATGCCGAGCGAGCCCGAGACCACGCGTAGGCGCGAGTCCTCGTCGTGCCGCTCGAAGCTCGAGACGACGTGCAGGGCCGGGCGCTGGGTGCGCACAGTGTGAGAACCGGTCGCGGGCGGTCTCGAGAACGCGAGCACGGCCGCGGCGCCGATCAGCCCGCACGCTAGGCCGACCGCTGGGAGAAGCCGTTTGCTCACGCCGCCAGCTTGCGCTCGCCCTGCAACGAGCTAGCGACAGAGCCGTAACAGTCTTGTCACAAGGGCAAATCGATGCCCATCACCGGGACGATGCGGCCCCAGACGGTGGGTTCGCTGTCTCGGAGATAGCGGCCGCCGAGTTTTTCGTAGAAGCCGACCGCGTTCGGCTCGGCTTCCCACTCCATTCGTTCGGCGCCAAGCTCACGGGCACGCGAGGCGCAGGCGTCGAAGAGCTTTCTGCCGACTCCGCGGCCGATCCAAGCGGGCTCTACCCACAGATCGTCTAGCACGGCGGCGGCGCCTTGCGGGATAAGCGCGGCGAAGCCGACTGCGCAGCCGGCGGCCTCGGCGACGAGGACGGGCTTTCCCAGCATGGCCTCCGCCGAGAAGTCGCCCTGCGCCGCCCAGGAACGAATCCAGTCGGGGTCGTAGCCCCAGTGGCCCTTCGCGTCGATCGCGATCTGCCGGAGCCGTTCGCCCTCGTCTGGCCGAGCGGCGCGAATCGAGATCCGCTCCGGCACTACGCCGTGTGGAACTCCGCCCACAGCGGGCGGTGGTCCGAGATGTGGAAGCGGAGGTAGCTCAGGAACGGAGCGCCGGGGCGTCTTCGCCAGAGGTCCTGGAAGAGGGCGCCGTCGAAGTCGAAGACGTTGCTCGCGCCGGTGAAGCGGGTCTTCGTGGAGCCCGGGAAGAACGCGATCTGGTCGTAGTAGGAGTCGGACGCGATCGCCGAGCCGATCTGGGACGTGTGCGGCGGCACCTCGAGCCCGAGCGAGACGAGCGCGTCGTAGATCCGGTCGCCGGGCTCGGTCTTCGGCAGGTTGAAGTCGCCGAGCGGGACGATCTCGGGCACGTACGAGCGCGCGTCGCGGTGCTTCTGGTCCGCCCACCAGGCGACCGCGTAGGTCTCGAGCATCCGCCGGTCGATGTCGGCGGGGTCGGGGGAGCCGTAGTAGAGGTGCACGTTCAACAGCGAGAAGCGGAACTCCCCGCAGGCGAAGCTCGCCAGGTACGGCCCGCGGTCGAAGCCGGTGAAAGGCGTCGTCGTGCCAGGCAGCTTGATCACCCGCAGGTCCCGCGGTGGGATCGACAGCCGCCCGACCTCCTTCAGCCTCGTGACCTTGCGGGTGTCGTAGAAGAACGCCTGCCGCTCCTGGTTTCCGGAGGCGTCCGAGAAGAGCAGCTCGTAGCGCGCGGGCAGCTTCGAGTGGATGGCGTCGATCCCACGGAGGTCGTCGTTCACCTCCTGCACCGCGACGAGGTCGAACCAGCCGATGATCTCCGCGATCAGCTCGTAGTCGCTGTCGAGCCGGTTCTGGACGCCAAGGTTGGCGACGTTCCAGGTCCCGATCAGGACGCGGTCGGACGCCTTGCGCGGAATCTGCCGGCCCGGCTTCTGCCGACGGTAGGCGCGCAGAGCGGCGAGCTCGCGGTCGAGGTCGTACTCATACCTGAAGCGCGGCTTCGGGAACGGCGGCACGATTCAAGGATAAGCCGCTAGTGGAAAATTTCGGTGCTGCGCAGGTAATCCTCGACGGCTAGCAGGAACGCCGGGTCTCGGGCAATCTCCTCGAGCATCCCCTTGGTCAGGTCGTCGAGGTCACCGTCGTGCTCGAGCTCGACCAGGAACGGGCGCAGGCTACCGCTCTGGGAAAGGGCGGACATCCGCAGGACGAGATCACGGGTGAGACCGTCCTGGGAGATCGCCTCGAGCGACTCGAGGTCCGCGTGCCGGCCTGGAAGCGTCACGGACCGATAACGCCCGGCCGGGGTCGATGGATACGGCTAGGCGGTGTCGAGGCGCTCAAGGGCCTCGACGAGCTCTTCGAGGTCCGTCTCGTCTGCGAAGGCGATCTCGAGCTGGCCCGGCGCGATGCGGGCGGTGAAGCCGGTCGCGCGCTCCGCGGCCTTGCGGGCGCGCTCGGCGAGGGCCGGATCCACGTTCGGGATCTTGCGCGGCTTCGTCTTCGCTCCCGCCCAGCGCGCCGCCCTTTCCGCGGCCCGCACGGACATCCCGCGGCGGACGATCTGGCGCGCCAACCGGCGGCGGCCCTCGTTGTCCGGCACCGCCAGCACCGCGCGCGCGTGGCCTTCGGTCAGATCGCCCCGCTCGACGAGCCCGAGCACGTCGTCGGGCAGCTCGAGCAGGCGCAGGCGGTTGGAAACCGTCGGCTTCGCTTTGCCGACCCGCTCGCCGAGCTCGCCGAGCGACAGGCCGAACTCGTCCATCAGGAGCGCGTAGGCGCGCGCCTCCTCCACGGCCGAGAGCTGCTCACGCGCAACGTTCTCGACGAGACCGATCAGCAGCGAGTCACGGTCGTCCGCCGCGCGAACGAGCGCGGGAACCGTCGGCATCCCGGCCTCACGCGCCGCCCGCCAGCGGCGCTCGCCGGCGATCAGCTCGTAGCCGCCGGCCGGCCGAGGCCGAACGACGACCGGTTGGACGAGGCCTTGGGCCCGAATCGAGTCCGCGAGCGCGCTCGTCGCCTCGTGCTCGAAGCGCTTGCGCGGCTGGCGCGGGTTGGCGTGGATCGTCTCGACGGGCAGGTGCGCAAGCTCCGGCTGCCCCTCGCCGCCGACGAGCAGTTCCAGGCCCCGGCCGAGGCCGCGCCGTTTCTCAGGAACGGCCGACAAGCTCCATCGCCACCCTCCAGTACGCGTCGGCGCCGGCCGAGTCGCGGTCGTAGGCGGTCACCGGCAATCCGTGGCTTGGGGCCTCGGCTACCCGCACGGAGCGGGGCACGGCCGTTTTGAAGACGAGCTCGCCGAAGTGGCGGCGAACCTCGTCGGAGACGTCCGCGGCCAGCCGTGTCCGCCGGTCGACCATCGTCAGGAGCACTCCGCCGAGCGCCAGGCGGGGGTTCAGGCGCGCGCGCACGAGCTCGACCGAGCCGACGAGCTGGGCGAGCCCCTCGAGCGCGTAGTACTCGGCCTGCACCGGGACGAGCACGCGATCGGCGGCCGCGAGCGCGTTCACCGTCAGCGGGCCGAGCGACGGCGGGCAGTCGACGAAGACGAACGAGTACGACTCGCTTGCGCCTGCCAGGGCATCCGCCAGGTAGCGCTCGCCGTCCGCCCTCCGGGAGAGCTCGACCGCAGCGCCGGCCAGGTCCGGCTTCGACGGGACGAGGTCGAGCCGCGCGAAGCGCGTCGGCTTGGCGAGCCCCTCGAGCGGGAGACCGTCCAGCAGGTCGAGCGAGGAGCTGCCATTAGCGCGCTCGCCGAGCCCCGAGGTTGCGTTCGCCTGCGGGTCGAGGTCGACCACAAGCGTGCGCTCCCCCGCCTCGGCGAGGCAGGCCGCGAGGTTGATCGCGGTCGTGGTCTTGCCGACGCCGCCCTTCTGGTTGGCAAGCGCGTACACCCGGCCGGGCATACGGCCACGCTAGCTACGCCAGCGGACGTTTCCTGGCCACGCCCGGGCGCCGCGGGAAGCCCGGTGGGGTGGGCGCGACCTTGCGCAGGACGAGCAGGCCGGGAGGGCCGTCCGCAAGCTTGGCGCCGAGCTGCTCCGCCACGCTCGCCACGCGCTCGGCCTCGGCGCTCGGGCCGACGAAGAGGATCGCAGCGCCTCCCGGAGCGACGAGCGGCAGGCACCACTCGGCCGCGACTGCCGGCGGCGCCAGCGCCTTCGCGACCGCGAGGCCCCAAACGTCGACCGACTGCTCCTCCGCGCGGCCGCAGATGACCCGGACGTTCGGCAGCTCCCGCGCCCAGCGTTCGAGGAAGGCGCACTTGCGGCGGTTCGACTCGAGCAGCGTTACCTCCCGCTCCGGCAGAGCGACCGCGAGCGGAATCCCAGGCGCGCCGCCGCCGGAGCCGACGTCGACGATCGACCCCTCGAAGCGCCTCACGACCTCGACCGCGGCGAGATTCTCGTCGAGGTGGACCCTGCGCGCCTCCTCGCCGTGAAGCGAAGTCAATCCGGGCGTCTCGACGAGCGCTTCGAGCCAGCGCTCGAGGACGATCACTCAGGCTCGATCACGACGTAGCGGTTGGGCTCGGTGCCCTCGCTGCGCGTGGTCACGCCCGGGACGTCCTGCAGGCGCACGTGCACGATCTTGCGCTCGACCGCAGTCATCGGATCGAGCTCGACGGGTCGCCCCGACGAGAGAGCCCGCTCGGCGCTGCGGGCGGCGAGGGACCTGAGCGTTGCCTCCCGCCGGGCCCGGTAGCCGGCAGCGTCGATCACGATCGGCTTGCGCTCCTCGCCGTGCGCTCGCCAGACGATCGCGTTCACCAGGTACTGGATCGCGTCGATCGTCTGCCCGTGCTTGCCGATCACGAGGCCGAGGTCCCGGCCGGCGACGGTCGCAACCAGGTGCTCGTCGTCCTCCTGCAGCTCGAGGCGCGCGCCGACGCCGACGGCCTCGAGGATGCGCTCCAGGATGGCACGCACCTCGCCCCCGAGCTCGCTGTCGTCGGCCGGCTGTGCGACCGGCGCGCTGCCGACCTCCACAGTCGCGATCACGCGTGCGGGGCTGTACCCGACGCCGAGCAGCCCGCGCTCACCTTCCGAGATGACCTGGAAGCGGACCGCCGACTTGTCGATCCCCGGCTGGAGCTTCTCGAGCTCCCGCAGAGCGCTCCACTTCGCCTCGCCGACGGTCTCGCCGGTCGCCTCGACCTGAAGGGCCTCGGTCTCCGTCACCGCCGCGCTCCCTTCTTCTTCTTGCGCCGAACCCGCTTCGGGGCAACCGCCGCCGCGGCCGGCGCGGGAACCGGCGCGTCCTCATCCGAGCCGTCCTGCTGCGCCGCGGTCTCTTCCCGCGGCGCCGTGCGCGAGGAGCGCTTCGGCGGCGGCTGAGGCTTCGGCATCAGGCGCCTCGTGATCAGCCCCTGCCCGACCGTCCAGAGGTTGGTCGTCACCCAGTAGATCACGAGCCCGGTCGGGAAGTTGATCAGGAAGAAGACGAACGTCAGGGGCAGGACGAGCAGGATGATCCGCTGCGACTTGTCCATCGTCGTGGACATGAGGACCGTCGAGAGGAGCTGGCTCGCCACGTAGACAACGAGGAGAACCGGCCCCCAGCCGACGCTTGCGTGCTCGGTGATGTTCCAGAGCCCGAGCCACTCCAGGTTTCCGGCCGGGGGATGGTTCGCGAAGTTCCTCAGGACGAGGTAGAGCGCGATGAAGACCGGGAACTGCGCCACCAGCGGCACGCAGGACGCCGCCGGGTTGATCTTGTTCTCGCGGTAGAACTTCATCAGCTCTTCCTGCTGGCGCGTCTTGTCGGCCTTGTACTTCTTCTGGATCTCCTTCATCTGCGGCGCGTGGCGCTGCAGGTTCTGCATCGAGTGGATCTGCTTGACCATCAGCGGCACGAGCAGGAGCCGCACGATCACGGTCAAGGCGACGATCGACCACGCCCAGGTAAGACCCGCCGACCCGTGCAGCCAGTCGAGGACGTGCCGGAGGATGTCTTCGAGCGGCGTGAGCGGCGAGGCGAGGATCACTTGAAGATCCTCTGCTGCTCGACATAGTCGACCCCGCCTCGGCTCCAGGGATTGCAGCGCAGCAGGCGCCAGCCGGCGAGGATGCAACCGCGCACGAGCCCATAGCGGCGCAGCGCGTCGAGTGCGTACTGCGAGCAGCTCGGGTGGTATTTACAGCGGCCGCCCCAGAGGACGCCGAGCGTCCAGCGGTAGGCGTAGACCAGCCCGAGGCCGGCGTAGGTCGGAGCCCTCAGCGCGTACCTCAAGCTTTCGCCTTTCCGAGGATCTCCGTGACGCGCTCGGTGAGCCAGTCGAAGCCGCGGGTCTCGGCCGCCTCGGCGAGACCCGGGCGTACGACGAGCACGTAGTCGTGGTCCTGCGGCAACTCGCCGGAGCCGGCTCGGAAAATCTCCCGTAGGCGGCGCTTGATCCGGTTGCGCACGACCGCGGTTCCCACCGCCTTCGGCACCGCCAGCCCCAGCCGCGGTCCGTCGCCGTCCTCGTCTCGCTCGAACCAGTAGAGGACGAGGTAGCGCGTCGAGACGGAGCGCCCGTGACGGTAGACGGCGTCGAAGTCTCGCGAGCGCGAGAGGCGGTGGCGGCGGTTCACGCGCGGGCCCTGGGAACTACGCGGAGAGGCGCTTCCGACCTCTCGCGCGGCGGCGCTTGAGGATCGCGCGGCCGGCACGCGTGGCCATGCGGGCGCGAAATCCGTGCCGCCGCTTGCGCCTGCGAACGTTGGGCTGATAGGTCCGTTTCACGAGTCAGAGGGCCGAAGAAGAACCGCCCGGAAAGAGGGCGGCTGAAGGCCAGTATAGACGAGCCGCCGGGGGTGGTTCTCCACAGATCCTGGGACCCACAAGCGTGCCCGAAATCGTGGCGCGGCAGGGACTACGGAAGGCGCAAGCGTCGCCTGTCCCGACAGGACCGTCCACACCTGTGGAGACCGATGTGGACGGCGTCGATTTCCCTGCAAATTGCTTGCTTTCAGACGCCGCCAGGGCCCGCCGCGAGGAGCAAAACCGACCCGTTGAGCGAGCGCGTAGACGCTGCTATGCTCGGTCGCTCGCCCGTCCCCCCACAAGGAGCATGCCGGCGGCGTGGAGCCCTCAATCGAGCTGACTGCGGATGGCCTGTGGAGCGAGGTTTCGAGTCGGCTCAGAGGCGCCCTCAACGAGACCACGTACCGGACGTGGTTCGACCATGTGGAAGGGGTCGAGCTGGACGACGACCAGTTCGTCCTCTCGGTTCCGAACGACTTCACGCGCGACTGGATCGAGGGCCATTTCCTCGGCCTGATCCGCGCGGCCATCGGCGACGCGACCGGGCATGAGCGAAGAGTCCAGCTCGCGATCGCAGAGCGGGAGCACGACGCAGCGGCCGCCTCGCCAGAGCCGCCGCCGCGTGAGGTGGTGGCGGGAGGGCTCAACCCGAAGTACACGTTCGACTCGTTCGTGATCGGCTCGTCGAACCGCTTCGCACACGCGGCCGCGCTGGCCGTCGCCGAGGCGCCGGCGCAGGCGTACAACCCGCTCTTCATCTACGGCGGCACCGGGCTCGGCAAGACCCACCTCTTGCAGGCGGTCGCGCAGTACGTCAGCGAGCACCAGGGCGCGCTCACGGTGCGCTACGTGACGAGCGAGACCTTCATGAACGACTTCATCAACGCGCTGCGGGACAAGCGGATCGAGAGCTTCAAGCAGCGCTACCGCGCCTACGACCTGCTCCTGATCGACGACATCCAGTTCTTCGAGCACAAGGAGCGGATCCAGGAGGAGTTCTTCCACACCTTCAACACGATCTACGAGGCCGGCGGCCAGCTCGTGATCTCGTCCGACCGTCCTCCGCGCGAGATCTCGACGCTCGAGGAGCGGCTGCGCTCACGCTTCGAGTGGGGCCTGATCACCGACATCCAGCCGCCTGACCTCGAGACTCGGATCGCGATCCTACGCAAGAAGGTCAAGACCGACGGCATCCACGTCCCCGACCCGAAGGTGCTGGAGTTCATCGCCGGCCGAATCTCCTCCAACATCCGCGAGCTCGAGGGTGCACTGACCCGCGTGGTCGCGTTCTCCTCGCTGACGGGGCGGCCGATGAGCGAAGACCTGGCGCAAGACGTGCTCAAGGATGTCTTTCCCCAGGGCGAGGTGCCCGAGGTCTCGATCGAGCGGATCCAGGAGCTCGTCTCGGAGCGCTTCAGCCTCTCGCTCGAGGAGCTCTGCGGCGACCGGCGCTCGCAGAACATCGTCTACCCCCGCCAGGTCGCGATGTACCTCTCGCGGGAGCTGACGGACTCGTCGCTACCGAAGATCGGGCGCCAGTTCGGCGGCCGCGATCACACGACGGTGATTCACGCGACCACCAAGATCGCGCGGCTGATCCGCGAGGACCGGTCTGTGTACAACCTCGTGCAGGAACTGACCAAAAGAGTCAAGCAGGCGCACTGAGATGGGGATTTCTCGCTCCGTCCACGCGGCGCCTGTCGAAGAAGCGTCTTTCTCCCCAGATCGCGCCCACACGACAACGCGGCTTGCGGAGCGGTTCCCAGGGTGTCATCCCCGTCATCCACACTCCCTATGACTACTACAAAGGAAATTCATAGATGATCGAAGCAGAAGCTGTGGTTGCTCGAGGAACGCTCAACGCCGTCTGCTCGCGGGACGAGCTCCAGCACGCACTGGGGATCGTCGCACGGGGGGTCTCGACACGGACGACGGTCCAGATCCTGGCCGGCATCCTGCTCGAGGCGGACGAGGGGAAGCTGCGCCTTGCCGCTACCGACATGGAGCTCTCGCTGCGAACGTCGCTCGAGGCGAAGGTCGAGTCGGACGGCTCGGTGGTGGTTCCAGGTCGCCTGCTCCTCGACCTTGCGCGCCTGCTGCCCGATCCCGAGGTGACGCTCGAGCACAAGCCCGAGGAGGCCGTCGTCGAGATTCGCTGCGGCTCCGCGAGCTACCGGCTGCACACTTACAACCCGGAGGACTTCCCGCGGCTACCGGAAACGGAGGGAATCGAGCTACACGAGGCCGACCGTGCGACCCTGCTCGAGACGGTTGCGCGGGTAAGCCGCTCGGCTTCGCGTGACGAGTCGCGGCCGGTGCTCACCGGGGTGCTCGTCCAGTTCGAGCCGGGGAAGCTAGTGATGGCTGCGACCGACTCCTACCGGCTCTCGGTCAAGGAGACCGGGCTCGAGGGCTCCGTCCCCGAGCTGGAGGCGATCGTGCCGGCGCGCGCCTTGGGTGAGCTCGCGCGGATCGCCCCCGAAGGTGAGCGCATCACGCTCGGCGTGCACGAGAACCAGGTCGTCTTCGGAACCGGCTCGGCCTGGCTGACCACGCGGCGCATCGACGGCCAGTTCCCGAACTACAAGCAGCTCGTGCCAGAGACGTTCGAGCACGAGGTGCCGCTGCCGCGCGAGGAGCTGCTCGACGTCGTCCGCCGCGTCTCGGTGATGGCGCAGCGGAACTCACCGCTGCGGCTCCGCTTCGCCGAGGGCGAGCTGACGGTGTCGGCGCAGACCCAGGACGTCGGCGAGGCACGGGAGTCGCTGCCGGTGGCGTTTACCGCCGAGCCGCTCGAGATCGGCTTCAACGCGGAGTTCCTGCGCGACGGGGTCGAGTCGGTCGCGGGCGAGCAGCTGCGCCTGAAGCTGATCAGCCCGCTTCGCCCCGCCGTCCTCCAAGGCGACAGCGACGACTTCCTGTATCTGATCATGCCCATACGCCTAGCTGGGTAGCGCCGACTCCGATCATGTCGACCGGTCATTTCAGACGGACGTACGGGCAAAACCCGCACGTCCTGAGCCGGCGCCGCAAGCGGCGCCTCAGCGGCTGATCGTCGCCACGGTCTCGCTTCGGGACTTCCGTTCCTACGCCAGGCTCGACCTGGAGCTGGAGCCTGGGCTGGTGCTCGTGACCGGCCCGAACGGGGCCGGGAAGACGAACCTGCTCGAGTCGTTGCACGTCGGCACGCAAGGCTTCTCGCCGCGGACACGCGCGGATGCGCAGCTCGTGCGCTTCGGCCATGACGTAGCCCGCGTCGCCTTGCGCGGCGACCGAGGCGGCGTGCCGGTCGAGCTCGAGGTGACGCTCGAGCCCGGCTCGGGCAAGCAGGCGAAGCTCAACGGCGCGCGGTTGCGCGCGGCCGAGCAGCTCCGGACGGAGGTCGCGGCCCTCGTCTTTACTCCGGACCGCCTCGTGGTGGTCAAGGGCGGCCCCGCCGCTCGCCGGGCGTACTTCGACCGAGTGCTCGGCCGGCTCTCGCCCGCGCGGGCCGGGCTGCCGGCGGAGTACGGAGGCGCCGTCGGCCAGCGGAACGCCGCGCTGCGTCGGGTAGCGCTGGGGCTCTCGTCTCGCGAGGCGCTTGCGCCCTGGAACGAACAGGTCAGCCGGCTGGGCGCGGAGCTCGTTGAGCGGCGGACCGAGACGGTTGCGCTCCTGGGGCCGCGATTCTGCGAGCTCGCGGACGAGCTCGGCCTCACCGACGGTGAGCTCGCGTACTCGGGCCTGGTGCCGACGGTCGAGGAGCTCGAGGCGCGAACGGCGCGCGACCTCGAACGCGGCACGACCGGGCTCGGGCCGCACCTGGACGACGTCGGCATCCTCGCCGGCGCCCGTGACCTCCGCGCGTTCGGGTCGCAGGGAGAGCAGCGGCTGGCTGTTTTGGCGCTGCTGCTCGGCGAGGCCGAGCTCCTGGAGGAGCGGCGGGGAGTCCGACCGCTGCTGTTGCTGGACGACGTCCTCTCCGAGCTCGACTCCGATCGCCGGAGGATCCTCTCCGACCGGCTTCGCCGCTCTGGGCAGGCGTTCGTCACGAGTGCGAGCAGAAGCGCCTTGCCGGGAGAGCCGGCGCAGACGGTCACGGTCGCCCAGGGGGAAAACGGATCGAGCGTAGAGGTCGCATGATGGAGCGGATCGGAGACGCGGTTCGCCGGGAGCTCGGCCGCTTCGGAACGGCCGGCGAGATGACGGACCTCGTCGGCGCCTGGCCTGGGCTCGTGGGCGCGCAGGTTGCCGCGAACGCCTGGCCGGCGCGTCTCGCCCGGGACGGGACGCTGCACGTGAACACCAGCTCGTCGGCCTGGGCGTTCGAGCTGGGCCACCTCGAGGCGGAAATCCTGCCGCGGCTGCAGGAGGCGCTCGGAGAGGCGGCGCCGCGCAGGCTCAAGTTCGCGCCGGGACTGCTTCCCGAGCCCGTCGCAGGGCCCGTCGAAGGGGACGAATCGTCGCCCCCGCAGCCCACGCTCGAGCAGGCTCGGAAGGCCCGCTCCTGGGCCGCCGCGATCGAGTCCGAGGAACTACGCGCGAGAGTGGAAAAAGCCGCGCGCGCAAGTCTCGCGAGGGCCTCTTCCGGCCGCTCTGTCTGGTAGACTTCGATTAGCCCGGAAATGCGCAACTTGCAGGGCTTTTTTCATGACTAAACCGACGTATACCGCTAAAGACATCACTGTTCTCGAAGGCCTCGAGCCCGTCCGTCTGCGCCCGGGCATGTACATCGGCTCGACCGGCGCGCGAGGGCTCCATCACCTCGTCTACGAGGCTGTCGACAACGCCGTCGACGAAGCCCTCGCCGGGCGCGCCGACAGGATCGAGGTGACGATCCATCCGGACGGCTCGGTCACGGTGACCGACAACGGCTCCGGCATTCCCGTCGACCGCATGGAGGAGCAGGGGATGTCGGCCCTGACCGTGGTCCTCACGAAGCTCCATGCGGGCGGGAAGTTCGGCGGCGACGAGGCGCCGTACAAGGTCTCGGGCGGGCTGCACGGCGTCGGCATCTCCGTCGTCAACGCGCTCTCGGAGTGGCTGACCGCCGAGGTGCGGCGCGACGGCGAGATCCACCGCCAGTCGTTTGCGCGCGGCGAGCCCACGAGCGACCTCGAGGTCGTCGGCAAGACGAAGGAGACCGGCACGACCATCTCCTTCCTGCCGGACGTGGAGCAGATCTTCGAGGACGGCGACTTCTCGTACGAGACGCTCAGCCAGCGTCTTCGCGAGACCGCCTTCTTGACGCGCGGACTCCGAATCGTCCTGACCGACGAGCGCGCCGGCGGGGAGCGCGAGGAGTACCACTACGAAGGCGGCATCAAGGACTTCGTCGCGCACGTCAACTCGCCCAAGGATCCCGTGCACAAGCGGATCGCCTACTTCGAGTGCGAAGGGGAGCAGGGCACCATCGAGGTGGCGATGCAGTGGAACTCCTCGTACCAGGACTCGCTGTACACGTTCGCCAACAACATCAACACCCACGAGGGCGGCTCGCACCTGTCCGGCTTCAACGCAGCGCTGACGCGGACGATCAACCGCTTCGCGCGCGACCTGGGCCTGCTCAAGGAGAAGGAGGACAACCTCGAGGGCGAGGACGCCCGCGAGGGCCTCGCCGCGGTTGTCTCGGTCAAGCTGCAGAACCCGCAGTTCGAAGGCCAGACGAAGACCAAGCTCGGCAACCCGTGGGTGAAGGGTTTCGTCGAGCAGGCCGTCAACTCGAAGCTGGCGGAGTTCCTCGAGGAGAACCCGCAGGACGCCAAGCAGATCATCCAGAAGGCGATCTCGGCCGCGCGCGCCCGGCAGGCTGCGCGCAAGGCCCGCGACCTGACCCGCCGCAAGGGCGCCTTCGGCGGCGAGATCGCGAAGAAGTTCGCCGACTGCCAGGTGCGCGACCCCGAGCTCGCGGAGCTGTTCATCGTCGAGGGCAACTCGGCCGGCGGCGCCGCGAAGGAGGCGCGCGACAAGTCGAACCAGGCGATCCTGCCGCTGCGCGGGAAGATCATCAACTCCGAGAAGAACCGGATCGACAAGGTCCTCTCGAACTCCGAGATCCAGCTTCTCGTCCAGGTGATCGGCACCGGCATCGGCGAAGAGTTCGACATCGCGAAGCTGCGCTACCACCGGGTCGTCGTCATGACCGACGCCGACGTCGACGGCGCACACATCCGCACGCTAGTCCTGACGTTCCTCTACCGGCACATGGAGGAGCTGTTCGAGCGGGGCCACATCTACATCGCCGTGCCGCCGCTCTACCTCGCCCGCTTCGGTCAGCGCGAGAACTACCTGGAGAAGGACTCACAGCTCGAGGAGCTGCTCGTGCGCGAGCGGTTCGGCGAGCTGGAGGTCGAAGCCCGGGACGGGACAGCCGTGAAGTTCACCGAGAACCGCTACCGGCGCTTCTCGCGCGCGCTCATCGAGTACCTCGGCTGGGTGGCGCGGCTGCGGTCGGACTTCGGCCCGCAGGCTTCCGATTTCGTGCTCGCCCATCGTCTCGTCGAGAGCGATGCGGCTTCGCTGGCGGATGCGTCGCAGGCGCTTGCCGCGGCTGACCAGAACGGCTTCGGGCTCGAGGCTGCCGTCGACGGCGACGCCTTGAAGGTTCAGGTTGTCGAGCTCGGCACCAACGCCACGATGAACGTCGTCGTCCCGAGCGAGCTGCTCGCGTCGCCGATTTACGAGCACGTCCGGAGGGCCCACGCTCGCCTGGCCGAGATCGTCGGCGGGCTGCCTCCGTTCACGCTGCGTTACGGCAAGCAGTCGGAGTACGCGCTGACCTTCGAGTCCCTGCGCGAATGCGCGCTGTCGCTCGCCAAGAGCGGCATCCAGCTCACGCGCTTCAAGGGCCTGAGCGAGATGAACGCGCCCGAGCTCTGGAAGACGACGATGGACCCGGCGCGGCGGATGATCGTCCGAGTGGACGTCGAGGACGCGGCGGCCGCCGACCTCTGGTTCTCGCGGCTGATGGGCGACGAGGTCGAGCCGCGGCGTGAGTTCATCCAGCAGAACGCGCTCGAGGTCAAGAACCTGGATGTCTGAGCTCGAGACCGGCCCGCTCGGGGCCGGAAGAATCGAGAGTCGCGAGCTCGACCAGGAGGTTCGCACCA
>WNGA01008228.1_pt1 | contig 14336 bp, 10 predicted proteins | sample 5400061 | NCBI WGS metagenome assembly WNGA01 (sample SAMN13153366, study PRJNA577476) | soil metagenome | isolation source: 100 cm soil or saprolite under grassland replicate 2 | place: USA:California | collected 2016-06-15 | reverse complement strand
CCCGGGTTGTTCTTCGTCGCGCAGCCGGACGGCTTCCTACGGACCCTGGCTGTCTGGTCGCATGATGCGTTCTGCTATGCCGGCGCCACGCTGCTCACGCTGGCGATCGTGCTCAGTGTCTCGCGTGGGCGCGCGCCTGCATGGTGGAAGGTCATTGCGCTGGGCCTCGCCAGCGGCGCGCTGACGGCCATCCAGTTGTATTTCGCACCTCTGGTCCTTGGCGCCGCGGTGGCGATGGCCGCCGCGGCGCGGCTCGACCCTCGCACCAGGACACGCAGCGGCAGGCGCGTCGAGGCCGTGTTCGGCATGGCAGCGGTCGGGTTCGCGCTAGCGACAGCTCCGATCTGGTCGCGCTACCAGGAGTTCGTCCTGTGGATCTGGGAATTGCTGACGCACCAGGGGATCTACGGCCGGGGTGAAGCTGGCTTCTCGACGCCTGAGCGCCTGACCACCAATACTCTGGGCCTTGTCGTGCAGGCGCCGCTGCTCTTCGGCGCCGTCGGCCTGGTTAGCGCGCTGCTCGTGTGGCGGCTCGTCCGCGACGCTCGCGGCACCAGCCACGACCCGGCATTGTGGGCCGCGGGGCTGGGGCTGATCGCGCAGATGCTGCTGATCATCGTGCTCGTCGCCAAGCATCCGGCTACGAAATACCTCTTGCCGCTGGCGGCGACGTTGCCGCCGCTCGCGCTGGTAGCACTGCGCGGTCTGGATGTTCGGAGTCCCGCGTTGCAGCGCCTGGTGGCTACTGCCGGCGTGGGGATTGTGGTCCTGTTCGCGGCCGCCGCCTGGATTGCCGGGCGGGATCTGGTTGACGTCGCCGAGCGCCTGCGGCAGACCGACACTGCGAGCGAGCAGGTCTTCGAGCGAATAGCTCACGAGCGCGGCATGGACCGCTCAGCGCTGCGAGTGGTCTGGACGTACGGGACGGCATCCCCATGTTTCGCGCTGTGGCTGGCAGATGACTACGCGGACCGACTGTTCGAGGGGGACATCAGTCCCATCTGCCCGCACGATGGCGAGCTGAACGTCTGGTTGGGCCAGATCCGCCCAGCCGGCGCGTGGGATGTCGCGGTGATCCCCGCGCAGCTGGTCGATGCGTATGCCCCCGCGGTACCACGCGGCACGATCTATCGGTCAGGTATCGAATCGCTCGGCTACGGTGAGCTGGTGTTCGTCTCGCGCTCGCCATAACCGCGCAGATTGACCGCAAGCTACTCCCGGATCGCGCGCAGTAACTCGAGGTCATCGTCCGACAGCGTCACTCCTGCGCGTCCAGCGCCGACAGGCGGCCGAGGAATTGGCTCGCAGGCCGCCCAACGCCCGAGGGATGAGCCCGCCGATCAGGACGGCGGCAGTCACTCCGTTGAGCACCGCTGGCACTATGAGGAACCGCGGCTCGCGAAAGAAGTACGGCACGTAAACCAGTAGCGTCAACAGACTCGCTGCCAGCGTGAAGCGCCCGACACACCCGCGAGCGTCGCGAGATCGGGCCATCAGGGAGGCGCTCACCAGACCAACCAGACCGGTCGCGGGCCAGACCAGGGCGGCGTCCAGGCCGAGTAATCCCCTCACATAGACGATCAGGTTCGGTGCCGCCCCCTGCGAGTAGGCGTTCCAGGGTGGTCCGAGGACGTACCCGAGCGAGAAGAAGGCATCGAATTCGGAGGAGCCGCCCCCGCTCGCCCCGGCTACTTGATAGCTGGTGAGGAGGGGCGAACCAAATACGGACCACTGCCACAGGCCCAGCAGCACCACCGGCACGACGACGCCGGCGATGTAGGCGATCGAACGATCGACGACTCGCCTCGTGGCCGACAGCCCAGCCAGACCAGCCAGGATAAGTACGATCGACGCGGGTCGCATCCACACAAGCCAGCCGGCCAGAAGCCCGGCGGCAACCGCCGAACGCCGGCTCGTGGCAAGTGCCAGGAGCGCCGCCTCTGCCAGGACCAATGTTGCCGACGGCAGATCACTCATGATGATCCGTGCCATAGCGAGTCCGGCCGGTGTGAACAGGACGAGAACGACTGCCAGTGGTGCGGCCAGCCCGCCGCCCAGCGTGAACGCGAGCAGCGCTGCCAGCGCGCCAAGCACCAGCGCCGCAAGGTAGGAGACCCACACGGCGGCCTCGAGACCGCCCACGGCCACCGCTGGCGCGAGCATCAGCGGAAAACCAGGCGTGTAGCGGGTGGGGCGAGGGGGACCGTCGTAGTCGACCAGGTGAGTGCCGTGCAGCAGTGCCGCCGCGACATGGACGTACTCCACGGCATCGCCGCCTGGGATCTCGCCGGGCTCGATGTCGGGCCAGGCTATGGTCGCGAACGCGAGCAGCAGCAGGCTCGCCAGGACTAACCCGAACCGTGGCCCGCCGAACGTCAACCTGGCTTCCCGCCTTGGCGGGCCCAGTGATGCATGGTTAGTACATATTGCGCGACGATTGAGTCGTAGTGAGAGATGCGCGCACATCGCTTGGCACGCTCGTGCCACTTCGAATCAGGCACTGGACACCTCACTATCTGTTTCGGCGAGCCCTACTGCAGGCGTATCAGCTTCGCAACCCCGAGGCTCCATGGCTCACCGCCCGCGCTATAGAGATTCTGAGGACCGCGTTACGGCGTAGCGATCGCGGTTTGGAATGGGGATCTGGCCGAAGCACACTCTGGCTGGCAGAGCGCACCGCAGCCCTGGTGAGCGTCGAGAGTTCGGCGGAGTGGTTCGAGCAGATCAGTAAGCTGGCACGACACCGAGCCGTCGCTAACCTGGACTACCGGTACGTCGCCGAGAACGAGCGTCGCGGCGAGAGGCACGCTTACGTCGACGTAGCCGGTGAACTGCCGGACGAGTCGCTCGACTATGTGCTCATCGATGGCTTGTTCCGTGCGGAGTGCGCTGCCGCCGGCGCGCGGCTGGTCAAGCCAGGCGGGATCCTCATCCTGGACGACGCGGAGCGCTACCTGCCCCTGGCGCCGCATCTACCTGAAGGGCGGCGGACTCCGGCCGAGCCGGACTGGCAAGAGTTTGCAACACTCGTGACCAACTGGCGCCTTATCTGGACGTCCGACGGCATCTCCGCGACCGCGCTATGGATTCGCGCGCAGTGACGTCGTGATCTCCGGTGGCGGCTCGGTCGCTGCGATGTGGAGCGAGTTCCGCATCCAGATCAAGCAGGGAACACCACTCGCGTTCGGCACCGTGATCGCGGCCTTGTGCTCGTATGTGGCGTTGGCGACCAGCGCACGCCTGCTGGGCCCCGCCGAGTTCGGCGTTCTCGGAGCAATTCTGGCGGTGCTGTCTGTGGTCGCGGTTGCCCTGCGGCCGCTGCACACTTCTGCGACTCACCTCGCGGCCCGTGCGGCATCTGATCGGCGGGTCGTGAGTGGCCTTACCGGCCCACTGCTGGTGTCCTCGATCGCCCTCACGTGCGTGGTGGCTATCGCGTTCGCGCTGCTCGACGACCCACTGACGTCTGCGCTCCATATCCAGGACCGTCGCGTGTTGTGGGTCGCCGCGCCACTTATCGGTTTGCAAGTGTGGTGGCTCCTCGAAAGTGGGCTCATCGCCGGCATGCAGCGCTTCCACCTGTTTGCACTCGATTCGATAGCTGATGCAGCTGTTCGAGCGCTGGTGATAGCACCGTTGACGCTGATCGCGGGGGTCGCCGGGTCCGTCGCTGCGTACGCAACGGGTGTGGCGGTGGCCGGCGCGCTCGGTGCCGCGCAGTTGGGCGGACTGCGGTGGCGGCTACCGAGGCACGTCTTTGACCGCGAGCTCCTGGATGTGGGCGGTGGCTCGATTCTGCTGACGCTTGCGATTAGCGCCGCGCAAAATCTCGACGTGTTGTTTCTGCGGACATATGCGGATCCGGAGGCGGTTGGTCGCTATGCCGCGTGTGCCACGATCGGCAACTTTCTCTTCGCGCTGAGTGCGCCGCTCTACGTCCCACTGTATCCACGCACTGTGCGGGCTTTAAAGGAGCGCCTGCCTACGCTGCCAATTCTTGCTTCGGTCTTGCTGCCGTTCGCTGTCACCGGAGTAGTAGCCGTCGGAGTGAGCTGGGCGTTTGGCCAATTCGCTACTGGGCTGTTCTTCGGCGCGCAGTTTGCGCCGGCTGGAGACGTCCTACCTGCCTACTTCACGAAGATCGTGTGCCTGGGCGCCTTGTTCATCGTTGGCCAGTACGCCCTGGCAACACGTCGATCGCCCACGATTGTGCCCGGCACACTGCTGGCGCTGGCGTGTGTAAGCGTTATCCCGGTTATCAGGCCGGAGCCCTTTCAAGCGGCGATGCTATGCGCGACGGGCGGCGGCGTGGCGTCGATCTTGACGCTCGTGTTGCAACGCAGTCGTTCTGCGCCTCCGCATTCCTGACGGAGCTTCATGTGACTCAGCGATCGATTCACTCGGCTATCGGCCTCTCGTCTTCTTCTCCAGGCGCTAAGCCGCCGATCGTGGAGCGGATCTGCGACACGATGGCATCTACGTTCTGCTCGTAGGTCATCGTCGAGATGCGGTCCCGTGAGGCGGCGCCCATCTCGGGTGCGTGTTCGAGGGCGTCCAGGAGCGCCGCCGCCAGTGCCTCCGGCTGACACGCGGGCACGACGTGGCCATTGCGGCCGGGCACCACGACGTCGGCGGCGGCGCCGGTGACGCTGGTAGTCACCAGCGGTAGGCCACTGGCCGCGGCCTCGTTGAGCACCAGGCCCCAGACCTCCTCATGCGATGGCAGCACGAACACATCAGCGGCCGCGTAATAGCGCGGCAAATCCTCCAGTTTGACGTGGCCGGCGAAGATCACGCCCGGGATCTCTCGACTGGCGACTCGTTCACGCAATGCACTCTCGAGAGGCCCATAGCCCACGAGCGCGAGCTGCGCGCCGGGCAATCGCTCGACGATTCGCTCGTGCGCTGCAAGCAAGTCCAGGGCACCTTTGCGCTCGATCAACTGGCCCACGTACAGAAAGACCGGACCCGCGCCGAAGCCAATCTCGTCTCGTAGCGCAGGCCGTTGTCTTCGAAGCTGATCGGCCTGCACCTGAAATCTCTCGACATCCACCGTGTTGTAGGCAATGCAGATTCGCGAGGGGGAGGCGCCGAGCCGCACCAGGTAATCACGCGCGCGCGTGCCATAGGCGATCCAGGAGGCGGAGCCGCGGACAATCAGCTTCACAAGTGGCAGCGACAGGCTGCGACGCCAACTCGGCTCGTTGACGGTGCTGCCGCTCCACAAGATGAAGGGGCGGCGCAGCACCTTGCACAGGCCGAACGCCGCCATTGCGGCGAACGAATCCCACCCAGCTGAGATCACCACGTCGAAGCCGTCATGCCGCAACTGGCGAAGAATCGTGGGATTGATGAAGAAGGTGTGCAGGTCCTTGCGGCCGACCCGAATCGCTCGATGAGGCAGGACCTCGAAGTCGAACGACTCGGCAATCCCGCCGGCCCAGCGACGGTTCAAGTCCGTCTCGGCGAGAAAATACACCTTCAGTTTGATGTCGGGCTGCGCAGCCAGGCGGCGAAACAGCGGTACCACATGCGGAGAAATGATGTTGTGTAACAGCGCGACACGGATCATGCGCGGGCCAGTGCGATGACGTTGCCCAACAAGCCACCAGGCCACCACGTGCGCATCGGCGACAGCACGCCCGATCCAGTGCAATGCTCGACCGCGAAGCCACGATCACGCAAGAGTTGGATCAATGCTGGGCGGGTGAAGTTGTGCAGGTGGCCACCTTCCCAGCCATGGCAGCTCGTGTGCACAGGCAGTTGGCCAGCCAAAACTGCGAGTCGGCGGGGCAGGTACACAAGGTTCAGCACCTCGATCACGGCCACGCCGCCCGGCCGCAGCACCCGATGAATCTCGTCCAGCGCCGCGATCGGATCGAAGACGAAGGCGAGCACCGCGATGACAGTCACGACATCGAACCGCGCCGCAACGAACGGCAACCCGCGGTCGAGATTTCCCTGCGCCAGGGAGACGTTCGTGATGCCGCGCAGGGCGAGATTATGTCTGGCGTGTGCCAGTTGGACGTCCGAAATATCGATACCGGCCAGGTGAGCAAAGCGCGACGATGCTTTGGCCAGCAGCATGCCGTTGCCGAAGCCGATATCGAGCAGGCGATTGCCTGAGGGCACCAGCCCCAGCGCGGCGTCGACGCGATGCAGTTCGAGCGCCTTTTGCCACCCACGGGGCGAAGTCGCTGGCGACGACAACTTTGTGTAGGCTGCGTTGTAGAACCGCCGCTGAATCGCGTCAGACATGACCTACTTGGGTGCGCTCATCGCTTGGCGGTAGAGGGTTTCGAGCTGTTGACTTACGCTGGTCAAAGAAAACCGCTCGCGGACAAGACACGCTGCCCGGGCGCCTGCGCTGGCGGAGTCGGCGTCGAGTAGCTTGACCATGGCCTCATGGACCGCGGCGACGTCGTAAGCGACGGTCAGGCCAGCGCCGGCGGCGTCGAGTCCGGGAATGGGCGCGTGGACGGTAGTCAAGACAGGCGTCCCGCACGCGGCGGCTTCAAGGGCCGCGAGCGATGTCTGTTCGGCGTGTGACGGGGTGATAGCGAAAAGATCAGCATCGCGGTAGGCGGCGAAGCGATCGTCGCCGTAGACGGGGCCGCTGAAGATGACACTGCCCGGGGGCGTGAGCTCCGCCGCCATGCGGTCAGCCGTGTCAAGGTAGCCGTCGTCCCGCCCCGCGATCACCAGACGCACCTCGTCGCGATGTCTGCGCATTTTGGCAAAAGCGCGCAGCAGAACGTCGAGCCCCTTGTACTCGTGAATACGACCCAGAAACAACACGACACGGTGACTCGCTTCGAGCCCGTGTTTGCGGCGGAACGTGCCGGGCGCAGTAGCCACTGGCAGTGAATCGAGAGCGACCGCCAATGGCAGCACGTGAATGCGATCGGCGCGCCCGCCGAGTCGGGCGTACCATTCGGCCTCTTCTGGCGTTTGCGCCAGCAGAGCGGCTGCCCTACGCAGCAGGCGATAACCAACGAGCAGGTCGTACACATACTTGATCGGCCGCTTAGGTCCGGTGGCACGTGGCAGTTCGCCCAACGCCGAGAGCACGAACGGCACGCCAGACCGCTCCAGAAATGGAAGAGCGACCGCGTTCTGGTAGTCGCGGAAATCGAACAGGTGGACCATGTCACTTGTCGCCAGCGCGGCCTGCAGGGCGGAACGAAAGCCACGGGGAAAGAACAGCTTGTACTCCCAGGCGAGGCGATTGCTGACGTTCGGGAGCCGCTGGACCGTGATACCCGCCATGGTTTCGAAGCTGGGACGCGCGCGAGAAGAACCATCGAGCGCATCAGTGGTCAGCACGTGCACAGCATGACCTGCCCGCGCCAGCTGCCGCGCCAGGTCAAACGTGAGCCGCGGCGGCCCGCCATAGCCCCACGCCGGTGCGAAGTATGGAATGACATACGTCAGCCGCATGGGCTTCACGACCGCAAGAGCACGTTGTATTCGATGTTCCTGGACGGCACTAGTGGTTCGAGCGGCCAGCCTCGGAGCGCGCCGAGACTGACAGTTTCACTGAACGAGCGCACCCTGAACGCAGCGGTCGAAAGGCACGGCAGTGCCTGCCTGGTGGCGGCCTCGGAGGCCACAAGGATGACCGCGGCCAGGTCAGAACAGTCCGCGTCGGGCGACTGCCGGTGCCCGCGGAAGGCCGTTCGTGCGAGCGCCGAACCGCTTTCTTCGGCCCGTGCTGCATCGCCCCCGCGCGGAGGCACGACCAACAAGCGCATGTCGTAACTCGAGAGACCAGTCGCAGCCAGGTGGTATGTCCAGCTCAGGGCAGGCTCATGAGCGTCCATGTCAGTCGGATCGGCGGCGATTGCGACCGCTGACCCGGGCGGCGCTGTGTCGACCACGGCCGCGACCGCCTGCGCCAACTGCGCCGAGTCTGCTCGAAGCGCCTCCGCATCACGCCACGTCCACATAGCGAACACCGCCACGTCCACTGCCCAGATCGTGATACAGATCGCAAACAGCACCCGATAGCCGCGTTCGCGCAGCCAGGTGTTGCCAGCGGCTATGCCGGCCGTCAGAGCGAGGCCAGCCGGCAACTGGTATCGCCCGACAACGAAGCTGTCGCCCTGGTACAGCGCAACCTGCGGCAGGATGATCAGCGCTACGAGCGCGGCTCCAATCAACCAGCCGCGAACGGGCCGCCCGCGCAGCGCCTCGCGGACTACGCCAACAAGTTGCACAGGCAGCACGATGCCGCCAAGCATCGCCAGAATTCCGAAGTTGAGGAGCGTTTGCTCGACTATCAGTTGTCCGCTCCCGCCGAGTCTGGATCCGCTCTGGCCCAGCGCACCTGCATGCAGCGCAACCGCCAACGCCAGACCAAGCGCGAGCAACCCAACAGCCAACGGCACGATCGTCGTAGTCAGGCTTGAGCGTCGGTCGCGCAGGTGTCGGGCGCTGTCCAGCCACAGACGCATCGCCACCACGCCTGGCGGAACGAGCGAGAACGACTCCTTGGCGAGAGTTGCGGCGCTCAGTGAGATGGCAAACACCCACTCCCAACCAATGCGGATCGTGGCGAACGCGGCGAGAACGACAAGAAGTGTGCCTAGCGACTCCTGCGGACCCAGTCGGATCCACACTGAATGCGCCGGTGCAAGCAGTAGCCAGGCGGAGGCAAGCGCGCCCGACAGTCGGTCGACCCCAATGCCGCGCAAAACCAGGTACAGCAGAGCGGCGGATAGCACGCCCATGCCCACGAGCAGGACGTGCCAGGCCGCGGGATTCTGGCCCAAAACCGCAATTTCAGAGACGCGCCCGAGCCAGTACAGCGGTCGCACTCGCCCGATGCTGACCTCATCGATGGTGATGCGCTGGAGCAGATTGGGCGGGTCGCCGAGCTGCGGCGAAGCTCGTGCGGCGCTGCCATAGCTCAAGATTTCGTGATCGTCGACCAGCACGAAGCCAGCCGAAAAGACGGGGTAGAACACCACCAGCGACAGCACGGCGAGGCACACCAGCAAACAGGCATCTCGTCGATCGACCGATCGCCCACGCGGCGCGACCGCTTCGTTCATCGAATGCAGGCGACGAGGTCAGCCGCCCGGTGCTGGTAGGTGTGCTCGCGCAGGAGGCGGGCGCGCGCTCGGGCGCCGAGCTCGCGGCGGGTGGCGTCATCGGCAAGGAGCTGACGGTAGGTGTCCACAGCCTCGTCGGCCGTGTTGACCAGCAGGATTTCGTTGCCTGGCTCGAACCACTCTTCGATGCCCAGGTACGGGTTGCTCACCATCGCGCAGCCGAGCGCGGCGAGCTCGAATGGGCGTGCGGTCGACGAGCCGTACACGCTGGCGTGCGCCTGGCGGGTGATCAGCACGTTCACTTTCGAGCGGCTGCAATACCGCTTCAAACGGCTGAAGCTGGCGTAGGGCAAGGCTTCCACGCGGCCGAGCTCGCCCAGGCGGGTTCCACGTACCGCGAAGCGACGCTCGGGCAGTCGCTGGCTGGGCTGGCTGAGCATGGCGTCGATCCAGGTCTCGCGGTACTCCTTGCCATGGCCGTAGAAGAACACGTCGATGTCTTCTTCAACCTGCGGGCGAACGAACAGGCTGGGGTCGGCGGCATAGTGCAGGACCTGCACATTTCGCGCGCCCATCTGCTGCAGGTCAGCAACGCCGCCGACGGAGTTCGAGAAAACCGCTGCGTACTCGCCGATATCAGCGCCCGGGTAGATGCGAAAGCCGGTCCGAAAACCGTCGAACCGCGGCAGGCTGGCCGGCACGTCGCCGTCGTAGAAGTACGTGGGCACGCCGAACCGCTGCGCAATCTCGCCGGGGATACCCCCGAAATGGTTGGGCGGCACGCTGATGAACAGCACCGCGTCGATGTCGCGCTGCGCATCGAGCAGTCGCAGGAGGTGCCGCCGCCAGCGGGGCTTGGTCACGCGGTCGACAAGCGCGCGCGTGCCACGGTCGCCTACTGAATCCGACGAGGCCGCGGCGGCGGAACGCGCGGGGGCAAGACGCTTGAGCCAACCGACGAGGTCACCTTCGCGTTGACACGGGTTGGCGGCGGCGGTCCACCACGGCGACTCGATCGCCGGCCCTTGATAGGGCGCCACGATGAGCTCGACGCCGCACTCGGCAAGGGCCTTGAGTAGCTGCCACCAGGACGGCGTGCTGCTCAGTGGCACCGTCATGTCCAGCGAGGAGACGACGACGAGCAGCTTTCTCAAACTCAACTCAACTCAACTCATCTCAACTCAACCCAACTCAACGCCCAGACGCGCCTTCTCGAAGCAACGTCAATGGTCAGGCGGACTTTTGCTGCGTATCGTCGACCGCGTCGCGGATCAATCCGTGGATCGCGTGCAGCATGATGCCGACGAATACCGCCAGCAGCCCGACGATGACCAGCAGCACGGTGATCAGCGCATAGCCAACCGCTAGCGTCGTTGTCGCCTCGTAGATGCGGATCACGGAGTAGCCCAGAGCCAGTCCTGCGACGAGCGTCAGCAGCCCCGGCAAGCCGAAGAACAGCAGCGGGCGATGTTGCGCGATCAACCTGAGGATGGCGTCGAGCTGGCCGAAGCCATGCCAGACGGGATTGCGCTTGAGCGGCAGCTCGTAGTGGACATGGATCGGCACTTCCACGACTTTCCAGCCGCGCTGTTTGGCCGCGAACTGCGTCATCGGCTCGATCGCGAAGCCGCTGCCCCGAAAACGCATCTCGTCGATTGCACGCCGCGAGAACGCGCGGAAGCCACTCTCGCTGTCGCTCACGCTCAGGCCGGAGGCGAGATTGGTCGCCAGGGTCAGCGCCCGCTGGCCCGCGACGCGCCAGCGCGGGATCCGACTGCGGATGCTCTGGAACCGTGAACCGACGACCATGTCGGCCTCACCGGCCAGCACAGGCTCAATCAGGCTTTCGACATCTCCCGGATCGTGCTGGCTGTCGCCATCCAACAGCACGAGCACGTCGACGCCCAGGCTGCGCGCGTGCTCGAAGGCAGTCTGCACCGCGGCGGCTTTGCCCTGGTTCGAGTCGTGGGTAATGACAGTCGCACCCGCTGCCTCAGCCACTTTCGCGGTGGCATCCGCCGAGCCATCGTCGACGACGAGCACCAGGTGCTGCTGACTGCGCAGCTTCAGCACGAGGCTGCCGATGAAGCGGTCCTCATTGTGCGCGGGGATCGCCACCAGCACGGAGCGCCGGAGCGCCGTCGGTGCCGAGCGGGACTCGATCATCGCTGCCTCGTTACCTGCGCATTGCTCGCGCTACGCACATCTCAGTAATATGCCGCGCCGCCGATCCTTCGCGCCAACCCGCTGCGCAGTATGCTCGTCGCCCTCCTCTTTGTCACGACCGTGGTGTGCTGCGGCTATGGTGTCCTGCGCCGCCTGCAGCTGCCGGAGGGGCCGACCGGCATCGGTCTGATCGTGCCAGCCGGTCTGGCAACGCTGGCCATCGTGTGCACGTGGCTGAGCGCCGTTCCGCTGCCGCCCCCAGTGCGGGGCGTCGCCGTCGCTGCGCTCGTGGCCTTCGGAGTCGCTGCCTTGGTGCGCGATCGCGCCCAGCTCCTGGCCGTGGCACGCAGCTTCGCGACCGACCAGCGCATCGGGCTGGTGCTGCTCGTGCTCAGCGTCCTGGTGCCTGTCGCCAGCCTGGGCAGCGTGTTCTGGGGCGTCCAGGCGCCGCTGTCGCCGCATGATGGCGCCTACCACGCCGAGATCACCGACTTGCTGCGCGCCGGCCAACCGTTCTCTGACTGGTACCCACCGGGAACGCCGTCCACCTTCGCCGCGCTGCTGCAGCTGATGCCGTGGCTCGATACGGCGCAGGGTACGTTCGAGCTTGGCCTGGGGCTGGCGATCATGGCGCCTCTCGTCGCGTTCGGGCTCGGGTTGTCGCTATGGCGCAACGTGACGCAGGCCGGCGCGAGCGCGCTGTTTCTGAGCCTCACCTATCTCTTTCCGTACTTCCCGCAGATCTGGAGTGGCTGGCCGCTAGCCGCCAGCATTCTGCTGACCGTCGGCGTGTGGATCGTCGCGATCGAGTACGTCCAGCGTCCGTCGTGGCAGTTGGGCGTGTTTGCTGGTGGGCTGCTTGGCGGCATCCTGCTCGTCCACGGCACCGAGCTGTACACGCTCGCACCGATCCTGGTCGTGCTGCTTGTCGCGGCGTGGCGACAGCTCGCCTGGAGCAAACTGCCAGGCCACCTTGGCCTCGCCACGCTGGTCGCCGTGTTGTGCGCGCTGCCATATCTGCCCCTGCTCCTGCATTGGGCCGGTGGCGGTGGGGCATCGACACTCGGCTACGAAGCCGGCCAGGCACTCGAGGACAGCGCCAGCTCTTTCCTGGGCGATAGCACGTTCCTGGTGTTTTTGGGCGGAGCGCTCGGCATCGACACGCCGATTCGGCTCGTGCTGGCCGCGGTGGGCGCCTTCGCAGCGGTGCGCTTCTGGGGCGGCCGCGCGTTGCTCGGCGTGGGTGGTCTGTTCCTCGCCATCGGCCTGACCTTCGCCCTGCTCAACTCACTGCCCCTGGTGCGTTCGGTCTACGCCGCGACGTTCCCGTGGGGCATGAGCTATCGCACGCTGATCATGGTCGCAATCGCGCAGTCGCTGCTGGCCGGTGCAGGCGCGGTCATTGTGGCGCGCGCCGTACGTACGCGCTGGCGGGCCAACTCGACACTGCCGCCCAGCGCCACCCGCCGACGGGTCGGTCGTGCCGCGCGCTTGCTGATCATCACGTGGGGCCTGCTGACCTTCTGGGCGCTGGTATTCACGTTGTCGATCACGCGCGTCGTGGTGGGGTTCACGGACGATGACGCTGCTGCGATGCGCTGGCTGCGCGCCAACGCCGCTCCGATGGCGGTTGTGGCCAACGACAGCTTCGCGGACGGCGGTATCTGGATTCCCGACAAGGCCGGCCTGGCACTGGTGCGGCCGCGGATCGTGTTGGATACGTCGCTCGAGCCGTTGCGCAATCAGGTGCTCGAGAACGTGTCACGGCTGGAGCGCGTCAAGGACGCCGCGTGCGCCCTGCGGGTTGCCTACGTGTACAGCGGCGCGCGAGTGAGCGATTGGGACCAGCGGCGCTTTCCGCCGCTCGAGGAGCTGCAGGCGGCGCCTGCCCTGGAGCAGGTGTTTCAGCAGGGCAGGGCGACGGTGTTCAGGGTGCGGCTAGACTGCTAGCGCCCTCAGTTCACCACCATCACGTTGACGGGCAGGCCGGTCGTGCTGTCGGTCATATGGGTATTGGCGGCGGCCGTGTAGTTCACCGTGAGGCTTACCGGATCAAACGGTGTCGGTGGCGTGAACTGCCCCGCGCACTGGATTGCCGACCCGCTGACGTTGAGGTTGATACAGCCGGCTCCCGTTACCTCGTACGAGGGATTGAACAGCCAGTTACGGGTTCCACCGGCTGGGGTCGTTGTGCCTGTGGTGTTGGTGATGTCCACGGTACAGGTCACCGGCGTACCCGCGGGCGCCGTGGCCGGGCACGTGATGTTGCCGATCGAGATGAGGTCGTACGAGACCATGGTCAGGTGGCCGCCGAGCACGAAGCCCGCCGAGTGGAACAGGTCGCTGGCATCGGGCGTGAAGTCGATGGCCCAGGAAAAATCAGCCGCGAGCGACGGTGTGAGCGTGACCGGGCAATTCGGGCTCACGCCGCTAACCGCGCAATTCGAGCGGTTGTAGGCCAGCCCGGGCGTGCGAGCGGGATTCCAGCTCAACGTACCCGACGGCTTCGGCGGGATGTGCCCAGGTGACGTCTCGTTGGCGGCTGTGTCGATGTCGTCGGCGTGCACCTGACACACTGTCGCCTGCCCGCGCGGCAGCGGCCACGCGCCACAATCGCTGGTGTCCATGCGCACGCGAGTGAGGCGGCGCACGCGCAGTCCCGTCTGCGTGGAGTTGGGGAACAACGTCGAGCTCGCGTCAGGGATGTACGTGCCGGTCAGCACGTGCGCCGTGAGCAGGTCGGCTTCGACTCGCCCGCTAAATGTTGGGACATAGCTGAACGAGCATGTACTGCCGCCGCTCATTCTAGGCACCAGGTTGCAGACCACGCCGGTGCGGCCCATCTGGGTGGAACCGAACCAGAAGTTACCGATGCCCGCGTTACCAAGGACGGCGCTCGTGTCGAGCAGCACGTACCCGGATACGGTGGCCGAGAGATTCTGCGGATCGTGCACAACCGCTTGACAGTTCGTGGCTTCGTTGACGTCGATCACGGGTAGGAACGACGGGTCGCCCGGCAACGGCGGGTACGCCCCAGCGCAGATGATCTGCACTTGTGCGGCGTGCGCCACGCCCATCGTTGGCGTCGCGGTTGGTACCGGGGTGTCCGTGGGT
>WNGA01008225.1_pt1 | contig 14337 bp, 16 predicted proteins | sample 5400061 | NCBI WGS metagenome assembly WNGA01 (sample SAMN13153366, study PRJNA577476) | soil metagenome | isolation source: 100 cm soil or saprolite under grassland replicate 2 | place: USA:California | collected 2016-06-15 | reverse complement strand
CGCGGGATGTGGCAACTCCTGCAATGGCGGCCTTGGGAATCATGCCGGTGCCCCATTCGGCTTCCCGAAAGGGCGGACCTATCAGCTTCTCCTGCAAAACGTCGCGCGTTGTCTCTGCGGTGACGCCGGCGGCCCATGCTCGCACCGGCTTGTCAAAGCGCTTGCCGCGCCACCATTCCGGGTAGTCGCCAGTTAGGTGAAACGCCAACTCGGCCGAGCCGCACATGGTTTTGCCAAAACGGTTTGCACACATGAGCAAGCGCTCACGATGCTTGGCGCCGGCTTCATGAAAAGCGGCCTGTTTGGGATATGGGCGATAGTGCGCAAGCTTGTTCTCGGCCGCACGCTGCGCTTTCAGCGCTTCGAGCCGAGTTATGGCGGCGGCGGCCTGCTCCGGCGGCAAGCTGTCAATGTCGAGATTCAGGCTCATTACAAGCTTCATCAGTGTCAGGGGATGGGAGCAGAGCAGGAGGCGCTTCGCGTGCCTCGATCATGCGGCGACGCAACGCTATGAGAAGTTCGTCGATCTGCTCGTCGTCAAGCTCCGACGTGACGCTCTCGAAAATGAACTCGCGTGGTAGCACGCTGGCGGTAAGACGGAGATACTCGCCGGGCTTCTCTTTGTAGAGCGTTTCCAATGCCTCTGCACCTTTGCACAGCTTGCTGCCCGGTGCCGCCGGCTCGCACCAATGGCGCAAAATGTCTTCGAACACTTTAGCCGCAAGCCTGTTGCGCGCGCCCTTCGGGCGGCCGCCACTATGACCCAACTGAAATTGGCCTTTGCTGTTACGCATCGATCACCCGCACGTCGGATATAGACCAACCCGTGGTCTAGCTTGCGTGGGATACCGCCCTCGTTTCGCGGGCCTCGACGTACTGCTTGGCCGCCGTGCGCCAGATGTCGGCACGAGAGAGCAATTCGCGAGCAGCCAGGGCGTCTGCCGCTCAACCAGCTGCTCCGGCACCCCGAACCCGATTTTCACTCGCTTCATGCGAAACCCTTTCTGCCGCCCGCGGGCGGCGTCATGACTCAGGTTACTTTTTCGATTTTCGCGGCGGCGGCACTCAAAAAGAGGCCATCACGCACTTCGACTTGCCGCGACGCGCGGACAATGGGGCATCAGCGGGCAATGATGCTTTATACTCGAATCGGCGGCGATTTGTCAAAAATACCGCCGCAATCATCGCACGCTGTGCGTTATTTTTCCCTTCACTGAACGACGGCGACCGCGCCTGCCTCGAAACGGCGCCCACCCGATAGGCGGCTGATGGCTGCCTGGCTCACGCCCTAAAGACCTGGCGAGATCGGCCTGTACAGCGCCCTCAGCGAGCCGCTAGCTTGGCTGGCCGGCCAAATTTCACGCCACGGGCCTTCGCACGAACGCGGCCATCATTGGTGCGGGCAAGGATCAGCTCGCGCTCGAATTCGGCCAGGCCGTCGAGCACCGTCAGCACAGCTTGCCGTGCGGCGTCGTCGTACGTGTGGGTCCAGTCATAGATCGCGCTCGAAGTCAGCACGTGCGCTCGCCGCGAAGGCGCGCCTGATTGCCCGCTGTACCAGCCCGCGGCCCTTGGACGGAGCGCGCGGCCGTTTCCGCAGGTTAGGATGGCGTGGCCATTTCATTGGCGGTGCGGGGCATTCGCGAAATGGGATTTATGGAATGTCGCGCCGCCGCGTCAGTCCGCCTTGATGTTGAGGGCCCGGATGACGTTGCCCCACTTCTCCGTTTCGTCGGCGATGAGCTTGCCGAAGTCGGCGGGCGAGCCCGCAAGCACCGTGCCGCCAAGGTCCCCGAGCTGCGCCTTGACCTTGGGGTCGGCGAGGCCCGCATTGATCTCCTTGTTGAGCTTGTCGATGATTTCGATGGGCGTGTTCTTGGGTGCGCCGATCCCGAACCAGCCGCTCGCCTCAAAGCCCGGCACAAACTCTCCCACGTTCGGAATGTCCGGTAGCACCTCCAAACGCGTCGAAGTTGTCACCGCCAGCGGGCGAAGCTTGCCGGACTTGATGTACTCGATCGAGGCGGTGGTGGAAGGGATCATGACCTGGACCTGTCCACCGAGCAGGTCGGCGAGCGCTAGGCCCGCGCCGCGGTAGGGCACGTGGACCATATCGACGCCGGCCATCATCTTGAACAGCTCGCCGGCCACATGGGACGCGGTGCCGTTGCCCGCCGACGCCATGTTGAGTTTGCGGGGATTGGCCTTGGCATAGGCGATTAACTCGGGAACCGTGTTGGCTTGAACGGACGGATGCACCACCATGACATTGGGTGAGCGCATCATGGCCGCGACCGGCGCAATGTCGCAAATGAAATTGTAATTGAGTTTATCGTAAAGCATCGCATTGATCGCATGCAATGTGCCCACGACGAGAACCGTATAACCGTCTGGCGACGCGTGCACGACGGCCTCGGTCCCGATATTGCCGCCGCCGCCCGACCGATTCTCGATAACAAAGGGATTGCCAAGCCGCTCCGACAGCCATTGCCCGATCAGGCGCGCGATGATGTCGGGCGCACTGCCGGCGGCGGTAGTGACCACGATCCGCACCGGCCGGATCGGATAGACTTGTGCCCAAGCAAAGCGTGAGACCGCCGGCAGCGCGGCAACGCCCGCGGCGAGATGCAGAAATTCACGGCGGGGAAGTTTCATTTTGAACCTCCCTCTGGCTTCGTATCACTCGATCACCTCGTCGGCGACCGACACGAACGCATCCGGGATGGTAAGGCCGATCGCCTTGGCGGCCTTGAGATTCACGATCAGCTCGAACCGGGTCGGGACTTCGACCGGCAAATCGGCCGGGCTCGCGCCCTTGAGAATCTTGTCTATCAATCTGGCGGCCTGCCTGTACGCGTTGGGCAGATTCGCGCCATAGGACATCAAGCCGCCCGCCTCCGCGAATTCGCGGAAACCGTATATGGCCGGCAACCGGACGCGCGCCGCCATCGCTGTGACTTGTGCCCGATTGGAAGCGAACAGAGGACTTTGACTGACAAACAATGCTTGCATGCCGTCGTGCGCGGAGGCGGCGAGCACCGCATCGATTTCGGCCAGCGTGCGCGCCTCAAAGATGACGAGGTGTATGCCTAACGCGTGGGCGGTCGCCGGCAGATGCTTCAGATAGAAGGCATCGGTTTGGTCGCCTGGATTGATGATCGCCCCGATTCGCGCGAGGCCGGGCACTACGTGTTTGAGGAATTCAAGCCGTTTGGCGACCAGCGAATCATCCCCGAACATCCAGATCCCAGTGATATTGCCGCCGGGCCGCGTGATGCTGCTCACGAGGCCCATAGCGACCGGGTCTTCGATCACAAGGAAGATGAGCGGAATTGTTCGCGTGGCTGTGCGGGCCGCCAGGATACCACTGCCCGACCCGGCGAGGATCACGTCAGGCTTGAGCGCGACCAACTCGGCAGCGAGCTCGGGCAGGCGTGCGGGCACTCCCCCGGCAAATCGAAGCACCCAGGTGACATTGCGACCCTCGACATATCCGAGATCACGCAGGCCTGCCTGCAGGGCCTCGATGTTGCGCGTCGCCGCGGCGGGTGGTAGCGGCGACAACACGCCGATCAGCGGACGGCCCGACGAAGATTGCGCGCGTGCCGCGAGCGGCCACGCGGCCGCCGCGCCGCCTATGAGTGTGATGAACTCGCGCCGTTTCAATTGATCGAATTGCATTCGATTCCCGCCAGCCAAGCCTGATTGCAGGATATAGAACTGGCGGCGAATAGTCAGCGGCTTTCCGCCTCTGATGTGATTGCTGCGCCGTTACCCCTCAGTTCTGAGCGACCCAACCTTTCACTTGTGTGGCCTCTTCTGCTGTTTCAGGGTCCGGTAGTGCCTCAGTTTGAATTTCAGCTCCTAGTCGAATGGCGCAGCCATGACCATAATACGCATCATGGGAAAGGACTGCGGGCATGTCTACTATCCGCCTCATCGTTTACGATCCCCCAGAGGACGGCTATCCATTTTTGGCAGCAGCGTTGTCACCGACCCGTGCAGTCTCTGCTGTTGCATACGATACACGGCAAGAAGCGGAGGCGCATAATGCCGCCTTGGCCACCGAGGCCGCGAGGGCCAAGCCGAGCGAAAACGCGTCGCGGGCACGCCGTTCTCCGCTCGTCAGGGACCGTAGCGCTGGAGAAGCCGCAGGACTATTGCCATAGGAGGGGGGATGTTAGGTCATCTTCGTCGTTTAGTATTGTTTTTGGCAACTGTCGTTTGTGTATTGTTGCCCGCCTTCGATGCACGCGCCGAAGACAGGGGCAAGAAAACCTGTGCCGCAGACCTTGCGTCCTGCCCAATAACCGGGTGTGCAACAGAAGGAACCGAGGATGGCCTGGTCAATAAAATCAAACGCACCATCCCGCCGGCCGGCACGCCAATAAGATTGACATTCGAAGACTTTTTTCATTTGCAAGACCAAGCAACCGACTTGGTGGGCCAGAAAGAGGATTTGAACGAAGCCACTCGCGCCAAGTTGCGCGAGCTGACGCTAAAATCTTCAACCCGACGGGTTTCCGAAGGAAACCTAGTTGAATTGATCGGCTTCGTTGTTGGGCTTCCGACCCGCCCGAAGGCAAGCGGAGCAGAAGGCGTCAATTGCCGTCTCAGCGGTGTAGCCAACAACGATTTTCACATTCCGATGGCGCTCAACTCTGATGATACGGAGTTTGAAGGAATCGTCGTTGAAATGATCCCGCAGAATCGGAACGAGGGATGGACGGTTAAGAAACTAAAGCGTATTGCAAGGGAAACCCGGCCCGTAGCTGTGCGCGGGCAACTCTTTTATGACAATAATCACGTCGTCAATGACGATCCCGATGACGTGATTGGGGGCCAGCCCAAACGCCACTCGCTATGGGAAATTCACCCGGTCACCGGATTTCTCGTTTGCATGAAGGCAAACAAGAAATGCGGTCAAAACCTCAATTCTCCCCAATGGCGGAAGCTTGAAGACCTTCCGAACTAGGGTGACGACGCCTACCCGTCACTTGGCCGCGGTGTTGCGATCTGCTTGAAGCTGACTCGCGTAACGTCCAGACGTTGGCGGAGTATGGTTTGGTATTCGGGTGCGGTTTGAAGATAGATTTGGGTGAGCCGCTCGAAGACACGACCTTTATCGGCGTCAGAAAGGCGCGCGGCCTGTTGGCAAAAATCTTCCCACGAAGAGCAGGAGGCGATGAATCGGTCCGCGCGGTTCATGACAAAATTTCCATCAATTTTGAACGGCCTTGGCGGCTTCGTGTGCGAAGTAAAGATGCGCTGGCCGCTTCTTTCTGTGATCCTCACTTCGGGACATCCGCGCGAGCGCGTCGAAAGCTGACTTCAAGACCGCTGCCGTCCTGCAATGGCTAGGGGATGACGGCGGCGACGCTTGGCGCGACGAAAGGGCGGCTGATCCGCTGCACTGTCCCAGGATTGACGCCAAACCTAGCAGCGATCTTGAAGGCGGCTGAGCGTAGCGCACCTCGATGTGGGTGCTTTGATGCAGCCACGGCAGTGATGCCATGGACACCTGCAAGCAACCTGCAATTCATCATGTATCCAGCCAAGGCTTTGATGCAGCCACGGCGGTTATCGCCATGGACTCAGTCAAATCAACGAAGTCGTCGTGCGCTCCCTTGGGTCTTTGATGCAGCCACGGCGGTTATCGCCATGGACACAAGAGGTGGCGGATCGCCTGGATGGGCGCGTCCCGTACCTTTGATGCAGCCACGGCGGTTATCGCCATGGACACCGCCGTATCGATCCCGGAACTTCTTTACATCCCACGTCCTTTGATGCAGCCACGGCGGTTATCGCCATGGACACTCAAAATTTCAAGTCCAACGGGTCCGGCGTATACCTACTTTGATGCAGCCACGGCGGTTATCGCCATGGACACAAGAACCCGATCTTCACCGGCGCGCTTGGTATGTACAAACTTTGATGCAGCCACGGCGGTTATCGCCATGGACACTTGGAAGTAACGCATATTGTACCGCTCTTGATAGCAAACTTTGATGCAGCCACGGCGGTTATCGCCATGGACACTGCCCTTGAATATTGCGCTGATAATACACCGTCAATTCGGCTGATCGCGAGACCTATTCGATATTCACCCCCACTTCGCCTCGTCCTTCATGCCACTTTCGATAACCGCCTGATAAATCCCGTCTTTCTGTTGCGAGACCTGCCCATGTTTTTCGCATCACGCAAGCTCTCGCACTTCGGTGATGTTACAAATTGCAAATTGCTTCATTTCCGGAAATATCCTGGATGAAGAGGCATGAACGAGCACTATCAAGCACTCACGGGACACCCGCCCTTTTGGTGGCAGCAGCGGCTATGGGCCGAGATGGTCGCCGGGAATTTACCTGACGCCCTCGATATCCCCACCGGTCTCGGCAAGACGGCAATTATCCCCATCTGGTTGTTGGCAATCACTGCCCAATCTCCACTGACGCTGCCGCGACGGCTGATCTATGTCGTCAATCGCCGAACTGTGGTCGATCAAGCAACCGATATAGCGCAACGCATTCGAGAGAAACTGTGTACAGTCCCCGAAGTGCATCAGGCGCTAGCCGCGCTATCCACCGACCGCGCAAACCCGCTCGCCATATCCACACTTCGAGGCGAACACCAGGACAACAAGGAGTGGCAAACGGACCCGGCACGAGTTGCAATCATCATTGGGACGGTAGACATGATCGGGTCAAAGCTGATGTTCGCCGGATATCAGTCATCCCAAAGAATGCGACCGTTCATGGCGGGGCTGATCGGACAGGATGTGTTACTCATCCACGACGAGGCTCACCTGACTCCTGCATTCGGACATCTCATTAGACAAATCTGTCAGACCCAACGAAAACAGGGCAATCCTCGGCCGCTGCGAATGATCGAACTCTCGGCGACCAGGAGAGAAACATGAATCGGTTTGTCCTCACCGACGATGAAGCGACAGAACCCGAAGTCGCTCGCCGTCTGCATGCATCCAAGACCCTATATCTGCGTGACGGCGCATTGGAGGATATCATTTCTCTGGCCCTATCGCATGCTGAAAAGCAGCGGAGAGTGCTGGTGTATGTCCGGTATCCGAAAGACGCCGAGGGAATCTCCCGCGCCATCGCCCAAGAAATCGGACATGATCGGGTAGCGACCCTGACCGGCACGATCCGAGGACATGAACGAGATGAGATGACCAGCCGACCGCTGGATGAAATCAGCGATCTAGAAACACGCCGACGAGCAAAGGTGTTTCGTGATTTCCGCCTGAACCCTGATCGGCCGCCACCGGAGCAGTCGGAATATCTGGTGGCAACGTCGGCGGGGGAAGTGGGCGTGGACCTCGACGCCGACGAGATCGTGTGCGACCTGACTTATCTGGATTCGATGATCCAGCGGTTGGGTCGGCTGAATCGGCTCGGTCGGACCCAGAGCACCGTACAGGTGGTGAAGTTACCGGCGCGGCGTGGTGACGATGTCGATGAGCGGCTGATGGCGACAAGGGAAGCACTCCTGTCGCTGCCGCTGGTCGGCAGCAATGGCCACAAAGCCGGTCCTCTCGCATTACAGGCTCTGAGCGACCGGCATGATGCTTTTTCGAAGGTACCGCGAACACTGCCCTTGACGGATGTGCTGCTCGACAACTGGGCTCTGACCCGTGTCCCCGAAATCTCGCCGACAGTGGATAGATACCTGCATGGTCTGATTCCCGAGCCGCCTGACATCTACGTGGCATGGCGCGAGGAAGTGGACTACCTACTTGATGCAACCCCCGAGACGATCACCGAATGGCTCGATGTGCACCCTATCCTGAGTCGTGAACAGGTACGGGGCAGCCTCATGAACGTCGTCGGCGAGCTACGCAAAATCGGTCGGAGAGAGGAGCAGGCGATACTGATCCCGCAGACCGAGGAGGAAGTGCGAATCATCGAACTGTCGGACTTCACTAATGACGAGCAAACGCTCCGAGACCTATACCGCAATGCCCTCTTACTTCTGCGTCCTGCTGCTGGTGGGCTCAATCGTCAAGGCATGCTTGATGGCGATGTGGAAGATGCGGTCAAGGATGTCGCCGATGAGCCCACTCCACCTGAATTTGAACATCTCCGCCTTCGGATACTGATCGAACGGGATGGTGATGATTGGATCTATCAGACTTTAGCTACTGAGCACGAGAGCGACTCCATCTTCGCCCTCAATCTGTATCGAGCCTTGCAGCAAATCCGACCGCAGTTCCCCGATACATACCAGAGGGGAGCGGTAGTGCTGGCGACAGATGACAAGGGTAATCCCATCAAGGCGATCATGTCGTTGGTGCATCGGCAGTCTAATGAAACAGTGATTGATACGAGTGCCGCTCCTGTTTCGCAGGAATTGGGCGAACACCTGCAATGGACGGCGGAGGAAGCGGAGTCCATCACTCGTCGTCTTGGTCTTCCGCCCGAGATCGCCTCGGCCGTCGTCGTTGCCGCACAGGTGCATGACCTCGGCAAGAACCGGGAAGGATGGCAGCGGGCAATCGGTCATCCACCCAGCGGCGACAACTGGAAACCATGGGCGAAAAGCGCGAGCAGAGGATATGACCGGTCAGCAGTCGGCAAGTATCGGCATGAGTTCGGGTCGTTACGGGAAGCGATGAACCTACCGCAGATTAACGACCACCCCGAGCGAGACCTGATCCTACACTTAGTTGCGTGTCATCACGGTTGGGCAAGGCCACACTACGAACTCGAGCACTGGGATATTGCCGATGATGTGTCCGATGAGGAGAACCAGGAAATCGCCAATGAAGCGATGCGCCGGGTTGCGAGAGCACAGCGAAGATACGGGCATTGGTATCTGTCGTGGTTGGAGTCCCTGATCCGTTGTTCCGACTATGCGGCAAGCCGACGACTGGATGTGGAGAGCGGCAAGTGAGACCCGATCCTGATATCAGCGTCAATGTGGACATTCGTAATCCTGGACAGTTCTTCGCTTGCTGCGGGTTGCTCGAAATATCATCTCGTATCTGGCCGGAGAGTGAAGGATGGTTTGGGATTACAGGACGCCGAACTACCTACTTCATTGCTACCAGCGGCGGACATGATGATCCATTAGGGGAGATTGTCCGGCGAATAGGTGAGCCAGATACGGTCATCGAAACTGATGCGGAGTACTACAATCCCGGCCTTCGTCCTTTGCTGTTAATCCCGTTCGATCTGCGGCTGGACTGGTGGATCGAGAGCGGTGTCAACAAGTCCCCGTTGAAGATGTGGGCGGGACAACAGACGCCGCTACGCATCATGATCGCTATGCAGACAGAGTTTCAGCAGATCAACCCCGGACGGAACATGTTCTCCCAACAGCGTCCAATGTCAGGGAGATGGGGTATCGATGCAGCGTCGTCTTGGACTGCTCGTGGCCTAGGCTATTCGCCGGATGAGCAGAACATGCCTTGGGCGACCTATCCCGCCACAGAGATATTCGCTGCAATCGGTCTTCAACGCTGCAAACCTCTGCGTATCGAGGAAATGAAAGGGCGATGGTTTTCCTATCACATCTGGACTTGCCCGCTGGAGATTTCAGTTGTGCCTGCTGCCGCCGTCACGGGCAAGGGACAGATCGCTGGAAAGTACGTGTTTGAAGCAAAGATGAGGAGCAAGCAGTACGGTTCATTCGACTGGGGACGGCCGTGGACAGAAGAGGAGGCGGAAGCTGAAGCAGATGGTCGGGCAGGATAAACGCGTTCCATGACTCCGGTCATTGCTGCATCGAAGGGAGGGAACTGCCGATGAAAAAGCCCAAGAGCGTGAATGAAGTAGCGGACGAACTGCTGGATATGAACGGACCAGCGGCCATTGTGGGCGACGACTGGTTGCGGCCAGTGGGGGGTCATGGGTCGGTGATATTCCCGCCTAGCTATGCTGGTGCAAGACCCCGTGAGGGAACCTACAACATCGATGATACACCTAATGGAAAAACAGCAATAATCGACTCAATACCGTCACAGGCAAATCGTATCGAGCCACTGTTCCGCAAACCGCCCTACGACCAGCTTGTTCCGCAAATCACGATCAAGGCGGGAGACGAGCAATGCAACCTGCTGGAAATTGGTCACCGGGCCGCCGATGCTTTCGTGCGATATTCCGAGTTGGGCGACGAGGTCGAGAAGGCATTCCAGGCCTACAAGCTCGGTAATGCGAATGAGCTTGCCAAGCTCGCCCCAACAACCCTCATCTTCGGAGGCTGGGATTCTCGTGATACCCAGGCGAAGTGTGCGCGTATGGTGGCATCTGAAATCAGGGCCTATGACGTAACTGAACTCCGCCGCTCATCCACTTACATCCCCCCCGTTAGCTACAAGGACCTGGGTTTGCTGGGGGAAGGATATAGCAATGATGAACTGAGCGAACTGGGGTTCCTTCACAACCCTGCGACTCACCAACTCGGTGGCATCCTTGTGAGGGGGGAAATTCAGCGAAAAACGGTGCTGAATCTGACGACACTGCGGGATGTCGGCGGCGATGACAAGCTTCAACATTACCTGCTGGGTCTTGCATTGGTCGCCTTCACGCATGCGCAGCCCTACAACCTGAGACAAGGGTGTCAGTTGGTTCGCGATGCTGAAAAACAGCCAGTAATGAAGTTGGTCAACTATGACGGCACCGAGACCGAAGTAATACTAGAGCCATCGGCGGTCCTCACCTATGCCCAGAATGCTGCCAAGGAATTCGGTGTCGGCAAGTCGCGCACAGTGGAGTTCGATGCCGATGCCGCCGATACTTCTATCAAGGAGCGTCGCGGGAGGGATACCGGCGGTAAGGCAAAGAAAGGCGGAAGGAAGAAGAAATCCGGGTGATCGAGAATGCATGGCGATAACTGCGCTGTAAGTAGGAATTAATCGTTATGAATTGGCTTTGCGTCGAGATGCGCTTTTTGTTCAGCAAATATCACGGTTCCAGGGATGGCGGTCGGCGTCCCGATTATCCGCCCTCCGCTCACCGTATGTTTCAAGCTTTAACAGCGGCGGCGAATAACAACGGCGGTATGTCCGATGCCGCCAAGGAAGCATTACAGTGGCTGGAAAAACAATCCCCACCACAGATTATGGTGCCGGAATCCTCGTTGGGGTTTCGCGTGACTACGTTCGTTCCTAACAATGACATGAATGTAGTGGCGAGGGCATGGGCGAAAGGCAGAACGCCAGAGAAGAAGCCGGAGGAGTTGCGGACAGCGAAAATCCTCCGACCTCGGCATCTTGGCGGTGACGCAACGGTCCGGTTTCTGTGGTCGGCCAAAGATGCCAGTTCGCCGCTGGATCGTATCTGTGAACTCGCCCGGCACGTTCATCATCTCGGCCTCGGCATCGACATGGTGGTGGGCAACGGTCGTGTCCTTGACGACCCCCAGAAAAATCGCCTGCCTGGCATGACCTACGTCCCGATTGCGGGCAAGGGCTGGCGTGTTCCGGTGGAAGGCTCGCTGGAGGAACTCATGGGCCGATACCAGCAGCAGATGAACGCTATGCCGCTGAACCAGTACGATGAGGTGACCTATGTGAGGGAGGCAGCAACTCGACGGCCCCTGATGCATGCCTTCGCCTTAGTCAACGAAGATGGAGACTACTGCCGGTTCGACTCCACCGATGCGATGGTGGTGGCTGCCGAACTCAGACACGCCGCTCATACTCGTGCCAAGCAACTGAGGTTCGATGCTGCTTTCACCGAAGGGTATGTGTGTGGTCATGCCAACAGGAGCTACGACAAGGACAACCGGTTTGCTTATATCCCGGTGCCTACTCTTGCTCCAGCCGGACGGGACAACGACATCCGGCGGGTGATGTTGATTCAGGGTCAGGCGAATAACAAGGCCGATTCTTTGATTCGTCGTCTTGGCGGTGTGTCGCTATCAGGCAAAGCCCGACTGCAACCTATCGACAATCCAGATAAGGACGGGGTGATGAAGAAATACACGGAGGCGGCAGAGCGATGGGCGACAGTTACTCCAATGGTGCTGCCCGGTCATCTGAACGGTCGGGGGTTGGCGCGTCGGCAAACCAAGCTTGTGCTAAAGTCGCTGGCGCATGCGGGTATCATGACCCCCGTCGCTGAAATCCATTTACAAGCCGATCCGATCTTTCCTGGCGCTGAGCGGACGGGCCGTTATCGGGTGCCCGAGTATCTGCGTCAATTCACTAAGGCCCACGCTATCATCACCTTCTCCGAGCCTGTGGTTGGGCCGGTGGTGATTGGTGCGGGTCGGTATGTTGGGCTTGGGTTGATGGCGGGCTTGGACCAATAATTGATTTGAATCGGGTTTGGGTTAAGCCGGTCAAGACGGGCAGGTGGAGCATGGAGATGGGCCCGGTTGGAGAATCCGCGAAATTCCCTTTGCGGCCTTAGGGGTGCGTTAGGGGCGGGTAGACAATTGGGGACACTCGCCCCGGATGTTTCTCAATGCGCGCTGTGAGCGCCTATTGGGGACATCTCACGGCAAAAAGCTCTGAGACATCAACGAATGGCTTGGACCGTTCTGAATCGAGGCGTGGCCAGCCGGCCCCTCAGATACCTCTCAATTCACGATAGCAGATAGCGCTTCGGCTGTATCTGCAGGAAATAAACGAACACCCCTTAGGGAATCATGTGCCTCGTTTCGCGCCCCTAGCGGCTAAGCGACGGCGACGCCTACGCCGTCGAAAGGGCGGCTGAGCCGCTGCACTGTGCCCGGATTGATTCCGAACTGCTTGGCAATGACGCGCACGCCGGGCCTCCCAGGAGTCGCCAGAGCCTCACGGATTCGTTTTTCGAGTGTAGGGGCTATCGGAGGCCGCCCAAGGCGCTTTTCCTCACCACCGAGTCGCGTAAGGGCGGCACGGACTCGTTTAGCGGCCGTGTCTCTCAGTCCTTCCAAAATCCTTTGAAGCGATCCGGCGCCAAAGCCGTGTAGCGGACGGTCGAGGCAATCGAGCGGTGACCGAGATAGTGCTGAATTGCCCGCGTGTCGTGCCCATCATTGGCGAGCTTGTAGCCGCAGGAATGCCGCAGCATGTGGCTGTGGATCAGGAACGGGAAACGAGCAGCCTCGCCGGCACGGGCAACCATCCGCTGATAGCCCGCCACGCTCAATGGCGCACCTCGCTCGGAAACGAAGATGTGGACGCCCGAGGCTTCCCGCTGCAACCGGCGCAGCGCTCGCAGCTCCCTCGCTGCCAATGGCTGCCGGGTGCCTATACCGCCCTTGGAGCGCCGCACGTGCAGCGTCGAGGTCTGCCAATCGATGTCATCCCAACGCAGGCCCACAAGCTCGCTGGCGCGCATCCCGTGGCGGTAGGCCAGCAGGATCGCGGTCGCGTCACGATGCCCCCAACGGTTCTCCCGCGCGGCGTCCATCAGCCGTTCCACCTCTTTCTCGGTCAGATAATCGCGGGGCGCCTTAACTGTTACATTTGCTGCTGTCGGCGCCTCTCGGGCCACGTCCAGGTTTGCCACGGTTTCCCTCCGGTTCCGGGTTTGAACTGTTGCAGATCATAACAGAACTGTAACAGTTTGCCTGCCGTTACCCGACTCAGATTGCTACTTTTCCCCACTGTTGCGCAAACGCCACAGAATCGGCCTTCCGATGCCCGCGCCGCGACCAACACAGATGCACATCGTCCGCAACGTCCGCAGCGTCCGCGAATAGATACCAAACGGCATTGACTTGCGGCGACCCAGCCGGCGGCGGACGTGCGCCCAGTCATAGATCGCGGACGAGCTTAACGCCTCAGCGCCACTCGCCACAAAGGCACGCCTGATCGCCCGCTGTACTCGGCCGCGGCCCTTGGCCGGAGCGCGCGGCCGTTTGCGCAAATTATGGGGAATGGCCATATCTCACGACGGTCGGGGGATACGAGGATGCCTGCGCGACATCTACCACGCCGCGCGAAGCCGTGCAGGAACTGCCCGCGCGCGACCCGAGGGAGGAAGCGTAAGCCCAGCTATTCGGAAGAGCGAAATACAAAAACCGCAACCGTCACGGCAACCCCGACGCCAACACCAAAACCTGCCCCGATAGCAACGCCAATGCCAATGTTAGCCACCGCTGCACCGACACCTGCACCAAGTACAACACCAACGAATACGCTCAACGGCAAAGCAGCTACGCCCCAGCGTGAAATCTTTGTTCCTTGTGTCATGTCCGCTTTGCCTCCGAGAACGGCCAAACAGCAGACGTTTCGGTAAGTCCGATTCGTGCCGATATTGTTGCAAAAGTCTTTTTGCACTGGTGACCAAAAATTCTCCGGGCTGTAGACGCGACTTTCGTGTAAAGATGTGAGGGACCTCATTGCCTGACGACGATCTCGCGGGCGAGCTCGGTAACGTGACTGAG
>WNGA01010594.1_pt1 | contig 14338 bp, 12 predicted proteins | sample 5400061 | NCBI WGS metagenome assembly WNGA01 (sample SAMN13153366, study PRJNA577476) | soil metagenome | isolation source: 100 cm soil or saprolite under grassland replicate 2 | place: USA:California | collected 2016-06-15 | reverse complement strand
CTTCGCCCAAACACGTGTTCGATGTCAAGAGTGACCCGGGTGCTCGGCTGCCCCTGACCTGAACGAGCAGGGCGCTTTTGCATTTCGCACTCGAACAGATGTTTGCTTTCTCCTGGCGACGCTGTTAAAGTCCGACCGAGCAGGAGGAAGCGGGTCGCCTGCCATGAGGAGTCCGGCACGATTGTTCAGGGGGTACAGGGGCAATGGGCGAGGAGCTGAGCACCAGGCAGCGCCGCATCCTCGAGTTCATCCGCGACGCGGTGACCGAGCGCGGCTACCCGCCTTCGATCCGCGAGATATGCGACGAGGTCGGGCTCACCTCGACCTCGAGCGTGCACTCGCAGCTCCAGACCTTGGAGAAAAAGGGCTTCATCCGCCGCGACCCCACCAAGCCGCGCGCGATCGAGATCTACGTCGAGCACCCGGCAGCCATGGTGCCACGCCAGCTCCCCGCCTACGCCCCCCTGCTCAGCGGCCCGATCGCCGCCGGTACCGGTGTCCTGCCGGACGACCAGATCGAGGAGATGCTGCCCCTGCCGCGCGACCTGGTCGGTCAGGGCGAGCTGTTCGTGCTCAGGGTCCGAGGCGACTCCATGATCGAGGCCGGCATCTTCGGCGACGACTACGTGGTCGTCCGGCGCCAGCCCACAGCCGACAACGGTGACATCGTCGCCGCTCTGGTGCCGAACCTGGAGAGCGAGGCGACCGTCAAGCGGTGGTCGATAAAGGGCGGGCACGTCCGCCTGATGCCCGCCAACCCCGCCTACGAGCCGATCGACGGGGACCAGGCGTCCGTCCTCGGGAAGGTCGTCGCCGTGCTCCGGCGGCTCTGACGGCCCTGCTCGGCGAGGTCAGCGGCGGCGCGGAGCCGGCGCCATCGGCAGCTCCACCACCACGCCCTCGGGCCCCGCTCCGGCGGGCGCCTCGGGCGGCGGGTCCGCGGGGCCCGCGGACCTCGAGGGCGCCGCGAACGGCCGCAGCGCGTGCGCCAGGGCGGCGGGGGCGCGGACCACGAGCCGCGCGCCCTCGGCCCGGTGCTCGGCCTCGAGGACCTCGCCCTCCCGGTAGGCGCGGTCCAGCAGGTCACCCCGCCGGAACGGCAGCACCACGGTGAGGAGCACGTCGGGGTGGGGCAGCCGCGCGGCGATCCCGGCGAGCAGGTCGTCGACGCCCTCGCCGGTCACGGCCGAGACCAGCGGCGCACCGGGGAACTGGCGCGACAGCCGCGCGCGGGAGAGGTCGTCGACCAGGTCGACCTTGTTCAGCACCAGCAGCTCGGGCACGTCCGCGGCACCGACCTCGGCGAGCACCTTGCGCACCGCGTCCGCCTGCGACCCGGGGTCCGCCTGCGCGGCGTCGACCAGGTGCAACACCAGCTCGGCACGGGCCACCTCCTCGAGGGTGGACTTGAACGCCTCGATCAGGTCGTGGGGCAGCTTGGCGATGAAGCCGACGGTGTCGCTGAGGGTGGCCGAGCGCCCGTCCGGCAGGTCGAGGCGCCGGGTCGTGGGGTCGAGGGTCGAGAACAGCTTGTCCTCGACCAGCACGCCCGCGCCCGACAGGCGGTTGAGCAGCGTGGACTTGCCGGCGTTGGTGTAGCCGGCCAGGGCCGCGGCGGGCACGCCGGCCCGCTCGCGGCCACGGCGCTTCACGGCGCGGGTCCTGGCCATCTCCTCGAGGTCGCGGTGCAGCTTGGTGATGCGGCGGCGGATGCGGCGGCGGTCGACCTCCATCTTGGTCTCGCCGGGCCCGCGGGTGCCGATGCCACCACCCAGCCGGTTCAGGCTCTCGCCCCAGCCCCGCAGCCGGGGCAGGAGGTAGCTGAGCTGGGCCAGCTCCACCTGCGCCTTGCCCTCCCGGCTGGTCGCGTGCTGCGCGAAGATGTCGAGGATGAGGGCGGTCCGGTCGATCACCTTGGCGTCGACCAGCTCCTCGAGCCGCCGGAGCTGGCCCGGGGACAGCTCGTCGTCCATGATTACCGTGTCCGCACCCAGTGCCTTCACCGTCTCGGCCACGTCGAGGACTTTGCCCTTGCCGACGAACGTGCCGGCATCCGGTCGGGTGCGACGCTGCAAGGTGGCGTCGAGGACCTCGGCGCCGGCGGTTTCGGCCAGGCGGCGCAGCTCCTCGAGCGAGCGCTCGGTGGCCNNCGGTGGCCTCGACCGACCCGCCGACCGCGACGCCCACAAGCACGACCCGCTCGAGCCTGAGCTTGCGCAGCTCGACGAGCCTGATCTCGGAGTCGTCGCGCCGGGTGCCGGCCGGCGTGGTCTGCTCTGTCATGTCTGCCATGCCTCCACGGTAGCGAGCCGCGGCAGATCCGTCGCGGAATTTCTCTCCGCACTGGCCCGCCGGACGGCTGCGCGCCGAGCCGTTACGCGCCGAGCAGCGCCTTGCGGACCCGCTCGCAGCCCTCCTCGAGACGGGAGTCGGGAATGGTGAGCGACAGCCGGATGTAGCCCTCGCCGCTCGGTCCGTAGCCGCTCCCGGGCGCCACCACGACCCCGGCCTTCTTGAGCAGCCGAGCGGTGAAGGCCACGCTGGACTCCCCCGGCGGGGTCGGCAGCCACACGTACAGGGCGCCCTTGGGGGCGTCCACCTTCCAGCCCGCGTCCCAGAACACCTCCATGATGCGGTCGCGGCGGCGCTGGTAGGTGGCGACCAGCTCGGGCAGGTGGGGCATGCCGCTCTCCAGCGCGGCGACCCCGGCACGCTGCACGGCGTTGAAGATGCCAGAGTCGATGTTGGTCTTGACCCGGCCGAGCGCCTCGATGGCGACCGGGCTGCCGACCACCCAGCCGATCCGCCAGCCGGTCATGTTGAAGATCTTGGACAGCGAGCCGAACTCGACGGCGACGTCCATCGCGCCGGGCACCTGCAGCACCGAGGGGGCCACGAAGCCGTCGAAGGTGATCTCCGAGTAGGCGTTGTCGTTGGCGAGCAGCAGGTCGTGGGCGGCCGCGAACCGGACCGCCTCCTGGTACTGGTCGAGGGTGGCCACCGCGGCGGTCGGGTTGGACGGGTAGCAGAGCCACAGCAGCTTGGCCCGGTCGGCCACGGCGCCGTCGACCTTGCCGAAGTTCGGGAACCAGCCCTCCTCGGCGGTGAGCGGGACGTGCACCGGCTGGCCACCGGCCAGGATGGTGCCGACCTCGTAGACCGGGTAGCCCGGCTCGGTCACCAGCACCGGGTCGCCCGGGTCGACGAACGCCCATGCCAGGTGGGCGATCCCTTCCTTGGACCCGAGCAGCGGCAGGACCTGGGTGTCGGGGTCCAGCTCCACCCCGAAGCGCCGCCGGTAGAACCCGGCGACCGCGCGCCGGAACGCCGGCAGCCCGAAGTAGCTCGGGTACTGGTGGGTCGAGGGGTCGCGGGCGGCGACGGCCAGCTCCTCGACGATGAAGCTCGGGGTGGGCAGGTCCGGGTCGCCGATCCCGAACGAGATCACGTCGACGCCGGCCGCCTTGCGCTCGGCGACCTTCTTGTCGATCTCGGCGAACAGGTACGGGGGGATGGCGGCGATGCGACGAGCGGTACGCATTAGCTGGGCAGTCCTCCTGTCATCGGATCCGCAGCTCCCCGTTGCCGATGCGCGCCAGGGAGCCCTCGGTGCGCCGGCCCTCGGCCCGATAGACGAACTGGATGACCTCGCCGGCCTCGGCGTGCGCGATGGCTTCCGGCCCGGTCAGGTCGGCGAGGTCGACGTTGTCCTTGCCGGGACGCGCGACGAACCGGACCAGCTCGGGCTGGGCCGGGAATCGTTGACCGTTGCCGGTGGTGTAGCCGAACAGCAGACGGGCCAGCTCCGCCTTGGAGTCGAGCTGCCGGTGCTCGGCGAGACGGTGGTCGAAGACCATGATGTCGTACATGGAGCCCTGCTCCTCCTGCACGGTTTGTGACCGTCTATGACCCTATCCCGGCGAGCAGGTCGGGGGCGAGGGTGCCGGAGGCGACCTCGCGGGCCGGACCGGTCATGCGCACGGTGCCGCCGGGCGTCCAGTCGAGCTCCAGGCGGCCGCCACGCAGCTCGACCGTGAGCGGGCTGCCGGCGAGCCCGCGCACCTTGGCGGCCACCGCGACCGCGCAGGCGCCGGTGCCGCAGGCCAGTGTCTCCCCCACCCCGCGCTCCCAGGTGCGCTGGCGGACGTCGCCGTCGTCGACGACCTGGGCGAACTCGACGTTGGTCCCCGCCGGGAAGGCCGCGTGCCGCTCCAGCAGCGGCCCCAGGGTGGTCACCGGGGCGGCGTCCACGTCGTCGACGAACACCACCGCGTGGGGGTTGCCCATCGACAGGCAGGTGGCGGTCACCACCCGGCCGTCGACGTCGAGCTTGCGGTCGTCCTCCTCCAGCTCTGGGCTGCCCATGTCGACCGTGACCCGGTCGACGCAGCCGCGGTCGTCGACGTGCAGCTCGAGGTGCTTGACCCCGGCCCTGGTCTCCAGATCGAAGGCGCTGCCGACGTGGCCGCGGTCGCCGAGGTACTTGCCGACCACCCGGACGCCGTTGCCGCACATCTCGGCGAGGGAGCCGTCGGCGTTGCGGTAGTCCATGAAGAAGGGGGCGCCGCGGCCGGGGGCGATGCGGATGAGGCCGTCCGCGCCGACGCCGAAGTGCCGGTCGCAGACCGCCCGGACCAGCTCCGGGGTGATCCGGTAGCGGTCGGCGAGGTCCTCGACGACCACGAAGTCGTTGCCGGTCCCGTGCGCCTTGACGAACTCCACTCCGCTAGCCCTCTCGATCCACCGGGCCCCGTCCCACCGGGGCACCCCCTTGGGGTCCCCCGGACCCCCCCGGCCCTCTGGGTTCCCCGGCCACCTCCAGGAACGCTTCCAGGGCCCAGGCGAGGCGCCGCGGCCCGGGGGGAAGGGTACTCCATCGCACCCGCTGGTCCCTGCGGAACCAGGCGAGCTGGCGGCGGGCGTACGCGCGGGTGCGCTTGACCACCGCCTCGAGCGCCGCCTCCACCGGCGTGCCCCGCTCCATGGCGTCGAGCAGCTCCTTGTAGCCGAGGGCCTGCCTGGCGGTCCGGGACAGGGGCCCGCCGGCCAGCCGCCGGACCTCGGCGACCAGCCCCGCGGCGGCCATGTCGGCGACCCGCTCGGCCACCCTGGAGCGCAGCGCCTCGGTGCCGGGGTCCAGGCCGACCGCGGTCAGGCGGTAGCGGGACACCGGCGCGTCCATGGCCGCGCGGAACGACGAGAACGGCCGGCCCGTCAGCTCGATCACCTCCAGGGCCCGTACGACCCGGCGGAGGTTTCCCGGCTGGATGCGGGCGGCCGCGGCCGGGTCGGCGTCGGCCAGCCGCCGGTACATGGCGGGCAGGCCGGCGGCCGCTGTCTCGGCCTCCAGCCTTGCCCGCACGGTGTCGTCGGTGGGCGGGAACACGAACTCGTCGACCACCGCGTGGAAGTAGAGCCCGGAGCCGCCGACCAGCAGGGGCACCCGTCCCCGGCCGAGGATGTCGGCGACCGCCGACCGTGCGAGGGGCTGGAAGCGGGCCACCGAGAACTCCTCGGCGGGGTCGACCAGGTCGACCAGGTGGTGCGGAACTCGCGCCCGCTCCTGCGGGGTCGGCTTGGCGGTGCCGATGTCCATGCCGCGGTAGACGAGCATCGCGTCGGCGCTGACCACCTCGGCCCCGAGCCGCGGGGCGAGCTCGAGCGCCAGGGCGGTCTTGCCCGACGCGGTCGGCCCGACCAGCGCCAGCACGGGACCCGGCCGTGGGTCGCCCGGGGCCGTGCCCGGCAGTGGGGGGTCGCCCGGGGCCGTGCCTGGCGGCGCCGGGTCGCCCGGGGCCGTGCCCGGCAGCGCCGGGTCGCCCGGGGCCGTGCCCGGCAGCGCCGGGTCGCCCGGGGCCGTGCCCGGCGGCGCCGGGTCGCCGCCGGCGGCCGTCTGGCCCTCGGCGGGCGGGTCGCCTCGCGTTTCGCCGCGCTGGGCTTGGCCGGTCATGGGACCGTCAGGACCCCGACCAGGTAGCCGACCCCGTAGGGGGCGGCCTCGTAGAGCACCTGGCCGCGCACGCCGGCGGCGCCGGCGAACGCGCCCGCCAGCACCTGGAGCGGCACCCGGCCGGCGGCGCGCAGCTCGGCGGCGAGGGCGGGCGCCAGGTCCAGCAGCCGGCCAGGGGCGCCGGCCCGGAACGCCTCCCCGACCGAGGCGTCGAAGGCGGCCGCGGCCGGATGGAACGCGCCCGGGGCCTGGTCGTTGCGGCGGGCGGACAGGTCGCCCATGGCGACCAGGCCGAGCGACCCGGCCGCGCCCGCCCGGCCGGCCAGCCCGCGGCCGACGGCCGCGGCGGCCCCGGCCCCGAGCGACACCGGGACGGTCAGCGCGTGCAGCCGAGCCGGCTGGGTGTCGAGGCGGGCCAGCAGGTAGGCGGCGACCGCCAGGGACAGGGGAAGGCGGTCCAGCCGGACCGGCTCGGGCAGGCCGTCCAGGTCCAGCGGGTGGAGGGCGGGAAGGGTGACGTCGACCGCCGCGCCGTAGGGGCGGAACGACCCGACGGCGTCCGGTCGGGGGGCGCCCCACGCCGGGCCGTCGCCGACCAGGACGACGCCGCGGTCGCCGGCCAGGACCACCTCCAGCGCCTGGAGGCAGGCCTCCCGGAGCGGGTCCAGCTCGTCGGCGGCGCCCCCGGCCAGCTCGGGCACGAGCAGCGGCGGGTGGGGCAGGATCGCGGCTCGCTGGTCGGGCGGCACCGGCGCCAGCGCTCGTCAGCCGACCAGCGGGAGCGGCACGGCACCGGCCGGGAGGGGCCTTGGCGCCGGCGTGGCGTCGCACGAGGCCGCGGGAAGCCGCCGCGGGCGGTGGGCCAGCACCGGGCCGGCGAGCAGGTGATGGGGTGCCGCCCGTTCGACCCTGACCGTCACGAGGTCGCCTGGGGCCGCCCCGGCGGGCCTGTTCGCCGGGAAGTGGCAGAGCTTGTTGGTCCGGGTCCGGCCGGACATCCTCGTCGGGTCGGTCTTGGAGCTGACCTGCTCGACCAGCAGCTCGACCTCGGTGCCGACGAGCGCCCGGTTGGCCTCGAGGCCGATCCGCTCCTGGAGGGCCACCAGGCGCTGGAAGCGGTCCTTGACCACCTCCGGGGGCACCTGGTCGGGCATGGACGCCGCCTCGGTGCCCGGCCGCGGCGAGTACTGGAAGGTGAACGCCGAGTCGAAGCGAGCCTCCTCGACCATGGCCAGGGTGTCGGCGAAGTCGGCCTCGGTCTCCCCCGGGAAGCCGACGATGATGTCGGTGGAGCACGCCAGCCCGGGAATGGCCGCCCGCAGCCTCCCGAGGATCTCGAGATAGCGGCGCCGCCGGTACCCGCGGCGCATCGCCCTGAGGATCCGGTCGGAGCCGGACTGCAGCGGGAAGTGGACGTGCTCGCAGAGCGGCCGGCAGGCGGCCATCGCCTGGACCACGTCGTCGCGGAAGTCCTTGGGGTTGGGGCTGGTGAAGCGGAGCCGCTCCAGCCCCTCCACGCCGTCGACGGCGCGCAGCAGGTCGCCGAAGAGCTGCCGGTGCCCCGGCAGGTCGGTGCCGTAGGAGTTCACGTTCTGGCCGAGCAGGGTGACCTCGACCACGCCGGCATCGGCCAGCGCCTGCACCTCGGCGACCACGTCGCCGACGCGGCGGCTGCGCTCCTTGCCCCGCAGCTTGGGCACGATGCAGAAGGTGCAGGTGTTGTTGCAGCCGACGCTGATCGCCACCCATGCCGCCCAGTCGCTGGCCCGCCTGGCCGGCAGCGCCGACGGGAACCGCTGCATCTCGTCGAAGAACTCGGCCTGCGCGGCGCCCTGCTCGCGCGCCCGGCGCAGCAGCACCGGGAGGCTGTGCAGGTTGTGGGTGCCGAACACGACGTCCACCCACGGCGCCCGTTCGAGCACGCGCCCCTGGTCCTTCTGCGCCAGGCAGCCGCCAACCGCGATGGTGAGGCCGCGCCTGGCCTTGGTGGTGGCGAGCTGGCCGAGCGTGCCGTACAGCCGGTTGTCGGCGTTCTCGCGCACCGCGCAGGTGTTGAGCACGACCAGGTCGGCGTCGTCGAGCCCGGCGGCCGGCCGCAGCCCCTCGGCTTCGAGCAGGCCGGCGAGCCGCTCGGAGTCGTGCTCGTTCATCTGGCACCCGAAGGTGCGGATCAGATAGCGCTCGCTCATCGCGGCGGATGGTACAAGCTATTTCGCGTACTCGACGCTCCGGACCTCGCGGACGACGGTGATCTTGATCTGCCCGGGGTACTGCAGCTCCTGCTCGACCCGCTTGGCCAGGTCGCGGGCGAGCACCTGGGCGGCGACGTCGTCGACGTCCTCGGGCTTGACCATGATGCGGACCTCGCGGCCGGCCTGCATGGCGAAGACCTTGTCGACGCCGGGGTAGCTGCCGGCGATCTCCTCCAGCCGCTCCAGCCGCTTGACGTAGGACTCGAGCGTCTCCCGGCGTGCCCCGGGCCGCCCGCCCGAGATGGCGTCCGCGGACTGTGTCAGCACCGCCTCGATGGTGCGCTGCTCGACCTCGCCGTGGTGCGCCTCGATGGCGTGGACGACCTCGGGCCGCTCCTTGAGCCGGCGGGCCAGCTCGGCCCCGATGATCGCGTGGGAGCCCTCGACCTCGTGGGTGAGCGCCTTGCCGATGTCGTGCAGGAACCCGCAGCGCTTGGCGAGCTGCACGTCCATGCCCAGCTCGGAGGCCATGATGCCGGCCAGGTGCGCGGTCTCGACCAGGTGGCGCAGGACGTTCTGGCCGTAGGAGGTGCGGTACTTGAGCCGGCCGAGCACACGGACCAGCTCGGGGTGGAGGTCGGTGATGCCGACCTCCAGGCAGGCGTCCTCGCCGGCGCGGCGGACCTCGCCCTCCACCTCCTGCTTGGCGCGGTCGTAGGTCTCCTCGATGCGGGCCGGGTGGATGCGGCCGTCGGAGACCAGCTTCTCGAGGGTGAGCCGACCGATCTCGCGTCGCACCGGGTCGAAGCAGGACAGCAGCACCGCCTCGGGGGTGTCGTCGATGATCAGGTTGACCCCGGTGACGGCCTCGAAGGCGCGGATATTGCGGCCTTCGCGGCCGATGATCCTGCCCTTCATGTCGTCGGAGGGCAGCGGCAGCACCGAGACCGTCGACTCCGAGGTCTGCTCGGAGGCGACGCGCTGGATGGCGAGGGTGACGATCTTGCGGGCGCGGCGGTCGGCCTCTTCCCGTGCCTGCTGCTCGAGGTCGCGGACCAGGCCCATGGCATCGCGCTTGGCGTCCTCCTCCACCTGCTTGACCAGCATCGTCTTGGCCTCACCGGCGGTCATGGCCGCGACCTGCTCGAGCCGCCGCCGGTGCTCGTCGGTGGCCGACTCCAGCTCCTGCCTGGCCACCTCGACGGACTGCTCGCGGTCGTGGAGGGTCGCCTCGCGCCGGTCGAGCAGGGTGACCTTGGCCTCGAGGCCTTCCTCCTTGGCGACCACCCGCTCCTCACGCCGCTGCAGCTCGCCCAGCCGGGTCCGGCTCTCAACCTCCACCTCAGCTCGAAGCTTGGTGGCGTCCGCCTCGATCGTCTGCCGCAGCCGCGACGCCTCGTCGCGCGCCTCGACCGCGGCCTCCCGACGGGTCGTCTCGGCCTGCCGCTTGGCGTCCTCCAGCATCGACTTGGCCTGATGCTCCGCCGAACCCAGCAGGGCGACCGACTGTTTGCGCTGGTAGGACGTGCCGAGGACGAAGCCGAGAACGATCCCGGCGAGGGCTCCCATGACGATGAATCCGGCCTCCACCGTGGCCTCCTTTGCGACCCATCCGGCCGGGTGGACCCGACCGGCGAAAGCCACCCGGCGAAACGGCCGGCCGTCTCAACCCGGAACGGCAGCAGCGCCGAGCGGCCGCCCGGCGCTGCACAGAGACCCTGCGATTACGGTCCGAAGGTCGGTTCCGACGGAACGGTCGGGAGGGAGATCGAGAGAGTCGCGCTCCCCCTCGAGCAGGAAGGTCCGGTGAACAGTCGGTGCACCAAAGGTTACGTAATCATCGGTTGGGCTCGGCGGTGCCGGGCGTTCTCAGGGTAGGCCGGCACAGCCCGCTGGTCAAGGAAGAGCAGGTCAGAAGGGGTATCAAGCAGCCATCAGCCGGTCCAAGCGATCGTCTCAGTCAAGGCCGACAAGCTCCCTGGATACCGCCTCGGCCAGCTCCGCCGGGTAGCCCCTGCGGGCTAGGTAGGTGGCCAGCCGCCGGAGCCGCGCCGCCGGTGGCAGGTCGCCGAGCTGGGCGAGCCGGCTCTCGGCCACCTGTCGGCAACGCTCGGCCCGCAGCTCGTCCGGGACGGCCGCCTGGGCCGCCCGCTCGGCCACCGTCGGGTCGACCCCCCGGTCGCGCAGCTCCAGGGCGATCGCCGGGGCGTCGAGCCCGCGCGCGGCCCGGCTCTCGGCCACGTCGGCAGACAGCACCGCGTCGTCCACCAGGCCGACCCGCTCCAGCCGGGCCACGGCCTCGGCGACCGCGGCCGCCGCGAAGCCACGTTCCCCCAGGCGCCGCGTGAGCTCGGCCCGGGTGCGCGCCCTGGTCGTGAGCAGCCGCAGGGCGGCGGCGTGGGCGGCGTCCGCGGACGCCGCCCGGTCGCCGTCCAGCGGCGCCCCTCCCCCGGGTTGCACCCGCCTGGTTCCGACCGTCGCTCTCCTCCCAACCGTCATGGGTCGTGTCCGCGGTCAGAGCTTGCCCTGATCCTTGTCGGGGTCCGGGGTGGGCTCGGGTGTCACTGGCGCCACGCCGAGCTGCGCCTTGATCTTGCCCTCGATCTCCTGGGCCAGCTCCGGGTTGTCGCGGAGGAAGTTGCGGGCGTTCTCCCGCCCCTGCCCGAGCTGGTCGCCGTCATAGGTGAACCAGGCTCCCGACTTCCGGATCAGCCCGACGTCGACCCCGACGTCCAGCAGGCTGCCCTCCTTGGAGATTCCCTGACCATAGATGATGTCGAACTCGGCGGATTTGAACGGCGCCGCTAGCTTGTTCTTCACGACCTTGGTCCGGGTTCGGTTCCCGACCACGTCGGGGCCGTCCTTCAGGGACTCGATCCGGCGGATGTCGAGGCGGACCGAGGCGTAGAACTTGAGCGCCCGGCCCCCGGAGGTGGTCTCGGGCGAGTTGTGGACGACGACGCCGTCGGCCAGGTAGTTGTGGCTGCCCTCGACCTCGATGTCGAAGCGGTGGGTCGCACGCGAGCGCGGCTTCGGGGCGATGGAGAGGATGGGCATCGGCAGCAGCTCACGCCGCACCGGCGCGAACACCGGCTCGACCTGGAACTGGCCGCGGTAGCGCGGCAGCAGCTTGTACTGCATGGACGGGTGGACGAAGGGCGCGACGAGCGCGTGGAGCTTGGCCGTCTCGTCCTTGGGGAAGACGAGCACGGCCTTGCCGGCGCGCCGGATCGGCTTGGCCCGGATCCCCCAGGTGTCGGCCAGGTAGTCGACCAGCCGGGTGCGGGTTGTCGGCTCCATCGCCTCGATGCAGATGTCGGAGCGGCCGCTGCCGTCCCGGGTCCGCTCCTGCACGCCCTTGGCGCGCAGCGAGAAGCTGCCGTCATCCATGTACCAGATGGCCAGGGAGAGCGGCGTCAGGCGCTTGAGGTAGTCGTGGCCGAGGACCTTCTTGCCGCCGACGTAGACGGCCTGCCGCAGCTCGGCCAGCTCGGGGAGGGGCTGCATGTCGAAGAAGACCGCGCCGGCGGCGTTCGTGCTGCGGCTCACGTTGAGGTTGGCGAACAGGGAGGCCTTCCAGTCGGCGTAGGCCGCCTGGCGGGCGCCGTGCCCGAAGCGGAGCCTGGCTCCGTGGCCGCTCCGGGTGGGGCTCAGGGCGCTGTCGCCCATCAGCCCGCCCAGGAGGACCTCCCACTGGAAGCCGGACAGGCGGTGCGGGATCGCCTGCATGACCCGGTCCCCGACGACCAGCTCGCCGGCCTCCCGCCAGCCACCCGGGGTGCGGATCTGGTGGTTGGGCGTGCAGGCGAACGAGGAGCGGCCGTTGCCGGCCGGGTGGGCGACCGTGAACTGGAGGAACCTGTCGGTACGGCCGTTGTCGAACCAGCCGACGACCTTCTTGGGCACGACGGTGCCGGCCTCGGGGTCGTAGGAGAGGACCTCGACCGGCAGCCGCTGGTTGACGATCTTGCCGATCTTCTCCTGGGTGCCGTCGGCCAGGGTGACCCGTGTTCCATAGTGGAGACAACCAAATAGGACTCCGATTTTTTCTCGCAATTGGTTGATGAAAATGGCGGTGGTTTTTGATTTGGAGATGGTACCGGAGAGCTTGCGGAGGGCCTGGCTCATGAGGCGGGCCTGGAGGCCGACGTGGGAGTCGCCCATCTCGCCCTCGATCTCGGCCCGGGGGACGAGCGCGGCCACCGAGTCGATCACGATCACGTCGATGGCGCCGGAGCGGACCAGCATGTCGGCGATCTCGAGGGCCTGCTCGCCGGTGTCGGGCTGGGAGATCAGCAGCTCGTCGGTGTTGACGCCGAGGTTACGGGCGTAGGTCACGTCGAGGGCGTGCTCGGCGTCGACGAAGGCGGCGATGCCGCCGGCGCGTTGCGCCTCGGCGATGACGTGCAGCGCCAGGGTGGTCTTGCCCGAGGCCTCGGGGCCGAAGATCTCGACCACGCGGCCGCGCGGGACCCCGCCGATGCCGAGGGCGAGATCGAGGGCGAGGCTCCCGGTCGAGATGGCCTGGACCGGGTCGGCCGGGCCGTCCACGCCCATGCGCATGACCGAGCCCTTGCCGAACTGCTTCTCGATCTGGAGCAAGGCGACTTCGAGTGCCTTCTCGCGTTCCACGGTCCCTCCCCGCATGCCGTCGTTGCGGGCAGTATAGGTCGCGGCCATCACAGTCCCTTCTGAGTCGGCGGCCCTGGGAGTTCGAGTCGGTGGGACCGTACTACGAACACCTGTTCGATACAACGATCATATCCGGACCTGGGGACAACTCGGCCGCCGGCCTACCCGGCCAGAGGGAACTCGCGGATCACCCGGTAGCGGGCGCCGCGGGAGCCGCCAAGGATGCTGCGGTAGCACGCCAGCTCGCGCGCCTCCCATTCCGAGCCGGCCGCGGCGGCGCCGGCGACCAGCTCCAGGGCCGCCTCCGGCACGGGCGCGGGCGTCGAGAAGCGCGCCAGGGTCAGGTGGGGCACCAGCGGCCGCTCCTCGAACCGCAGGCCCTCCGCCTTGCACTCGGCGGCGAGGCTGGCGGCCAGCCGCACCAGCACCTCGGTGTCGCCGCCGAGCCCGGCCCAGAGGACCCTGGCGCGGCGCCCGTTGGGGAAGGCGCCCGACCCCTCCAGTCGCAGCCGGGCGGCGGGGACCCCGGCGGCGGCCGCCTCGCCGACGCGCACGACCGCGTCGGCCAGCTCGGGCCGGACCTGGCCGAGGAACGCCAGCGTCAGGTGCCAGCCTCCCGGGGTGGTCAGGCGTCCGCCGCCCAGCAGCGGCACCAGGTCGGGCAGGGCCGCCTCCAGCGGCGCCCGGCTGACGCCCGGCACCGGCACCGCGAAGAAGAGCCGGCCAGCCAGCAGGTCCGGGTCGGCGAGGCTCGCCTCGGCCCCGCGGCCCGAGGCTGGGCGGGCAGGATCGGCGCCGCGACCCGAGGCGCCGCGACCCGAGGCTGGGCGGGCAGGATCGGCGCCGCGACCGGGGCCACCGGGGCCTGGGGCGCCGCGACCGGGTCGGCGCGGTCCCCGGCCGGCGGGCGGGCCCCCACCGGGCCGGCTCAAACCACGCCCTCTGGAAGAGCGCTGAACAAGCCCTCTCCAGGGCCGGCCGGTGCCCGATCGCCCGGCCCCTGAGCTGGTCTTGTAGCAGTCACGTGGTACCTCCGTCTGGCTTGTTCAGCGCTCTTCCAGGCGGCGGCGGAGCAGGTCGAGGGCGACGGTGACCGCCCAGGCGCGGACCTGGGGGCGGTCGCCGGGTGCGCGCAGGGTCGAGGTGACCGTCCCGGCGGCGTCGGCGACGGCGAGGCAGAGGGTGCCGACCCGCCGGCCGCCCTGCTCGGCCGGGCCGGCCACCCCGGTGGTGGCCAGGCCGACGTCGGCCCCGAAGGCGCGCCTGGCGCCCTGGGCCATGGCGGCGGCGACCGGCTCGCTGACCGGGCCCTCGGCGGCGAGCAGGTCCTCGCCGACGCCGAGCAGGGCCGCCTTGGCCTCGGTGGCGTAGGCGACCACCCCGCCGAGGTAGTAGTCGGAGGCGCCCGCGACCGCGGTGACGCGACCGCCGAGCAGCCCGCCGGTGAGCGACTCGGCGCTGGCCAGGGTGCGGTCCCGGTCGCGCAGCAGCCGGCCGACGGTCGCCTCCAGCGTCTCGTCGTCCACGCTGTAGACGACCTCGCCGAGCTCCTCGCGGACCTTCG
>WNGA01008223.1_pt1 | contig 14338 bp, 13 predicted proteins | sample 5400061 | NCBI WGS metagenome assembly WNGA01 (sample SAMN13153366, study PRJNA577476) | soil metagenome | isolation source: 100 cm soil or saprolite under grassland replicate 2 | place: USA:California | collected 2016-06-15 | reverse complement strand
CCAGCGCCAGCGTCGGGACCACGCGCGTGAGCGCTGCAATATGGGCATCGGTGAAACCGTCGGCACGCGCGGTCACCCACGAGGAGTAGACGCAATCCATTTCGCCGATGACCCCTTCGGGCGCGAAGCGGCTGATGATGGCGACGTAGTCGGCCATGCCCAAGCCCCGGTAATCCTGCAGGATGGGAAACTCGCCTTCGCTCTCCGCCGTCAGGCGGCGCCGCAGCAGGCTCTCGCCGGTCTGCAACATGCGGAAGAACGGACTTGCGCGCCAACGCGCGACCAACTCGGCCTTCTCGAAGTGGAGATGCGGATCGGCGGCCCCTCCCGGCATATGGGTGCGGCCATAGTCCCGTACGGCCGGTTCCGACGGACCAAATCCCCAACGCACCAGGCGGCCTTCGTAGACCGGGTGCAGCGTATCGATCAGCACCAGCGCGCGGCTGATCGGCAGGCCGGCGGCGACCGCGCGCTCGCAGAACCCGTTCACCAGCGCAGCTTCCGGCTCGCCGCGCAGGCCCGCCTTGGCGAGCCACGCGTTCAATGCGTCGATGCCGTCCTCGGCGATCATGCAGATCCCATGAAGGCCGCGAGCCCTTTATTTGGTCATTCTATTTCCAAACCGCTCGAACCGGTACGCCAATTCTCCGCCGCGTCAGGGACACGTCATCGACCGTCGTCGCGAGGGTGGTTTCTTACGACTTCGGAATCCTGTAATCGGAGCGCGTGCCGCGACAACTAGCACGAGCGCCGCGACCGATGCTGACAAGACGGAGGCAACGAGAACACCAACCCGAACCTGCGCCATCAAGGTCTCGTCTTCAAATGCAAGTGTACCGATGAAAAGACTCATCGTGAACCCTACTCCTGTCAGGATCGCGATGCCGTAGAGCTGAGCGATCGAAGCGCCCGATGGTCGTTAGTCTCATGCGGCGGGTTGCAGTGGTGCCGGGCTTTGCGGGGGCGATCAGGAATGGCAGAGTCCATCCGCGGCCTTCGTACATCCGCGAGCTTTCGTCTCGTGATGTCGGATACTGGTGCTTTCAGAGAGAGAATATGAAGCAGAAGATCATCAGCGCTTTGGTCCTGTTCATGGCGCAGCTCCTGGTCCTTCACAGCGCGCAAGCCTTCCCCGATCGGCCTGTCAAACTCGTTGTGGGCTCGCCCGCAGGCGGTCCTCCGGATATCATGGCACGGCTCCTGTCGGACAAAATGGGCGCTGCTCTTGGACAGCCGGTCATCGTTGAGAACCGGCCCGGCGGAGCCGGGGGCACGATCGGCGCCAGATCGGTCATAGCCGCAGAACCTGACGGCCATACGCTGATGATGGGCAGCACAAGCACGATTCTCATAGCACCTCTGATCTACAAGAATGCCGGTTACAGTGCGGAAACATTCGCACCTGTTGCCGGTCTTTCGGAAAGCGCCGAAATCCTGGCAGTGCATCCGTCCGTACCGGCCAACTCCGTCGCCGAATTGGTCAGCTTGGCGAAGTCGCAGCCGGGTATGCTGAGGTACGGCTCGGCCGGCGTCGGCACGCTTCCCCATCTTGAAGGCGAACTCCTGAAAGCGCGTGCTCAGATCGAAATGAGCCACGTTCCCTATCGCGGCGGCGGTCCGGCACTTACGGGCCTTTTGGGCGGGGAGGTTCATGCTTTCTTCTCGGCTCTGACCCAAATGCTCCCGTATGTTCGTGACGGTCGCTTGCGGGGACTGGCTGTGACGAGCGAAACCCGCAGCGCGCTGGCACCGGAACTTCCGACCATGGTGGAGAGCGGGTTCGATCAATTCATAGCTGCATCGATCAATTTCATCGTCGCGCCTCCGGGCACTCCAATTTCAATCAGGCGGCAGCTCAGCGAAGCGGTGGCTCGTGCGCTCGACAGCGTTGAAGTTAAGCAAGCCTTTTCAAAAATAGGCGCCCAGGCGCGACCCGCCTCGCCGGAGCAACTTTCTTCGTACCTGGCACAGCAACAGCTTCACTGGGCTCGAATCGTGGAGGCAACACGGGTCTCGGTCGATTGATGACCGTGGTGGAGCACCGAGTGTCGGCAACTATGACGGCGCGACGGAGTTGGTGTCCGCGTAGATGGCCGGAACGATCGGATCCTTGTCCCAGCCGCTGACCGGATCATAGGCCCAGACCCATTCGGCTGTTCCGTGAACGCTCCCTTTGCCGGAGTTGATCAGGTCCTTTTGTTCCGCGCTGTCGCGCATGTGCTTGAAGCGGGCATTGGCGAGCGAGAGACGCTGCACCGCGTGTACCCGCGGAATACGGATACGGCGGAAGTTCGCGAACGCCTCGACCGGATTGCGGCAGGCGTCGAGGCAACGAGCGAGGATATACGCGTCCTCGAAGGCCTGGCACGCACCCTGTCCGGCGTTCGGCAGCATGGCATGCGCCGCATCGCCGATGAGCTGGATACGGCCGCGGCCCCAGTTCTCCGTCAGCGGTCGCGTGAACAGGCCCCATTTCGAACATTCGGTCACGATGCTCAGGAGTTTTTCGAGCCGGGGCTCCGGGTTCGGAAAGCTCGATCGCATCTCGTCGGGGTCGCCGCGAGTCGACCAGCCCTCCGCGACCCATTTGTCGGTATCCTCTTGCGTGACGATGTTCACGAGCTTCTCGCCGCGGATGTAATACGCCAGCAGATGACAACCGGGGCCCACCCATTGGATATGTCCGGTCGGCTCGAGCACCTCGCGCGGAACATCGCTTCCCTGCAAGAGCGCGCGCCAGACCATTTGCCCCGTATACGTGGGATTGTCGTGCCCGTAGAGAGCATGGCGGATGACCGAGCGCACCCCGTCGGCGCCGATCACGAACTCGGCTTCGACCTTGGCGCCATGGGCGAAAGCGAGGACGACGCCTTCGCTTCGCTCCTCGACCCCGACGAGGCGATGGTCCAGATGGATCAAGCGGCGATCCAGCGCGCTCGCCAAAGCATCCAGCAAGTCGGCGCGGTGAAACGTATAGTAAGGCGCGCCGTAACGGGCCGCATTTTTTCGCCGGTCATTGAATTCGAGGAATTCACCGGTTTGCATGTTCCGCGTGTAGATGCCCGGGGAAGAATTGGCCACGGCGGCGATCTTTTCGCCGAGCCCGATGGCAACAAGCGCCCGTGTTGCGTTCGGGGCAACATTTACGGCTGCGCCGATTTCGCCCAAGGCGGGCGCCGCTTCAAAGACTTCTGCCTGAATGCCGAAGCGGGCGAGCGCATGCGCCGCGGCTAACCCCGCGAGCCCGCCCCCGACAATCGCCATGCCTGCCATCTGCATCACTCCACAGAGCGGTGCGCAAAGACCTGCTAGTGCCGCCGATTTGAAGTTCCTACACCGGCTGCGGCAAACTCATTTTAGGAACTTCAAATCGAAAAGCGGCACTGGTCACAACATAGCACATCGCCATGACGGTGTGGTTAGAACGGGAGCCCGGACAGGTTGATGGGCTACGGATCAAACATTGTGCTGTCAGCGGCACGCCCCGAATGGGGGCCGAAGCCCCCGTAAGGCTGCTGTAAGCGCCACGCATTAATATCGTGCTGTCCCTGTGGTTTTGCCAGATCGGTGCAGATGGGATGTGGCGTTCATGCAAGAGCGCCCGACTTCTTTGCGGTGAAAATATCGCAGCCGGTATCATGGACAAGGCGAAGTTGATGCTCCGAGACGTCCCAACGGACACCGGCGGCGAGACCATCAGACGGTCGCAGGCTTTACGGAAACGATGGTCAGAGGCCGAGATCTACATCTTGAAGGGGCTTGTACTTCAGAATACGGGTTTGTCGAAAATAGCTCGTTTTCTCAAGAGATCTGAGGGATCAGTGCTGCAAAAGGCATACGTGATACGACTCGCTTTGCAATCGCGTGTGTGGTCAAGGACCGACATTTGGAAACTTGAGGAACTTGTCGATCAGAAAGTCCCATTGGTACAAATTGCCGTCGCTCTCAATAGAACCGCCTCCAGCGCGGAACAAAAGGCGCGCGAGTTGGGTCTGTCACTGAGGCGAGATGGATGGTCGAGAGCTGATGTGACCAAGTTGAAGAGACTTGCTCGTCAAAGAACGCCAGCAGCAAAGATTGCCCATGCGCTCAAGCGAACCGAAGGGGCGACGCGCCAGAAGGCACGGGCTTTAAGCATTTCCCTGAACTCCAGGCAGCGAGGGCGTCAGCGCGTAGCCCGGATTGAGCGTTAGCGAAATCCGGGCTTCATGATTCCGACGTCCGTGCCGAAATCTTGGGTTACGCGCGGAATAGCGCCTGTGCGGATCCCCGGGGCACGGGCCGCGCCAACCCAACCTACGAACGACTACGAGCTACGAACCGGCGACCTTACCGCCGCGTTGCGCGGCCTTTAGTCCTTCAGCACCGGATAGAGGACCTGCGCCGTCTTGCCGAAGATCCAGTCCCGGTCGCTCGCCTTGGCGAAGGAGAGGGCCTTCTGCGCCGCGGTCAGAATCTCCTTCAGCGTGCCGACCGAGTTCGGGAAATTCGATCCCCAGGCGATCCGGTCGGCGCCGAACCTTTCGATCACCTTGCCGAAGAACGTCTCCGGGCTGCCCTTGCCCCAGCTCTTCGGGCTGACATTGATCGGCGTGACCTTGAGGTAGACCTGTTTGTATTTGGCGAGCGCGAGAAAGTCCTCCGCCCGGGCATAGGGCGGCCCGTCCTCGAACGGCACCCGCGACAGGTGATCGAGGATCATCGTCACTTTCGGGAAGCGGTCCATCACCTGCCGCAGCAGCGGGATACCCTCCTGCTTCATCTGCATGCAGACCGGGATGTTCCTGGCAGCCGCGTGCTCCCAGAACGGATAGGTCTTCGGATCGGCGAACCACTTGGCCTGGTCCGGCAGGGTGGACCCGGTGGTGAACAGGCGCATGCCGGTGCAGCCGCGGCCGAGCCAGCCGTCGAAGGTCTTCACCGCATCGGGCGCCAGCACGTCGATCGAATAGACGCCGGTGAAGCGCTGCGGCACCGCGGCGACTGCGTCCGCCACATAGCTGTTGTCGTACCCATAAGCAGTCGAGGAATGCACGATTGCGGCCTTGGCGACGCCGGCCTCATCCATCGCGTCGAGCAGCATCCGGTAAGTGGTCGGCCGCTCGCTCGACCAGGTCGATTGCGTCCCGCCGAGCGGGTCGAGCGGATATTTCTTCGTATCGGGCGAGACGATGTGTGGATGGATGTCGATGATCGAGGACATGGCGTGCTTCTCAAATCTGCCTGAACGCGTCAGGCGCCGAGGGTGATGAAGAGCCGGTCGAGCTCGGGACGCGAGGGCATCAGTTGCTGCTGCAGTGCATAGGTGACGAGCAGCATCTCCGATTTCATCCGTGTTGCAACCGCCTTTTTTCCGCCTGTTCCAGCCTCCCACATCTTTTGCCGTTCGACCCAATCGAAAGCCCGCAAGGGCTCATAAATTTTTGCTATTCTTGCAGTTGGCCGGCTGGGCCAGCCTACGTTGGGCCGTCAGGAAGCGCTGAAGGTTCTCGGCGTCAAGATTGCGGGGCCGCCGATGCACCGGCGGCACCGGTTCAAGCGGGAATGCAGCTGCGGTTTCATTCAATGGCGCCGAATCCTCCAGTAGTGGTCGTTGAAGACGATCCGTGGACGCGCTTGATCGGCGTGGTGCTCGACCCCACGACGTCCGAGGAGAGACGCGCCGCCTTTGCCGACTTTATGTCGCCCGACGAGCCTGACTTTGCGGGCTGGTGCGATGGTCTCAGGGCGCGCGTACGAGGGCTCTATCCCAGCGAGGTTCGGCTGGTGCCTTCCCATGCGGAACTGCGTGTCAATCTTCCGCCCGCGCGCGCGCTTGTCGTCGAATCCTTCGCCGTGGGAACGGAGGAGCTCGGATGCGCGCCCCGACTCGAGGTCGTTCACAAATACGGCGCCGTGCTGCGAAACATCGACGTCGCGGCCTGCGCCGCTGCCGGCGTGAAGGTCCTCGGCGTGCGCCGGCGAGCCAATATCGCCTGCGCGGAGCACGCCTTCGCGCTGATGCTCACGCTTGCGAGATGCATCCATCGCCTCAACGGGCTGAACAGCATCGAGCGGCTTTCGGCTGCGAACTTGCCGTACAAGCCGTTCGACCGCAGACATGTGCCGGGCGGCAATTGGGGACGCATTGCGGGAACACGCAGCTTGCACGGCAGCACGATCGGCATCATCGGGCTTGGAGAAATCGGCCGCGAGATCGCCTCGCGCGCCACCGCGTTCGGAATGAACGTCTTGTATTTCCAGCGCACGCAGCTGCCGGGAGGCGAAGAAGCGACGCTGGGTGTATCCTATCGGCCGTTGCCCACCCTGCTCGCGCAAAGCGACTGGGTCGTTCCGCAGCTTCCCGGCGATCCCTCGACCCGGCACTTCATCGATCGCGGGCGACTGGCGCTGATGAAGCCGGGCGCCTGCCTGATCAATGTCTCGCGCGCCGAAGTCGTGGAGCGCAATGCCCTCATCGAGGCGCTCCGCTCAGGGCATCTCGGCGGTTTTGCCCTTGATCCGCTCTATGAAGAGCCCGGCCGCCCTGATGACGAGTTGCTTGCGTTCGACAACGTGATCCTGACGCCGCACATGGCGGGGTCGCCGCGATCGAACGGGCTCCAAGACATCGAAGACGTGATCACGGGACTTGCGCAGGCGATTTTTGCGTGAGGCTCTGCTGATATTCTCGCGCCTCCCCTCGCAGCAGGTCGAGAAACTGTTGATGCAAACGGGTCGGCTGCCAATCTGCTCGGGTTGCCACGCCGTCGGCCCTGGCCAGCTCGGGGGAATCGAACGGAACGATGGTCAACACTTCAGGGTCGACGAATTGTGCTTCCAACGTCGACAGCAGGGCAATTCTATCCGTTGCCGCAAGCACCGATTTGTAGATTGCCGAGGAGGTGGTTTCGATGCCGACGATCGGCGAACGAGGGGCGCCTGCGAAAAGCCGTTCAAACGCCTCCCTGCGCGGGGCTCCGCGCGCCGGCAAGATCCAATCGTAGCCCGCCAGGTCTCGCAACGTGACGTTCCGCATACGGGCGAGCGGGTGCCGGCGCCGCACGACGACGGCATAAGGATTCGAGAAGAGAAACTCTTCCTTGACGTCGGTCGCCCACGCCGGTCGCCTGAGCACCCCGAACAGCAGGTCGAGATCGCCGGCACGCAGGGCATCGAGCAGCGGCGCGTAAGGACCATCCAAGACGTGGACAAACGCGGCCGGATACGATGCCAGAAATTGGTTGATCGCCTTCGACAAGAGATGCGTGCCGGAATGAGGAATGTTGCCAACCCTTATTCGTGACAGAAAAATACCCTGTGCGGCGCGAATTTCCTCGATCCCGTATTCGATTTCCCGCAGCGCCACCTTCAGCCGGCGCGCGAGCTCGCGCGCTTGCGAGGTCGGCGCCAATCCTCGCGCCATTCGTTGGTACAGGCTTCTGCGAACCACGCGCTCGAGATCGCGAGCCGATCGATGAAGCGCCGGCTGGGATATGTCGAGCCTGCGCGCCGCAGCTTCGAAAGAACCGCATTCCGCGATCGAGGTGAGCGCGCGGATATGCGTATCGGTAATCTTGTTTTCCACCGATCTTGTGGTTTCGCGACCCGCAAGCGACGCGCCAACCACCGGATCGCGCAATGCGGATTGGATGTGCGCGAACAGCCGCTGAACCCGGGGCAAAAGCACGGTGCCGAGCGGCGCCAAATATGTTCCGGTCCGCCGACGCTCGAGCAAGCTCGCCGCAAGGGCGGTCTCCATGTGGGCGAGCATTTGCGTGACTGCGGGTTGAGATAAGCCGAGCTCCCTGGCGGCGGTACCGATGCTATTGAAGCGCGCCACCGCCGCGAAGGCTCGAAGCTGACGCAAGGAAGGAAAATCGAGTTTGTTGCGCATGGGTCGCCCGGAACGGCCATCGATGGGCAAGAATAGCAAAAATTTATGAGTCCCTGCGGGCTTTCGATTGGGTCAAAAGAGCAAGAATGCTGTAACAGGCGGACAAAGCGGCGATCGGTTACGAAAGCTGAGCGAAAGAAACGAAGTTCAGGGAGGCTTTGCCATGCGCTCGCATGAGCGGCGGTTCAAGCATCATCGCCAACGCGTTTTGTGGGCCGCCTCCGCCATCTGCTTGACGGCAATCGTGGGCACAGTTGGGGCGGATATTGTTCGGGCAGAGTCAAGTTTCCCCGCCAAGCCGGTCCACATTTCCATTCCTTATGGAGCCGGGGGCGTTGCCGACCTGACCATGCGGCTGCTCGCGCAGAAACTCACCGAGCGAACGAAGCAGCAGGTCGTGATCGAAAATCGTCCGGGAGCCGGCGGGCTGCTGTCGGCCAAGGCCGTGCTCGATGCGCGGCCGGACGGATACACGCTCGGGGTGATCGGAAACGGCCAAGCCATCGCCATGTCCCTCTTCAAGAAGCGGCCCTATCATGTGCTGACCGACTTTACATTCGTGTCGATGACGGCCCGCTTCGAGATGCTCCTTGCGGTCAAAGCGGATTCGCCGCTCAAGACCCTGCAGGACGTGGTCGCCGCCGCCCGAAAAGATCCGGGGAAGCTCAATTTCGGCGCCATCAACCCAGGCAGCACGCAAAATCTATCGGCCCATCTGTTGAAGCAGGTGAGCGGCGTGGATGTCGCGATCGTGCCTTACAAGACAACGCCCGACCTCGTGACGGCGGTCTTGCGTGGCGACGTGGACATCGGATTCGATTTCTATGCCGGCTTCCAAGCACTGATCTCGGACAGCCAAGTCAGGATCATTGCGACCTCCGGCGAGGAACGCAATCCGCTGCTGCGCGACGTGCCGACCGCGAAGGAAAGCGGTTTTCCGGAATACATCGTGACCAGCTGGAACGGTCTGGCTGCGGCGGCCGGCGTGCCGGCCGACACGGTTGCGATTCTCAATCAACACATCAACGCGGCGCTATCCGATCCGGCCCTCCAGGCCACGGCGTCCACGCTGGGCATGGACGCCCGCGGCAGCACGCCCCAGGAAATGCGCGACCGCATGGCGGCGGACGTCCAGAAGTGGGCGGCGGTGATCGAGAAGGCAGGCATCGAAAAACAATGACACAGCCGCGACTGAAGATTGCGATCGCCACCTACGGCCATACCAAGGATATCAAGAGCGGGGCGGCTGCGATCGCAGGGGTCGCGCCCGACTTCGTCGAGGTCGTGCCCATCATCGGGGCGTTCCGGCGAATGGTGCGCGACGTCGAGTTCGATGTCTGCGAGATGGCGCCCACCACCTACATGATCGCACGCGCCCTCGGCGCCCCGTTCATTGCGCTGCCGATTTTCCTGATGCGCCGCTTTCATCACGGCGGATTCGTCGTGCGCCCCGAATCCGGCATCAAGGAGCCGAAGGATCTCGAGGGCAAGAAGGTCGGCGTGCGCGCCTATTCCGTCACCACCGGGGTGTGGACGCAGGGAATCTTCGTGAACGAATACGGCCTCGATTCCTCCAAGGTCACCTGGGTGGTCGATGACGAAGAACATGTCACCAGCCTCGAATTGCCGCCCAATGTGGTGCATGCGCCGGACGGCAAGTCGCTGGCGAGCATGATGGCAACCGGCGAATTGCAGGCGGGCTTTTCCGGTCCTGCCGGGATCGGCCGAGCGGGCCCTCCGACCGGCGCCTGGGAGCAGCAGGCAAGCACGGTGACCTATCCGGAGCTGATCGCCAACGCGCCGGAGGTGGAGGCGCAATGGTTCCGCCGCACCGGCATCTATCCGATCCATGGGCTGATTGTGGTCAAGACCGCGGTGCTGGCGCAGCATCCCTTTGTCGCCAAGTCGCTGTTCGATGCGTTCCTCGAAGCGAAAGACGCCTATGTGGCTCGCCTGAAGGCAGGCGAAGGGAATGCCCCGGACGACGTGAAATACCGGAAGCTGATGGAGCTGGTCGGCGATCCCCTGCCTTATGGACTGAAAGAGAACATGCCGAGCATCGAGGCGATGCTCACTTATGGCCTCCAGCAGGGTCTCATTCCCAAACGGATGCCGATGGAAGACGTGTTCGTCGATCCGCTGCGGCACTGAGCGCAGTTTCTTCGGGAAGGCCGCGCAGGCGCTTGATCCTGCGCCGCAAGCGAGAGGGCAATGCCGTGGCGGATGGCGCGAAAGTGAAGCTTCACACCATGTTGGGAAACTATCCCAACACCAAGGCGCTCAAGAGCGGCGAGGCCCGATCCGATCTTGTCGACTTCGATTTCGTCGAGGTCAAAGTCGCGAATAATCTGTTCAAGAAGGTCGTACGCGACGCGGCATAATGTGGCCGAGCTCGCGATCGTCACCTATCTGCAGGCAAAGACATACGGCAAGCCGTACGTGTTGCTGCCGGCCGTGATGGTCGGCCGCGGCCAGCACCACACCATTGCCTACAATGCCGAGCGCGGAGCGCTCAAGCCGTCCGAGCTTGCCGGCAAGCGGGTCGGCGTGCGCGCCTATACGGTCACGACCGGCACCTGGGTGCGGGGCATCCTGGCGCAGGACTACGGGGTCGATCTCGACAAGGTCGAGTGGATCACGTTCGAAGATCCGCACGTTGCCGAATATCGCGACCCCGACGCGGTCAAGCGCGCCCCGCCCGGCAGGGAGCTCGTGGCGATGCTGCTCGACGGCGAGCTCGATGCCGCGGTCGTGGGAGACAAGCTTCCCGACCCCCGGCTGCGGCATCTCATTCCCGATCCCGATGAGGCCGCGCGCAAATGGGCGCAAAGCCGTGGCGGCGTGCCGATCAACCACATGGTGGTGCTGCGCGAGGATATCGCCAGGTCGCGGCCGGACGTGGCGAAGGAACTGTTCCGGTTGCTGCTCGCCAGCAAGCGCGCGGTGAAATCGCCGGCCGACGGCACCGCGCTCGATCCGCTGCGCTTCGGGGTCGAGGCTTGTCGGCCGACGCTGGAGATCATCATCGACTATTGCGCGCGCCAGAAGCTCATCCCGCGAAAAATCGCGGTCGACGCGCTGTTCGATGACACCACGCGCGCTTTAGCGCCGTGAGACTGAAATTCGTAGAGAGGATTCCGATGAGATCGACGCACTTTCTGTCGTCATTGCCCGGACAAGCCCGGTGATGACGCATGCGCGCTTCCGAAGGTCGCTTCAATCAGATCGAAACATGCTCTGGCCCTACTGCGTCAGAAACCTGTGTCAGAAACCGCGAACGGCACTCCATCGTGATGCAGCCCCCACCCGGCCGCCTGCGGCGGCCACCCTCCCCCTTCGGGGGAGGGATGGAGCAAGTGGATAGAAAGCAGCCCACGTCGCGTTCAGCGGCTCCGCGATACAGTTCGTGCCGATGCGCGCGCGCTGCTCTTATCCCTCCCCCGCAGGGGGAGGGTGGCCGAGCGAAGCGAGGCCGGGTGGGGGTCCGATATTTAAATGACGCAGCACTACTAGTCCGCGTGAAATGTTGGGTCTGACTTAATCGTACTCGCAAAGACCCGGATTTCATCCACGCCGCACAACCCCTGAAGCTGAAAGAGAGTCGCGATGACGACGACGGTGGCCCGCGAGCAGCGCAGGACCAAGCCATTCTATCAGGATATGTCGGTGCAGGTTTTCGCCGGCATGGCACTGGGAGCGCTGATCGGCTGGCTCTGGCCGCAGTCGGCGGAATGGATGCGCACCCTTGGCGACCTGTTCATCCGGCTGATTGCGATGTTTGTCGGGCTGATCATCTTCTGCGCCGTCGTCCATGGCATTGCCACCGTGCGGGAGGCAAAGAAAGTCGGGCGGGTCGCGATCAAGGCGCTGATCTACTTCGAGGTCGTGACGACCCTTGCCCTCGTCATCGGGCTTACCATGATCAATCTCCTCGGGCCCGGCCGGGGCATGCATGTCGATCTGCAATCGATCTCCGGATCCGCCCTCGATCCGTATCTCAAGACCGCCCAGCAGATTACCGGCAGCGGCTTTCTCCTGAGCATCGTCCCCCATACGGCGATCTCCGCCTTCACCGAAGGCAATGTGCTGCAGGTCGTGTTCGTTTCGGTGCTGTTTGCTTTCGGACTGCAGGCGATCCGTGCGGATGGCGGGCCGATGATCGAAATGATCGAGCTGACGAAGCGAATTGTTTTCAAGATCATCGGCTACGTCATGTGGCTGGCGCCGCTCGGCGCCATGGGGGCGATCGGCTTCACCGTGGGCCGATTCGGCATCGGCTCGCTTGTTTCACTCGGCGCAATGGTGGGCGAGTTCTATTTGACCTGCATTCTGTTCATCTGCCTGGTTCTCTGGCCGATCGCCTACTGGAACGGGATCAGTTTCTGGCGTTTGGTCCGCTACATTCGCACCGAATTGCTGATCGTGGTGGGAACGAGCTCCTCGGAATCGGTCTTTCCTCAGCTCGTCGACAAGCTCACCGGCCTCGGCTGCGAGGAGTCGGTCGTGGGCCTTGTGCTGCCGACCGGCTATGCCTTCAATCACGACGGCACCTGCCTCTATTTCGCGGCGGCTTCCGTCTTTCTTGCGCAGGCGGTCGGTCTCGATCTTTCGCTGTGGCAGCAGCTTGGTTTGCTGGGCATCCTGCTCGTCACCTCCAAGGGGGGCGCCGGGGTCGCGGGATCGGCGATCGTCGTGCTGGTGTCCACCCTGGCGGCGACCGGCACGGTGCCCGTCGCCGCCGTCGGGATCATTCTCGGCGTGCATCGCCTGATGTCCTCGGCCTTCGTCGCGGTCAACATCCTGGGCAATGCGCTCGCGACAATCGTGATCGCATCGTGGGAAGGGGCGGTGGATCGAAAGGTCTTGGCGGAGCGGCTGGAGCTCGGGCCCGTGTAGGGGGGTTCATTCGATCAACGGCGCTCGCTGGAATTCTCCACGCACGCGCGGTGGTGCCGGCGCTTTGAAGCGATTCGCGAATCGGCGGAATGATTGCGGCGCCGTTCATGTCCCGGGCGAGCCGCCACCTCGGCGAGGGGCAGGCACGAACCCCGGCCGAGCGCAAAAGGAGAGGGTGCGCGTCCCGCGCACCGAGATCGCAGGCCCGAGGGCAACGACACGGGCGGCGAGACGCCGCCCCTCCGACGTCGCAAAGGCGGACGCCACAAGGGCGGCGGGGCGCCGCCGCTCCGGACGGGGACCGCCCGGAGGAACGGCGGACTTTCGTTTCTTCACTGCTAAACAGCAGGTAGCCCGCATGAGCGTAGCGATATGCGGGATGGTGATCGATCAGCCTCGCTGCTGCTCCCGGTCTTCGCTCATCCGGGCTACTCGCTGTCGTCAGGCGCCCGCGCTGTGGAAGCAGGTTCGTAATTTTGCTATTCAGCCGCCCAGGAGAATCTCGCCGGGCCAAAGGAGCGGGAGCGGGCCAAAAAAAGAGCCAAATTTCGGAGCCGAAGATTAAGTACTGGAAATCCCATACGGTCCCGTAGCTCAGCCGGATAGAGCAGCGGTTTCCTAAACCGAAGGTCGCAGGTTCGAGTCCTGCCGGGACCGCCATCCCTCCAAGGCTATAGCCCCCCGCATGAAACTCACCGGTGAGATCACCGTTCAGGCGCCGCGGGAGGCGGTGTTCAAGGCGCTGCGCGATGCCCGCTTCTTCGCCTCCTGCGTCGACGGCGTGCACGACCTCAACGAGGTCGATGCGACGCATTACACCGCCGTGCTGGAGACCAGGGTCGCGTACATGAAATTCCGGTTCAACGTCACCGTCGAGCTCACGCGCGTTGCGCCTCCGGGCGAAATCGAAGCGAAGGTCGAAGGCGTGCCACTCGGGGTTGTCGGACGGCTGACCGCGCGGTCGCTGACTCGGCTCATCGACGCCGGTGCCGAGACCAAGGTCCAATACGAAACCGAGTCGACCTTGGCCGGTAAGCTCGGCAGTATCGGCCAGCCGGTGCTGCGCGCGAAGGCGAAGGACATGGAACGGGAGTTTGCCAAACGGCTGCAGGCCGCGTTCGCGGCGCCGGCGGATGGGGGAGCGTGAGGTGATACTGATGCAATGCGGCTGCGTCCCCTCCCCCCTTGTGGGGGAGGGACAGGGAGGGGGTCGGATCATGCTTGAGTCACGCTTGAACCCCCACCCCAACCCTCCCCACAAGGGGGAGGGAGTGCGCCGAGCGAGCGGCCCGTTTGTTCATCGCTCGCAGGGGACCTCACACGCTCATCTGCGGTGCATCACTTCCCCCGGCTCTCGCTGCGCTCGGCCGGGGTCCGTGCTGCACCGCGTGCGGGACACAAACGGGGAAACCGCATGACTCCATTCGAACTGGCCGAGCCGCGCTCGCTCGCCGAAGCCATCGCGGCGCTCGATCCCGATGATCCGTCGGTGCGTCCGATCGCCGGCGGGACCGCCTTGATGCTGATGATGAAGGCGGCGGTGTTTCGCCCGCGCCGGCTGGTCAG